>Ga0335075_10001785_pt1 | contig 35085 bp, 33 predicted proteins | sample Lox_Sample_24_FD_206723 | JGI IMG/M metagenome (GOLD analysis project Ga0335075, IMG submission 206723) | Soil microbial communities from Loxahatchee National Wildlife Refuge, Florida, United States - Lox_Sample_2.4 | ecosystem: Environmental > Terrestrial > Soil > Wetlands | place: USA...
GGTGAACATTTCCTCGAAGTCGTGCCGGTGCGGCGGCGGCCCGCCGCCCGGGGGCACGTGCATGTCGATGAGCGCGTACTTCCCTGCGGTGTCCTCGCCAGCGACGAGGATCGTGTAGGTGTCCCCCACGAGCCCGATGTGGGTAAGGCCCTGGTCGTTGTCCGGGCGCGCGACGGTCAGCTTACGGGACAGGTCGTCGGGCGGGACCGGCACTGGCTGGCTGGTCATGCTGCTTCCCTTCATCCTTCATCGTTCGAAACGGAGGATTTCGTCCGTTTAAGCGTAACAGTTCCCTGACGGGAACCGGATGCGGGCTTAAAATTGACCGCATGGCCATCGTGAGGCAGCCCGGGCCGCGCGAGCAGCGCAGCGACGCGGCTCGCAACCGCGAGGCCCTCGCCCGTGCCGCCACCGCAGCCGTGCACCGCGAGGGCCCGCACGTGCCGCTGGCGACCATCGCGGCAGACGCGGGCGTCGGCATCGGGACGCTCTACCGCCACTTCCCGGCCCGCGAGGACCTGCTCAACTTCCTGACCCACCGTTCCTTCGAGCAGGTGCTCTCGAACGTGCAGACGGCCGAGAGCGAGGGCACCACCGCCAGCGACACGCTGCGCCGCTTCACCGAAGCGGCGATCGCACAGCGCAACGATCTCGTGCTGCCGCTGCACGGCGGGCCGCCGGTCACGGCACCCGAAACCCTCGCGGTACGCGACCAGGTCCACCGCGCCGTGCAGCGGATCATCGACCGCGGCCGCACCGACGGCACGATCACCCAGGACGTGACTCCCCGCGAGATCGTCATCTTCGGGGCGATGGTCGCCCAGCCCCGCAGGCACGACCCGGAATGGGACGCGACCTGCCGCCGGCTCCTCGCCACCTACCTCAACGGCCTGAGATCCCACTGATTGGGCCGCTGGCTACTACGGGCAAGCGCGTCCCGGGGAGATCGCTCAGCGCCACCGAACGCGCCGAGGTCGCCCTGTTGCTGCAGCGCATCGCTCAACGGGATTCCGGCGGGCGCTGGCCCCGAGCAACGGCAGGTGCTCGGGGTCAGCGCCGGTTTCGGTGCCCCGTCTCGCTCAGGGCGAGAATGTGGATTCGATCATCGAATGGTGATCCGAGGAACGGGTGCAGGCGCTCCCTGTAGGAGCGGGTGACTTTGGAGCTGAGGCTGGCGATGTAGGCAGCCTCGGAGTCCCAGACGGCCAGGGTCTCGAAGTGGTTCGGCCGGTGAAGCTGGCGGAGCAGTTCGAACCTTGCCAGTCCGGGCTCGTCACGTAGCGCCGCCGCGTAGCCGATGAGGACTTCTCGGCCGGCTTCCATGTTGGGCGGGGTGAAGTCGATATGCGTGATCACGTACACCGGTGTAAGGCTGCTGGACAAGATGCTCCTTCGGATGGTGAGGGCAGGTTCATTTCCACCCGATCCATTCGCGCACGCCTCGGCCCATGACCATCTCGAGGTCCGAGCCGGTCAGCCACGGCAGTTCGGTGAACATGGAGACGCACTCTTGCCACGTGCAGCTAAGCCGGGTGATGTCGGTGCCCCAGAACATGCGATCCGGGCCAAAGGCGTCAAACGCTCGCTGCAGCACCTGATGGGTGCTGGCGAAGGGGTAGCCGTCGGTGGCCATGCTCGGCACGCCAGTCGCCTTGACCGCGACATTGGGGCGGGCCGCGAGCGCGAGCAGGTCGTCGAGATGCTCAGCGGCCTTCGGGAGAGTGTAGAACGGCAGGACCGCCAGGTGATCCACCAGGATCCGCATCCTGGAGAACCGGCCGGCGATGGCCCCGAGCAACGGCAACTGCTCCGGCAGTACCATCAGCCCCACTGGTATCTCCCGGTGGTCGGCAGCGGCCCAGAGCCAGTCCAGCGATCCGGAGGCAAGGCCCGAGGTCAGCTCCGGGGCGACGATCACGAACCGTAGCCCGAGCATGCCCGGGCGGGCGAGGATCCGGTCGACCAGCGCGGGGTCTCCCGCACCTTCCAGGGGAAACCAACCGAGCGTAGCGAACCGGCCGGGATAGCGCTCGGCCGCCTCCACGGCGTACTCGTTGGCGCCGCGATCCCAGATCGCCGGGCAGTTGACGGCCCGTTCGACGCCGGCGGCGTCCATGTCGGCCAGCGCGTCCTCAATGAGGTAGGGCTGCTGACGGTGGTGCACCGGGGCACCGTCTCCCGGCCACAGGTGGATCTGCGCGTCGGTAATCTCCACTTTACTGCCGGCTCTCTCTCGTCGCGGCGGCGGTCAGCCGGGTGCGCATCCAGTCAGAGATCACCGCGTCCCGGTCCAGGAGGTGGTTGTAGATGCAGTGGATTCCGTCGGAGAACACGACCAGCTCTTGGTCGTCAGTGGGAGCGAGACGCACCAGCATCTGCAGGAGTTCCTCGGAGACGAGCGGATCCCGGCTGCCGTGAATGACCAGCAGCGGGTAACCGGAGTTCGGTCCGTGCGCGGTCGGGTCCACCGTTCCCCAGATCAGCGCCGTTCGCTCTGGGTCGTCAGTAGCGCAGAAGGCCATCATCTTGGTGAAAAACGTGCCGATGCCCGGCGGGACCTGGCCGGGTGCCGGAATCCCCCCGTTGTCGCAGCATGCGACGATCCGCGGATCGGCCGCGGTGAGGGCCATCGCGAAACTGCCGCCCATGCTGTTGCCGATGATGCCGATGGGCCGGCCCGGTGCCCGCCGTTCCACTTCGTCGACGACTTGCCGGAAGGCGCTTAGCCAGCCCGGGGTGAGGTAGACGCCGTTCTGCATCCGGGTTTCGCCCTGTCCGGGCCCGTCAAGGAGGAAGGCGTCCACGCCCCGCTCCGCCAGCGCGGCTCCCATGCAGTCGAAGTCCATGGCCCAGCCCTCCACGCCGCCGATCACGATCGCCGAGCCAACCGCCTCCGTGCCCGCCGGGACGAGCCAGCCCGACAGCGTGCCCTCGTCCGTCTCGATCGAGACATGCTCGCGATCGCCGGCAATGCGCGCCGCCTGCGCGTAGAGGCCGGTTGCCTGGGCCCACGTCTCCCTGCGCTCGCCGGTGTCGCTGAGCATCATCACCTGGCTCTGGCGCACCAGCGCGGAGGCACGACGCAGGTACATCACCCGCGTGCGCTCCGCGCCTCCGTCGGCTGCCGCGGCCGCGCGTTCCAGGCACGTCCGGGCAAGCGCCGCCGCAGCGTCGCGCCAAGGCTGGCCGTCAAGGACGCGGCTGCGCAGCTCGACCGCGTCGGCGTAGTCGACGCCGTAACCCATGGTTCGCTCCAGCGAGAACTGCCGCAGCGCGGCCTGAGACTCGATCGAGAGGGTCGCAATGACATCGTCGGTCTCGGCCCGCCGACCGAGAAAGGCCCACGTCTCCACGCTGGCCCGGCTTGCGTCCGCAGCGGCATTACTCATTCGCGCAACTCCCACATCGTTCGGGGCGCCCTTGGCCCAAGCGCTAACCTTTGTTTCGACTACACCGTAGCCGGAAGTGGTGCGAGACACAATAATCGCCCCACGGGCGGCACCCGCCGCGCGTCCCCGGCACGATACGCGGGATAGTGATTGCGTGCAGTCTGAGCCCGATCAACAACTCTCCATGAGTGCAGGCGTCCGAGATCCGCGCAGCGGTCCGACTGTCGGGCGCCCCCGGATGCCGTTCCGGCGCATCATCGCGGCCGCCGTGGAACTGGTCGATGACGAGGGCGCCGAGGCGCTCACGCTGCGGGCACTGGCTCAGCGACTGGGCTCAAGCACCGCCACCCTCTATCGCCACGTAGACAGCCGCGCGGACTTGGTTGGCCATGTAGTCGACCACCTTTTCGGCGAAATCGACCTGGACGAGGACTCGCTCCGGGACGTCGAGTGGCCCCGGGCTTGCGAGCGCCTCGCGATGAGTTTCTTCGAGGTCGTCTGCCGGCACCCGAACACGGCTCCGCTCCTCATAGAGACGGTGCCCACCGGGCCGCACGTGATGGCCTTCCGCGAACTCAGCCTCTCGGTGCTAGTGGGCGCCGGGCTCGCGCCGGAGGTCGCCCTGCGGTTCGCCGTGTCGCTGGCCCGCTTCACCGTCGGGTTCGCGATGCAGGTGCCAAGCACGGACCCGGAACGCCGGTCGGCCGACGCGCAGGCCGGGGAACGGATACGCCGCGCCGACCCGTCCCGCTACCCGCTGACCCGCCAGATCGCCGCCGCCATCCCCGTTGCCCTGGAAGAAGAGTTCCGCGCCGGACTCGACCTGCTGATCAGGGGCATGCGGGACTACGCCCGCGAGACGGCGGAATTGCCGGAGGGGGCACCGTGATCCGACCGCTACGCGGGGCGCGAGAAGGCTCCCGCGACCTCCGCGTAGATGATCACCAGGCGCGCCCTGCACATTCGTCACCATCAGGGCCGCCGCCGCTTACCGCCGTACTGCCTGGCAGGCCGACGTCCGGTCACACGTCACGGCGGGCGGCGGGCCCGGCGATAGCGCTTGGACCTGGACTGACCAGGGCGAGAAATTGCTGGTGATCGTGTCCGGGCTGGAAGGGGCCCTGGGTGATGGAGCCGATGTATCCGTCCGGGCGTACCAGGATCTGGGTCGGGCGGGCAATACCGTAGATGCGCCCTAGCCCGTCGGGCGCTTCGGGTACGACGATCCGGGCGAGCGGTGCCCCCGCGTCTGGCCAGTGCAGAGCGGCGGCCGCGGCCGCCGCGCCGTCGCCGAGCGCGATGAGGGTGAAGTGCGGGCCGCGGAAGGCGTCGTGCAGCCGGGCGGCCCGGCCCTCGGCGTCGGTGTAACTCGCATCAGGAGCGCGATCGCCGGCCCGCAGGCCTGATGAGGTGGTCCCCGCGGTTCCCGCGAGCGGGCCGCCGGCATAGGACAGCGCGAGCTGGCGCTCCTCGTCACCCCGCGTGGCTCCGGTCAGCGGCCGGCTGCCCATGGTCGCGTAGATCTCGCTGGAGAGCCCAAGGACCCGGGCGGCCACGGGCCGCCGTTCGGCCTCGTAGGTGTCGAGCAGGCTTTCCTTGGCTCCCGCGAGAACCTGCGCGAGCTTCCACCCGAGGTTGTACGCGTCCTGGATGCCGGTGTTCATGCCCTGCGCACCGGTCGGCGGATGGACGTGCGCGGCGTCCCCGATAAGCAGGACGCGGCCCGCCCGGTAACGCTCGGCGAGCCGGATGTTGGGTCGCCAGACTGACGTCCAGTGGATCCGACGGATCTTGATCCTGCCCCGGCCAACGAAGCTCGTGATCAGTGCCTCGATGGCGTCTTGGGCGAGGCCCGCCTTCTCATCGGGCCGGAGCCTGAGCATCAGCTGGAAGTTGCCGCCAGGCAGGGGGCACAGGGCCATGAACCGGCCCGACTTGCGCGGCCAGATGTGCCAGCGGTCGCGCGAGAGCCCCTCGAGCGCCAGGTCGGCCACGATCATGCGGTCCTGCTCGTCGGTGGTGCCGGGGAAGCCGATCCCGCTCACGCCGCGGACGGTGCTGCCGCCGCCGTCAGCACCGACAAGGAAACGGGCGGTAACCTCCTCGACCGCTCCGTCAGAGTGCTGCAGGGTGGCGACGACACCATCGGGCGCACCGACATAGGACACCAGGCGCGTGCCGTACGCGACCGCGCCGCCGAGCCCGGCCAGGCGCCCCCGCAGGGCTGCGTCGGTGTCGTACTGTGCGACAAGCAGCGTGTTGGGGTGCGGAACGTCCTCGGAATTCTCGTGCAGCGGGATCATCACTTTGGGAAGGGTGAACGGGCCGAGGTGCAGGCCTAGCTTCGGGTACAGGGTGCTGCAGGCTTCAACGTCCGCCAGCACGCCGAGGTCATCGAGAACCTCCAGCGTGCGGGGCTGGATCCCCTTGGCCCGCGAGCCCTCAAATCCGCCTTCGGCCTCGCTGATCACCCGGTAGCGGACCGCCCGACGCTGCAGATCGCAGGCCATCGTCAGTCCGGCCGGGCCGGCTCCCACCACGAGAACATCGACGTCGCTGCCCATGTCCGCCCCTCATTCCGGGTTAAGCCGGCAACAGAGCCTCGTCGTCACGCGCGTTGGAGTCGTGCTGCCGTCTCTGCCTGCGTAAGCCAGCCAATTTTCGGATACATTGTATCCGAAATATCGGACGGGGCAAATTCAGCGCAACGGATCGCCGCCGAAACGGCCTCCACGTCTGCGGTGCCGGTCTCAGCCACCGCGATGAGCTCGCGGAGCAGGTGGGCGCCGCACAGAGCGTGCCCGGCGGCGCCGTCGTAGCTGTCATAGGGCTTCCAGGCGTCGTGGCAAGCGATGCCGGTGAAGGCGGGCAGTACCCCGGCGGCGTCCATGGCCTCCTTCCCGCGCTTGGGGTGCACGGTGACCAGCACGTGTTTCCCGGAGGATGCGGAGTGCACCCAGGCCAGTGATCTTCTTCACTATCGCCGCCAGTGCTGCCAGGGCAGGCGCGCAGCCGAACATGTCCGCCATCGCGGCGCATGCCCGGTCCCGGGCCAGGAACTGCCCGTGCCACAGGTAGACCCCCAGCGCCGCAGTCCGCGGGCCGTGCTGCACCGGGCGGTCACTGCCGGCGGGGCCTGCCCCCTGGTGCGCGCCCCGCGGCACGGGCATTCCCGCTCGATCATCCGGTGCTCGGTCACTTCCGCCCTCACCGGCAGGATCTCGGTCACCTGCCGCCGCTCCATCCCGGTCTCCCGGGCGCCGGCCAGCCCGGTGCCGCACTTGTGGCAGGTTGGCGGCTCGTGCCGGACGACGTGACCCGGGCATGCAGCGCCGCGATCTGCGCGTCTTTCCGGTCCAGCAGCTCCCGCAGCCGGGCGTTGGCGGCGCGCAGCGCGGCAGCATCATCGGGCCCTCTGCCTGTGGACGGCACCAGGATTATCCGGCCTGCCGACTGTCCCCGGCCGCTGGGCCGGGGCTGGCTTGGCCTGGCGGCGGGACAACCTGGCTGGCGGCGGCGGCAAGGGCCTGCTGCTCGTCTTCGGTGAGGGTGATGTCCGCGGCGGCGGCGTTGGCTTCGAGCTGGCTGATGGTGGACGCCCCGGGGATGACGACGACGGGGTCATGGCTGATTGCCCAGGCCAGCGCGATGGCGGCGGGGGTGGCGCCGTGGCGGGCCGCTATCGCGCCCAGTTGCCCCAGCAGCGGGGCGAGGCGGCGCAGGTTCGGTTGGCCGTGACCGGCTGCCCGGCCGCGGCCTCGGCTGCCTGCCACTGGGACAGGCTGTGGTTGCTGACCCCGGCCGCGCCGATGACGCCCGCTTGCAGGGCTCGCCCGAAGCCGCGCATGATCACCCGCCCGGGAACCAGCGGGTTGGGCATGTGGAGCAGGTACAAAGGGATCCGCGGCAGGCCCAGCCGGGTCCGGCTGCCCCTGGCGTGCCTTTCTATTACCGCAGGCAGGGGCAGCAGCGGCGAGTACTTGCTGGTGACCACGGCACCGGTGATCCCTCGGCGGCCAGGGCCTGCCCGAGCAGCCGCTCGCCGCGCCCCCAGCCGTAAACCTCGGCCGTGTCGAAGCAGTCCATGCCCAGCTCAACCGCCCGGCGGACCAGCGCGCGGGCAAGCTCCGGGTCGAACGTCCTCTCCCCGAAGCGCATCGTTCCCAGGCCGACCTTGCTCACCGGCGGCAGGCCGCCGACGGTCACGTACTTCATGAGATGCATCCTCCTGACACCCGCAGTAGCCGGACCATCTGCTGGCCGGCAGCCTCGCCACAACCGGGCAGTCCGGCAGGAACGGCCCGCCTGCGCGGCAGTTACGTCCTATTTTAGGACATCAATGTAGCGTAAAGAGGCAGGAGCAGTTTCGTCACGGGGCGGAAGGGATAAACTCCCGGCGTGCCCAGAAGCCCCGCCCTGCACGATCACATCGCCGCCGCCATCCTCGACAAGGCAGCGGGAATCCTCGCCGAACGCCGCGAGGCAGCCAGCCTCGCCGAGATCGCCGAGGCCGCCGGGGTCGCCCGCTCCACGCTCTACCGGTACTTCCCCAGCCGCGACGCGCTGCTCCAAGCCCTCGCCGACACCGCGGAAGCGGAGATCCAGGCCCGCATCGGCGAGGCCCAGCCCGACGTACTGCCGGTGTCGGAGGCAATCGCCCGGCTGACCCGCGGGCTCATCGCGGCCGGCAGCAAGTACATCGCCCTCGCCTACCTGTGGCACAAGCCCGCCGACTCCGCTGGCCAGGCCAGCCAGGCCCTGCTCCCGCTCTTCCGCCGCGGCATCGCCGACGGCACGCTGCGCGCCGACCTGCCAGCCGAGACACTGCTCGCCAGCTACGCCGACCTCATCCAAGGCGCCATCACCCGGTCAGCCGCCACCCACGCCGGCGTGGAAGAAACCAGCGCAGGGGTCCTCGCCGTCTTTCTCAACGGCGCCCTCAGCAACCCGTCCCATCCCGGCCGTCCTTCGCCCCCGAACCCGCAAATCCCCGCGACACAACGCACAGCGGACGACAACATCAGCGGTATCACAGCAACGAGAAAAACTACGCGACCTATCTAGTTGCAAAACGAGGAGCGGGAATTGCGGGCAGGCGCGCGCTTCGCCATGACCCAGGTTATTAATTACCCGGGGAATTTCCCCCGAATTTCTGGAGACACAACGGCGCTATCTCGCCTTTTCCGGGGCAGTCAACGCATTTCCGCCACGCACGAGGGGGCGAGTACCTGATACTGCACGCATACAATGCCCCGGCTACGCGGTGGCGGGGTGCGCTTGGCTGGCCCTGCGGCGCATCGTCATTGTGGCCGGCCTGCGCGGGCTATGACCAGTCGGGCTGCCCGGGTGCGGCCGGTCTCGCGTGAGCCGGAGGAGCAAATTGTCAGGACCCGCTGGCGGGAGCTGCGCTGGCCCAGCGGTGATAGGCGTCCACGTCGACGTTGCTGCCGCACACGATGGTGACGACATTCCGGCCGGCGAAGCGGTCGCGGTCTTCGAGGACGGCGGCGATGCCGAGCGCGGCCGACGGTTCGACAACCAGGCCGGCATGGGCGAGGAGCATCCCCATCCCGGCGATGATCGACGCCTCGGAGACCAGGACGGCGTCGTCGGCGACCAGGAGGAGGTCGTCCATGACGGCCGGGATGGGACGCCGGCCCGCGACACCGTCGGCGATGGTGTCAGTCGGTCCGGTGGTGACGACGCGCCGCTGCCGCCAGGACAGCGTCATGGCCGGCGCGCCCGCCGGCTGGACGCAGATCACCTCGACGCCTGGGGCCAGGTCCTTCAGCACGTGCCCCACGCCGGTGGCCATCGCCCCGCCGCCGAGCGCGACCAGGACGGCGTCGAACGACGGTCCGGCCTCGACCAGTTCCAGGCCGATGGTCGCCGCGCCCTCGCAGGTCTCGACGTCCAGGCTGTCTTCGACCAGCCGGATGCCGTCGCGGCGCGCGATGGCCGCCGCCTGCTCGCGGGCGGTCTCGATGTCGCCGTCCACCAGCTCCAGCCTGGCCTCAAGCGCGCGGATGCGGTCAAGTTTGGCTGCGGGTGCGAACCGGGATGCCACGACGGTGACGTCAAGCCCCCGGCTGCGGCCGGACCAGGCCAGGGCCTGGCCGAGGTTGCCCGCGCTGGCGCACACGACGGCCTGCGGGCCGCCGCCGACGAGCTGGCTCGCGATGACCTCGGTGCCGCGGGCCTTGAAGCTGCGGACCGGGTTCGCCGTTTCCAGCTTGATGCTCACAGCGCACCCGAGGGCGGGTTCCAGCGCCTCGCAGCGGTACAGCGGGGTGCCGAGGAAGACCGGGTCGATCACCCGGCGGGCCGCCCGGATCCGGGCAGTGTCAAGGCGGGTCTCTTGCACGGCACAACAGCGTAGCGCCGTCGGCGCCGCCCCATTTTGCGCCGGCAACCCCGGCGGCCACGTGCGTGTTCGCAGTGGTGCCCGGTTATCCGAGGTGCCGGTGGCCGGCGGGCGGCTCGGCGTGTCGTCGCGACCGGGCGGTCTTGCGGCGATATGGCCCGTTACGCGAGGTGGTCTGAAGGGGACTTTAGGCGCCGGCGGGCGGGTCCGCCGTCACGTGCCGGACTTCTTCCCGGTGCGCGCTGATGAGTCCGCGCTGCTGGTGAACGTCAAGCCGGCGGCCCGGTTCGCCGACCCGCAGGTGGCCAGTGCGCTGGAGTGGCCGGGGCGGCTCGCGCGGGAGCACGGCTGGGATTACGAGGTCTGGAGCGGTGCTGACCATGTCTTCCTGGCCAACGTGCGGTTCCTCGCCGGGTACCGGCGGCCCTGGCTGGTGCCCGCCGGGCTGGCGGATGCGGTGCTGGCAGCGTTCCGGCGGGCTGTGGTCCAGTCTTCCTGGCCTGGGCCGGCACGACCGGGCGGAGATGCTCCTTACGTTCGCTGGTCCGTCCCTGGCCGCGCGGCAGCGCCATTCCGCAGGCCGTGTGCAGCCTTCCTTCGGCGGGAGCCAAGAAGGAGCACGGAGGATTGCGGCATGCCGCCACGTCGCCGGTGCGGGGCGCCCGGGGAGGACGCTTGTTCCTGACATGCCTGATACGCGAGTTGCGGGGCCGCCGGCGGCAGGCCATCCTCACCGCGCTGGGCCTCGCGGTCGGGGCGGGGCTGCTGATCACGGCGTCCGCCGCATCGGACGGGGTGGCGAACGCCTACGCCGCGGTCCTGCACGCGCTGTCCCGGCAGCACGACCAGGCCAGCGCGGGGGCCAGGTCGCTGCGCCTGTACCTCAGCCTGACCCGGGACCTCGGCACGGTGGTGTCGATCGCGGCGCTGATCACAGCGTCCGGCCAGGCCGTCGTGTTCACGATGATCGCCGTGACCCGGCGGACACCGGAACTCGGCACGTTGAAGGCGCTCGGCTGGCGCGGCAGCCGGATCGCCGGCCAGGTCATGGCCGAATCGGCAGTTGCCGGCACCGCCGGCGGGGTAACAGGCGCCGCCCTCGGATATGCGGGCGCGGCGCTGATCGACGCGGCGGCGCCAAAGCTGTCCGCGCCCGCAGGTCCGCGCATCGTATCGGCGACCGTCAGCGCACCGGTCACCATCGACGTGCTCATGCTCGCCATCGCCATCGCGGTTGCCGGCGGGCTCCTGGCCGGCGCGCTCGGAGGCTGGCGGGCCGCCCGGCTGCGCCCCACGGCGGCGCTGGCCCGTCCAGACTGAGGCAGTCCATTGAGGCAAAGACAAAGCGGTCACGGGGCACCAAGGACGGTAACTACGAGACGTCACCACTAATGGCGGCAGGACTTGTTCACCTTCCCGATATCCAGCCCGTCGAAGGCTGTTCAACGACCCCGAACACTGCAGCACGCCACCGAGCACTGAGCTGACATCTCAGGCGGCACTTCGCTCGGAGCCCGGCCCAGTGCTCTCATGCCTCGGGGAACCGCTCGACCTGGCCCGACGGGATGCCCGGGCACGCCGGTCAAGGGTGACCTGCGGTCAGCCTCCCGGCTCGACGGGGGGCAGGCAAGCGGACACGGTCATTCACCCGCCCGTCGCATACTTGTTGTCACGGTACGTAGCGAACGTCACGTTGCGCTCATTAGTCACTGATTGTAGTTATTCAAAGACTGAGAGTCACTTTGCGTGTCAGACTTGCGGCATGGCTCACTCCCCCTCCCCTGCCCGCCAGACGGCTCCCGAACTGCTGGCTATCCCCGTCATCACCGATGCCGACGTGCTTGACCGCGTCGCCGCCATCGTCTCCCCGGCCGCCCGGCGCTACCGGACGCTGTGGCTGTTCTTCTTGCATCGGGACGGCATCCAGGCCAACCTCGTGGTCCCGATTGACGACATACCGGAGCGCCCGGAAGCAGCGGTCATCCACAACGTCTGCTACGTCGCCTCCGAGTCCATCGCGCAGGCCCCCAGCCTGCTCAGCGTCGTCATCACGCTCGGTAGGCCGGGCACGGCGCGGCGCACCGACTCCGACCGCCACCTGCTGCGCGCGCTGCAGCACGGCGCGAGCCGGCACGCGACCCCGGTCCGAATGCTCGTCCTGGCGACTCCCGGGGGCGTCCGCGAGCTCGGACCGGTCAGGCCCGCGCGATGAGGCGATAAGGCCACGGACCGGGGCTGCCCGGCACCCCCAGCACGCTGGCGGTCAACGCCGCACCCAGGGACCGAACTGGTCGGCGGTGCCGACCGCGTTGGGTGCGGCGACGGCGTCAAGCCGCCATGATCGATCGGTTGGTCCACCATGCCGAGGTCCTGCCCCCAACAGCGACTCCCATCGCACACGGCAGCCGCCCCGCCCCTGTGAAGTGCCTCGGTTCCTTATCGGCGCCTTGGTATGCTGCCCAGGTTGCACCGCTTGGAGAGTAGGGCAGCGTTCGAGGGAGAGGGGCCAGGCGACGGTGCAGGCGTCAGAGGCCTCGCGTGCGATGGCCGCGGCAGTGTCGGCCGCGTCATCGCTTGGCCTGGCAGTCGGCGACGCGATCGTTCTGCAGAACTCGAACAAGCTCACCGTGCGCCTGCTGCCTTGTGACGTGCTTGCCCGAGTCGCCCCTGTCGCGGATCAGGTCGCGCAGTTCGAAATCGAGCTCGCCCGGCGGCTCGCCGAGTCCGGGAGCCCTGTGGCTGCTCTTGAGCCTCGGGTGGACCCGCGCGTCTACGAGCGCGATGGCTTCGCGATCACGCTGTGGACCTACTACGCGCCTGCGGCACCTGCCCGGGAGGCCTCGCCGGCCGATTACGCCGGTGCGCTCGAGCGGCTGCATGCCGGCCTGCGCGAGCTCGATATCCCCGCGCCGCACTTCACGGACCGGGTCGGGCAGGCTCAGCAGCTCGTTGCGAGCCGTGACCGCACACCGGCGCTCGCCGAAGCGGACCGGGAACTCCTCGGCGGGACGCTGCGAATCCTGCGGCGAGTGATCGGCGACCGCGGCGCCGCTGAGCAGCTACTGCACGGCGAGCCACACCCGGGCAACGTGCTCACCACGAAGAACGGGCCGCTGTTCATAGACCTCGAGACGTGCTGCCGCGGGCCTGTCGAGTTCGACCTCGCCCATGCGCCAGAAGAAGTCAGCGGGCGCTACCCGGGCGTCAACCAGGACCTGGCGGGCGAGTGCAGGATCCTCGTGCTGGCGATGATCACGACGTGGCGCTTTGACCGGGGCGACCAGTTCCCGAATGGGCGCCGGCTCGGTGCGGAGTGGCTCAGCCAGATCCGGGCGGCGCTCGATCGCAAGGGACTGGATACCTACCGCTGATCGCGGGCTGCTGGCGGGCTGCGGGTAGCTGTTCCCGGGCAAGGCGTATGGCGCTGTCGAACCCTTTCGGCCCCTACTCACCTTCGCCTGGATCACCCGCTCCCGGCGGACCGTCCGCGACTACGAGCGGCTGCCCGAACGCCACGCCGCCATGGTCTACTGGTCCATGATCATCATCATGACCCGGCGGCTAGCCCGCCAGCCGCACCGTACCGGGGATGAGCCGCCAGCCGCCCAAACGCCTCGCCTGCCGGTCCAGCGGGCCGCATGAGGCTTCCGGGCAGGCTCTGACACAATGCCCGTATGAGCGATGCCGCCACCATTGTCCTGGTGCACGGCGGTTTCCTCGGCCCGTGGATCTGGCAGGGTGTGCAGCACAGGCTGGAGAGCCGGGGAGTCCGCGCGATCGCACCGGATCTTCCCAGCGTCGGTGACCGGGGTGGCGACCTGCATGATGACGTGGCCGCCGTGCGCGAAGCGCTAGGCGCCGCCGGCCCGGCCGTTTTGTGCGGCCATTCCTATGCCGGGGTGGTGATTACGCAGGCTGCTGCCGGCCCGGGCGTCGAGGTTACGCGTCTGGCCTATCTGGCCGCCGCCATACCTGACGAGGGCCAGAGCATGCAGGCGCTCGCCGCGTCACTCGGCCTGACCGGTGACGATGGCGGCGAAGAAGTGGCCGTCCTCCCCGGCGGCGGCATCGCGCTGAAGCCCGGTGCCGCTCGCCACAGCCTGTTTCACGATTGCCCACCGCACCGCGCCGATGCGGCCATACGCCTGCTCCGCCCGGTCAACCCGGCGGCAGGCGCCCAGCCTGTTACCCACGCCGCATGGCATCACATACCTGCCACCCTCATCGAGGCCAGCGATGACCGTTTGCCGAGGCTTGTCTGTCCGGGCTTCGATTCGGCACCCCACGATGTGCTGACCATCCCGGCTGGCCACTGTCCCCAATGGAGCTGCCCTGACCTTGTCGCCGACGCACTCTGCGAGATGGTTCTCACCGAGTGACCGCTGCGCCCGCTGGCCCGGCACTGGCCGGGAGCCGGCCAGTGAGCGCGCTGCGGGCCAGGGCTGCTTCGCCCCGCGCCAAGACCGGCAGGCCGCCCAGCCGGCTCAGCCTCGCCGACCTGGACGCCGCCCTGCTCAGCGCGTTCCCGCAGCACCTAGAAGAGCGGCCCACTGACGATGCCCTCCCCTGATGGGGGCGTAACTGCGTGGCTGACGTCACGCCGCCGGGCCGCTGACCTAGCCGTTCTCAGAGGCAGCGGGCGCGGGCGAAGCCTCCGCGGCCGGGCCTTCCGCGGCCAGGGCTTCCGCGGCGGGCTGCTCGCCGGCCAGCTGCTCGGCGGCGGTCCGCCGGGCGACGATGACGGCCCCGGCCTCGGCGGCGAGGACGACGAGCATGACGCCGGGCAGGAGGACGACGCGCAGTGACTGCGCCCAGTTGGCGGCGAGGCCGCCGGCGGTGAGGGCGGCGAAGGCCGCGAACGCGACGGCTCCGATCCCGAGCCAGGCGGCGAGGCCGGCCGGCTTGGGCAGCCAGACGCTGTATTCGGGCATGCCGGCGTTGAGGGGCACGCGGGCGCCGGCGGGCAGTGTCCTGATGGCGTACGCGGCGGCGGCGACCATGGCGAGGAGGAGCACCGCGCCGATGGTGAGTGCGGCTACCACTGTCCCGTCCCTTGAGGCCTCATGCTTCGCAAGGTAGCGCGGGCAGGCGGGCAAAGGGGCGAATTCGTACGCCGGTAAGAACAAAAACCTACGAGGGGGGCTCGTCGGCGGGTGTGAGAAGGCCGCGTTCGAGGACGGCGGGGACGTAAAGTTCGCGGTAGCCGTGCTCGTCGAACAGGACGGTGACCTGGTCGCCGTCGTATCGCTGGACGGTGCCCTGGCCCCACCGCCCGCTAAGGACCCGGGTGCCGACGGGGAACGGGGCGTCCCCTTGGGGGGCGGGCTGGGTGCCGTCGCGGGCGAGGTCGTTGTCGCAGTTGCCGCATGGGCCCGGGTAGTCCTGGCCGAAGTAGGTGAGGACGAATGAGCGGCGGCAGCCGGGGTGGTCAGCGTAGTTGCGCATCATGGTGAGGCGTGAGCGCTCGACCTCGGCCTCGCGGTCGTTTTTCTCGTCGGATGCCTTGAGGGCGGCGGTGAGCGTCATGGTGCCGTTCCAGCGGACGTCGCCGTCGGGTTGCCAGGTGACGGCGCCAAGGTCGGCGAGGCGGGCGAGGGCGGCGGTGTGCTGCCGGGTGGCGGCCTGGGGGTGCTGGCCGGCGGCGAGGGCGGCGGCGGCCTGCGCGACGGCGGCGGTGGAGACGCCGCGGGCGGTGAGGTAGCGGGCGGTGTCGAAGTCCTCGTAGCGGTAGAGTAGGCGCGCCCCGGCGGGTGCCCCGTCCCTGCCCGCGCGGCCGAATTCCTGGTAGTAGGCGTCGGGTGAGGGCGGGGGGTCGTAGTGGAGCACCCAGCGGACGTCGGGCTTGTCGATACCCATGCCGAAGGCGACGGTGGCGGTGATGATGCGGGCGGTGCCGTCGATGAAGGCGGTCATGGCGTCCTGGCGGGCGCGGGCTGGCAGGCCGGCGTGGTAGAGGGTCACTGACTGCCCGGCGCGGGCGAGGGTGTCGTGGGCGTCTTGGGCGCTGGCGTGGGTGGCGGCGTAGACGATGCCGGGGCCGTCGAGTTCTGACGCGGCGTCGGTTAGGTGCCCTTGCTTTTCGCGGACGGTGAGGGCGCGGCGCGCGGTCAGGTAGATGTTGGGGCGGTCAAAGTCGCCGATGACGACCTGCGGGTCGCGCAGGCCGAGGAGGCTGGCGATCTCGCGGCGGACCGGGGGCGCGGCCGTGGCGGTGAGTGCGAGGCGGACGGGCGCGCCGACGGCGGTGGCCTGCGCGCCGAGCATCATGTAGTCGGGCCGGAAGTCGTGGCCCCACTGGCTGATGAGGTGGGCCTCGTCGACGACGAAGAGGCCGGGGGCGGCCCGCTGCAGGGTCTCACGGGTCTCCTGGTTGGCGAGTTGCTCGGGTGACAGGAATACGAAGGAGTCGGGCTGGCAGGAGGCGAGCAGCGCCGTGGCGCGTGCCCCGGCCGACTGCCGCGAGTTGAGGACGATGGCGTGCAGGCCGGCCGAGCGCAGGTGGGCGAGCTGGTCGTCTTCGAGCGCGATGAGGGGCGACACGACGATGGTCGGCCCGGTCCGCAGGAGCCCTGCGAGCTCGTAGATCGCCGACTTGCCGGCGCCGGTGGGGAGCACGGCCAGGACGTCGCGGCCGTCGGCGAGGGCCGTGACCGCGGGCAGTTGCCCTGGGCGGAGCCGCTCGAACCCCAGGCGCTGCCGGGCGAGTTCCTCAATGTCGTCAGGTCTCACCTGTTCATCATCCGCGCGCGCGGATGATGCCCGTCAGCGGGGGTCGCCGCCGTTGGGGGGCTGGCCGGGCCGGGGACGCGGGTTCAGGTGCCGTTGGCGAGGCGGAGGATCTCGTCGAAGGCCTCGACGTTGCCCATGGCGTCGTTGACGGGGTTGTGGTCGTGGGGTGTTTTTCTGAGCCGTTTCCAGCCCTGGGTGTCGCGCCAGTTCCGGTTGAGGCCGGCCCAGAAGTCGCCGATGCGGCGGGCGGAGTAGCCGAAGGGGTTGTCGATGCCGGCGCGGTCGAACATGCCGGCTATCCACTGCCAGTCGTAGGCGGGATTGTCGCTGATGAAGACCGGCTGCTTGTTGCCGAGGTGCTCGTGCAGCCAGCTGGCGAAGCTCCGAGCGACTTCGGCGTCGGTTGCGATGCGCTCGCCCACGATGCTGATCGCGGGGTTGGCGGGGTCGGGCGTGGCGCCGTAGAGGCGCCCGTGGAAGGTGTGGCGGGTGTCGTAGTGGACGGCCCCGAACTCGGTCAGGACTCCGTGTACGGGGCTGGTGCCGCGTGCCTCGCAGTCGACGAAGACCCATGGTGTGTTCTCGTTCATGGTGCCCGCGTTATCTCGGAGACCCGGCCTGAGGGCCGGCTTGCGCTGCTTGGGGCGGGGATACAACGACGAAGACGGCCATCCCGGCGGCGATGCAAGAGGTCCTCACAGGCCCATTCTGCGCCGGTCGCTGCTGGTCCCGGCGGCGGGTAGTCGCTTGCCGTATCCAGGTCCGCGGTAGCGCTGGCTGCCGCCGGGCGAGGTGGGAGAATGCTGGCATGCCCGATCGGATCGAGCCGTTTGTGATCCGGGTGGACGGGGCCGCCCTGGACGACCTGCGTGACCGGTTGCGGCGTACCCGGTGGCCCGAGCGCGAGCCGGTTGGCGACTGGTCGCAGGGGGTGCCGCTCGGCTACCTGCGGGACCTGTGCGCCTACTGGGCGGACGGCCATGACTGGCGGGCCACCGAGGCCCGGTTGAGTGAGATACCGCAGTTCACCACGACGATCGGCGGCCTGGACGTCCACTTCCTGCATGTCCGCTCGCCGCATCGCGGCGCGGTGCCGCTTCTCATGACCCATGGCTGGCCGGGGTCCTTCCTGGAGTTCGAACGGGTCCTTGGCCCGCTGACGGACCCGTCGGCGCACGGCGATGACCCGGTCGTTGGCGCGTTCGACGTGGTGGTGCCGTCGCTGCCTGGTTACGGGTTCAGCGGCAAGCCGGCCGTGGCGGGCTGGGGCATCCACCGCATCGCCGGTGCCTGGGCAGAGCTGATGACCCGGCTCGGCTACGAGCGGTTCCTGGCCATGGGCAGCGACTGGGGCACCAGTGTGTCCACCAGCCTCGCGTTGCGGCATCCTGGACGGCTGCTTGGCGTCCACCTGGTGCCGCCGCTGGCGCCGCCGGCCGGCGCCGCCGACGACCTCACCGACGACGAGCGCGCCGCACTGGCGGAGCTTGGTGAGCGCAGCCGCACCGGGTCGGGTTACTCGGCCGTCCAGGGGACGCGGCCGCAGACGGTCGGCTACTCGCTGACGGACTCGCCGGCCGGGCTGTGCGCGTGGATCGTGGAGAAGCTGTGGGCCTGGACCGATCACCCCGGTGACCTCAGCGATGTCCTGACCGCCGATCAGGTGCTCGACAACATCACGCTGTACTGGCTGACCGGCACCGGGGCGTCCGCGGCCCGCCTGTACTGGGAAAGCATCGGCGAGGTCACCGGGTGGTTCACCGCCTTCCCGGGTGACGTCGTCACCGTCCCTGCCGGGTGCAGTGTCTTTCCCAGGGAGGTGCCGCGCGCTTCCCGCCGCTGGGCTGAGCGCCGTTTCTCCGACATCGTGCACTGGGGCCAGCCGGCCCGCGGTGGTCATTTCGCGGCGTGGGAGCAGCCCCGCCTGTTCATCGACGAGGTCCGCGCCGTGGCGCGCGCGTGCGCCACGGCGGCGCGCCGGCGGGAAGAAGCCTGATCTCCCCAGGGCACCCGCCCGGTCAGGCGGTGCACCGGTCGGCGAGGTGAGCGAGCGAGTTGCCGAGGTGGTCGGGGGGGAACGGCGGGAAGCCGATGCGCTCCCGGATGAACTCGGGTACCGCTGACCAGTCGTAAGACAGGGTGACCTGGGTCCGGGCCGGCCCGGCGGGCGCCAGGTCGTAGCGCCAGATCCACCCGCCGAAGCTGAGGCTGCCGTCTTCGGATTCCCGGCCCGGCCTCCATGAGATGGCGTGCGGCGCGTCGAACGCCTGCACCTCGTTGGCCATCTGGTAGTTCCCGTCTGGACGGCTGGGGTGGTACATGGCCATACGGAACACCTGTCCCGCCGCGGTCAGCGGGTGGCCGTCCAGGGACTCGCGGACCCATCCGGTGCCGTCGATCGCGGCGTGGCTGGCGGGGTCGGCGATGACCGTGAAGATGGCCTCGGCCGGTGCGTCGATGATGGTGGTCGCGCTGACGGTTTCTTCTGTCATGGTCGTCGCCTCCTGAAGAGCTGAGCCTGGCACCGTTTCTGACACCAGCCGGGGCTGGAACTCATCGCCGGGCTCCTCTACCCTCTCGCCATGCACCTTGGCGTTTTACCACTTTGTCCTGGCTGGCGGGGATTACCACGCGCGTGCGGCTGGGCACTACGGTGGTTGTGCTGCCGTACCGGCATTCTGCGGGCGGCGTGGGGGCCGGAGTCCTCGATCCCCATCTGGGTCGGCGGCAACAGCGCGGCCGCGATCCAGCGATCCATCACATTCGACGCCGCCTGGCATCCCCTGCGCTTCACCCTGCCGTTCCTGCGTGAAGCGGTGGCGAGCCATAAGCCGCCCAGGCTCGCGCCGCGCATCGCGTTGCGGGTGACCGCCGCGCCGGTCGAGGACCCGGAGCGGCTGGCTGGCGTCGGCAGCATTGAGCAGGTCCTCGACGATCTCGAACAGCTCCGGCGGCTTGGCGCCGGCACCGTCGTGCTCGACCCGTACGATGGCGATCCTGAGGAGACCCGCCGGCCAGAGGCGGCCTGGCGCGCGCTCACCATCGTGGCTACCCAGTGGAGGACAGCATCGTGATCACGCCCGCCGACGAGACCCTGCTGCGACGGGCTATCGCCATCGCCGCCCGCGCCATCACGCAGGGCGACGCGCCCTACGGCTCCCTGCTGGCCGACGCCGACGGCGCGATCCTCATCGAGGCGCACAACACGGTGCGGCGCGATGACGACATCAGCGCTCATCCGGAGCTGAAGCTGGCCCGGTGGGCGGCCCGCGAGCTCACCCCGGAGGCCGCCGCGCGGGTCACGATGTACACCAGTTGCCAGCCGTGCGAGATGTGCACGGGCGGCATCGTGCGCTCGGGGCTGGGGCGCGTCGTGTACGCGCTGGCCACCGAGCAGTTCGTGGCCCTCAACCCGGAAGGGGGCTGGCCCGCCGTGCCGCAGGAGGGCCCAGCGCTGTTCGAGGAGGCGCGGGTGCCGATCGAGGAGTACTACCGGCCGGGTGGTGAAGGGTAGCCGTCCGGGGCCACCCGGTTGCCGCGGCCGGTGCCGAACGCGGTCAGGTCGGCGCCGGAGCAGAAGACTCCGCGGTCGACACGAGGACGCTCTTTCCGCTACTCATCTAGTAATCAGTCGGCCAGGGCGGCGGCGCGGAGATTCCGGAGGATCCGATGAGCTTTGAGTACCTCGCAGACCCCGCGCGTGGACCCCGGTGGAGCGGCCTGTTGCCGGGCAAGCCCGCGGCGTTCTTCCTGCGGCAAGGGGAAGGCGAGCACGCGAAGCTGTTCGGTGACCTGTTCACCGTCCTGGTCAGCGGCGCGGAAACCGACGGCCAGTTCGGGATCATCCACTGTGCGGCCCCGGCCGGCCCGGTCATCCCGTCACACGCTCACGCCGAGACGCATGAGACCTTCTACGTGGTGGCGGGCAAGGTCCGCGTCTACGTCGCGCACCCCGAGGGCCGGAAGGAGTCGCGGTTGCTCGAGCCGGGCGACTTCGGCTTCGTCCCGGCGGGCCTTGCCCACGCCTACCGGGTCGAGGAAGACGCCAGGATGCTGGGCGTGCTCAGCGGGGGATTCGAGCGGTTCTTCCAGAAGATGGGCACGCCCACGGACTCCGCGGACCCCGGCCAGCCGCCGTTCATCCCTGGCATCGAGCGGATCATGGAAGCGGGCCGGGAGCACGGGACCAGCTTCTTCCCCGACATGACCTGGCCGGAGCCCTAGCGCGGCGCGGCGAGACCAGCCGGACCGCGGCCCCGGTGAATGCGAAGACAGATGCCCGTGTAAGACTGCCCATGCGGCACCCCGAATGCCGGTGACCATGCGTTGAGACTCGTTTGCCCGGTCAGGGCGGTGAGGCATGTCTGGTACGGGGCGGGGGGCCGGGGCCGCGCGTCAGCGAAGCCAGCACGCCGAAGCCGGGCGAACCTTCCAATCACCGAGTTCGGAGGTTCATCCCATGAATGGCAAGAGCGCGCGGATTCCCGACGTCCTTGAGGACCCGTTGCGCGACCGCGGCGTGGCGTTCACGCTCGCCGAGCGGGAGGCGCTGGGCCTGACCGGGCGGCTGCCGTCCGGGGTGCTGTCCCTGGAACAGCAGGCCCGGCGGGTCTGGCTGCAACTGCGAGCGCAGCCGGACGACCTGGCCAAGAACGTTTACATGGAACAGCTGCACGATCGCAACGAGGTGCTGTACTACAAGGTCCTGCTCGACCACCTGGCCGAACTGCTGCCCATCGTCTACGACCCGGTCGTCGGCGACGCGATCGAGCGGTACTCCCACGAGTACCGCAGGCCGCGCGGGATCTACCTGTCGATCGACCGGCCGGACGACATCGAGGCGGCGTTCGGCACGCTGGGGCTGGCGCCGGACGACGTGGACCTGATCGTGTGCAGCGACGCCGAGGAGATACTGGGCATCGGCGACTGGGGCGTGGGCGGCATCGCGATCTCGGTCGGCAAACTGGCCGTTTACACCGCCGCGGCCGGGATCGACCCGCGCCGGGTGATCCCGGTGTCGCTGGACGTGGGCACCGACAACGAGGGCCTGCTGAACGACCCGCTGTACGTCGGCAACCGGCACGCCCGGGTCCGCGGCGCCGCCTACGACGCGTTCATCGAGAAGTACCTGGACACCGTGTCGTGGCTGTTCCCGGACGCGCTGCTGCACTTCGAGGACTTCGGCGCCAATAACGCCAGGCGGATCCTGCTCGGCTACCGGGACCGGTACCGGATATTCAACGACGACATGCAGGGCACCGGCGCCGTCGTCATGGCGGGGCTGTTCAACGCGCTGCGGGTCACCGGCGGCCGGTGGCGGGACCAGCGGGTGGTCATCCTCGGCGGCGGCACCGCCGGAATTGGCATCGCCGACCAGATCAGGGACCAGATGACCCGCGACGGCCTCGACGAGGCCGCCGCCACGCGCCAGGTCTGGATCGTCGACCTGCCCGGCCTGCTGACCGACGACATGAGCGAGCACCTGCTGGACTACCAGCGACCTTACGCCAGGCCGGCCGCCGAGGCCGCCGGGTGGGCCACCACGCCCGCCCAGATCGATCCGTCCGCGGCGACGCGGTGGCCGCAGATGGCCGCGCTGCGCCAGGCGCGGGCGTCGGGCATCATCACGCTGGAGACCGTGGTCGGGCACGTCACGCCGACGGTACTGATCGGGGCGTCGACCGCCCACGGTGCGTTCACCCAGGCGGTCGTCGAGGCGATGAGCGCGGGCGTCGAGCGGCCCGTGATCTTCCCCATCTCCAACCCGACCTCCAAGATCGAGGCGCTGCCAGCGGACATCATCGCCTGGTCACGGGGCAAGGCGCTGGTCGCCACCGGCCTGCCGATCCCGCCGGCCGACTACGCGGGCGTGCGGTACTGGTTCGCGCAGGCCAACAACGCCCTGCTGTACCCCGGCCTCGGCCTTGGGACGATCGTGTCCGGCGCGTCCAGGGTCACCGACGCGATGCTGCTCGCGGCCGCGGAGGCCGTGGCGGGGCGGGCCGACGTCAGCCAGCCTGGTGCCTCGCTGCTGCCCGCGGTGGAGAACCTGCGCGCGTCCTCGGCGAGCACGGCGGTCGCCGTGGCCAGGGCCGCGGCCGATGACGGCGTGGCCACCAGGAAGGCCAACGACCTGGTGCAAGCCGTGCAGGACGCGATGTGGCAGCCGGCCTACCCGGCTCCCGAGGGCGAACGTTAGGGGGAACGCGTCATGACCCAAGCGAGCGAGCCGGAGACCTTGGACCTTCCCATCGGGCTTGACGTGACCGGGACGCGCAGCGAGTTCGACAGCCTGGGCCAGGTCGAGGTGCCCGCGGACCGGTACTGGGGCGCCCAGACCCAGCGCAGCCTGGAGCACTTCAACATCGGCCACGACCTGATGCCCAAGGAGGTGTACCACGCCTACGGGTACGTGAAGAAGGCCGCCGCGGTCGTCAACACCGCCGCCGGGCGGCTGCCGGCCTGGAAGGGACGGCTGATCCAGCGGGTGTGCGACGAGGTGATCAGCGGACAGCTTGACACCGAGTTTCCGCTGTACGTGTGGCAGACCGGATCCGGGACCCAGTCGAACATGAACGTCAACGAGGTGATCTCTAACCGGTGCATCCAGCTGGCCGGCGGCACGCTCGGCTCACAGGAGCCCGTTCACCCGAACGACCACGTGAACATGGGCCAGTCGTCCAACGACACCTTCCCCACCGCGATGCACATCGCCGCGTACACGATGGCCACGGGGAAGACGGTCCCGGCGCTGACGCGGCTGCGGGACGCCCTCGACGCCAAGTCGAGGCAGTGGGCGGACGTGGTCAAGATCGGCCGGACGCACCTGGAGGACGCCACGCCGCTGACCGTCGGCCAGGAATGGTCGGGCTACGCCGGCGCGCTTGATGACGCGATCGCCGAGGTCGAGCACGCCACCGCCGGGCTGCTGGCGCTGGCCATGGGCGGCACCGCGGTCGGCACGGGCCTGAATGCCCCGCCCGGGTTCGGCGACGAGGCCGCGGCGCAGATCGCGCGGATGACCGGCGCGGCGTACGTGACCGCGCCGAACAAGTTCGCCGCCCAGGGCACGCTCGACCGGGTGGTGCGCGCGCACGCCGGGCTGAAGGCGGCCGCGGTGACCTTGTTCAAGATCGCCAACGACCTGCGCTGGCTCGGTTCCGGGCCCCGCACCGGGATCGGTGAGCTGCTTTTCCCCGCGAACGAGCCGGGCAGCTCGATCATGCCCGGCAAGGTCAATCCGACGCAGGCCGAGGCGATGCTGATGGTGGCCATCCAGGTCATCGCCTCCGACGTGGCGGTGACGATGGGCGGGAACGAGGGCAACTTCGAGCTGAACGCCTTCCGCCCGATCCTGATCAGTAACTACCTGCACTCGGCGCTGATCTTGGCCGACATGTGCGACCACTTCCGCCGGTTCATGGTCGAGGGCACCCGGCTCAACGAGGCCACGCTCCAGGGCAACATCGACCGGTCGGTGATGATGGTGACCGCCTTGTCCCCGGTGATCGGCTACGACAAGGCGGCCGCGATCTCCTACTACGCCATCGACCAGGACTTGACGCTCAAGCAGGCCGCGCTGGCCAAGGGGGTACCCGAGGACCTGTACGACAAGGTGGTCGTTCCCCTGGCCCTCACCCGCCCGGGCACCGCCGACGCCCAGTCACCACCCGCGAGCTGACCGGAAAGGTGCTTCCAGGCGGGAGGCCAGGCGAATACCGGACAAGAACGGCCCGGTATTCGTGTTAGATTTCGGCGCATGACCCGGCCCACCGCTCGCGTGCTCACCCTGCTGGAACTCCTCCAGTCCGGCGGCACCAGGACGGTGGCCGAACTCGCCGACCGGCTCGCGGTCGACGAGCGCACCGTGCGCAGGTACGCGGACCACCTGATCGACCTCGACGTGCCCGTCGAGTCGGTGCGCGGCCGTTACGGCGGGTACCGGCTCGCACCCGGATACCGGCTGCCGCCGCTGATGCTGAGCGACGATGAGGCGCTCGCCGTGCTGCTTGGCCTGGTCGCCGGCCGTCGGGCCGGACTGATGACGGCGACGGGCACGGCGGCCGAGACAGCCACCGCCAAGATCCGGCGGGTGCTGCCCGAGCGACTCGCCCGCAGGCTCGACTCCGTGCTCGGGTCCCTGGCCTTCACGGCGCCGCCCGGCGAGTTCGCCGCCCCGGAGACCGCGGTGCTGCTCGCTGTCGCCGACGCGGTGCGCCATCACCGGCCGCTGTCAATGAGGTACACCGCCGCCGACGGACGGCGCAGCGAGCGCACCCTGCACCCGTACGGGCTCGTCACCCACGCCGGCCGCTGGTACGTCACCGGCGCCGATCCCGGGATCGGCGCCGACCGGACGTTCCGGCTTGACCGCATCGCCGACGCGCGGCCCCTGCCCGGCTCGTTCGAGCCGCCCGCCGGAGTTGACCCGGCGCAGCGCGTGCTGTCGGGACTGGCCAAGGCACCGTACCGGCACCAGGTCATCCTGCGTGTCGAGGGCACGGCCGAGCAGATCCGTACCCGGCTACCCGCCAGCGTCGCGACGCTGACGGAACTCGCGCCCACGGCAGGCGCCGGGCCGCAGGCCGGACCCTGGTTCCGCGTCGAACTGCGCGCGGAGCGGCTCGACTGGCTGCCACCGGTGCTCGCGTCCCTCGACCTGCCGTTCATCGTCGAGCGGCCCGACGAGCTTCGCCACCTTGTCATCGCGCTCGCTGGCCGGCTCACGGCCTCCGCCCGCCGCCACGTGCCGCCGCCGCCTCGCGCCGGGGACGCGGGATCGTAGAGTTGCGTACGTGAGCGACCTGAAGAAGCGTGTCCACAATCTGCTGCCCGGCCTCATCGGCGACCTCGAGGCTCTCGTCCGGATCCAGTCCGTCAGCGCCGACCCGCAGCGCTCCCCGGAGGTGGAGAAGTCCGCGCGGAAGACGGCCGACCTCCTGGCCGCCGAAGGGGTCGCGGCCGAGGTCGTCCGGGCCCGCGACGGAGCACCGCCGGCCGTGATCGGCGAGAAGAAGGGGCCCGAGGGAGCCCCGGTCGTCCTGCTGTACGCGCACCACGATGTCCAGCCGGAGAACGACCCCGCCGACTGGGACAGCCCGCCGTTCGAGCCGACCGTCCGCGGCGACCGCCTCTACGGCCGGGGCGCGGCCGACGACAAGGCGGGAATCGCGGTGCACGTGGGCGCGCTCCGCGCGCTGGGCGATGACTTGCCGGTGACCGTGCGGTTCTTCATCGAGGGCGAGGAGGAGGTCACCTCCGAGACCCTTCCCGACCTGCTGCGCCTGTACGGGGATCGCCTCGCCGCGGACGTCATCGTCATCGCCGACGCCGGCAACTGGGACATCGGCGTTCCCTCGCTCACGACCAGCCTGCGCGGCCTGGTCCGGATGGACGTCGAGGTGCGCACGCTCGCGCACGCCGTCCACTCCGGCATGTGGGGGGGCCTGGTCCCCGACGCCATCATGGCGCTCACGAAGCTGCTGGCGACGCTGTGGACGGAGGACGGCAGCCCCGCCGTCGCTGGCCTGCTCGCGTCTCCCGCGGCCGATGTCGAGTATCCGGAGGAACGGTTGCGGGCCGAATCCGGAGCGGCGCAGGGAACCCGGTGGATCGGGGCAGGCCCCGTCGTCGAGCGATTGTGGACCAAGCCCGCCATCACGGTCACCGGGCTCGACGCGCCGAAGGTGGCCGGGGCATCCAACACCCTGGTCCCGGTGGCCCGCGCCCGCGTTACGCTCCGCATCGCGCCCGGTGACACGAGCGCGAATGCCCTCGCCCGGCTCCGGGAGCACATGGAAAGGCACGTCCCGTGGGGCGCGCAGCTCACGACCACGGTCATCGACGCCGGCGAGCCGACCGTGCTGCCGACGGCCGGGCCGGCCTACGCGGCCGCGCGCTCGGCCCTGGGCGAGGCCTGGGGCGGCGTGACGCCGGTCGACATGGGCACCGGCGGCTCGATCCCGTTCATCGCGGAGTTCCAGGAGACGTTCCCCGGCGCGAGCATCCTCGTCACCGGGGTCGAGGACCCGGACACCCGCGCGCACGGCCCGAACGAGGGGCTGCACCTGCCGGAGTTCGAGCGTGCCGTCCTCGCCGAGGCCCTGCTCCTCCAGCGCCTCGGCAACGCCTGAGGCGGTGAAGGCGGACCGGCTGGCCGCCTGGGGCGGGGTCGCGGGCCCGCTTGCGTTCACGGCCGCCTGGGTGGTCGGCTCGCTGCGCCAGGCCGGCCTGCCGGCCACCGCGGTCCAGCTGAGCGGCCTGGCCGCCGAGGACGCGAGGGACCCGCAGATCATGATCGCCGGGTTCGTCGTCCTCGGCGCCTGCTCGATCGGGCTCGGCCGCGCCCTGCGGCGGACGGCGGGACTCGGCCGCGCGGGGCCGTGGCTGGTGGTGGGCGGCGGGGCGGCGACGATCGCGACGGGACTGTTCCGGCGCGACCGCATGCTGCTCGCCGGTCCTGGCTTTTCCGGCGAGTCGTGGCACAACCAGGCCCACGACGTGGCCAGCTATGTCGCGTACGCCGCGATGCTGGCCGCGCCGTTGCTGCTGGCCAGGAGGTTCCGCGCCAGCGGGCAGGCGGCCGTGATCGCCCGCCCGGTCCAGCTCCTCGTCCTGGTCAGCGCGGTGGCCCTGGCCCTGTACGCGTCGCGGGCGGCCGAGTCGTGGAACGGCACGCTCCAGCGCGCCGCGGTCACCGCCGCACTCGCCGCCGAGGCCCTCATCGCGGCAAGGCTGCTGGCCCTCGGGGACCAGGCCGCCGGGCCTGGCGGGGAAAACGGGGGCAGGTGAACCCCAGCCCGCCGTCTGGCAGGATGGGTGCATCGCCCGCCGGAGGGCAGCCCGCCACCTAACCGCCCGCCCGCCCGCTATGCCCGGCATTTCCCATATGCGGCCCGGGGATTAACGGGTAAATTCCGTTCGTCATGTAAATTTCGTACAACCGGTAAATAAAGCTCTCGCCAGACGAGCTTTTCCTTCACGATAAAAAAAGTTTACGCGTTAAACGGAATTTACCTCTTAACCCCGCCCGCGGCCGACGGCAGGCCCGTGCGGCAGGCCCGTGCGGCAGGCCCGTGCGGCAGGCCCGTGCGGCAGGCCCGTGCGGCAGGCTCGCGCGGCGGGCCGCGGGCGCCGGTGCTTCGCCACGCCGCGGGCGCCGGTGCTTCGCCACGCCGCGGGCGCCGGTGCTTCGCCACGCCGCGGGCGCCGGTGCTTCGCTACGCCGCGGGCGGACCGAACGCGGGGATGTCGCATGCCGGGACGCGGCCCGCGGCCGTGACCGGGGTGACCGTCACGTCGTTGGCGGCGTCGCCCTCGGGCCCGGTCGGCACGATGTTGGTGTTGTCGGTCTGGGCGTCCACGTACTCGGTAGGGCTCTCGCCGGCCTGCGGGCTCTCGTTCCCGTGGTTGCCGTCCTGCGTGACGTTGTCAAGGCTGATGTTCTCGAGGGCGATCTGCAGCGGGTGGGCCGCGTCGAACCCCTCGAATATCGAGTAGGCGCCCGATTCTGAGTCCGTGGCGGACACGCCGTCGATGACGATGTCGCGCTGGGTGGGGACGCTGGTCCCGCCCGAGGAGTAGTGCGGGTTGAAGATCAGCAGGTGCTTGATGTTCGTCATGCAGATGTCGGCGTAGGTCACCCCGGCGGTGACGCCGCCGCTGTTGGCGTCGGTCTTGATCTGGATCCCGGTGTCGCTCGCCGACAGGTTGCCCAGGCTGTCGTAGCCGTTCAGCGTGGAGTTCTCGAACAGCACGTTGTCGACGCCGCCCGCGGTCTGGCTGCCGACGGACAGCCCGTGCGAGCCGTAGCAGTGCACGTCATCGACCGTGACGTTCCGCGATGGGCGGCCGGCGTTGGACTTGACCGCGACGCAGTCGTCGCCGTTCTGGATCATGTCGTCCCTGATCGTGACGTCGCTCTCGCTGACCGGGTCGACACCGTCGGTGTTCCGCGCGGTGGCGGGGGCGTCGATCTCGGTGCCCCAGACCGTGAGCCCGCTGCCGCCCACGATCTCGACGTGGTACATGGGCGAGTTCTTCAGCTCGACCTGGTAGATCGTGACGTTGTCGGCACCGTCGCCGTAGACGAGGACCGGGTTGTTCTGGTTCCCGCCCGAGGCGGCGGCCGCCGCGACGTCCCACCAGCTCTGCGTGCCGCCGACGAGGGTGTCCTCGCCGCGGCCGTCGACGGCGCCCATGCCACCGTCCGCGCCGCGGGTGCCCATCAGGCCCGAGTCGCTGCCGCCGAACGTGATGAACGGGTCACAGCCGCCGCCGTTCGCGCTGACCGTTCCGCACGTGTTCGCCGGGTACTGCGAAGGGACCTGGTAATCGGCCGGGTTCAGCGACGCGTAGAGGGTGACGCCGTCGTCGATCAGCAGGTCCTCGTGCCCTCGGATGGTGAGCGGGCCACTGAGGAACGAGTTGTCCTGGCCCCCGGCCGCGAGCACGACGGCGCGGCCCGTGCCGGCGCACGCGTCGAGCGCACGCTGGATCCGGCTCGTATCGGGCGGTGCGGCCTCCTGCGCGCCGCCGAACTCACCGGTGGTCGTTGACAGCGTCGCACGGAGGGTCGCGCAGGTACGCGGCAGCCGTGGCTGGCCCACGGGCCGCGGATCGCCGGTGGCGACGCTGAGCGGCCTCGGCGCGGCGGCGGTGCCCGCCGTCCCGGCTTGCGCGACGGCGGAAGGCGCGGCACTGGCGGACGCCGCGGGCACCGCCAGGGCAGCGAGCGCGGCCGCGGCCGCCACGACGAGCCAGGAGAACCGGTTCTTCATTGACGTCTCCCGCGTTTGACTGTGCACGGAATCAGTCTCATTAGGTGCCAGATACGGCACTAAGTCAACATTTATCGTCACCGGTTGTTCGGTCCGCGCGACCGCCCGCTGTCCCGGGGATCGCAGTGCCCGCAGGCCCGCCACGGCCAGGACCGCCATGAGACCGGTGGCCGTCACGGCCACCGCGAAGCCGCCGTGCGCGCCGAAGGTTCCCACCGCCAGGCCGGCCGCCGCCGCCGCGCCGGCCGAACCCGCCGCGCTAGCCGAGTTCAGCCAGACAAAGGCCTGGGTGAGCACGGCCCGGTGGACGGCCGCCTCCGCCAGTACCGAGCAGAGGACCAGGTTCAGCGGGATCGCGAGCCCGGTCAGCGCGACGCAGATCCCCAGTTCAAGCGGTGACCCCGCCACGAGCAACGGCAGGCAGCCGAGCGCGAGTCCGGCCGCGACGAGCGCCAGTTGCACCTGCGGCGCGGCCCGCCACCTCCGCAGCCCGTACAGCGAGCCGGCCAGCAGGCTGGCGCAACTGGACACCGAGAACAGCACGGCGGCGGTGCCGGCCGCGCCGTGCTCGACCACGAACGCGGTCACCGAGATCTGCATGGCGCCGAAGAACCCGCCGATGCCCAGGTTCACGCCGACCAGGACCGCGAATCCGGGCCGCAGCAGCGAGCGGCCGCCGCGGTGCCGCGCGGCAGCGCCGGAGGGCGGCGGCGCGGTTCTGCGCTGCGCGGCAAAGCACAGCCCGCCGGCCACGACGAGGGTCGCGGCCAGCACCGTGCCCGCGGCCGGGTACCCGCTGGCCCCGAGTACGCTGACCACGGCCGGGCCGGCCAGGTAGGCCAGTTCGTTGGCCAGCGACTCGAGCGCGAACGCGGTGGGCAGCGCCGCCGCTCGCTCATCGCGCAGCAGCGCCGCCCAGCGGGCCGCCGACAGCGCGCCAAGCTGAGGGATGGTCGCGCCGACCATGACCCCGCCTGCCGTCAGCAGCCCGTCCGACGTGCGCGCGGCGGCCAGGGCAAGCAGCGTGGCCACCGCCGCGGCGTGGGCAAGCAGCACGGGCGGGAGCACCAGCCGCTGGCCGAAGCGGTCGATCAGCCGGGCCAGTTGCGGTCCGGCCAGCGCCTCGGCCACGGCGAACCCGCCGGTCACCAGCCCGGCCGTGGCATAGGAGCCGGTCCTCGCGTGCACCAGCCACACGATGCCGAGGCTGGTCATCGCGATGCCGACGCGGCCAGCGGTAGCGGTCAGGAAGAAGGCGGCGGCGCCGGGGGCGCGCAACAGGGTGCGGTAATTCGCCGATGACATCATGTGTCCCGTTCGCTGCCCGGCGGGGCGGACCACCTGGGTCGTCGGCGTCCAGAGTTACCGACCCGTGGTTATCACCTGGAACCGTCCACTAGCGGCGCAGAGCGGGGACACGCACTCCACGCCGGCTCCATCACCGGGCAGAAGCCTTTTGAGGCCGTCTCAGTTGATCTCGGTCATTGAGACATCACGAGCATAGGCTCCGGCGAGGGGCAAGTCCAGGCAGGCCTGGCCGCGGAAGAAGTAAGGGCCTGGTGAGGATCACGGGGCCGTCGTCGGTGATCGCGATCGTGTGCTCGACGTGGGCGGCGTGGCTGCCGTCGGCGGTACGGATCGTCCAGCCGTCCTCGTCGAGGTAGATGCCGTCCTTGCCGCCGCCGATGAACCAGGGCTCGATCGCCAGGACCAGGCCGGGGACGAGGCGCAGGCCGCGTCCCGCCTTGCCCCGGTTGGGGATGTGCGGGTCCTCGTGCATGGTGCGGCCGACCCCGTGGCCGCCGAGGTCGGTGGAGATGCCGTACCCGGCGGACTTGCCGACCTGGCCGATCGCGGCGGAGATGTCACCGAGCCTGCCGCCGGGCCGGGCCGCGGCGATCCCGGCCGCGAGCGCCTTCTCGGTCGCGGCGATCAGGGCGGCGTCACCGTTCGCCGGCGTCCCGACGGAAAAGGAGACGGCGGCGTCGCCCACCCAGCCGTCCAGGGTCGCGCCCGCGTCGACGCTGAGCAGGTCGCCGTCCCGCAGCCGGTAGTCACCGGGGATGCCGTGCAGCGCGGCGTCGTTGACCGATGTGCAGATGACCGCCGGGTACGGCACCGGCGCGAACCTGGGGTGGTAGTTGAGGAACGGCGAGGTCGCCCCGGCCTTGGCGAGGATCTCCCTGGCGGCGGCGTCGAGTTCCTTGAGCGTGACGCCGGGCGCGGCGACGGTGCGCGCCGCCGCGAGGATGTCGGCGACGACGCTCCCAGCGGCGCCGATCGCGTCGATCTCCCGCGCCGTCTTGATCTCGACCACCGGCCGTCCTCCTTCTCCAGGTAACTGGCCCAGGATACGAACAGTTGCGCACCCCGCGGCACCGGGGACACCACAGAAAACCCTCGCGCGCCTGGTGCACCCTGATTACGGCCGGCGCGACCGGCGAGATGGCACCGGCGGAACCGCCGGAACTGGATCCCTTACCCGGCCGGGCCGCGATCAACGCGGCCGAAAACCAGCCCGGCCTCGCCACGGCACCGCCCCGCCGCGAGCGGCGCCCTCCCGCGCCCGCCCGCCATATCCGACATTAACCCGCCCGGTTCACGTGGCGACCCGGATGACCGAGGAGTTGATGAGGTCCCAGTCGATCGCGGCGCCGAGGCCGGGGCCGGCCGGGGCGTGCACGTCGCCGTTGGCGTCGACCTCGAAGGGCTCGGCGAGGCCGTAGCTCAGGTGGGCCAGGCTGTGGTCGCCCGAGCGGTTGAACGCGAGCACCTCGAGCCAGTCGCAGTTGTCGATGGCCATCATCACGTGCCGGGCCGCGACGTTGTTCAGCGCGTTGTAGGAGTCGTGCACCTCGCAGTTCATGCCGAACGCCTCGGCCAGGTGCGCGATCTTCATGAGCCCGGTGATGCCGCCCTTGATGACGACGTCGCCGCGCAGGAAATCAGTGGCGCCGCTGGTGATCCAGGGCGGGAGGGCGGCGAGGCCACCCGGGTTGATCTCGGTGGCGAGCAGCGGGATCTTCAGGTGCCGGCCGAGGCGGACGTAGTTGTGCATGTCGTAGGTGGGGAACGGGTCCTCGAACCAGTGGTAGTCAAGGTCCTGGATGGCCTGGCCAACCCTGAGGCCCTCCGTGTAGGAGTAGGACCAGGAGGAGTCGAGCATCAGCGTCATGGCGTCGCCGGCCGCTTCGCGGACCGCCGCGCAGGCCTCGATGTCGAAGTCGACCGGGGGCGCGGCGCCCTGCAGCCACGGGCTGCGCGGCGGGTGGATCTTGTAGCCCTTCCAGCCCTGTTCCTGCCAGTAGACGGCTTCCTCGGCGTACTCGGCCGCGGTCTTGTGGTGGGCGGTGGAGAAGTACGCGGGTATGCGGTCCCGGCAGGTGCCGAGCAGGCGGTGGACGGGCATGCCCGCGGCCTTGCCCGCTATGTCCCACAGGGCGACGTCGACCGTGCCGACGGCGTGCGGCGACAGGTAGTGGACGAGGCCCTCGAGCCGCCGCCAGTGCCTGCCGATGTCGAGGGGATCCTCGCCGAGGAGCCACGGCTTGACGACCGTGACGATCTGGTCGGCGATCTGCGCCGGGCCCGGTCCCGGCGAGCTAAGGAAGGCATTGCCCTCGATGCCCTCGTCGGTCTGGATCCGCAGCACCCCGAGGGGGACGGGCCTGGCCGGGCCGAAGACGGCGGAGGCGATATGCCGGCGTTCATGCAGGACGACGCTGATGTCGGTGATGCGCACGCCCCCTGACGTTACTCCGTCTCCCGGGGGGACGCCCCCCGTAGCCCGCCGCCGTGTCTCCCGGGGGGACGACCCACCGTAACCCCCGGCTGTCCGTCGCGGCCGCGCCCGATCGCGAAGAGCGCGATCGCATCGGGGGCGGCCGCGACGAGCGGATCGCCTGGTAACCGTCCGGCCGTCCGCCGGGTCAGCTCAGGCCGACGGACTGCAGCCACGCCTGGGCGGCGGTGGTGTAGTCCTCCTTGTCGGTGATGACCTTGACGTCAAGCGCCAGCAGGGCGCTGGTGGTCAGCTTGGCCGAGACCGCGTTGAGTGTCGAGGAGATGGTGGAGGTCAGCGCCGGCTTGTACACCAGCGGGATGACGTTCTGCGCGGCGAAGTTGTTCTTCGGGTCCGTGAGCGACACGAGCTTGTCGCTGATGATCTGCGGCGTGGTGGTGAAGACGTCGGCCGCCTGCACCTTGCCGCTGGTCAGCGCGGAGAGGGTGATGGGGCCCGACTCGTCGAGCGGGTCGAAGCTCTTGAACGTGAGGCCGTAGGTGGCCTTCAGGCCGGCGATGCCGTCGCTGCGGGTCTTGAACTCCGGCGGGCCGCCGAGCACCATGCTGCTCGCGTAGGGCTTGAGGTCGGCGATCGACGTGAGGTGGTACTTGGCCGCGGTCGCCTGGGTGACCGTGATCGAGTCGCTGTCCTGGGCCGGGGCGGGGTTCAGCACGGTGAGCGTGGACGGCAGCTTGGCCGCCAGCGCGGCGTCAACGTCCGCGGTGGTCTTCGCGGTTGAGGTCGGGTCGGCCTCGACGGTGAGCAGCGTGCCGTTGTACTCGGGAATGATGTCGATGGCGCCCTTTTCCACCTGCGGGTAGTAGACCTCCCGCGCACCGATGTTGAGCTTGGTGCTGACCTTGACCCCCTTGGCCTGCAGGGCCAGGGCGTAGACCTCGGCGAGCACCTCGTTCTCCGGGAAGTTGGCGGAACCGATCACGACGGTGCCTGAGGCGGCTCCGCCGCCGAGCGGGTTGCTCGCGCCACTGGAGGAGGCGGTCGCGCTGGTGGTGCTCGCCGGCGTGGACGAACTGCTTGACGAGCAGGCGGTCACGGCGGCGAGGCCGATGGCCGCGAGCGCGGCCAGGCCGCTCGTCGCGGCGATCCTGAGAGTCATATGGGTTTCCTTTCGGAAGGGTTGGTTATTCGGTCTTAGCCTGCTTGCGCAGGCCGGCCGGGACGACCAGCCGGGAAAGGCCCGCGAACAGCGCGAGCACGAGGATGGCGAGGACGACGACGAGCAGCGCGCCGCCGGCCACGGGGCCGTAAGCATCGCTGGCCAGGCCGTCGATGATGAAGCGGCCGAGGCCGCCGAGGCCGATGTAGGCCGCGATCGTCGCGGTCGCGACCACGAAGATCGCGGCGGTGCGCAGGCCGACGAGGATCAGCGGCAGCGCGTTCGGGACCTCGACCCTGGTCACCTGCTGCCACGGGGTCATGCCCATCCCGGCGGCGGCGTCCTTGACGGCCGGGTCGACGGCGGCGACGCCCTCGTAAGCGTTCACCAGGATCGGCGGAATCGCGAGCACCACCAGCGGCAGCAGCCAGGTCAGCGGGGAGAACCCGAGGAAGACGGCCAGCAGGATGAGCAGGCCGAGGGTGGGGATCGCCCGCCAGGCATTGGCCACGTTGATCACGACGACGGCGCCCTTGCCGCCGCGGTGGCCGATCCAGACGCCGGCCGGGACGCCGATCAGCGCGGCGATGAGCAGGGGCAGGGCACTGTAGCCGAGGTGGGCGAGTAGTTGCTGCGGTATGCTGCCCGACCCCTGCCAGCCTGACCCGTGCCAGTAGGCGTCGGTCGTCACCCAGTCCCACGCCCAGCTGAAGAAGCTCATGACGCCGCCTCCGCCAGCTGCCGCCGAGACGCCCGTTGCCGGCGCTCGGGCCGTGCCGCCCACGGGGTGAGTGCCCGCTTGACGCCAACCAGGATGAGGTCGCAGACCAGGGCGAGCACGATGACGAGGAAGAGGCCGACGTAGATCTCGGTCGGGAAGGACCGTTGCAGCCCGTCGATGAACAGGTAACCGAGGCTGGACA
>Ga0335075_10001786_pt1 | contig 35078 bp, 32 predicted proteins | sample Lox_Sample_24_FD_206723 | JGI IMG/M metagenome (GOLD analysis project Ga0335075, IMG submission 206723) | Soil microbial communities from Loxahatchee National Wildlife Refuge, Florida, United States - Lox_Sample_2.4 | ecosystem: Environmental > Terrestrial > Soil > Wetlands | place: USA...
GGTCGCCCGTGTCCAGGACGCCGCGCCCGAGCGAGCGGCCGGTGGCCGACATGTCAACCCAGGCGACCGCGTACCGGGCGGCACCCCGGCCGACACCGGCGCGGGCCGCGACACCCTGGCCGCCGGCTGCGTGCTGGGCGGCGGATCCGTGCTGGGCGGCGGATCCGTGCTGGGCGGCGGATCCGTGCTGGGCGGCGGATCCGTGCTGGGCGGCGGATCCGTGCTGGGCGGCGGCGTCTTGGGCGGCGAGGAGGGAGTCCAGGTCTGGGTAGCGGCGGGTGGTGACGAGGAGCCGGGCGCTGCGGATCCGCAGCAGGCGGAGGCGGACGGCCAGGATGATGCCGGTCAGGCCCATGCCGCCGACGGTGGCCCGGAAGGCCGGCGTGCCCGGGACGACGGTGCGGGTTGTGCCGTCGCCGGCCACAAGCTCGATCTCGTCGATCCAGGCGGCGATCGATCCGTCGGCGTGCTGGTTCTTGCCGTGCACGTCGGCTGCGACCGCGCCGCCGACCGTCAGGTGCCTGGTCCCTGGCAGGACCGGCGGGAGCAGGCCGAGCGGTACGGTGCGGGCGAGCAGTTCGGTGAAGGTCGTCGCCGCGCTGGCGCGCAGCGACGCGCCCGCCACGTCGATCTCGATGTGCGGGACGGTCACCGGGTCAAGCACTATGCCGCCCGCGTTCTGCGCCGCGTCGCCGTAGCTTCGGCCAGCGCCGCGCGCCAGGATGCCGCCAGGAGGCGGGGAGGCAACCAGTTCGGCCAGGCGGTCGCGGTCCACGGGGCCGGTCACCCAGGCCCGCGACGGCGCTACCCGGCCCCAGCCGGTCAGCGCGCGCGAGGTCCCCGGCGGTAGGGGCCGCGAGTTCCCTGGCGGTAGGGGCGAGGTGAGGGCGGACACCGGCGCGATCCTATATGCCCGCCACGAACAGGCCCAGCCAGGCCAGTTCGCAGGCCAGCATCGGGCGGTCCCTGGTCAGCAGGTCCTCCACCGCGGCGGCGGTGCGCCCGGCGGTCAGCGCGGCGAACCTGAGCAGGGCCGCGACCAGCGGCAGCGCGCTGGCGAGGTGCCAGGCCATGTCCTCCCCCGGCTGCCCGGCCGCCCAGGCCAGGTACGAGGCGATCATGCCGCAGGCGGCGGCCCACTGGGCCAGCCTGAGCAGGCCGGGGCGGTACCAGCGCATGACCGGGCGGTGCCGGATTGCCGCGGCGCCCAGGCTCACCAGCTCGGTGTACCGCTTGGCGATCGCGACCCCGAGCGCGCCCAGGCTGCAAACCGCCAGGAACCAGGCGGAAGGAGGCACGTGGGTCGCCGCGGCGCCGCCGAGCACACGCAGCAGGAAGCCGGACGCCACGAAGATCAGCTCGGCCACCGGGATGTGCTTCCCCGCCAGCGAGTAGCCGAACGACATGGCCAGGTAGCCGCCGACCGCCGCGGCCAGCAGCGGCGCAGAGATCGCAGGCCCGGCCGCCAGCGCGACGGCGGCGCAGGCCACGGCCAGCGCGACGGCGTGTGCGGGCGGCAGCTCGCCGGCCGCGACCGGGCGGTGCCGCTTGCGCGGATGGCGCCGGTCGCGCTCGGCGTCGACGACGTCGTTGACGAAGTACACGGCCACCGAGGCGCAGCAGAAGGCGGCCGCGGCAACCAGCGCGTGGCTCAGCCCGTCCGGTCGGCCGAGCGAGCCCGCGGCCAGCGGGGCGGCGAACACAAGCAGGTTCTTCGGCCACTGGCGGGGGCGGGCAGTGCGAACTACTGCGACCGGCCAGCGCAGGGTCAGCCAGCCCAGAGTTAGCCAGTGCAGAGTTCGCCAGCGCAGGGTCAGCCAGCGCAGAGTTCGCCAGCGCAGAGCGCGCCGGCGCAGGGGGCCCGGACGCACCAGGGCATGCCTGGCCTGGTAGTCCCCCGCCTCGGGGGTTCGGGTGGCGGTCACCTCGTGTAGACCGCGGTGAAGTCGCGGCTGTAGACGGAGTAGTACCGGTAGGCGCTCTGCTGCTGCGTGGGCAGCAGGTTAACCGGGGCGGGGTCCGAGGGGTGGCCGTTCGCCTGGTAGTACTCGAACGACATCCAGAACGGGTTGATGTCGAGCTGCAGCGCTTCGGTCGCGCCGGCCCGCTGCAGCAGGCTGGCGAGTTCCTGCACGTTGAGCGCCGGGCCGTAGACGAAGATGACCCGGCCGTTCTTGGTGATGCCAAGCCCGGAGCGCCACACGTAGTAGCCCCCGCCGAGCGTGGCGCCCCAGCTCGAGATCACGTTCTGGTTCACCGACGCGGGCACGCGGCCGTGATCCACGATGAGCTTGAGGTTCTGCCGCACCCCGACGACGTCCGGGGTCAGGCCCAGGTCCCGGCCCCAATCGCCGATCTTGATCGTGCCGTTGCGGTAGTAGACCACCGACGCCGCGCCGTCGGTCAGCGTGCCGCGGGTAACGCCGTTGAGGTAGAAGCCACCGCCGGCCGTATCCAGCTTGAACCCGCCGTTGAACGTGGCCATCAGCCCGGTGCGCGAGCCGGGCGGGATCCAGGCCGGCTCGCCCCAGTTGCCCGGGCCCGGGTCTTCGGCGCCCGGGTGAAGCTGGAAGCTGAGCAGGCGCTGGTCCATCGACACGATGCCGGCCACGTAGGACGTGTACACCGCCGACGGCCGCAGGTAGGTGCCGAACATCGCGGGCTCCCCGTGCACCGTCTCGAGCACCCGCCAGGTGCCCTCGCCGGGCAGCGGCCGGCCGGCCGGCGAGCTGAGGCGCGCCGGGATGATCGGCTTGAACCCGCCGGCCGGCCTGGGCTTCCCCGTCGCCTGGGAGCCGCTCGGCACGGCGAGCGAGAACCCGGGCTTGCCGCCCACCTTCGGCGGGGTGTAGGTGAGCCACTCGCCGAACGTCACCACCGGCCCCAGATAGTGGTCCCTGGCCCACTCGGCCAGCTTCGAGGACAGCGACCCGCCGCCCGGGGCGGCCAGGGCCTGCCCGACGGAGAGGGCGAGCCAGCAGCACAAGACGGCGACCAGCGCCGCGATGACGCGCACCGTGCGCAGCCGCCACAGCCGGCGGACCCGTCCCCGGCGGACCCGTCCCCGACGGCGCCCGGAGCGCCAGCGTCTGGCCCGGCCGCGGGAGTGCCGTCCCGCTGGCTCGCCGGCATGGGGTGGCAGCGGACCTTGACCGGGTTGCAGCGGGGCGTTCGGCTCGCCGGAGTGGCGGTATGCCGGTCGGGACACTCGGCGACCTCCTGCGGTATGCCTGCGATTCCCTCCAAGCAGATCTACCTGGCCAGCATGAAGGAATCGTGACAGCGGCGATCCGAGCAGGGGTTGAGGCACGGCAGGCGCGCGGGTGACCGGATGGTGGCTGGGTGCAGTACGGACCGTTCGGTAACAAGAGAAGAAAACCGTACGCGGCGGGAGGGCGGGCTACGGCCCGATGCCCGGGCGGGCCCTGGGTTCTACCAGCGGCCCCACGGGAGCAGGGCGGTGACGGCGACCGCGGCGAACAGCAGGGTCAGGTAGGCGATGGACAGGTGGAACAGGCGGATCGGCGCGGTCCGGTATCCCTGTTCGGACTCGGCCGCGCGGACCCGTGCGTCCAGCGCGTGTGCCTCGACCAGGAACCAGGCGCCCAGGGCGGCGGCCAGCACGCCGTATATCCAGCCCGCGTACGGGGTCAGCGCCAGCGTGGCCGCCACCATCGCGTAGGAGTACCACACGATCTTCCGCGTCACCTTGGCCGCGGACGCCACCACCGGCAGCATCGGCACCCCGGCCGCGGCGTAGTCCTTGCGGAACTTCATCGCCAGCGCCCAGAAATGCGGCGGGGTCCACAAGAAGATGACCGCGAACAGGACCACCGCGGGCAGCGCGACCGTGCCGGTCACCGCGGCCCAGCCGACCAGCACGGGAAAGCAGCCCGCCGCGCCGCCGATCACGATGTTGGACGGGCTGCGCCGCTTGAGGCCCAGCGTGTACACGAAGATGTAGAACAAGATCGCCGCGTCGGCCAGCGACGCGGCCAGCCAGTTGGCCATCAGGCCAAGCAGCAAGGTCGCGCCCGCCCCCAGCACGATCCCCCAGGCCAGCGCCTCACCCGGCCGGATCGTGCCCTGCCCGCCCACCACCAGCGGGCGCCGCGACGTCCGCTTCATCACCGCGTCGATGTCGCGGTCGATGTAACAGTTGATCGTGTTGGCGCTGCCCGCGGCCAGCGTGCCGCCGACCAGCGTGACCAGCACCAGCCGCAGCGATGGCAGGCCGTGAGCGGCAAGCAGCATGGTCGGCACGGTGGTGACCAGGAGCAGTTCGATGATACGCGGCTTGGTCAGCGCGACCAGGCCGCGCGCGACCACCTTCGCCGGGCGGCGGCCAGGGGGTGCGGTCCCGTGGCGGTCGAGCCCGGGAACAGTGGTGGCAGCGGTCACGCGCCATCCCCGGTCCCGGACGCCCCGTCCTCAGCTGTACCGCCATCGGTCGTACTGCCCTCAGCCGTACTGCCCGCAGCCGTACCGCCCTCGGCCGTGGCCGGGCGCTGCCCGGCCGAGGCCGACGCGGCGCTGGCCTCGGGCAGGCGCGGAACGGCGGTGTAGGACACCGGACGCTGGACGGCGACCCAATGCCCTGGCACCACTTCCGGCTTGGTGTACAAGACGAAAAGCGAGGTCGCGACCAAGACGAACAAGATCATGGGGAACAGGAAGGTCAAGATCGACCCGCCAAAATTCCAGGCGCCGCCGGGCATACTCGCAACCCCCTTCTAGTGGGCGACTGTGCGTCGTACTACAGAGCGTAGAACAACAGCCAGAACACCAGCGCCATCAGGGCCACGAAGTTCCAGACGGCGGTGAAGGCGCTCAGGTTGGCCTGGAACCGCTGCACGGCGTACACCTCGGCGTGCGTCGGCGGCTGCTCCACGAACGAGATGGCCGGGATGAACCGCGACCTGGCCAGCAGCGTCTCCAGCCAGATCATGCCAGACAGCAAGATCACGACCAACACCGGGTAGAAGCCGGTGAACACGCTCGCGTAGCCGGAACTCCCCGGCGGGAACGGCAGGTAGATCAGCTCGACGATCTGGACCGTGACCGCGCCCACGCCAAGGACCAGCGCGATCAGCGCGCAGATCTGCCAGCTCTTCTTCTGCCCGGCCTTGATCCGCTGCAGGCCGATGTAGTGCACGAGGGCGCTGACCAGCACGGCCAGCATGATGATCGTGCCGAGCAGCATCGACGGCGACCGGTATCCGGTGTCCGCCCACCGGCCCTCCGAGTTCAGCGACCGCAGGTAGAAGTACGCGAACGCGAACGCGCCGAACAGGAAGGCCATGCCGCCTATGGCCAGCCGGGAACCCGACCAGGCCCCGTTCAGCGCTGACTCGTGGTAGAAGCCCTCCTCCTCGGCGGCCCGCGCGGCCTCGGTCTCGGCCGGCGTGAGCGCAGGCATGTCTGCCATCGGCTACTCCTCCCTTCCGGCCCCGGCCAGGGCTCCGCTGATCACGCCGACCGGCGGGTTCAGTTCGGCCACCGGCAGCGCGTCCGGGTTGCCGTAGTCGTACGGACTGCCCAGGATCACCGGTATCTGCTTGAAGTTATCCACCGGCGGCGGCGACGACATCTGCCACTCCAGGCTGCGCGACCGCCACGGGTTGCCGACCTCGGGCTCCCGCCAGAACAGCATCGACATGACGAAGTTGAACAAGAAGATGAGCATCGAGACGCCAAGCAAGAACGCGGAGATCGACACCCAGTCGTTGAGCGTCTCGAGGTTCCGCGCGTACTCGAACACCCGCCGCGGCATGCCCATCATGCCCAGCGCGAACAGCGGCAGGAAGGTGGAATTGAAGAAGATGAACATGGTCCAGAAGTGGATCTTGCCCAGCCTCTCGTTCAGCTTGAACCCGAACATCTTCGGCAGCCAGTAGTAGAGGCCGCCGAAGAACGCGAAGATCAGCCCGCCCATGATCGTGTAATGGAAGTGCGCCATCACGAAGAACGACCCGTGCTCGGTCGTGTCCGCGGGCACGTCTGACAGGAATACCCCGCTGACGCCGCCGATCAGGAAGTTGAAATAGAAGGCCAGTGCGAACAGCATCGGGATGGAGAACCGTATTCGCGCCTTCCAGAACGTGCCCATGGCGACCAGGTAGATGAATCCCGTCGGGATGGAGATCAGCTCGGTGGTCAGCATGAACAGCGGCCGCATGTCCGGGTCGATCCCGCTGTCGAACAGATGGTGCTGCCAGACGAAGAACGACAGGATGCCCACGCCGAGCATGCCGGCGGCCGCTATCTTGTAGCCGAACAGCGGCTTGCGGCAGAACACCGAGACGATCTCGGAGATGACGCCGAAGCCGGGCAGGGCCAGGATGTACACCTCCGGATGGCCGAAGAACCAGAACAGGTCCTCGTACAGGTAACTCGAGCCGCCGAGCTGGTTGGTGAAGAACGCGGTCTGGAAGGTCCGGTCGGTCAGCCCCATGTAGCACGCGCCGATCAGCACAGGCACCGCCAGCACCTGGAGGAACGACACCGTGAACATCGACCAGACGAACAGCGGCAGCCGGCTCCAGCGCATGCCGGGCGCCCGGTAGTTGATGATCGTGACGATCATGTTGAAGCCGGCCAGGAACATCGAGATGCCCATCAGGCCGAAGGCAAAGTAGTACGCGTCCATCCCCGACGTGGCCTGGGTGGACAGCGGCGCGTAGCCGGTCCAGCCGGTTGGGAACCCGCCGAACAAGACGGCGGACAGCAGGATCACGAACGCCGCCGGGGTGAGCCAGAAGCCGAGCGCCTCCAGGCGCGGGAAAGCGACCCGCTTCGACCCGATAAGCAGCGGGCCGAAGTACTGGCCGAACGGCCCGAGCACGACCGAGGACATCATCATGATCATCATCGTGCCGTGCTCGCCGACGACCATCAGGTACTGCTCGGGGCCCATGATGTGGTAGCTGGGCGACAGCAGTTCGGTCCTGATCGCCATCGCGAACAGGCCGCCGGTGAGGAAGTAGGTGACCATGCCGAACAGGTACTGGATGCCCACGACCTTGTGGTCAAGGGTGAACCTGAAGTACTTGCCCAGGCCCGGATCCTCTTTACCGAGGAACCGGGGCTCCTCGGGCAGCGGCCGACCCAGCATGAGGCCGAACAGGTCGTTGAACACGCCGAGCCCGGCCAGCCAGCCGACCACCGCGAAGGCGTAGCCGAGCACGACCGCGACGTCGTTCACGTCGGCCAGCGAGCTGCGCTGGTACCCGCCGCCGAGGAAGTTGCCGAGCCAGTGACCGAGGAAATAGCCGGCCACCGCTCCGACCAGGCCGGTGTGCGCTCCCATGTGCATCCACCAGGGCCGCGCTGCCTTCGGCTCGACCGGGCCGCCGCCTACGGGTTCCGCACGCTCCGGCTGCGTCTGGACGGCCATCGGATCACTCCTTCGTCGTTGGCTGGGTCACGGGCCGGGGGGTCGCTAGTGCAGCGGGACACGTCATGGCTGCACCGGATCGGTGGACGGGTAGTAGTAGCCGGCGGCACCGGTTATGCCGTCGACCTTGACGACGGCCTGGCCGAGCTGGGGAATCACGGTGGGGTCGTAGGTGAGCGCATAGGCCGGCAGGGCGGCGAGCACGCCGTTGGCCGCCTCCTTGGCCTGCACGCCTGTGGCCCAGCCCTCGAACGCGGTCTGGCTCTCCACCTTGCCGTAGTTGAACATGGCGCCGTGCCAGATGCCGCACAGTTCGTTGCACCGGACGGTGACGCTGCCCATCGTCTTGGGCTCGGTGTAGGCGATGTTGTCGACGTCCGGGTTGGCGTCGGCCTTCACGCCGAGCTGGTAGGCCCAGAACTCGTGGATCACGTCAAGCGACGTCACGTGGAACTCCACGGGCGTGTCCACCGGCAGGTAGAGCTGCGACGACTCCATCCCGCCGAACTGCGGATACCGGTAGGTCCAGACCCACTGCTGGCCGATCACCTGTACCTGGAGCATGTCGTCGCTGCCTGGGCTCCACACCGCCGTGTGCTTCCCGGCCAGCTGCCAGATGGGCGACGGGCCCTCGCCGGCGCCCGCGCCAGCCGGCACGATGAGCTCGACGGTGCCGAACACGAACAGCCAGAGCACAATCGCCGACGTGCCGATGATCCAGGCCGCCGAGACCTTGGTGCTGCCGTGGATCGGGGAGCCGTCTGAGTCGTCGCCCGGCTTGGCTCGCCAGACCACGATCGCGTAGAGGAAATACCCGATCACGCCGATGAGCACGGGCGCGCCGCTGATCGCAAGCACGGCGATGTCGAACTGCTGGTGCTGGGCCGAGGTGGACATGTCGCCCGGCGGCAGGTGCGGCTTCCAGACGAACCAGATGATCAGGTCGGCGACCAGCGAGAGGATCAGCCAGGGCACGACCAGGCGCAGCCCGTGCCGCGGCTCGGCGGCATGTTCGGCGGATGCGGTGGATGCGGTGGATGTCATTAGCTGACCACGTCCATTTCGCCCATCATGTAACCGAGGGTCTGCATGGGTCCGCCGTTGCCGTCGACGAAGCCGCCGCCGCACGGGACCAGGCACTGCCAGCGGAAGACGCCGCCCGTGGCCGGGGTCATGAAGCTGAACGTCTCCTGCGCGTACGGGTTGCCGCTCGTGGTGCACGGCGAGGAACTGCACAAGTTGTTCGCCGACAACTGCGCGTTGGGCGAGGCAACCGGGACGAACACGCCGAGAGACGGGATCGCGAACGTGTGCCCGACGTTGCAGTTCGACCATGCGTTGATGACCGACGTGGTGTCGTTGGTCACGTACTCCTTGCCCTTCTGGTCGAACTGCGAGACGGTCACGGTGCCGCCGATCGTGCCCTGCACCTGGCTCCAGAAGTTGTTCCGCAGCGGTGTGCAGCCGTCGAAGCCGTAGATGGTCATGTTGACCTTCGTGTTGGCAGGCACGGAGAACAGCGTGGTGTGGATCCACTGCTTGCTCGACGGGTCCTGCACGTAATAGCTGACCCAGTCCGGCTTGGTCGCGGAGTTGTTCTGGGGGTCTTCCTGCAGCACCACGTTGACCTGGCCGTTGGAGCCCGTGTAGTGGACGGTCGGCAGCAGGCTCGTGCCTCCGATGTAGTACACGGCGGTAAAGACTCCCAGCCCCACCACGATGAGGAAGGCCACGATCAATCCCGCGGCCCGGGCTGGCACGGACACCGGATCACCACCTCGCTTCGTATCTACGCAAGGTCAAGTCCGGCCGTGCGACAAACCTCGCAGACCGGTACCACTGGCCTAGATCATCGAATCGCCGGAAGCCCCAGGGCAACATCTGCCGGACCAAATGACGAAATTGTCATCTGGCCCGCCGACCGGGGAATTAACCGAATTACGCGTCTGAACTGGAGTGATGAGCGGAAGCTCGGGTACGATGCCGGTCGTTGGCAATCGTTTGCTGACGGCGCCGGTGACCGGCACTCGAACGCGAAGAGCCGTATGATGACGCCGGATCCGAAGGCCCCGTGGCCTGGCGATCCGTGGAGGAACCGATGATGGCAGGACCGACCACAGGACCGACCAGAGGCATGACGACCCAGCGCTCGGGCTGGCCGGTGCTGCGCACGCCCAAATGGATGCTGGCCGGCGGCGTGGTGCTGGTCGCCGGGCTGGTGCTGGCCGCGATCCCCCATCATCCGTCCACCTCCCAGCGGGCCAGCGACCTGCGCGGGGCGGTGCAGGAGTTCACCGCCGACATCGAGTCCTGCGCCGGCGGCGTCAGCGAGTCGCTCTACGCGCTGCAGCAGATCCAGTCAGGGGCCGCCCACGATGTCAAGGACGCGGTCACGATCGCGACCAGCGGGGCGGCGAACTGCTCCCCGGCCAACAGCATGCCGATGGACGACCTCGTCCAGTACCAGCCGCCCTCGTCGCTGGCCTCGTTCCACCTGGACGTCACCGCGAACGACCTCGTCACCTGGGGGTTCCCCGACGCCCAGCGAGTGCAGACCGACGTCGCCACGATACTGACCGCCAGCACGCCGTCGGCGACAAGCGCTGCGACGGCCCAGCTGCACCGTGATGAGCAGGCGCTCAACGCCGAACGCACCACGATCGACAACATGATCAACACGGCCAGCAAGGCGCTGTCCGCGCGCGTGTCCCCTCCGTCGCTCCCCGGCTGACCGGGCCGGCTGACCGGGCCGGCTGATCAGGGGCGGCGGCCGCGGGGCGGCGTTCCCCAGCCGCGGACCTGCGCCACGCGCCGGACCGGGGCGGCCGGTGTGCCGTCCGCGGGTTCCGCGACGGATCCCGGGCGTTCCCCGACGGCTTCTGAGCCGTCCCTCAGCCAGGTAAGCGCGGCAGTGAACACCACGGGAAGGAACGCGGCGGCCGCCGCCGCCCAGAGCACGAAGGCGGTGATCTCCTGGTCGGCGACCGTCACCAGGTGGCTGCCCGCGCCGTCGTAGGCATGCACCACCGAGTCGCGCGCGAACCCGAGGATGTAGGCGATCACCCAGATCGACCACATGGCGAGCGCCGCGACCGCGGCCCGCTGTGGCCGCGTGAGCCTGGGCGCAAGCGGCGGCGATCCGGCCAGCTGCAGCCAGAGCCCGGCGCCCGCCGCGCACAGCGTCACCGCCTCAGGCACGGCCAGGACGGGATGGCGGGCCAGCCCATCGAGAACCGGCGGCAGCCGCCAGGCCACGCAGGCCACCAACCACGCGATCAGATAGCACACGGCGGCGGTGAACGACGGCAGGCGCCGCCCTGACCCGTTGACCTCGGCCAAGCGGCGCAGGCGGCGCTCGCGGGACCAGGCCGCGCTCCAGGGCGCGCCGAGCACCGCCAGCGCCGGGGCGGCCAGGGCGAACACGCAGAACTGGATCGACTCGGCGAACAGGTACCGTCGCTCGAACGCGTCGGCCGGCGGCACCAGGCTGGCCACGACGAGTACCGCCGCCACCGCGGCGAGCCAGCGCCGCCGGCGGCGGTCCGGCACCGCGTCCTGATGACCGGCGTGCTGCGTGTCCACTAGACGAAACCTAGCGCACGAAACCTAGCGCACGAAACCTGGCGCGGGGCCGGGACCGAGCGCTAGGCAAAGAATCGCAATCGATTGTTTAACAGGGGCGTAACGGATGCGCTCAGACTGCTACCTGCCGCTTGACCTGCGCGGGGGGGCGCGGGCACGATCGCAGGCGGGGGGGTACGCGAGCTGCACAGGTTCAGGTCCGGATGCGGAGGGTCGAACCGCGCGAGACCGCACGACAGGAACCGAGGTAGCGCTTATGACGTCGCACCATCACGCCATCGCACGGATACCGGTGGCCCCGGAGTCGTACTCGAGCGCCAAGCGGATCCTCATCGTCGACGATGAGCCGAACATCCGGTCGTTCATCGGCCGGGCGCTGGCGGCCGCCGGGTACCTGACCGACTTCGCTGGCACCGGCGGCGACGGGCTACGACAGGCGCTGGCGGGTCACTATGACCTGGTCATCCTCGACCTGGTCATGCCGGACATGACCGGCCGGGACGTCCTTGACCGGCTGATCGGCCACCGCCCGGACCAGGCGGTCATGGTGCTGTCCTGCCTGGCCGACGTGGCGACCAAGGTCGACTGCCTGGAGCGCGGCGCCCAGGACTACCTGACCAAGCCGTTCTCGCTGGCCGAGCTCCTGGCCAGGGTGCGGGTCAGGCTGCGCGCGGACGCGCATCCCCGCGACGAGGCCAGGGCGGGCGAGGTGATCAGAGCGGGCGAGCTTACCCTGGACGTGGGGCGCCTGGTCGCGGACATCGGCGCCGGCCCGGTGCCGCTGACGCGGCTTGAGTTCCTGCTGCTGCGGGAGCTGGCCGAGCACGCCCCCAAGTCGGTCAACAAGGGCGAGCTGCTGGCCAGCGTATGGGGATACGACTTCGACCCCGGCTCGAACGTGGTCGACGTGTGCGTGCGGCGGCTGCGGTCGAAGCTGGGCTTCGACCTGATCAAAACGGTGCGCGGGGAGGGATACCAGCTCGCGGGGACCGTCCCGCCGCGGTAGGTAAGCGCGGTAAGTAAGAATGAGGGACATGCAGGAGCAGACGTGGGCGGGCGCCATCCGCGAGATGTGGCGGACGGCGACCCGGCACAAGGTCGCCGCCGGCCTGGTCGCACTGTGCGTCGTGGGATCCCTCATCGGAATCTCCCTGGCGTCGAGCGACGGGGCCTCAAGCAGCGGGGCCGGCTCGGCGCACTCGGACCCGGTGGCGGCGTCGTTCAGCCTGCCCGTCCTCGGCCACTCAGGGCAACGGGTCTCGCTTAGCGACTACGCGGGAAAGCCGCTCATCGTGAACTTCTTCGCGTCCTGGTGCGTTCCCTGCAAGCAGGAGACTCCGCTGCTGGCGAAGTTCTACCGCAACGAGCACGGCAAGGTAGCGCTGGTGGGGATGGACGAGAACGACGCGGCCGGCAGCGCGCTTTCGTTCACCCGCGCCAACGGCGTCACCTACCCGGTCGGATTCGACCCGCAGGTCACCGTGGCGTCGGCCTACGGGGTCGACGCACTGCCGCAGACGTTCTTCCTCAACGCCAAGCACCGCGTCGTCGACCGCGTTTTCGGCGCGGTGACGCTGGCCGACCTGAGCCATGGCATCGCGCTGGCCACGGCCGGCTAGCGCCACGGCCAGCTACCGCATGGCCGGCTAGCGCGACGGCCGGTCAGCTAGGTCAGGAGGCGGTCTTCCGCGACCGTGACTTGCTTGTCATGGCGGCCACCCCAGTCAGCCCGAAGACCACGCCCCCGTGCCACAGGCCGCTGAACACGCCATGAATGACGCCGCCGCCGGTGACCACGGACAGCACGAGCGCGATGGCGGCGCACGCGAGCGCGGGCATGACGGCGAAGCGCCACGGATTGCTCCTGGCCCAGCGGATGGCGCGGCTCGGCTTGGCCCGCCACAGCGCGCCCGCCGCGGCCACCACGAAGAACGCCACCGCACCCATGGCCAGGGACCCGCTGAGGGCGCCGAGGCCGAGGCCGGAGCCGATGACGTGCAGGACGAGGTCGCCGCCGGCAACCACTCCACCGGTCACGACCGCCGCGCCCCACGGCGCGCCTGACATGGCCGCGCCGGAGATCGACATCTCCTCGCGCCGGGAAAGATCCTTATCACTTTCAGTCGGTGCGGACATCCGAACCCCCTGTCCTCGGGCACCTAGCGCGATATTCACGTCATATCGCGTCTTTGCCGAAGGCTATCACGGGATCGCGCGTGAGCGGTGCGCGGCGCGCGAGATCGGACAAATCAACCTCGGCAAGCCGGGAAGTTGCGCCCCCCTGCGGGTACGTCCCAGTAGTAGATGTAGAGCCTGCACCACCACCAATCGGGACATACCCTGGTCTCGTCGAGGACGAGGAAGATGCGCGACAACGAGAGCGATAACGGGGACGTCTGGCCGCGGCCTGACAGTTTCACCGGCCCCTGGGCGCGCGACGAGGACGATCCCGGCCACGGCCTGTACCCCGGCCACGAGTGGAATGTTGCCGGGACGTCGCTCGGGCGGCGCAGGCGGCGCGGGCGCCTGGGCGTCTACTTGGGCGTCGCGGTGCTGGCGGCCGGCGTCGGCGCCGGGCTGACCGTCGCCTTCGACGGTCAGGGGCCGAGCCCGTCGTCCGGCATCTCCGCCAGCGACGTCCCGTCTCCAAGTGGCAGCGGCGCGAGCAGCGAGCCGGCCAGGCTGAACGCGTCGGCGGTGGAGCGGAAGGTCGAGCCCGGCCTGGTGGACATCACCTCCATGCTCAAGTACCAGGACGAGACGGCCGAGGGCACCGGGATGATCCTGTCCTCCTCGGGCTTGGTACTGACCAACAACCATGTGATCGACGGGGCCACCGAGGTCCGTGCTTCGCTGGTCGACGACGGGCGGACCTACACGGCCCGGGTCATCGGCTACGACACCAAGGACGACGTCGCGTTGCTCAAGCTCACCGGCGCCCCCCGGCTGGCCACGGTAAGCTTCGGCAACTCCTCGCAGGTCCAGATCGGCGCGGCGATCCTGGCGCTGGGCGACGCTGAGGGAAAGGGCGGCGTCACGCCCTCTCCGGGTGACATCAGCGCGCTCGACCGCTCCATCCAGGCCACCGACGAGGGATCGGGCCAGATCGAGAACCTGAACGACATGATGCAGACCGACGCCCCGATTGAGCAGGGCGACTCGGGTGGCGCGCTGGCGAACAGCTCGGGCCAGGTCATCGGGATGATCACCGCAGCGCTTACCGCCTCACCCGGGCAGTCGGGCGGCACGACAGGCTTCGCCATCCCGATCAACAGAGCCCTGCAAATCGCCAGGCAGATCGCTGCCGGCCGCTCCACCTCCAGGGTCTACATCGGCGTCCCCGGCTTCCTTGGCGTGGTGGTCCCGCAGGACAACAGCGCGAACCCGAGGCAGCAGGCCGCGGGCGAGCGGCGGGCCGAAAGCGCCCAGGGCGGTTCCAACCGGGCTGGGGCGGCCGGGCAGGCCTGCGTGGCGGACGGCCAGGAACCCGGCGTGCCAAGCAAGATCGCGCCGGTCCACGTCGGCGCGCTCGTCCTCGGCGTGCTGTGCGGCACCGCCGCGCAGGCGCGCCTCGCGCCCGGCGACGTAATCACCTCCGTCAACGGCCAGACCGTCACCACGCCCGACTCGCTGACCGCGATCACCGCCAAGTATCGCGCCGGCGCCGTTGTACGCGTCGGCTGGCAGGGGCCGGGCGGCGCCCGGCACACCACGCCGATCAGGCTCGGTAAGGGCCCAGCCCACTAGCACTAGCCGCCGCCCGATCAGGGCCGCAATCAGGGGCCCGGTCAGGGGCCCGATCAGGGGCACAGCCAGGCGCGTAGCCGTGACTCGCACTCGGCGATCGCGCCGGCCTCGACGTACTCCCCCGCGCTGTGCGCCAGTTCCGGCAGGCCCGGCCCGTAGTTCACGGCCGGGATGGCGAGCGCGGCGAACCTGGCCACGTCGGTCCAGCCGAGCTTGGCGCGCGGGGGTCCGAGGCCGGCGCCGACCGTGGCCACGAACGCGGCCGCGGCGGGATGGCCCAAGCCGGGCCGCGCGCCCTCGGCCACGTCGATCACCGTTACCGGCCAGGACTCAAAAAGCGACCGGACGAATTCCTCGGCCTGCCGGGCATCCTTGTCCGGCGCGAACCGGTAGTTGACCGTCACCACGCACTCGTCGGGGACCACGTTCCCGGCGACCCCGCCGCGGACGGCGACCGCGTTCAGGCCCTCGCGGAAGCGCAGCCCGTCGACCACCGGCTCCGTGGGCGTGTAGCCGCGCAGCACGGCGAGGATGTCGCCGGCCTCGTGGATGGCGTTGCGGCCCATCCAGGCCCGCGCGGTGTGCGCCCGCTTTCCCGCCGCGGTCACCTCGGCCCGCAGCGTGCCCTGGCACCCGCCCTCGATCTGGCCCGCGGTCGGCTCCATCAGCACGGCGAAGTCGCCGGCCATCAGCTCCTGGTGGTTGCGGCTGAGCCGCAGCAGCCCGTTGCGCTCGGCCGCGACCTCCTCACAGTCGTAGAAGACGTAGGTGACGTCCCGGCTGGGCGCGGTCAGCTGGGCGGCCAGCCGCAGCTGCACCGCGACCCCGGATTTCATGTCGGACGTACCGCAGCCGAACAGCGAGGACCCCTCGGCGCGCGAGGGAAGATTGCCCGCCACCGGGACGGTGTCAATGTGCCCGGCCAGGATCACCCGTTCCGGCCGGCCGAGCATGGTCCTGGCCACCACGGCGTGGCCGTCCCGGCTGACGGTCAGGTGGGCCAGCGGCCGCAGCGCGCGCTCGATCGCGTCCGCGAGCGGTCCCTCCTCGCCGCTGACCGACGGGATGTCCACCAGCCGTGCGGTCAGGGCGGCACCGTCGAGGTCCAGGTCCAGGTCGAGATCCATCCGGCCAGCATCCCAGACCCGGCTCAGCCGGGCACCGCGGGACGCGCCCTGGCCGCGGCGCGCAGCGCGGTCACGATCACCGCCACCGAGGGCCTGCGCACGCTGGCCGTGCGGGCCACGGCGTGCACGTCCCTGGCCAGGTCCAGGCCGTGCGGCAGGTCGCGCACCGCCACCCGGCGCTCACCCGCGGCCACGGCCAGCCGGGGCAGGATGGCGATGCCGATGCCGCGCGCCACCAGGCTCACGATCGTGGCCACGCCCTCGAACTCCGACAGCGTAAGGGGCGCCACGCCCACCGCGGCCAGCAGCCGGTCGACCGCCTGCCTGGACGGCTCGCCGGCCGGCGCGGCCAGCCATGGTTCGTGCCGCAGCGCCCGCAGGTCGACGGCCTCGCCGGGGTCGGCGGCCCGGTGCGCGCGCGGCACCACGAGGACCAGCTGGTCGCGGATCAGGTGGTAGCAGGACAGGATCGATCCGCCCATCTCGATGTCGTCGGCCAGCCGGCCGGTCCAGTCGTCGACGATCGCGACGTCCACCTCGCCCGAACGCACCTGGCGCAGCCCCTCGTGGGCCCCCGTCTGCCGCAGCACAAGCGTAAGCCTCGGGTGGGTGCGCAGGCTGCGGGCCAGGGCGGGGGCGAAGGCGACCGCCGCGGACGGGAACGCGGTCGCCACCACCCGCCCGACCGGCTCGGCGGCCCGGGCCGACAGGTCGGTCTCCGCCTCCTCCACCATGGCCAGGATGCGCTCGGCGTGACCGGCCAGGCGGCGACCGGCGTCGGTCAGCTCGGCCCGGCGTGCGGTCCGGTCGAGCAGCGGGGTGCCCGCCTCCCGCTCGAGCGCGGCGAGCTGCTGGGAGACCGCGGATGGCGTGTAGCCGAGCACCGCGGCGGTCTTCGCGATGCTGCCGCGGGCGGCGAATTCGGTGAGCAGGCGCAGCCTGTGCAGGTCGAGCATAAGTGAATCTTATGCTCAGCGAAAGAGATCAGCGCTTGCGCTTACGGTGTGGGCCGCAGAAACTAGAGCAAGTGTGTCATATCGGCACGGGAAGTTGGCTTCGCCGCGGAGTTCCCTTCTTGCGTTGATGATTCTTAATAGCCGCCGATCCCGCAGCAAGGAGTGCCAGCTTCCGTGGCTGTCACCATGGCGCCGCCCTGCGCCCTTAAGTCCATTGCCCCCGACTCCGACGACTTCGGCCTTGGCTCGGCCACCGTTCCGGTGTCCGCCACACTTGCCGCCAACGAGACCATGGACGCCCGCCGCCGCCGCGGCGAGCCGGTGCTGCCGATGGCGTTCGGTGAGGCCGGGCTGCCCGCCCACCCGCTGCTGCGCGAGGCGCTGGCCGGGGCCGCCGGCTGGACGTCCTACGGCCCGGTGGCCGGCCACGGCCCGCTGCGCGCGGCCGCCGCCTCGTACTGGGCCAGGCGCGGGCTGCCCACCGACGCCGACGCGGTGGTGGCCGGGCCTGGCAGCAAGGCGCTGCTGTTCGGCCTGACCGCTGCCATCGGCGGCGACGTCGCGGTGTGCAGGCCGAGCTGGGTCAGCTACAGCGCGCAGGCCAGCCTGGCCGGGCGGACCGCGCACTTCGTGCCGGGCTGGGGCGGCGTGCCCGACGCCGGGAAGCTGGCCAGCGCCGTGACCACGGCGCGCGCGGCCGGCCGCCCGATCCGCTCGGTCATCGTCACGCTGCCCGACAACCCGACAGGCACGCTGGCCCCGCCGGACGCGGTCCGCGCCGTGTGCTCGGCCGCGGAACGGCATGGCCTGATCATCATCTCCGATGAGATTTACTCCGACCTCGTCTATGACACCGTGACCGACCGCGCCAGTCCCGCCTCCATTTATCCCGAACGGACCGTGGTCACCACCGGCCTGTCCAAGAATCTTGCCCTCGGTGGCTGGCGCCTCGGCGTGGCCAGGCTGCCCGACGGCCGGCTGGGCCGTGAGCTGCGGGCCCGGCTGCTCGGCATCGGCAGCGAGATCTGGTCCGCTCCGGCCGGGCCGGTGCAGCAGGCCGCCGCGCTGGCGTTCGGCGAGCCGCCCGAACTGGTGCAGCGGGTCGCGCGCAGCCGCCGCCTGCACGGCCAGGTGGCTGGCGCGGTGGCGCTGCGGTTGGCCAAGGCCGGCGCGTCCGTGCCCGAGCCGCAGGCGGCGTTCTACGTCTACCCGGAGCTGAGCCCGCTGGCCGACGTGCTGCGGCATCGGCACGACGTCACCAGCGACGAGGGCCTCGCGGCGCTGCTGCTGCGCAGGTACGGCATGGGCGTGCTGCCGGGCAGCGCGTTCGGCGACGACAACTGGCGGCTGCGCCTGCGGGTGGCCACCGCGCTGCTTTACGGCGAGACCGACGAGCAGCGCGAGGCCGCGCTCGCGGCGGACGACGCGTGCGCGCTGCCGTGGATCGCCGCGTCCCTTGACCGGCTTGACGAGGTGCTGGCCGACCTGACCGGGTGACGGCGGCCCTGCTGACCGGCGGCCCCGCTGACCGGCGGCCCTGCTGACCGGCGGCCTTTGTTGACCGGCGGCGGGGCCCCCGCGCCCGCCGCCGCGCTCAGGGTGGGTTCGCGGGACGCGCGCCGGGTCACCGTTCCTGGTCCGCCAGCCGGGACAGGAGGCGGTGACCAAGCCGGTGTCGCATCCAGCGGCGGCCGTCGCGGAGCCTGGTCGCCACAACCGCCGCGGAAGTGCCGGTGATCTCGGCGATCTCGCGGCGCGAAAGTCCCTTGACGTCCGCCAGGTGAACGGCGAACCTGAGGTCTTCCGGCAGTTCCGCCAGGGCCCGCCCCACGGCGCAGTCCGGCGTCCACCGCGTCGCCTCGGCCGGCCATGCCGAGGGCCGCTGCTCCCGGCTGGCGCCGACCAGGACGCGGTACAGCCAGGCTTCTGGCCCTTCTGGCCCGGTCACCCGCTCACGCTGGAGGAAGGCCGCGTACGCCCGCACGAACGTCTCGACCACCAGGTTCTCCGCCTCGACGGCATCGCCTGCCAGGCAGAGCGCGGCGGTATACACCCGGGCCAGGTGGGGCAGAACCTCCTGCTCGAAGCGCAGCGCACGCGCAGCGAGTGCGGGCGACGGCAGCGCCCGGCCCGGCCGGGGCCTGGCCGGCCTTTTTCTGCCGACGGTGAGTTCGGTCACCTGGCAAGTGTCGGGCGGGCCGGGCACCGCCGGCTAGTGTCCAGGGCACCACTGCGGCATGGCGTTCGCGGCGCGACAGATGTGGTGAATGCACCGTGCGCCGTATGCATTCTGCACATCCTGGCCCGCGGCAGGACCAAGCCGGTTGCCAAGATATGCGGCTGCACACGATAGTGGTGGGGTGAGGGCTGCCCCCAGTATGGCCAGTGGCCCGTCGCGTCGGGCCACCGGGTTCGCCTTGGCCGTCTTGTGCCTTCTGATGGCGGCGAGGGTCTCCGAAGTCGCGGGTGCCGGGCAGCTGGGCCAGGTGCCGTTCACCCTGGCGTTGTTCGTGCTGCCTGTGATGTACGCGTGCCCCTGCCCCAGGCGGATGCTCGACCGCCACCGCTGGCCGGCGCTGGCGCTGCAGGCGGCGCTGACATGGGTGCCGTTCGCCATCTTCGGCAGTAGCTGGCAGGAGGGCATCGGCGGGGTAACGGCCGGGCTGGTGCTGCTCATGGTCCCTGGCCGGGTGTCCTGGCTGCTGGCCGGCGGGTTGCTGGCGGCCGAGGTGACGGGGCGGGCCTTCGGGACCGGCCTGCCGCCGGGGGTTCCAGCATGGATGGGCGTCCTGTGGGTGATCACCTACTACGTCGACGACGGGCTGGTGTTCTTCGGGATCGTCCGGCTGGCGGAGATCGTCGTCGAGGTGGGGCAGGCGCGGTTCCAGGCCGCGGGACTCGCCGTTTCGCGCGAGCGGCTGCAGGCCGCCGGCTGCCTGCAGGCCGGCGTCGGCCGGCGGCTGGCCGACGTGGCGGCGCGGACCGTGGCGGCGCGGCAGGCCCTGTCCCGCGACGCGGCCCGGGCCAGGGAGGAGATCGCCGCGGCGGCCGTCACGGCCAGGGACGCTGTCGCGCAGGCTCGTTCGGTGACGGCCGGAGGGAGCGAGCCGCCTGGCCACAGTCGCGTTGGGTCCTCGTCCGCGGTCATCGGCGCGCGGCTGGCGTGGGGCGTGCTGGTCACCGTGCTGCTGATGTTCGTGGTGGAGAACACCGCCTACATCGTCGTCTCCCACTACGGGACGCGCGTGAGCGCCCTGACCATCGGTGACATCGCGCTGATCGCGGTGCTGCAGCTGTACCACTCGGCGGCGGCGCGCCAGGGCCGCAGGCCCCGGGCCTGGCCGGTGACGCTGACGCTCCAGGTCGTGCTGGCCTACGCGTTCGTGTTCCCGTTCATCTGGGCGTATAGCGGTTTCCTCGGCCCATTCGTGGCCGGGTCGATCCTGCTACTTGTCCCGGGCCGGTGGCGGTGGGCCGGATGCGCAGTCGTGGTTATCAGCTACCCGGTGCTTTACGCCGTGCTTCCGCTGAAGGGTGACATGCAGGGGATGCACGTGGCGTTTTTCTACGCCGCGGTCACCGCGGAGATCGGCTTGATGGCGTACGGGCTGTCCCGGCTGGCCGGGCTGGCCCGCGAACTCGAGAGCTTGCGCGATCAGCTAGCTCGTATGGCGGCGGTGCGGGAGCGGATGCGGGTCGCCCGGGATGTGCATGACCTGCTCGGGCTCGGGTTGTCGGCGGTAGCGCTCAAGGCCGACCTGGTCGGCGCGCTGATCGGCCGCGACAACAACAGGGCCGCGGCCGAGATCGAGGAGATGAGCAGGATCTGCGCCGTGGTGCGGGCCGACCTCCGGCTTGTCACCGGCGACGGCACGCGGCTTTCCCTTGTCGCCGAACTCGCCGCCGCCAAGCAGATCCTCTCCTCGGCCGGCATCGAGGTCCGCGCCGGTGTGCCCGGCGGGTCTTTGCCCGCGGCCGCGGATGAGGTGCTGGCGCCGGTGCTGCGCGAGGCGGTCACCAACATCCTGCGCCACGCGGCCGCCACCACCTGCGTCATCGAGGTGAGCGCGCGCGGCGGCGCGTTGCGGCTTTACGTCGGCAACGACGGCGCCTCGCAGCGCGTCATCGCGGCCGGGGCGGCCGCGGGGAGGCAGGCCGGAACGGGTGCCGGGGGGCTTGGCCTGGCCAACCTGGATGCGCGGGTGCGGGCGGCGGGCGGCTGGCTGGCCACCCGGCAGGCGGATGGCTGGTTCGGCCTGACCGCGGAGCTCCCGCTGGACAGCGGCTGGCCGGGACAGCCCAGGCCCGAGCCCGAGCCCGTGCACCTGCCGCCGCCGCTCCCCGTGGGCGCCGGCGTCCGCGACGGTTAGAAGCGGGCCGCGGCCGCGGAGGACTACTGCCCCTGGAGCCCCTGGGGCCCCTGGAGCCCCTGGAGCCTCGGGTCGATGATCCGTTCTCCGCGCGCCACGGCGCGGATGGCACCGACCACGTCCGCGGCCGGGTCTTCCTTGAGCAGGTAGCCCGACACCCCGGCACGCAGTGCGGCGGCCAGGGTGGCGGGCGCCGCCGTGCCGGTGAGGATCAGTACCCGGCAGGCCGGCAGCCGCCTGGTCAGCTCGGCGGCGGCGCTTATGCCGTCGGTACCGGGCAGGCCGATGTCAAGGAGCGCGACGTCCGGGCGGTGCTCAAGCGCGGCCGATACGACATCTTCGCCTGAGGCCAGCGCCGCCGCCACCTCAATGTCTTCCTCCAGGCCGAGCAGGGCGACCACCGTCTCGCGTACCTGGCGGGCATCCTCGGCAACCAGGACCCTGATCATCCGGTCCAGTCTCGGCCATCCGCGGCTCGCGCGTAACGGTCCGGATGCACGAACCATAAGTGCGAGCCGCACCGCATCCTGGTGCAGTTTGCACACGTGAACGCGCTGGGTTACAGCCAGCCCGCCTCCGCGGCGATGCGCACCGCGTCGACCCGGTTGCGCGCGCCGAGCTTGGTGACCGCCGAGGCCAGGTAGTTACGCACCGTGCCGTAGGACAGGAACATGGCGGCGGCGATCTCGGCCGGCCCGGCGCCGCCGGCGAACCGGCGCAGCACCTCAACCTCACGCGGCGACAGCGGGTTGTCCGCGATCTCCAGCGCGGCCACCGCCAGGCGCGGGTCGATCACCTTCTCCCCCGCCACCACCGACCTGATCGCCGCCACCAGCTCGCCCGAGGGGGTCTCCTTGGGCAAGAACCCGGCCACCCCGGCCGCCAGCGCCCGGCGCAGGTTCCCCGGCCGGCCAAGCACGGTCAAGATCAGCACCCGGCACTGCGGGCACTGCTCGCGCAGGCGTGCCGCGGCGGTCAGCCCGTCCGCGCCGGGCAGGTCGATGTCGAGCACGGCGACATCCGGCCGGTGGGCCAGGGCCGCGGGAACGATGGCATCGCCGTCGGCGACCTGCGCGATCACCTCGATGTCGGATTCCAGGCCGAGGACCGCGGCCAGCGTGTCGGCCAGGATTCGCATGTCCTCGGCCAGCAGAACCCGGATCAACCGCGCCTCCCGTGGCCACAGCTCTGGGCAAGAACCTTACCGTGGGGCCGGGCCATGCCGGTCACGTTTGCGCGTCACGGCCGTTCTTAGCAGTGATGACGGTGACGAAGTAAGGAGCCGGGTATGGCACGGATCAAGGGAGTAGCCGCCCGCGGGCCGCGGGCGAGGCTGATCTACTACTTCACCCGGCGGAGCCTGGGCCGGCTGGCGGGCCGCGAAACAGAGCGCATGCTCGAGCCGCTGCGGATGCTCGCGCACTCCCCCGCGCTGCTTGGCGCCTACGCCAAGCTCGAGCAGGCCACGGCCGGGCTGCACCGGGTCGACAAGCGGCTCAGCGACCTGGCCGAGCTGAAGGCGGCCACGCTGGTCAGCTGCGAGTACTGCATCGACCTCGGGTCGCAGGTGGCACGCAGGCGCTCCGGGTTGTCCGACGAGCAATTGCTTGCTCTGCCGCGGTACCGGGACAGCGAGCTGTTCACCGACACCGAGAAGCTGGTCCTCGACTACGCCGTCGGCGTGTCCCGCACCCCGGTGGACGTCCCTGGCGAGCTGTTCGCCCGGCTTCGTGAGCAGTTCGACGACGCGCAACTGGTGGAGCTGAGCTACGTGATCGCGCTCGAGAACCTGCGCGGGCGCTTCAACCTGGCCCTCGGCGTCGGCTCGGCCGGCTTCAGCGACGGCATGGTCTGCGCGCTGCCAGACCGCCCCTCAGCGGAGGCTGAAGATGGCGGCCAGGTAGCAGAACATGGCCACGGCGGTGGCCAGGGCCATGCCGAGAGAGGCACCGTTGCCCTGGTTCCCCACGAACGAGGCACCGGCGATCGCGGCGGCGAGGATCGCGGCCAGGCCGACTGAGGTGAAGGCGACCGCCCGCCCGGCACGGATGGCGCGGGTCAGGGCGCCGATCGCCGCGCCGAGCAAGATCAGGGCCACGATGGCGTGCGCGGCCAGCGTGGCGGACCCGAAGACCGTGCTGAAGAAGCCCTTATGGGCGGGCAGGGTCACGTACAGGTTGATGCCGATGCCCAGGCCGAACTGGACGATCAGCAGCACCGCCGCGCCCATGCAGTTGCCGCGCAGCGCGGCCAGCCGCGCCGCCGTGGCAGGCGCCTGGGTCGTGTCATTAGATGTGGTCACAAGAACTTTATAGCTGCTCTATTTTTGGTGTGTCAAAACATTTCTGATAGGGTCCGCGCCATGGACGCCGACGCCGAGCTCGGGCTGCGGGAGCGCAAGAAGCTGCGCACCAGGCAGCTGATCGCGGAGACGGCCGCGCGGCTGTTCGCCGAGCGCGGCTTCGACGCGGTCCCGGTGGCCGAGGTGGCCCGCGCGGCCGAGGTGTCAGAGGCCACCGTGTTCAACTACTTCCCGACCAAAGAGGACCTTATCTTCCAGGGCATGGAGGCGTTCGAGGCCGAACTTCTCGCCGCCGTCCGCGACCGGCCGGCCGGGGAGCCGGTCGTGGCGGCGTTCGGCCGGTTCGTGCTGCGGATCGGCGGCCTGCTCGCGGCCGGGGACGAGGACTCGGCCCGCCGGCTGGTGGCGCTCAACCGGATGATCGCGGCCAGCCCGGCGCTGCTGACCAGGGAGCGGGAAATCCTGGCCCGTTACACCGCCTCGCTGGCCGCGCTCATAGCCGGCGACACCGGGGCCGGGCCCGACGACCTGCGCCCGTGGGTGGTTGCCAGGGCGCTGATCGGCACCCACCAGAGCATGATCGAGTTCGTCCGCCGCCGCCTAGCCGACGGGGCCGCCGACCACGCATCCCTGGCCCGGGAGGTCGCGGAGCGCGGACGGCAGGCCCTGGACCAGCTGGGGCGGGGCCTGGCTGGATACGGGGCCAAGGTGGCCCGCTGAAAGCGGGCAGGCGCTGCGCGCTATTCGGAGGTGGCGCTGAGGGCCGGCTCCTTGGCCCGCTTGGCGGCGTCCTTGCGCAGGGACGCTTGGAGCCAGAGGGCGGAGGGCTCGCACCACGGACCGTTCGGCACAATTAAGGGGTGGACCGGAGTGCGGTGGAGGCGGCGGGGTACGTCGAGTCGCCGACTCCGGCCTTTCTTTTCGACCTGGACGGGACGCTCATCGACAGCGTGTACCAGCACGTAATCGCGTGGCGGGCCGCTTTGCAGGCCATCGGCATCGACCTGTCGGTGTGGCGGATCCACCGGCGGATCGGGATGAGCGGCGGGCTGTTCGTGTCGGCGCTGCTGCGGGAGACCGGGCGGTCGCTGTCCAAGGCCGACATCGACCGGCTCCAGGAGACGCATGCGGCGCAGTACCGGGCCAGGATCGACTCGGTGACCGCGCTTCCTGGCGCCAGCGAACTGCTTGGGTTCCTGACCGACGCCGACGTGCAGTGGGCGATCGCGACCAGCGGGTACGCGGCCACCGCGCGGCCCGCGCTGGCCCTGCTCGGGCTGGCCGACGACGCCCCGATGGTCACCAGGGACCTGGTCCGGCACGCCAAGCCCGACCCCGACCTGTTCCTGGCCGCGGCGGCCCTGCTCGGCGTGGAGCCCAGGCACGCGATGGTCGTCGGGGACAGCGTCTGGGACCTGCTCGCGGCGCGGCGGGCCGGGGCGCTAGGGGTGGGGCTGCTGTCCGGCGGGTACGGGCGGGAGGAACTTGAGCGGGCCGGGGCCTACCGGGTGTACGCGGACCCGGCCGAGATGCTGGCCCGCATCGACGAACTCGGCGTGCGCACGGGGCTGGCCGGGTGATCTCGCTCACACCGGCTGGGTAATGCGCCAGCGCGCCGTGAGGGGGCCGTTTGCGCGGGACGCGGACTGGCGCGGTTGGAGATTAAATGGATGGGTAGCCGGTCAGTGGCGCCCGGTAGCGTGGCGCCCCGGAGTCACTCGGGAGGCGAGTTGCGGTGCCCACCGTGCGTCGGATCGTCGTTGGCGTGCATGGGTCGCTAGGAAGCCTGCAGGCGCTGCGCCAGGCGGCGGACGAGGCCAGGCAGCGGGACGTGCCGCTTGTGCCCGTCATCGCCTGGGTCCCGCCGGGCGGGGACCTGGCCGAACGCCGCCACTCCTCGCCGTACCTGCGCAAGATCTGGCGGGAGGCCGCCTGGGAGCGGCTGACCGCCGCGTTCGACGACGGCCTGGGCGGGATGCCCGCCGACCTGGAGGTCGAGCCGCACGTCGAGCGGGGCGAGACCGGCCAGGTGCTTGTCGACATCGCCAGCCATGCCGACGACCTGCTCATCGTCGGGACCGGCCGGCGCGGGCTCGGCCGGTCCCTGCGCCACTCGGTGGCGCGGTACTGCGTCGCGCACGCCAAGTGCCCGGTGCTCGCCGTCCCGCCGTCGGCGCTGATGAACGAGATGAGCCACCCGCTGCACTCCTGGCACGTCCGCCGGCGCGCGCTGATTCCGGACGTCCCGCAGGCCTGAGGGTTCCCACGCGCCGCATGGGTTTCGTTAGGAACCCGCACGCGGGCGCATGGGTCGTGCAAGGGCGGTTCAAATGGGACGCGCCCGGACCGTTAACTAGGGATGTGCTGCTGGCCTGCGCATGTGCGGGGCCACTGTGATCAGCGGCTCGTCACTAGGAGTCACCATGTGGTACCTGTCGGACTGGTTCTATGTCGTCCTGACGATCGTCGTCTTCGCATTCATGTACCTCATCTTGAAGGGGATCGAGACCTTTGAGCGCTGAGCACTGGATCGAGCTGATAGGTGGCATCGTCCTGACGATCTACCTGTTCGTGGCTCTCGTCGTCCCCGAGAGGTTCTGAATGAATTCCACGCTTGCGGCCTGGCTGCAGTTCCTGTTCCTGGTCGCCGCCCTGGCCGCGTGCTACGTGCCGCTCGGCAACTACATCGCGAAGACCTTCACCGACAAGAACCACTGGCGGGTGGAGCGCGGCATCTACAAGCTGACCGGGGTCGACCCGGACGCCGACATGCGGTGGGCCGTGTACGTGCGCTCCATCCTGGCGTTCTCGCTGGTCGCCGTGCTGTTCCTTTACCTGATCCAGCGGACGCAGCACTGGCTGTTCTGGTCGGTGGGGATGGCGAACGTCCCCACGGACACCGCGTGGAACACGGCGGCGTCGTTCGTCACGAACACCAACTGGCAGAACTACGCCGGCGAGGCCACCATGGGCTACCTGGCCCAGCAGGCCGGCCTGATGGTGCAGCAGTTCATGTCGGCCGCGGTCGGGCTGGCCGTCGCGATCGCGATGATCCGCGGGTTCACCCGGTCGCGGACCGACCGGCTCGGCAACTTCTGGGTGGACGTGACCCGCGGGACGATCCGGCTGCTGCTGCCGCTGGCGGTCATCGGCTGCATCCTGCTGATGGCCGGCGGGGCGATCGAGAACCTGGCCAACTACCACACGATCACCACGCTGTCCGGTGCTCACCAGACCATCCCCGGCGGGACGGTGGCGTCGCAGGAGGCCATCAAGGACCTGGGCAACAACGGCGGCGGCTGGTTCAACACCAATGCGGCCCACCCGTTCGAGAACCCGAACCCGTTCACCGACATCTTGATCATCTTCATGCTGCTGCTGATCCCGTTCTCCACGCCGCGGGCGTTCGGCAAGATGGTCGGCGACAACAGGCAGGGCTATGCGCTGGTCGCGGTCATGGTCATCATCTGGGCGGCCGCTGTCGGCGGGGTCAGCTTCTTCGAGACCCACCTGGGCACGGCCGGAGTCGGGCCCCAGCTCGCGCACGGCACGTACGAGGGCGTGGAGACCAGGTTCGGCCCGCCGGGGTGCTCGCTGTTCGCCGTGTCCACCACCACGACGTCGACGGGATCGGTGAACTGCTTCCACGACTCGCTGACGCCGTTCGGCGGCGGCATCGTGCTGCTGGATATCGCGCTGGGCGAGATCGCGCCGGGCGGGATCGGGGCCGGAATGTACGGCATCCTGGTCCTGGCCATGGTCACGGTGTTCGTGGCCGGGCTTATGGTCGGCCGGACCCCTGAGTACATCGGCAAGAAGATCCGGCCCGCCGAGATGAAGTACGCGGCGCTGTACTTCCTGACCCTGCCGGTGCTGATCTTGACCTTCACGGCCATCGCGATCGGCACGAAGTGGGGCCAGGAGGCCATCTTCAACCCGGGGTCGCACGGGCTGACCGAGGTCGTGTACGCGTACACCTCGATGGCCAACAACAACGGGTCGGCGTTCGCCGGCCTGGGCTCCGCGGCCCCGTTCTACCAGATCACCGGCGGCATCGACATGCTGCTCGGCCGGTTCCTGCCTGAGATCTTCGCCCTGGGACTGGCCGGGTCGCTGGCTAGACAGGCGCCGGTGCCGCGAAGCGCCGGGACGCTTGATACCAGGACGCCGCTGTTCGTCGGCATGCTCGTCGGCGTGGTCCTCATCCTCGTCGGCCTGACCTACTTCCCCGCGCTCGCGCTGGGCCCGCTCGCAGAAGGACTCCATTGATGTCTGTGACAACGCAGAGCCCGGGTACCCCGGCCGCGCCGTCGGCCGGCCCGCAGGCCACCGAGCCGCGCCGGGTCGGCGGCGGCCTGCTCGACCCGAAGATTCTCTGGAAGTCGACCCCGGACGCGTTCAAGAAGCTGGACCCGCGGGTCCAGATCCGCAACCCGGTCATGTTCGTGGTCGAGGTCGGTGCCGTGCTCTGCCTGTACACGGCGATCCGCTCGTCGTCGGTGTTCAACTGGACCATCGTGGTCTGGCTGTTCCTGACCGTGGTATTCGCCAACCTGGCCGAGGCGGTGGCCGAAGGCCGGGGCAAGGCCCAGGCCGAGACGCTGCGCCGGGCCAAGCGCGAGACGATGGCGCGCCGGCTGACCGGCTGGAAGCCGGGGGCCGACCCTTCCTCGCTGCGGGAGGAGTCCGTGCCCGGCACGGGCCTGCAGCTCGGCGACTACGTGGTGGTCGAGGCCGGACAGGTCATCCCCGGTGACGGGGACGTGGTCGAGGGCGTCGCGTCGGTGGACGAGTCGGCCATCACCGGCGAGTCCGCCCCGGTCATCCGCGAGTCAGGCGGTGACAGGTCCGCGGTCACCGGCGGCACCACGGTGCTGTCGGACCGGATCGTGGTCAAGATCACCTCCAAGCCGGGCGAGACGTTCATCGACCGGATGATCGCCCTGGTCGAGGGGGCGCAGCGGCAGAAGACGCCGAACGAGATCGCGCTGAACATCCTGCTGGCCTCGCTGACCATCATCTTCATGCTGGCGGTGATCTCGCTGCAGCCGATGGCGTTGCACTTCGGCGCCGGGCAGTCGCTGGTGATCCTGGTGGCCCTGCTGGTGGCGCTGATCCCGACCACGATCGGCGCGCTGCTTTCGGCGATCGGCATCGCCGGCATGGACCGGCTGGTCCAGCGCAACGTGCTGGCCATGTCCGGCCGGGCGGTCGAGGCGGCGGGCGACGTGAACACGCTGCTGCTTGACAAGACCGGCACGATCACCATCGGCAACCGGCAGGCGACCGAGTTCCTGCCGGTGGGCGGGGCCAGCGAGGCCGAGCTGGCCGACGCGGCCCAGCTGTCCTCGATGGCGGACTACACGCCGGAGGGCCGCTCGATCGCGGTGCTGGCCAAGAACCAGTACGGGCTGCGCGAGCGGGCCGAGGGCGAGCTGCACGGTGCGGAGTTCGTCGAGTTCAGCGCGCAGACCAGGATGAGCGGCATCGACCTGGCCGACGGGCGGGAAGTCCGCAAGGGCGCCTCCAGCGCGGTCCAGCAGTGGATCCGGGACAACGGCGGCACCGTGCCGTCCGACCTCGGGCCGCTGGTGGACGGGATCTCGGCGGCCGGCGGGACCCCGCTGGTCGTGGCCGAGAAGCCCGTCAGCGGGCCGGCCCGGGCGCTGGGCGTTATCCACCTCAAGGACATCGTCAAGCAGGGCATTTCCGAGCGGTTCGCCGAGATGCGCAAGATGGGCATCCGCACCGTCATGATCACCGGCGACAACCCGCTGACGGCCAAGGCCATCGCGGACGAGTCCGGGGTGGACGACTTCCTGGCCGAGGCCACGCCGGAAGACAAGATGGCGCTGATCCGCAGGGAGCAGGAGGGCGGCAAGCTGGTCGCGATGACCGGCGACGGCACCAACGACGCGCCGGCGCTGGCCCAGGCCGACGTGGGCGTGGCCATGAACACCGGAACCTCGGCCGCCAAGGAGGCCGGGAACATGGTGGACCTGGACTCCAACCCGACCAAGCTCATCGAGATCGTGGAGATCGGTAAGCAGCTTCTGATCACCCGCGGCGCGCTGACCACCTTCTCCATCACCAACGACGTCGCGAAGTACTTCGCGATGCTGCCTGCCATGTTCTCGACCACGTTCGCGGGCTTGAACAAGCTGAACATCCTGCACCTGTACAGCCCGAAGTCGGCGATCACCTCGGCGATCATCTTCAACGCGCTGATCATCGTGGCGCTGATCCCGTTGGCGCTGCGCGGCGTGCGGTACAAGCCGTCCTCGGCCCAGGCGATGCTGCGCAAGAACCTGTGGATCTACGGCGTCGGCGGGCTGATCATCCCGTTCATAGGGATCGAGCTACTCGACCTCATCATCAGGCACATCCCCGGATTCGGCAGGTGAGCGGCATGGACCGCCTTCCCGTCATCATCAGGCAGCACATCGCAGGGTTCCGCTTCCTGCTGGTGTTCACCGTGCTCTGCGGGTTCATCTACCCGCTGATCATGCTGGGCATCGGGCAGGCGGCCTTCCACGACAAAGTCAACGGCTCGCTGGTGAGCTACAACGGCAAGGTCGTGGGGTCGGGCCTGCTGTGCCAGGAGTTCGTCGACGCCAAGGGCAACCCGCTGCCGCAGTACTTCCAGCCGCGGCCCTCGGACGCGATCGTCAGCGGTGAGAAGAACGACTACGGCTGCGACCCGCTGTACTCGTCGGCGTCGAACCTCGGTCCCACCAACCCGGCCCAGGTCATGCTGATCCAGCAGCGGCAGAAGCAGATCTCCGCGTTCGACCACGTGGCGATCTCGCAGATACCGGCGGACGCTGTGACCGCGTCGGGTTCCGGCCTCGACCCGGACATCACGCCCGCGAACGCGTACATACAGGTCGACCGGATAGCCGCGGCCAGGCACCTGCCTGTGTCCGAGGTCCGCAACCTGGTCACCCAGAACATCACCGGCCGGACGCTCGGCTTCCTGGGCGAGCCCACGGTCAACGTGCTCACGCTGAACATCAAGCTCGACGAGCTTTCGGCCAAGTCCGGCTGAGCTTGATGACGGCCGAGCTGGGGGATTCTCGCCATCCGCACTCGGTGCTCATCGTCGAGGACCAGCCGGAGCTGCTTCGCGCGCTGCGCATCAACCTGCGGGCCAGGCAGTACGACGTGTCCGTCGCGCGCACCGGGCGGGAGGCACTGGCCGCGGCCGCGAGCCAGCCTCCCGACGCGGTGATCCTCGACCTCGGCCTGCCCGACATCGACGGCACCGAGGTGATCGTCGAGATGCGCCGGTGGAGCAAGGCGCCGATCATCGTGCTGTCCGGGCGCACCAGCCCGGGGGACAAGATCGGCGCGCTTGACGTCGGCGCCGACGACTACGTCACCAAGCCGTTCGCCATGGCCGAACTGCTGGCCCGGCTGCGCGCCGCGCTGCGGCGCGACGAGGGCGAGCTCGGCCAGGGCCAGTCGCACGAGGCCGTGATCGGGCTGTGGGTGGTGGACCTCGCCACTCACCAGGTGACGCGTTCCCCGGCTGCCCCCGCGGACGGGCCCACGGGAGCTACGCTGCGCCTGACGCCCACCGAGTGGCGGATCCTGGAATACCTCATACGCCGCCCGGGCCAGCTCGTCGGGTCGGCGGACATCCTGACCGGGGTGTGGGGCCCGGGCTTCGGCCAGCGCACCAATTATCTCCGCTTCCACATGGCGCGGCTGCGCCGCAAGCTTGAGGACAACCCGGCCCGGCCCCGCCACCTGCTCACTGAACCCGGCATGGGATACCGCTACCAGCCGTGAACAATCGGCGTCCGCGGTACGTGATACGCCGAACATGCCGCAGAATGTGAAGCGCAGGACTGTAGACCGGAGGGCGGAGATGTCGGCCAGCCGGAAAATTTCGGAGCGGAGATGAAGGCACTAGCCCCCGATGACCCGCGCGTCATCGGCGAGTACCGGCTGCGGGCCCAGCTCGGCGCGGGCGGCATGGGGCGGGTCTACCTCGGCCTGTCCCCGGCCGGCCGGGCGGTCGCGATCAAGGTCGTGAACCCGGAACTGGCCGGCGACGCCGAGTTCCTGCAGCGGTTCGGCCAGGAGGTCGCGGCGGCCCGGGCGGTCAGCGGGATCTACACCGCGCCGGTCGTGGCCAGCGGGCTGAACGAGCGCCCGCCGTGGCTGGCCACCGCGTTCGTGCCCGGCCCGTCCCTGGACCAGATGGTCAGCGAGCACGGGCCGCTGCCCGAGGCGGCCCTGTGGCCGCTGCTGGCCGGGCTGAGCGAGGCGCTGCAGGCGATCCACGCGTGCGGACTGGTGCACCGCGATCTCAAGCCCGCCAACGTGCTGCTCGCCGCCGACGGGCCGCGGGTGATCGACTTCGGGATCTCCCGGGCCACCGACGGGACCAAGCTGACCGCGGCCGGAGTGGTGTTCGGCACGCCAGGTTACATGTCACCCGAGCAGGCCGAGGGCAAGCAGGCCGGGCCCGCGAGCGACGTGTTCGCCCTCGGCTGCGTGATCACCTACGCGGCCGCGGGCGCCGGGCCGTTCGGCACCGGGACCGCGGCCTCGGTGCTGTACCGCGTGGTGCACGGGCAGCCCGTCCTGGACGGGGTACCGCCCGGGCTGCGGGAGATCGTCTCCGGGTGCCTGGCCAAGGACCCGGCTTCCCGGCCCACCCTGGCGGCGGTCGCCGCCGCGGTCGCGGGCCGCAGCAATGGCACCGGGCCGTCGGCGGTGGCTTTCTGGCCGCGGCCGCTGGCCAGCATGATCGGCGACTACCAGGCCATTTTGGAGCAGGAGACCAGGACGACCCCGGTCGCGCCGGGAAGCCCGGCAGCGCCGGTCTCGCCGGGAAGCCCGGCAGCGCCGGTCTCGCCGCACCCAGGACCGCAGGGTTACCCGCAGTCGCAGGGTTACCCGCAGTCGCAGGGGTACCAGGGGTCGCAGGGAGTTCCCGGGCCGCGAGGGTATGGCGCGGCCCAGGGGTATCCCCAGCCTCAGAGCTACGGCGGGGCTCAGGCGCAGCCGCGCGGTTACGTGGCCGGCCCGCCGCCGGTGAACTACGCGCCGCCGTACCAGGCAGGCCGGGCGCCGCTTGGGCCCCTCGGGCGCTCGGGCCCGCTGCCGGTCAGCATGCGCAACGCGATCGGGCTGATGTACGCCGGGGCTGCCTACACGGCGATCTACGCGATCGGCGTCATCAGCGTGGCCGCTGCCGTCATCGCCAAGAACCAGACGCCGATCACGGCCCGGGCCAGTTCGGGCGAGGTTACCGTGGGCGGCGTGGTCGTCCTGGTCGTGGTGGCGTCCCTGATCGAGATAGCGCTGTGGCTGGGAATCGCGCGGGCCTGCCGGAACGGCAAGAGCTGGGCCCGGGTGACCGGCACCGTGCTGTTCGGCTTGCACACGATCGGCTTCCTCGGGGTCCTGGCCGACAAGCATCCAGGCATCGGCCCGGCGAAGGTGCTGACCCTGTTCGGCTGGCTTATCGCGCTCTGCGCGGTGGTGTTCTTGTGGCAGCGGCAATCCAGCGCGTTCTTCGGCGCCGCGGCGGCCCGGAGGCGTCCGGCCTGAGCGAATGCGGAATTCACGGCGTCACCGCCGTGCTTGACAATGAGATACGCGCGAGGAATACGGATTCAGGATGGCCGAGATAGCTGATGGCGACGGCCGGGCAAGCGCCGACAACCACGCAGAGCCGAGCGGTCCCGGCGCGCGGCCGGGACGCGGGCACCTGCGGATCTACCTCGGGTCCGCGGCTGGCGTGGGCAAGTCATACGCCATGCTCGGTGAGGGGCATCGCCGCGCGGAACGCGGCGCCGACGTCGTGGTGGCGCTGGCCGAGGCGCACGGGCGCCCGCTTACCGTCGCGCTGCTCGACGGCCTGGAGATCATTCCGCGCGCCAAGGTGGAATACCGCGGGTCGAGCTTCGAGGAGATGGATCTCGACGCGGTGCTTGCCCGCCACCCGGAGATCGCCCTGGTGGACGAGTTCGCGCACAGCAACGTCCCGGGTTCCCGCAACGAGAAGCGCTGGCAGGACGTCGAGGAAATGCTCGATGCCGGCATCGACGTGATATCCACGGTCAACATCCAGCACCTGGAGTCTCTCAACGACGTGGTCGAGAAGATCACGGGGGTACCGCAGCGGGAAACCGTGCCCGACGCCGTCGTGCGGGCCGCCGACCAGGTCGAGTTGGTCGACATGACGGCCGAGGCGCTGCGGCGCCGGATGGCGCACGGGAACATCTACCCGCCCGAGAAGATCGACGCCGCGCTCACCAATTACTTCCGTACAGGTAACCTCACCGCGCTGCGTGAACTTGCCCTGCTGTGGCTGGCGGACAAGGTCGACGAGGGCCTGCAGCGCTACCGCGCCGAACACCACATCAATGCCTCCTGGGAGGCCAGGGAGCGGGTGGTGGTCGCGCTCACCGGCGGTCCCGAGGGCAAGACGCTGATCAGGCGGGCGGCCAGGATCGCCGCCCGCTCGGCCGGGGGCGACCTGCTCGCGGTGCACATCACCAAGTCCGACGGACTGACCGGCGCCGACCCGGCCGCGCTGGCCAGACAGCGGCGGCTGGTCGAATCGGTCGGCGGCACCTACCACCAGGTGGTCGGGGACGACATACCCGAGGCCCTGCTCACCTTCGCCCGCGCGGAGAATGCGACCCAGCTCGTGCTCGGCGCGAGCCGCCGGTCCTGGCTGGGCACGATGCTCACCGGGCCTGGCATCGGGAACAGGACCATCCGCGGTTCCGGCGACATCGACGTGCACATCGTGACCCACTCGCAGATGGGCCGGGGCCGGGGCCTGCCCCGGCCGCACGGCGCGATCACGCCGCGCCGGCAGATCGCCGGGTACGTGCTGGCCGCGGCGCTCAGCGCGCTGCTCACCCTCGTGCTGGCCAACTTGCACAGCAGCCTCAACCTCACAAGCGAGGGGCTGCTGTTCCTGGTCGCCGTGGTCGTGGTCGCTCTGGTGGGCGGCTTCGTCCCGGCCGTGCTGGCCGCCATCGCCAGCTCGCTGCTGCTCAACTACTACTTCATCCCGCCGGTGCACAGGCTGACGATTGCGCAGGCCAACAACGCCCTGGCCCTAGTGGTGTTCGTCGTCGTCGGACTGCTGGTCAGCTGGGTGGTCGACATCGCGGCCCGGCGCACCACGCAGGCCGCCCGCGCCAACGCGGAATCGGAACTGCTGGCCACCACGGCCGGCAACGTGTTGCGGGGCCAGCAAGGGCTGACCGCGTTGCTTGACCGGATCCGCGAGGCGTTCGGCATGGACTCGGTCACGCTGCTCGAGTGCACCGCGGCCGACGGAAGCCCGCCGGCGGGTGCCTCAGCGGACCGGCTCCGCGGCACGCCTGGCGGCTGGCACGCGGTCGCCAGCACCGGCACGCCGGCCGTCACCCTGCCCGGCGAGGCCGACGTCGAGGTGCCGGTCTCCGACAGCCTTACGCTCGCGCTGAAGGGCAGGCCGTTGCCGGCCGCGGACCGCCGCGTGCTCGGCGCGTTCGCGTCCTACGCGGCCGTCGCGCTCGATCAGCAGCGCCTGGCCGCGGAGGCCGAGGCGGCCAAGCCGATCGCGGCCGCCGACCGGAT
>Ga0335075_10001787_pt1 | contig 35078 bp, 34 predicted proteins | sample Lox_Sample_24_FD_206723 | JGI IMG/M metagenome (GOLD analysis project Ga0335075, IMG submission 206723) | Soil microbial communities from Loxahatchee National Wildlife Refuge, Florida, United States - Lox_Sample_2.4 | ecosystem: Environmental > Terrestrial > Soil > Wetlands | place: USA...
GTTCCCACGAGCTCGACCGCCTGTTTCACGCCCTGGCCGACCCGGCCCGCCGCGCCATGCTCGAGCGGCTGGGCCGCGGACCGGCGCCGGTGAGCGAGCTGGCCAAACCGTTGCCGATGTCATTGCCGGCCGCCATGCAGCACCTCGGCGTGCTCGAGGCGGCCGGGCTGATCCGCACACAGAAGGTCGGCCGGACCCGCACCTGCGCCATCGAGCCGCAGGTCATGAGCCGGGCGGAGCAATGGTTCACGGCCCGGCGCCGGGAATGGGAGGGCCGTCTGGATCGGCTGGATGACTATCTGAAAACCCTGGAGCGCGGAGGTGATCGCCATGGCTCAAAATGAACACTCGGTGGCGCACGGAGAGTTTCACCTGGAACGGGTCTATGATGCGCCGGTGGCGCGCCTGTGGCAGGCGCTCACGGAGCCGGAGGCCAAGGCCAAGTGGTTCGCCGGCACACCGGGTGGCTGGGAGTTGCTCGAGAGGCAGATGGACGTACGGGTCGGCGGCCGCGAGCGGCTCAGGGGGCGTTGGCAAAGCGGTCTCGTCACAACCTTCGATGCCGTCTATCAGGACGTCGTGCCGAACGAGCGGCTGGTGTACTGCTATCAGATGTTTCTCGACGACAGGAAGATCTCGGTGTCGCTCGCCACTCTGCAGCTGGAGCCGGACGGACGGGGCACGCGCCTCAAGGTGGCGGAGCAGGGCGCGTTTCTCGACGGCTTCGACGATGCCGGGTCGCGAGAGCGCGGCACCGGCGATCTCCTGGATGCGCTCGGTGCCTCCCTGAGGTAGGCGCGACCGCCGTGACATGAGCGACCGCATCCATCCGTTTCCGCGCTTCTACGAGTATTACCTCGGGGAGCATCGGAATCCGACCTGCCGATTGCTGCATTTCATCGGCAGCTGGCTGGTGATTGCCGCGGTGCTGGCGGCGATCGTCACCAGGCGGCCGCTCGTGCTCCTGGCGGCGCCCGTCGTCGGCTATGGGTTCGCCTGGGTCGGGCATTTCTTCTTCGAGCACAACAGGCCCGCCACCTTCCGCCAACCCTGGTACAGCCTGGCGGGTGACTGGGTGCTCTGGTGGCAAATCACGACCCGACGGAGGTCTCTCTGCGCTCGCGAGTGATGGCGCGGTCCGTACCAACGGCAACACCCAGCACTGCCGCGCCCAGTGTCAGGTCGCGCGCCCGGCGGGCGAGCGAGGCCGCCACCGCCGTGGCCGGAGGCACGCCGAACACGGCGCAGGCGAGCACGTAGCTCGCTTCCTGCACGCCGGCGGCGGCCGGCACCATGAAGACGAACGTTCTGAGGCCCGCCACGATGCTGTCGACAACCAAGGCGTGAGCCGCGGTCATCGGCCTGCCGAGCAGGTCGAAGACCAGCCAGAGCTCCGCCGCGCCGAGGAACCAACACAGGATGTGCAGCGCGAATGCCGCTGCCAGGCGCGCGCGGCGGCTGAGGATGTCATCGAGCACGGTGTTGGTGTCGCCGTGCGCGTGCAGCCGGCGCAGCGAGGCCAGCACCGGCCAGCGCTGCGAGACTCTGCGGATCGCGCGCTGGAGCCCATCGCCGAGCTGCCTGCGCCCCAGCACTGGAATCACTACCGCAAGCACGGTCAGTGCCAACCCGATCCCGAGCGGCCGCATGAGCCCCGATCCTGGTGCGAGGGCGAGGAGCGCCAGCACACCTGCCAGCGCGTAGGGCAGCTTTGCCGTGAGCTCGACGACGAGATCGACGCTCATCGAGAGGATCCCTCGCAGCGCCGCCGGCCCGCTGAGGCGCAACGCGCGCACGCCGAGCACGAAGCCGCCGATCTGCGAGAAGGGCAGCGCCTCGGCGGCCGCATCACGCACCGCCCGCGCCCACATGAACCTTGGCGGCGAGGCCGGCGCGGCACTGCCCGTCGCCAGCCGCCAGGCGATGCCCATGAAGGCAATGATCGGAAGGTGCACGAGCACGATGATCAGCAGTCCGGTGAGGCGCAGGCCTTCGAGCGTGCGCATCACGGCGCCCGCACCGGCGTAGATCAAGGTGGCGGCCAGGACCGCCGCGCCGAGAGCCAGGCCGACGGCCGGACGCCAGTTCACTGCCTCAGTTCCGCGCGCCGGACGCCGCTCGCGTCTGCGGCGGCCATTCGAGCTCTATGCCGAACGTGTCGGTGTAGGGTTTGAACTGCTCGCGCAGCGCCTCGCCGTCGAGACCGAAGCTCGCCAGGCTGTAACGACGCTGCCGGTGTCGGCGGTTCGTGCGGTTGCCGAGCCACTTGCGCATCCGTTGCGCGGCATCGCGGCTCGAGGCGTGGCCGCCGTGCTCGAAGAGGCGGGCCGCCGCCTTTTGCGGGTCCGCGATGATCTCGCGGTAGTGCAGCTGCAGGATGGAGCTCGAGGATGCCGCCGCGCGCATCATCCGCTGCGCACCGTCGAGCCAGGACGCAGACACCTGTTGACCGATCTCCACGAGATCGACGCTACGCGCGAACGGACGCCGCAACACCTCGGTGAGGCGTGCGACGGAAGCCAGGACCGCGACCGGGTCGCGATGGATGAACACCCACTGCGCATCCGGATAGACGGCGCGGATGTCATCCAGTGCAAACACATGATCGGGGGACTTCAGTATCCACCGCCGCCCCGGCGCCTGGGCATCCAGATGCTGCAGGAAGCGCCTGTGGAATCGGTACGCCTCCACGTGGCCATGGTGCTGCAGCCAGCTTTGATAGCTCGGCACGCGGTAGACGCTGTCGTAACGCAGGCTCTGGAATACCTGAGCGGTGATGTCGGTGCATTCCTCAGGCTCGCCCGCCGCCACCTCGTGGAGGGAGTTGAGCTCGGGGGCGAGGATGCGCATCAGATAGAACTGTGCCTGCACCTTTGCTCTGTCGATGGCTTCCCCCAGACGGCCGGACGCGGACGGGTGGGGGTGCACCAGGCGCCAGGAAAGGGGCGCCGCCACGGCGGCATCGCGCACCACCAGGCGGTGCAGGAAGGTCGAGCCGCTGCGCGGCATGCCGGTGATGAAGATCGGTCGCTCGATGGGCCGCGCGAGCAGCGCCGGATTCTGGCGCTCGCGCCGCTCGAACTCGAGGAGGTTGTGCAGGCTGCGGCGGATCTCGAATCTCACCGCGTTGCGCCCGAGGCTGTTGAGGTCGCCTTCCGCGTTGCAGGAGGCGACCAGGCGCTGCAGAGGCGGCACGAACGAAGTGTCGTCGAATGCCTCCCGCCGGGCGCGCCTGAGCGCCGCGGCAAGCAGCGCCTCGGCATCGAGCGCCGACGGACGGCGGCGTTCGGAGATGCCCGGCCCGAAGGCCCGTTCGCGTCTATCCACCCATGCACCTTTCGCTACGACGGCTCACTGCGGTGAGCCGCCGGTTGCAAATTTACATCAAACCGCCGAATCGTGCCTCAGCGCCCATTCGGGGCCACCGGCGGGGCCGTGATTCCCCGGGTATGAAACCCTGTATTTCCTGCCGCGACGCGTTGCCCCGTTCGCAAGCTCCGCAGGCTCGGCAGACATGCCGCGCGAGGCGGTGGGCGCCAACTTCAACCCAGGGTCACGTGAACGCAGGCTGAATGTCAGAATGTGGCCGTCGTTTGACCGGGTAGTTACTGCACAGTTACGGTGCGCAGAAAAACTCACGCCTCAGAGTGAAGCAGTTCGCTTGCTTGCGCGCCTAGGTCTGCTAAGGTGGGTGCAGCGGGGGGTCGATGGATTCAATTGAGGAGACGAGATGCGCACCCTGACCCGCCACTACCTGCTGGCGTCGGATTTCGACCAGACACTGAGCTTCCACGATTCCGGCCACGTGCTCGCGGAGCTGCTCGGCGTCAGGGACTTCGAGCAAAAAGTCGCCGGACTGGCGCACAGCAATCTCGTGCAACAGGGTGGGGAGCTCGCCTACCTCATTCGTCACGATCCTGACTTCCGCGGTGTGCGCCGCGAGCATCTGGCAGAGGCCGGCCGGCGCGTGCGGCTCAAAGCCGCACTGCCGACGCTGGTGCAAACACTTGGCGCCGGGCTCGACGGCTGCCGCTTCTCATTCTTCGTGGTCTCGGCGGCCCCCAGGGAAGTTGTCGTCTCCGCCCTGGACGGCATCGTGCCGCCGGAGAATATCTACGGCACCGAGCTCGACTACGACCCTCAGTCGGGAGAGGTGCGCGCGATCAAACGCGTCGCCGCCGGCTACGGCAAGGTCGCCGTGATCGACGAGCTCAGCCAGTGGCTCGGGATCGTCTCCGACCGGGTCATTTACGTCGGCGACGGAAGCTCGGACATACACGTCATGCTGCACGTCAACCACGGAGACGGCTTCACCATCGCCGTGTCGGAGAACCGACAGCTCGCGCGCATCGCCAAGTGCACCGTGCTGAGTGACAACGCCTGCAGCATTCTCGTACCGGTGCTGGATCAGGTGCTCGGCATGCGCGTACCCGCGATCCGCCAGTTGCTCGAGTCCGTGGGGCTGGTGCTCGATGACTGGGAGCGGGCGCGCACCGATCGGGTGATGATGCGCGAGGCGCCACCGGCATCGCCGCTGGCGGCGGGATGACCTCCATGAGCCTCCCCCTGACCGACACACTCGGATGGGTCGCGACGCTGGTCTTCGTCGGATCGTATTTCTTCTCGAAACCCGCGGCGCTGCGCGCCTGCCAGATGCTGGGCGCCACCTTGTGGATCGCATACGGCATCCTGATTGCCGCCAAGCCGGTGATCGCCGCCAACCTGCTCGTTTTCGGCGCGGCAGCCTGGACGCTGGCACGAAAGAGGGAAAGCATGCCGCCCTCGAGGGTGGCGTTCGAGGATTAGCGGGACCCTGACTCGGCACCGACCCCGATATAGCGTACGCTGACGGCGCCCGGAAAGATGAGGGGGTCCGTCGGATGCGTGTCGAGCTCGATTCTCTGGAAGCGCGCGTGATCGGTTGCCTGATCGAGAAGCAGGTGACGACGCCCGATCAGTATCCGTTGTCGCTCAATGCGCTGGTGAGCGCTTGCAACCAGAAGAGCAACCGCGAGCCCGTGATGAGCCTGGATGAGCCCACGGTGCAGCACACGCTCGATGCCCTCTCGCGCAAGCATTTGCTGCTCGAGCGCTCCGGCTTCGGCAGCCGGGTGCCGAAATACCAGCACCTCTTCTGCAACACCGAATATGGCACCCTGAAGTTCTCCGCCCAGGAGCTCGCGGTCGTATGCGAGCTGATGCTGCGCGGCCCGCAGACACCCGGCGAGCTGCGGTCACGCGCCAGCCGCATGGCGCGGTTCGGTGACGTCTCGGAGATCGAGGCGGTGCTGCAAGCTCTGCAGGAGCGCGAGTCCGGGCCGCTCGTCGCGCGGCTGCCGCGCGAGCCGGGACGGCGCGAGTCACGCTACATGCATCTCTTTGGCGGCGAGCCGATTCCACAGGCCGCGCCGGAGGATCAGGTGATGCCGGGTGAGCCTTCGGCACCGGCGAGCGAGACCCTCCAGAGCCGGGTCGCGCGACTCGAGGCGCAGCTCGCCGCGCTGCGAGCCGAGGTCGAAGAGCTCAAAGCCAGGGGACCTTGACATGATCAGGGTCTTTGCCGATGCCCGCGTCTGCGACGGGGTCTGCGAGGAGTTGCAGGCGGGATGTCATGTCGTCGCGAGATCGGCCTGGCGCACCGCCTCGATGAATGCCTCGAGCTTCCCGGCATCCAGTCGTCCTGCGGTGCGAACCCCGGAGCACAGGTCCACCCCGAAAGGCTTGACTCGCCGAATCGCCTCGCGCACGTTTGCCGGCGATAGCCCGCCCGCCAGGAACACGGGAAGGGGGCTGCGGCGCACGAATTCCGCGCTGATCTGCCAGTCGTGCGTGCGGCCGGTGCCTCCAAGCTCCGGCACGGCCAGGTTGGGCCGCCCGGAATCGAGGAGATATGCATGAACATACGGCGCGTAGCCTCCGATCAGATCCAACACCGCCTCATTCTCCACGTGGACCGCCTGCACGCGTCGCGTCGCCGGCAGCAGCTCGGCAAGCTTCGCGGCCTCGGCCGTGGCGATCTGCGAGACGATCTGCACGGTTGACGGGCGGGTGCGCTCAACGTGGCGAGCAATCCCAGCCGCGGTCACTTCGGAGGTGAGGAGGAAGGTGGCGATCGGCGGCGGCACGAGCGCCGCGAGCTCTGCGATGGCAGGGTCACCGATGGAGTGCGAGCTGGAAGGCATCGGACCCACGAATCCCACCGCATCCGCCCCCGCGCGAATGGCGAGCTGCACCTCTTCCAGGGAGGCCATGCAACAAATCTTGATTCGGGTGCGCATGCCAGCCGCACCTTATCCAAGGCAGGTGCGAGAGGCAAACACTTCAGGCCCCCGGCAAAGACCAGCCATCGCCTCGCAGCCAGTTGCGAATTTTTTTCTCCGGGCCGTCCGCGCTCGGGTCCCGGCTGCGCATATATTGACGTATGCGCAGCCGCTGGAATCTGAAGCACGTGATGGAGGTACCCCGCGATGTGCCGAAGACGCCGGCGGCGCAGGCCCTTGCGCTCAACCTCGTGACGGCAATGGATCTGCTGCGGCTGAAGTCGGTGGCGCGCCTCTACGCCCGCGGCCTGCCTCCGGAGGTCGGCTGGGCCGATCTGCTGCAGGAGGCCTTCGCGCGCGTGCTCGATGGCTCGCGAAAATGTCCTGAAGGCCTCCCCATGACGGCGTTCCTGGCCGGCGTGATACGCAGCATCCGCACGGAGCATTGGCGCCGCGCGCGCAGGCAGGCAGCTCGCCTGCCCCAGATGCTCGCCGAGCTCGACCCCGGCGGCGACCTGGAAGGCGAGGCGGGCGATCCTGCACCGGACCCTGAGCGCAGCCTGATTGCGATGCAGCTGCTCACCGAGATCTACCGGCTGTTCGCCGAGGATCCGCGGGCGTTGCAGGTCATAGAGGGTTTGTTCGAAGGCTCATCGCCCGAACGGATCCGCGCGAGGTACGACATGTCGAAGACCGATTACGATTCGACACGCAAGCGCATGCGGCGTGCGCTACTCCGGGAAGGGCTGAGGTGGGGCGGTCATGACAATTGACAACATGGAGCGCCTCGAGGGGCTTCTCGACGCCCTGGAGCAGGAGCTGCTCGAAGCGACGGACGAGGAGATTCTCGCCGCGGCGAGCGATCTCGGCATGAATCCGGGGATGAAGGGCTCGGCGGCCTTCTTTGGCGTCACCGTCGATCTGCGCGCGAAATCCGAGCGCAGTTACCCCAGTCAGTCATCTGACTCGCTGCCTGGCCGGCGCGGCATGAAGGACGATCCCTCGTCCCGAAGCTAGCCGCGGGCAATCACGCCGCTCACCACCGGGAGCTCGCGCAGTCGCGTGCCCGTTGCGGCGAAGATCGCATTGACGAGAGCCGGCGCGACGGCGGGGACGCCCACCTCCCCGGCGCCGCCGATGATGCTGTCGCTCTCGATGATGTGCACATCGATGTCCGGGCAGTCGGCCAGGCGGATGACTGGATAATCGGGAAAGTTCCGCTGCACCACCGCGCCGCGCTCGACGGTGATGGCCCCGTACAGCGCCGCGCTCAGACCAAAGACGATGCCGCCCTGGAGCTGCGCCCGGAAGCCGTCGGGATTGACCACCATGCCGCAGTCCGCGGCGCACGTGATGCGGCGCACGCGCGGCGGGCTCGATGTCCCCATCACCTCGACCTCCGCAACCTGCGCCACGACGGTTCCAAAGCATTCCACGAGCGCAATGCCGCGCCCACAGCCGGCCTCGAGCGGCGCGCCCCAACCGGCCTGCGCGGCGGCGAGATTCAGCACCGCCAGGTGGCGCGGCTTGTGGCCGAGGAGCAGGCGCCGATACTCGAGCGGGTCCCGCCGGGCCTCGTTCGCAAGCTCGTCGATGAAAGACTCCACGAAGAATCCGTGCCAGGACGACTCGACACTGCGCCAGGCGCCGGTGGGCATGGGGCTCGTGACCTTCACCGCGCCGTAGGCCTGGTGAGGCACCTCGTAGAGAATGTGCGCCTCATCATCGGCACCATCCAGGGTGGTGTAGTCGTTGACCCACGCGAGTGGCGCGCCTCCCGCACCCAACGCACCGCGGAAACGACTGGTCACGCTTGGGCGGTAGTAGTCGTGCTGGATGTCTTCTTCGCGAGTGAATATGAGCTTGATCGGCACATCGGGCACCGCCGTCGCGGTCCTGACGGCGTACTCGAGGAAGTTCCACTGATCCGGGAGTCGCCGTCCGAAGGCGCCGCCACTCGGCTGCTGATGAAACACCACATCGCTCATGTGTATTCCAGCGACTTTGGCGCAGAAGGCACGAGCACCGAGGGCGTCCTGGGAGCCAGCCCAGACTTCGAGCGCACGCTGCGACCGATAGAGGACCGTCGCATTCACCGGCTCGAGTGGAGCGTGCGCCAGGTAAGGCACGTGGTAGAGCCGCTCGACAACATGGCCGCCGAGAGCAGCGGCTCCGCGTCCCACGGTGCGGTCGCTCTTGACCCGGTCGCTGTCGAGCGCGGCGATCTGAGTCTGGCGTAGGCCAATCGAGGACACCTCTGCGCCTGGGCCAGCGTCGAACTTCGGCGCCAGCCCATCGAGCGCCTTGCGGGCCCGCCAGAAGCGATCGGCGACGACCACCAACGCATCGTCGAGCCGCACGAGGCGGCGCACGCCGCGCAGCCCCGTTGCCGCAGCCTCGTCGATGGACCGCAACTTCCCGCCCGACACCGGCGCAATCCGGATGGCCGCGTACAAAACGTTGGGCGGGCTCGCATCGATGCCGTAGGCGGTGGCACCGTTGACTTTGGCCGGGATATCAAAGCGACTCAGCGAGGAGCCGACCAGTGTGTACTGGCTCCGCGCCTTGAGTACCGGATGCTCGGACGGGTGGTAATTCGCCGCCTCCACCGCGAGCTCTCCGAATCCGAAACTCCGGCCCGAGGCATGGAGCACGCGACTCATCGCAGTGTGAAAGGAGTCGCGCGGCGCATCGAGGCGCGCGGCGGCCGCCTCCACCAACATCTCGCGGGCTGCGGCCGCGGCGATACGAATCCCGTATACGCCCGTCATGCGCACCGCCGAGGAGCCTCCCGTCGTCTGTACGTACATGTAACGTGCGATCGTGCCGCTCGCATCCGCCGCCGCGCCGCGCAGAAAGGTGGGAATGGAGTTCAGGGTAAGGTTCTCCGTCTCGCACAGAAACCCTTCCACCAGGGCCCCGTTCGCGAACTCGCTGTCGGCAGGAGCGGTCTCGGCGCGCACCCGGTTCCAATCGGCATCGAGCTCCTCGGCCGCCATCTGCGCCAACGCCGTCGCCATGCCGGTGCCCATGTCACAATGCGGAATCAACACCGTGACGGTGTCATCGCGTCCGATCTTGATCCAGGTCGCGAGAAACCGCTCGTCGGGTCCGGCGGCGAGCCGGTCGGCGCGAGCGAGCCGATCATCGGGCCAGAGCGCATAGCCGACCAGGAGCGCGCCGGCCGTGCCCGCGGTGCCCAGCAGCAGGCGCCGTCGCGTGATCACGCGGGGCTCCCCGCGCGCTTCGCCAGTGCTCGCACGGCCGCACGGATCCGCGGGTACGTGCCGCAGCGGCAGATATTGGTGACCGCGGCGGCAAGCTCTTCGTCTGTCGGGGCGGCATTGCGGGCGAGCAGGGCGCTCACTGCCATGATCATCCCCGACTGGCAGTAGCCGCACTGCGGCACCTGGTGCTCGACCCACGCCCGCTGGACCTCGGTCAGCGTGCCCGCGCCCAGCCCCTCGATGGTCGTGATCGACTGCCCGCTCACGGCAGACACCGGAATCTGACAGCTGCGCACCGCCGCGCCGTTGACGTGCACCGTGCAGGCTCCACAGGAGCCGACGCCGCAGCCGAACTTCGTGCCGGTGAGCCTCAGCTCATCGCGCAGCACCCAAAGGAGCGGGGCGTCGTCCTCAACTTCGAGAGCGTGAGCCGTCCCGTTGACGTTGACGGTAAATCCCATGGCGGGTGCTCCAATGAGGCTGCGCAGGCGCGCGAGTCAACCACAGGGCCAGGAGCATCACAAGAGGCGGCCCCGGGCCCGCCGCCCTGGAACTCCGGCAGCGCATCCGGTTCTCCGAGAGGCTCATTCCTCGCGACTCTCGTCGCTACGATGATGCGGGGGCTCGCGCCGCGCCCCTGAGCGGGGCGGCGGGGGCCAGTCGGTACAGAACGGCGGCACAAAGGCCCGACAGGACCCCCAGTGCCACGAAACGCCATTGTGCCGTGCCGTGTACGGGGAGGACGATGGGCACCAGGGTCAACGCGAAGTTCATTCCGTTGTGCGCCAGCAGGTTGGAGAGGATGTTGCGTCCGCCATGGTGGTAACACCACGCCATGAGGAAGCGGAAACACACGGCGGTGACGACGAAGACCGGATAAGGGATCAGGCTCTGGTCCAGACCCGGAACGACGAGGAAAAAGAGCGGCAGGTGCCAGAGCGCCCAGATGAGCCCCAACAGCAGATTCGAGGAGAATGGCGCCAGCCACTCATCCAGGCGGTCGGACAGGTACGACCAGCCGAATTCCTCCGCGAGCGGACCGCCCAGGATCAGAAGCCAGGCGTAGGCGTACGGTACGTCTTTCCAACCCATCTGGAAGGTCAGGGACTTTCCCGCGAGGGCGGCGCAAGCCGCCGCGACTGCCACCCCCAGGAGGGGTATGGCAAACAGCGACACTCCGAGGACCGGCCAGCCCATGCGCAAGTCCAGACCGCGGAGGTAGAAGCGGAGAGCCGCCCGCGCGTTCCTGTCGCGCCAGACGGCCAGGCCACTGGCGACGAGCGGCGCGAACGAGCCCGCGATCACCGCAGGCACGAGAGCCGCTCCCGGCGTTCCGTGGCGGGCCATCAGGCCGCAGACGATCCACACCGCCCAGGCGCCGATGAACCCTACCGCGAGATACACGATCAGCCCCCGAGTCGACTTCTCACCGGGCGATGCGGTGTCAGCTGTGGATGCGGCTGTCGTCATTTGGGAAGCCCTCGCCTGCGTGGAGGCTCTCGAGGATTGTCGCACGGACATCCATCGCCGCCTGGGCCATGGGAGCTCTCGGCTTGAACCGCACAGCCCTTCCGCCATACCTCATGGTGTTTATCATAATTATCATACAACTATTTGTAATTAATAATATATATTTTCGCTATGAAGCACCACTTCGCGTCAGGTTCTACGGCCTGTACTATTTACGCCTCGTTCACCTGATTCCCGGGGGAGAGGCGCGATGCAACCGAACCAGATCGTCTCGACGGATGAATGGCTGGCCGCTCGAACGGCGTTGCTCGCAAAAGAGAAGGCGTACATGCGCGCAGGTGATGCTCTCGCTGCCGAGCGCCGCGCCTTGCCATGGCTGAAGATAGAGAAGAGCTACGTGTTCGATACCGCGCTCGGGCGCCGCACGCTGGCGGAGCTCTTCGGGGGCTGCGAGCAACTGATCGTGCATCACCTGATGTTCGCGCCCGAATGGACCGCGGCCTGCCCCGGATGCTCATTTCAGGCCGAGCACATTGACGGACCCGCGCGGCATCTGCAGCACCATAACACGAGGATCGTTGCGGTCTCGAGAGCTCCGCTCGCCAGGATTCTGGCATACCGGCAGCGCATGGGCTGGCGGTTCGATTGGGTGTCCTCGTTCGAATCCGATTTCAACTACGACTTCCGCGTGACGTTCACCAAGGACCAGATCCGCGCGGGCCGCATCGACTACAACTTCGGCACCATCACGAGTGACCGCAGATACCTCCAGACCGAGGACCTTCCGGGTGTCAGCGTGTTCGCCAAGGGAGGGGCGGGTGAGGTGTTTCTGACCTATGCCGCCTTCGCGCGGGGCCTCGACATGCTGCTCGACGCCAACCATTACCTGGACCTGACGCCGGAGGGCCGGAACGAGAAGGCCTATGGCGCGTGGCCGCGCCGCTTCGACGAGTATCCGGCCACAGCCGACCCCGGCGAAGAGGCGGCGCACTCTGCCGCCGGCCGTTGAACCGAACGGCCTTTGAGCACCGCTACCGCCGGTGATCGCGCCTCCCCGGCGCGACCGCACCGTCCATGGAGGGCCGCGTCGCTATTCTGCATGGGCGTGGTCTTCGGCGACATCGGCACCAGTCCGCTCTATACGCTCAATGTCGCGGCAAAAGCCGCCAGCCCGAGCGGGGTAGTCACTCCCGAGGCGGTGCTCGGCGTAGTCTCCTTGATCTTCTGGTCGTTGATCGTCGTGATCTCGGTCAAATATGCCGTTCTCATCATGCGTGCGGACAATCACGGCGAGGGCGGTATCCTGGCGCTCCTCGCTTTGGTGAGCCCGAGCCGGACACGCGAGAGCCGGCTACGCGCCGCAATGGTGGTCGTCGGTCTGATCGGCGCGACGCTGCTCTATGGCGATGGCGCCATCACGCCCGCGATCTCCGTGCTGAGCGCCATCGAAGGCATCAAGGTGTATGCGCCGCAGACCGGCCACGTCGTGGTGCCGCTGACCGTGGTGATTCTCATCGGGCTGTTCATCATTCAGCGCAAAGGCACGTCATTCGTCGGCGGCCTGTTTGGTCCGGTGATGCTCCTCTGGTTCATCGTCATCGCGCTCCTCGGTATCACCGGGATCGCCAGGACGCCGGCCATACTGGCAGCGCTCAGTCCGCTGCCGGCGATCTCCTATCTATTCCACGCCGGGCCAATGGTGTTTGCCGTCATTGGCGGCGCGTTTCTCGCCGTGACCGGCGGTGAGGCCTTCTACGCCGACATGGGTCATTTCGGACCGCTTCCGATCCGGGTCGCCTGGTTCGGGGTAGCCCTCCCGGCACTCACGCTCAACTACTTCGGCCAGGGGGCGCTGCTGCTCGGGCACCCGGCGACGCTCGCGAGTCCCTTCTTCGAGCTTGCGCCGCCATGGGCGCACATTGCTCTCGTAGCGCTGGCAACGGCTGCGACTGTCATTGCATCGCAGGCCGTCATTTCCGGCGCCTTCTCGCTGACCCATCAGGCGATGCAGCTCGGCTTCCTTCCGCGGATGACCGTGGTGCATACGGCCGGCCGCGAAATCGGCCAGATCTACATGCCGTTGGTCAACTGGGCGTTGGCCGCGCTCACGCTCGCGGCCGTCATCGGCTTCGGTACCTCCGACGCTTTGGCCGGCGCGTACGGCATTGCGGTATCCCTGCTGATGGCGATCACGACGCTGATGGCCACATTCGTGGCGTTGCAATGGAACTACAGCGTGTGGGCAGTGGCACTGGTCAACGGCAGCCTGCTGTTGATGGATCTGCTCTTCGTCGCGTCCACCTCGACCAAGCTGATCCAGGGCGGCTGGCTTCCGCTGCTGACCGCCGGCGTAATCTCGTTCCTGATGCTCACCTGGCGCAAAGGCGAGTGGATCATGGAAAGCGTTCGCGGCCGGCTGCGGCAGAGTCTGCAGGAATTCGCCGAAGCCATCCAGCGGGACCCGCCACATCGGCTTGCAGGAACCGCCGCCGTGCTCGGCCGCCTGACACAAGGCGTTCCGTTGGCGCTCACTCAGAACCTCAAGTACAACCACGTGATGCACGAGCATCTGCTCCTGGTGTCTGTGTCGGTCGCCGAAATACCACGCTTGTCTGCCGCGGAGCGCGCCGAGGTCACACCGGTCTCGACCGGCGTTGCTCGAGTGCAGCTGCGCTACGGGTTCATGGAGCAACCGAATGTGCCTCTCGGCCTGACTGAGGCGGCATCGCTCGGCAGGCTCGAGCCCTGCCGCCTGGAGTCGGTCATCTACTTTACGGGGCACGAGACCATCAATGCGCTCGGACGGCTGCCACAGATGGCCCGCTGGCGCGAGTCCGTTTACACGTGGATGCATCGCAACGCCCAGCGTCCGGGGGCGTATTTCAAAATCCCGGCAGCGCAGATCATGGAGATCGGCGTCGAGTTCGAAATCTGACACGTCGGGCCTGGCGCGTCATCCGGCGCGCTCAGTCCTGGTAGTCCTCGTTGCCCGGCGTCGGAACCGGCTTCAATCTCGCGATCTCCCCCTGGTTCTCGAACCGCAGCGCATAGAAGCCGCCGTGGTTGGAGACGACCCAGAGGTAGAGCTGGCCGTTCTGCCACACGAAGCGGCTGTGCCCCTTCGACCACGAGAAGTTGATCGGAGGTTTGACGCGTTGCATCGGGTTCAGGAGCGAGCCCGGGTCGATCTTGTAGGGAGGGAGCCCCGCGCGGCAGGCCCGGATCGCGGCCTTGGGATAGTCGCCGCCGCCCGCGCCGAACTCGTCACCGACGCCGAGGAACGGCTTGCCGCGGATGAAAGCCAGATCGGGCTGGATCGCGATGTCGCCGTTGTTCCAGTACAAGGAGCTGATGACTTTGATGGCGGGATTCGGGCGGCGGTTCTGGACGTCGCTGACGTCGTAGATGACCAGACCGTTGCCCGAGCTGAACACACCGGGACGCACCAACTGGCCGATGACCCCGCAGAAAAGAAGCGTGTCGGGTGGATGTCCATCGACGGTGAACTGGTTGAGAGAGATCCGGCAGGCCGGCGTCGGTACGGGACCGAGGAACGGCCCAGCCCCCGCGTCCGCTGATTGCGGTGCGGCGGACAGAGCCAGCATCGCCGCGGCGAGAGACAGCCCCAGGGCAAAGCCCATCCCACGGGATCCGACCATGACGAGCCTCCGCATGATCTCGAGGTTTTTGTGTCCGGCAAAGCCCGGGGCGGCAGCCGCTCCCGCAGATCCATTATCACGCGGTGGGGGCGCCCGGCGGAACGTCCAGGGCTGCGGCTCGGCGACCTTCGGGCTCGGCCCGTCGCCCGGTTCCCGCCATCCTGGCGAACCTGCAGCTTACCCCGCCGGCTCGCCTCGGCCCGGTTCTGGGTATCATTACCGGCGAGTGAGCGTGCGCTTACTCGAAAGAGCGTGCTTCTGCGGAGAGATCATGTCGGATACAAAGTTCATCGTGCGCAAAGCGGCCGTGCTCGGCGCCGGAGTGATGGGCGCGCAGATCGCCGCGCATCTGATCGACGCCCGGGTGCCGACGCTCCTGCTCGACCTGCCGGCAAAGGAGGGCGACAAGAGCGGCATCGTCAGGAAGGCGATCGAAGGCCTCAAGAAGCTGCAGCCGTCGCCGCTCGCCGGTCGCGAGACGGCGGCCTTCCTTCAGGCCGCCAACTACGACGAGCACCTGCAGCTCCTTGGCGAGTGCGACCTCGTGATCGAGGCGATCGCGGAACGCATGGATTGGAAGATGGACCTGTATCGAAGGATCGCCTCTCATCTTGCGCCGCACGCGATCTTCGTATCCAACACCTCGGGACTGTCGATCAATGCGCTCGCCGAGGCGCTCGCCCGCGAGCTGCGGCCGCGCTTTTGCGGCGTGCACTTCTTCAATCCACCGCGCTACATGCGCCTGGTCGAGATCATTCCCTGCCAGAACTCGCTCCCGGGCGTGCTCGATGATCTGGAGCGCTTCCTGGTCACCACCGTCGGCAAGGGGGTGATTCGCGCCAAGGACACTCCGAACTTCGTCGCCAACCGGGTCGGGGTGTTCTCGATGCTGGCAACGATCGCCAACGCCGCGAAATTCGGTATCCGCTTCGATGTGGTGGACGATCTGACGGGGCCGCGCCTCGGGCGGCCGAAGTCGGCGACCTTCCGCACGGCCGACGTCGTGGGTCTCGATACCTTCGCCCACGTGGTGAAGACCCTGCAGGACACCCTGCCGCAGGATCCCTGGCATGGCTTGTACCGCTCTCCATCCTGGCTCGCGAAGCTCATCGCGGCCGGAGCGCTGGGCGCCAAGACCCAGAGCGGCATCTATCAGAAGAAGGGCAAGGCGCTGCGTGTGCTGGACCCGGCGAGCGGCGAGTACGTGGATGCGGGCACTGAGGCCGACGCAAGTGTCGTCGAGATCCTGAAGCTCGATGATCCGGCACAGAAGCTCAGGCGCCTGCGCGAGAGCGAGCACGTCCAGGGGCAGTTCCTGTGGGCCTGCTTCCGCGACACCTTCCACTACATCGCCTATCACTTGAAGGAGATCGCGCACTCCGCCCGTGACGTGGATCTTGCCATGCGCTGGGGGTTTGGCTGGAAATTCGGCCCGTTCGAGACCTGGCAGGCGGCCGGCTGGCGGCAGGTGGCCGGCTGGGTCGAGGAGGACATCGCCGCCGGGAAGGCTCTCGCGAGCGCGCCGTTACCCGCCTGGGCACGAGAGCCGGAACGCAAGGGCGTGCACTTCCCGGCGGGCTCCTACGACGCCGCCGGCAACACCCTGGTGGGCCGCTCGAGCCTCGATGTCTACCGGCGCCAGCTCTGGCCGGAGACGGTGCTCGGCGAAAGCAAACCGACACTGGGGGAGACTGTGTACGAGAACGCCGGGCTGCGCGCGTTCACCAGCGGAGACGAGGTGCTCGTCGTCTCCTTCAAGAGCAAGGCGCATTCGGTGAGTCCCGAGGTCCTCGAGGGCCTGAATCGCGCGATCGCGATCGCAGAGGAGCGCTTCAAGGGACTCGTCATCTGGCAGACGGAGGCGCCGTTTTCCGTGGGCGCCAATCTCGAGTCGCTCCGTCCGGCGCTCGCGGCCGGCGATTGGCAGCGCATCGAGGGTGTCATCTCGCTCTTCCAGAAGACCTCGATGCGGCTGCGCTACAGCGCCATTCCAACGGTGGCGGCAACCCAGGGATACACGTTCGGCGGTGGATGCGAGTTCGTCATGCACTGCGACAGGGTGGTCGCAGCACTCGAGTCTTACGTGGGCCTGGTGGAGGCGGGCGTGGGACTGCTGCCGGCGGGCGGCGGCTGCAAGGAGCTGGCGCTGCGCGCGGCGCGCGAGAGCAAGGGCGATCTTTTCGCATCCCTCAAGGACTACTACATGATGGTCGCCACGGCCAAAGTGGCCGGCAGCGGCATCGAGGCGCAGGAGCTGAAGTATCTGCGCACGAGCGATGTGGTGCTCTTCAATCCCGCCGAGCTCCTTTACGTAGCCAAGCAGCAGGCGCTGGCGCTCAGTGAGGCCGGCTACCGTCCGCCCCTTGCGGGCAGCCGCTTCCCGGTGGCCGGCCGCACGGGTGCCGCCTCGATCAAGGGACAGCTCGTGAACATGCTGGAAGGGCATTTCATCAGCGAGTACGACTTCGAGATCGGCTCGCGGATCGCCGAAGTCATGACCGGAGGAGACGTCGAGCCCGGCACCGAAGTCAACGAGGATTGGCTCCTCGCCCTCGAGCTGCGGCACTTCCTCGCGCTCCTGAGGAACCCCAAGACGCAGGAACGCATCGCCCACACGCTCGCCACCGGCAAGCCGCTGCGTAATTGACCCGCGGAGAGGGAAGATCATGTCCAGTCAGATTCGAGAAGCCTACATCGTCGCCGCCACCCGTACTCCGGTCGGCAAGGCCCCCCGCGGCATGCTGCGCCACGTGCGCCCGGACGACATGCTCGCTCACGTCATCAGGAGCGCTCTCGCCCAGGTGCCCTCGATCGAGCCCAGGCAGGTCGCGGACGTCGTCGTCGGCTGCGCCTTTCCCGAGGCGGAGCAGGGTCTGAACATGGGCCGCATTGGGGCGCTGCTCGCCGGGCTGCCTGACGCGGTGCCCGGCGTCACCGTCAACCGATACTGCTCCTCGGGCTTGAATGCCGTGCAGATTGCTGCCGACCGCATCCGCGTGGGGGAGACGCAGGTAGTCATCGCCGGGGGCAGCGAGTCGATGTCCTTGGTGCCGATGATGGGCAACAAGGTGGCGTTGAACCCGGAGATCTTCGCCAAGGACGAGAATTACGCCATCGCCTACGGCATGGGCATCACGGCCGAGAAGGTGGCGCAGCAGTGGCAGGTCTCGCGCGAGGACCAGGACGCCTTTGCGTTGGAGTCGCACAAGCGTGCCGTGGCGGCGACCACATCGGGGGCCTTTGCGTCCGAGATCTCGCCGCTCGAAGTCACGGACCGCACGCCGGATCTCGCCTCCGGCCAGGTACGGTATACGAAGAAGACCCTGCGCCAGGATGAGGGTCCCCGGGCCGACACCTCCCTCGAGGCGCTCGCCAAGTTGAAGACGGTCTTCGACGCCAAGGGGACCGTGACGGCTGGCAACAGCTCGCAGACCTCAGACGGTGCGGCCGCCGTGGTGCTCGTGTCGGAGGACATCCTCAAGCGCTACGAGCTGACGCCCCTTGCCCGTTACGTCACCTTCGCAGTGCGGGGCGTGCCGCCGGCGATCATGGGCATCGGTCCCAAGGAGGCGATCCCCGCCGCACTCCGGCACGCGGGTGTCGCGCGCGATGATCTGAAGTGGATCGAGCTCAACGAGGCTTTCGCCGCCCAGGCGCTCGCCGTCATTCGCGACGTCGGTCTCGATCAGCGGCTCGTAAACCCGAACGGCGGCGCGATCGCGCTGGGTCATCCGCTGGGCGCCACCGGCGCGATCCGCACCGCGACGCTGGTGCACGGGATGCGCCGCAAGGGTCTCAAGGGCTACGGCATGGTCACGATGTGCATCGGCAGCGGCATGGGCGCGGCGGGGATATTCGAGCTGCTCTAAGGCACGTCAGCGCAATGGCTTGGCCGGCCGGGGCGGCGGCTTTCGTGTCCGTTCATGTCACCTCCACGGTGCGCGGGTCCGCTTGGCCGCACCGATGCAATATACTCTTCGCCGCATATCCGCGCCTACCTCTGAACCGGGAGGAATGTCGTCATGAATCGATTCGACCGCACCCTGAGATCACTCGCCTGGACATGCCTCATCGCCACGGGACTGGCATTGCTCGCCAGCCCTGCGTTTGCCGACAGCTATTCCGACACCATCTCGCTCTTCAAGGAGGCTGGCGCCAGCGCCAGGTACTTCAAATCGAGCTACGGATATGCCGTGTTCCCGACAATCGGCAAGGGCGGCTTCATCGTCGGTGGGGCACATGGCAAGGGCAGGGTATACCAGCATGGCCGGTTGGTCGGCGACACGACAGTGAGCCAGGTCAGCATCGGATTTCAGGCCGGCGGCCAGGCCTATAGCGAGATCATCTTCTTCGAGACGAAGCAGGATCTTGCCCGTTTCGAATCCGGTAAGTTCACACTCGGCGCACAGGTCAGCGCCGTCGCGATCACCGCGTCTGCTTCGGCGAGCACCAGCACGGCTGGGACGAGCGCCGGTGCGAGCGGAACCGAGATGAACGCGGTGACCACCGGCCGCTACCAGGACGGCATAGCGGTGTTCACGATCGCCAAGGGAGGACTCATGTACGAAGCCGCAGTGGCGGGCCAGAAGTTCACCTACGAGGCGCGAGACTGAGAGAGTAACCGCCACGCCTTCCTGATATCCAACACGTTTCTACCGACGCCAACCTCAACGTGCGCTGTGGACGTGTGGCTGTGATGCTAAGTCAATGCTGGCAATTGTGACTCACTGACAGGGCATCTATAATTGCTGGTGCTCAGTACGAAAAGGAGTACAAAGGCGATGGCACTTCCACAGCGCGACGCACTGCGCCACACCTATGTCGAATATCTTACCTGGCCCGAAGGTGGGCGCTATGAGCTGATCAGTGGCACCGCATACGTCAAAGAGCCTCCGGCTCCCTCTCCATCCCATCAGGAGGTGGTCGCTGAGCTATGCCACCAACTCAGGGTGGCTCTCGAGGGCAAGTCCTACCGGCACTATATCGCCCCCTTCGATGTCCGCCTACCGATGGGCGGAGAGGCCGACGAACTGATCGACACGGTGGTGCAACCCGACGTACTGATCATCGGTGACCTCAGCAAGCTCGACGCGCGTGGCCTGCACGGTGCGCCCGACTGGATCGCGGAAGTTCTCTCCCCAACGACTGCCAGCCACGACCAGGTTGTCAAGCTACCCATCTACGAGCGCGCCGCGGTCCTGGAAGTGTGGTTTATCCATCCCATCGACCGCATGCTGACTATCTACCGGCTCGAAGGTGGACGTTATGGACGGCCCACGATCCAAGAGCTCAAAGGCACAACAGCAATCAGCGCGATCCCCGGCGTCGACATTGACTGGGACCGCCTTCGGCCAACGCCGCGGGCAGAGTGGTCTTAAACCCGGATTATTCGTGAACGCCGCAATCATTCAGCGGGGACTTGATTCGAAAGGCATTTCCCGGGGCGTGAAAAACAGGAGGTTTTTCCCGCAGCCTACAGGGACGTACTCGCGGCGGCCCGGGAAATGCCTTTCGAAGCGAGGCCCCGGGGCTGAACTCTGTCAGAGTTCGTGAATAATGTGGGTTTTAACGAACCTTCATGCCGATTCGCCTCCAGATCGGGCCACCCCTGCGGTCGAGGTCCCAATTGAACCAGATACGGGTAGCCTTCCCGAGCAGCTCGTGTTCCGTCACGAATCCCCAGAACCGCCCGTCATCGCTGTTGTCGCGATTATCTCCAATCATCAGGTACTCGCCTGCCGGCACGACCAGATCGAATACCCGCGGCTCGATCTGCGGATATGCGTCCGGAGGAGTCTCTCCGCCGCAGGTGTAGCCGCGCGCATCACGCCTCTTGCATCCCGGCAGGGGATCAGGGCTGACCGCAAGAGGTACGGGACACAGCAACGCCTGGTGCGTACGCGTGCCGAACTGTTCCGTAGCAAGTTGCATGTTCGCATAGCAGCCGTCGTTGTAAGTACCGGTGATCGTGAACGGGACCGGCTTCCCATTGATCGTGAGCCGGTCATCGCGCACCGTCACATGATCGCCGGGAAGGCCGACCACTCGCTTGATCCATACCTCCGATGGCTGCATGGGCGGATGGAACACCACTACATCGCCTCTTTTCGGCTCGCCGGTGTCGAGGATCTTGGTGTCTGTGATGGGGAGCTTGAGGCCGTAGGCAAATTTCGCGACGACGATGAAATCCCCGTCGAGCAGCGTCGGCATCATGGAATCAGATGGAATGCGATAGGGCTCGAAAACGAAAGCTCGCAGCAGGAGCACTGCGACAGCCACCGGAAAGAAACTGCGCGCGTAATCGACGGTGTGCGGCTCCGGGACGAGCGCCGGATCCTTTCCGGCCCCCTCGGCCGCAACGATGCGTTTCCGGTGGAGGAAGGTCGCGTCCGCAGCCAGGATGAGCCCGGTGACCGCCGAAGTCACCACCAGCACGGCGCTGAAGTCGAGCTGTTCGGTCAGGAACACCCGCACCACAGCCGCCCCGATCAGGACCGGCAGCAGAAGATAGGCCAGCGCCAGAAGGGGTGGATCGACGGTCGATGCCGCAGCGGCCGCCATCCGGCGCCTCGGCCTGAGCATCCAGTCATCGATGAGGCAGATGAGGCCTACCGGCAGCGCGAGCCAGGAGAGAGCGCGAACGACTTGCGCTACGGCGAGCGGCATTCAGGGCTTTCGGTCACGGGCGCACGCAGCTGAGAGATCGCCCATAATATGGAATAAATCGATGGATAATGCATCAGCCCGACACTGAAGCGCCTCTAGGGCCTCGGCTATCGCGTGTGCGCGGCGCCGGTATCGGGGATCGCGAGCATGGCGGCGCTCAGCGATGAGCCGGCGGATCGGTCGATGCGAGGAACTGGAGCACCGCGGCGTCGAACAATTTCGGGTATTGCCGCAAGGCATGGTGGCTCGCAAATGGCAGCATGAGCTCGCTGCCGAGCGGTGCTTCGAGCCGGTGATGTTACAAGATAATTCAACCACCACCAGGAAGCAACTGAAGCGGTCGCTGACCGTCTTCGATCTGGCGATCTACGGTCTGATGTTCATCTCGCCGACCGCCACGTTCTCCGGCTTCGGCATCGTATTCGATGCCAGCGACGGCATGGTTCCCCTGGTCTATGTCATCGGGTTCGTGGCGATGTTCTTCACCGCCGTGAGCTACACCATGATGTCGCGGGACTTCCCGGACGCCGGCTCGGTGTACGCGTACTCCAAGGGAAGCCTGGGTGAGGGCGCGGGCTTCCTGGCCGGCTGGGCGATGGTCCTCGATTACCTGCTGGCTCCCGCGCTCATCTACATCGGCGCAGCGGTGGCGGTCGGTTCGCTCGTGCCCGAGGTGCCGCTGTGGCTCTGGGGGATGGTACTGCTGATCGGCAACACGCTGATCAACCTTCAGGGTATCCAGTCGGTAGCCAGAGCCAACACCATCATCATGCTGATGCAAGTCGCGGTGCTCGTGCTTTTCTTCGTCATGGGCACGGCGGCGGCGGTCAAGGGTGTCGGCGGCGCGCATCTGTCCATGAGTCCTTTCTTCAAGGGCGGCCAGGTTTCCCTGGGGCTGGTCGCCGGCGCGGTGTCACTCGGCGTCCTCAACTACATGGGGTTCGATGCGATCTCCACTCTTGCGGAGGAGGCGAAAGGCGGCGCCGCGGCGGTCGGCAAGGCAACCATGGTGTGCCTGTTCCTGACCGGCATACTGTTCGTCGCCGAGAGCTATCTGGCATCGCTGTTCGTCCTCGGGCGCAAAGCGTTCCCTCCTGGCATGCCCACTTACGCGGCGTTTTACGACATCGCGCACCTGATCGGCGGCTGGTTTCTCAAGTCTGCGACCTCGATGGCGGGCCTGTTCGTATCGTGCATTGCGGCGGCGCTGGCGGCGCAGGCAGCCATCTCGCGGCTTCTTTTCAGCATGGCACGGGACGGGAGGATGCCAGCGGCACTGGCGCACGTCAGTGCGAGGTCGCAGATCCCCGATCGCGCCACGATTCTCGTGGCGATCATCACCGCAGGATTGATCCTGGTGTTTGCCGAGCGCCTGACGCTGCTGGTGAGCATCGTGAGCTTTGGCGCCCTGATCGGCTTCCTGTTCCTGCACGCCTCCGTCATTGCGCACTTTTTCTGGCGCCAGGGCAGCAGGCGCTGGCTGGCCCATCTGGTCTCACCGGCGATCGGCTTCGCCATCATCGCCTGTGTCATCGCAAACATGAGCGTCGCGGCCAAGATTGTCGGCTGCGGGTGGTTTGCGCTCGGCGTGACGCGGTTGATTTTTCGGGCGCGACGGAGCACGTCCGCAGCAGCGCAGTGACGTCCCGAGGACGATGATTCCACGATCTGCTCACCGCTTTGTCGCTTCTGGCAACCGGTTCTTCGCCGGCGCCGGCCTTGTCCTTGACACCGTCCCTATCGTGACCCAGGAGCGTCAGTTGTAATAAGGGTCTAACGTATAGCCGCCGCTGGCGTAAAGCGTGGGGTCGGCGTACGAATACCCGTTCTTCACAAGAAGCTGAACGCCGATAAACGCCCGCGTCACGGGCTTCAAATCGACTTCGGCCTGGCGGTCGCGCGAGCGATAGACGTCCTGGCGCAACGTGTGATAACTGCGCCAAAGACGCTTGAACGCAAGAACGACCTCTTGATCACCAGCGCCGTGCAACGTCCGACCAAATACCTGCGCCTGGTCGGCAAACGCCTGGGCAGCAGGAAGATATCGAGTGGTGGCGCAACCGCCGTTCGGCTCGTAGCAGGTATCAGCGACGAACGCCGTGGCGCTACGCTCGAGTCTTTCAGCACTTGCTGCCCTCGTGATCCGTGTCGTTGTACAGCCGGCGAGCAGAACCACCGCCAGCCCTAATATCGCGATTACGACACTTCTCACGATGACCGCCTCCCGCTAATGAAGTGTAATGCTGAATTCTCCTGAGCGAGGGTTGCGCCGAGATTTCCAGCCGCGGCGCCGGGATTTCAATTGAAATGCCACACGCGGGGGGGGGGCCGTAGGCGCAAGGTGCCCGGTCGGGCGGCAAATCAGGCGGCCCTCCGCAGAAGAGCGCCCAATCTGTTGCAGCGTTTACTCGTGGGAAGGCATGTAGCTCAGGCACGGGTCGAACGCGCCCCGGGGCGATGTCTGGCGCTCGCTCCAATGAGACACATGGCAAAGTGCGACACTCGCGGCATGCGAGCATGACACCGGCTATAAGGCCGGCAAACCATCAGGCATTCAAAGCATGTGCGGCCGCGGTGAGACCTACCCCGGCTCGTCCTTCCGGCCGGTACTGCGTACCGACACGATGGCGCCACGTCCCGGTCACTCCCTGACGGCCGCCGCCGTTTACAAGGGAGCTGCCGGGTTGCACGCGTACCGCAGAGCGAGCGCAGAGACCTGCGCGATCTCTCTGTACGATCCGCGCAGCTTCCGCGCGCAATGCCGTGTCCATCACCTGGGGTCCGCAGTGCTCGCCGACGTGCGTAGCAGCTCGTTGCGATACCTCCGTTCGGCGCGTCACGTCGCGCACGGCGCCTACGATCATTATCAGATCGTCTTCAATCTATCGGGCCAGATCCGCTATCGAGCGGGGCGTCGGTCGGTGATCGTACGACCCGACGACATCATCATCCTGGACAGCGCGCGGGAGGTCGACGCGTGCGTTCATGCACCGGGTCAGGACCTGGCGCGTATACTGACAGTGTTCGTCCCGCGCGCTGCCTTGCCGCCCTTGCTGCGGGCGCCGGGGGGCGGGCATCTGTTGCTGTTGAGCCGCGAGGAGCGGCTGGCGCAGTCGGCGCGCGATCACCTGTCGAAGATGCTCGAGACAATCGAGCGCAAGGCACCGGCCGAGATGCATGCCGCCGCGCAGCGCCTGGTCCGACTGCTGGCCGGCAGCTTGGGCCGCCATAGGCCGCCGCCGGCAGCGGGGGGGCAGACCGCGCATCGCTCGGCAGCCGATTCCCTCGAGCGACTCATCGAGCGGCGCCTCGACTCCGCCGCGCTTTCCATTGGGCTACTGTGTGCACACTGCGGCTGCTCGCGCGCAACGGTGTACCGGTTGCTCGAGGCGGACGGCGGCCCGATGCGGTACATCCGGCAGCGACGCCTGCAACGGGCTTTCCGCGATCTCATATCCGCTGGCGCGTCGCAACGGCCGCTTCTAGAGCTGGCGCTGCGGCACCGCTTTGCGAGTGAGGCGACATTCAATCGGGCCTTTCACCGCACATTCGGAATGCCGCCCGGCGAGACGCGCGAGATCGCGGCGCGCTCGCGGCGGGCGGCACTCGCTGGCGGCACGGCTCTGGGTAGCTCTCCCGACGGTGCACCAGTCATCGAGTGGATCAGGACATTGGGCAATGGCGCCTGAGCCTGCTGTCCGGGAGCCAGTTGTCGTCTGGCCAGCGAGTGACTCATCGCCTGATGTGATCCTCATTTGCCCGCGAATCATGCCTGCGAAGGACGGACTCACCGGCCTGCTGCGTCTCTGGTTCGGTGAGCCTGGAACGATCTCTGGCCGTCCGGGCGGCGGCTACCAGGAATACGATCAACTGTGTGGCGTAGATGTGGTCTGTCGCGGCACGGCCGGCCGTCGTAAAGGCCAGAGCTTCATCGGCCAGGCGAAGGAGCCCCCCTCGCTGCGCTGCATCCATCATTCGACGCACGTGTAGGCGCGAGACCGAGAAGCGCCTCGCGGTCTCGGCGGGGTGAAAGGGGATGGGATCGTGGGGTGGAAAGGCGTCTCTTGCGGCGACCACCAGGCCGTGCATGATCTGAGTCCCGGCATAGCGGTGCATGAACGTTCGGAAAAAGGGATCCTCTATGTCGATGTCCTTGAGACCCTCGAGGTACGCTTCGCTGATGTAGCGCACGTAACTTTCGAACACACCTGGCGCGTCAAGGCAGGCAAGCACCGTCGAGACGGCCGGCTCGAGGACGGCCACGCTCTCGAGAGTAGCCTGCATCTGCCGACGCCAGGTGGCGAGAAAACGCGGCGTAGGGTCGTAGCGCCTGGGCACTTTGGCCTCACGACGAGGCGAGGGCGTCGCATAGCCGAGATGTTGAAGATAGATCAGCAGCATCCGCGCCCGGCCCGGACTGACCAGGCCGGTCGAGGCGCAAAGTGCCTTCAGCCGCGGCAAGGTCAGCCCACCGGTCACGTGCAGGTAGGCAAGGCACTTGGCCGCCACGTTGCGGCCCGCGTCCTTCAAGACTCCATCGAGCAGACGATCCGCCTCGGCCTGCGACAACATCGCGCGGGCGAAAGCGCGCGCAGCGTCCGGATAGCGAGGGTTTGCGCGCAGGCGCGCGTAGCGATCCTCGGCCGTCGCGACCGGCGCATCCCAGGCTAGTAGCTCTGCTATCCGGCCAGTCGCGCCCGCCATGCCTCCGAGGTTATCACGAGATCATCACGAAGCCGAGCCCGCCACGAGCCGCCGGCCCGTGCGCCGGTGCTCCTCGCTGAGCGCTACCGCACGCGAGCTCCCCTCCGCAAGATCACGCACTTTGCCCGGCGGGATTCCGAAGGCGCGGCGGAATGCGCGATTGAAGGTCGCTTCGCTCGCGAATTGATGCGCGAGCGCCAGATCGACCATGCGCAGGTGCGGCGCTCGTCCGCAGGTGAGCTCCCGGAAAGCACGCAGCAGGTGCCGTCTGCGGATGTACCGGGCGAGGCCTCCTTCAGCCTCGAAGAGCCGGTAGACGGTCGCGCGTGACCAGCCGGAGCGCGCGCAGACGAACTCGGTCGAGAGGCCGGGTGAGTCGAGGTTCTGCTCCACGAGGCGCTTCAAGGAGTCGAGCGCCGTGCGCCGCAGACGCTCCCGGACAAGCGGGGAGGGACTCCCACTTCCCTCGAAGTCCGGCAGCCCGATCGCCTCCTGCGACAACCCCAACGAAGCGCTCTTCAGGTGCACGGTTTTCAAGTGACCCTGTTGTTTTGGCCGCTGCAGGCTAGAGCGCCGAGGGCGGAAGATCAACGTACATTTTTGATCACGACGGCAAGACCATTTGAGACAATCGGCAAAGCGCCACTCGGCCTCTCCCGTTCACACTGAACTCTCCTTGATGCATGTTGAGGCCCGAGTATCGTGGAAACGACCGAGCTGGTCGCGCCATCCCCGCGCGCCCGCATCTCACCGCGTTTCGCGGACCCACGTCGGCTGGATCGCGATTTCTTTCTGCTGATGGTGGCGCTGATCTGGCTCGGAATCCTCATGGGATTCGTGCCGGAGATCATCGACCGCGTTCAGGCCCACAAACCATTCCCCGCGGTGGTCTATTTTCACGGCGCCGTATTCCTCCTTTGGCTCTGCCTGTTGACGGCCCAGGTTCTGCTCATCCGCTCTCGCAGAGTGGATCTTCACCGCGAATTGGGCATGGCTGGCGCGGCACTCTATGGCGCGATGCTCGTGCTCGGCATTACGACCGTGGTGGTCGTGGATCATGACCTGTTTGCAACGCCGCACGGTGATCCGTCCTTCCTCAGTATTCAGCTGGCGGACATGCTGGCATTCGCGGTGCTGGGCGGCCTGGCCATCGCGCTGCGCAAGCAACCGGACGCGCACAAGCGCCTGATGATTCTCGCCACCGTCTTTATTGCCGATGCGGGCTTCTCCCGCTGGTGGGCTCTCGGGCTGGAGCGCTTCCTCGGTAACGGCTATTGGGGAAATTGGGCGCAGCTCTATCTCAGTGACTTCCTTCTCGTCGCCATGCTGGGTGCCTACGACCTGATCAGCCGACGCCGGGTGTATTCCGCTTACGTCTTTGGAGCGGTTTGGGGGCTAGGGGTCGAGTGCGTTGCGGTCTGGATGTATCTGAGCCCATGGTGGAAGCCTGTGGCCACGGTGCTCATCGGCCGCTGAGCGCCGCGCTTGAGCTATCCAAGACTCATCAGGGGCGGTATCACATTGGTGTCCGCCGCCTCGGCTGCCCTGTTGATGTCCTGCGCCGCACTGGCGGCTACGAGGGGCGATCCGCCTCCCCGGTGGGCTTTCATGCTCCTGCACGAGGCGAGCGACCCAACACCTACGAGGGAGCTGATTACGGTCCCGGACTCCACGCTGCAATCCCTGAGCCGGCATAAGCACCTGTTGCACCGCGTACGAACGTACGGGGCAGGGACATTTCTCAGGCAAGTTCTCCGATCAGGCGCCAAGACACTGACATATCGGGGAACGCGAGCATTATGTGAAGACTCGACGTGAAATTCACGTCGCTGACACGCGACGTGCGCGACCAAACGCGGGCAAAGGCCGGCGGTTTTCGGGACGAGGGTCGCAGGATATCGAAGAGCTTGCGCGCATCATGGCCTCGGGGTCTTGGCACGCCAGTCGGGTAGGTGATTATGATTCCGCCACCGTCGAATTCCCGCGCAATGGCCTCAACTCGCTCTGCGATCACACACAAGCCGATCCCCATCATCCTGGCTGTCGCATTTCTCACCGGCCCGGCGGCGGCACAGTTGGCCACGCAGCCGGTGCCAGCCCCACAGCGCGTTGTCGAGCAGTCGCATGCCGAATCGGACGCGAGTTCCGCGAGCTCCTACCGGCGCCATGTCACGGCTTGCCTGGTCGTCCTGTTTTTCGCCAACAGGCTGCTCGCGCATTCGGCCGCAGCCGCCGCCACGCCACTGACGTCGGCTCCAGACTCGGCGCAAACGCTGTCGCTGCTCAAGGCCGGGCGATTCGTCGACCTGAACACACGCTATGGCGCCGTGCAGTCTCAATTCGACCAAGGCGAGATCACCGACGAGACTCTCCGGGCGGCTTTTCGCAATTTTTCCCATACGGACCCGGTCCTGGAGGCTCGGTACGCTTCATGGGTGCGACAGATGCCGCGCTCATACATCGCGCATCTCGCCAGGGCCATCTATTACCTCCGAATCGGCGAGGAGCGGCGCGGCGGTGGCGTTATCAGCGATACCAGCCACTCGCAGCTTCAGGGCATGGAAGCGGCGTTCGCAGTAGCACTGGAAGAGCTCAAAAAATCCGTTGCTCTCGAGAGCAAACCGCTTCTCAGCTACCTCTACGCCCTCGATGTCAGCCGGTATGAAGGTGCTTCGGACGACAGCAATCAATGGCTCCATGCCGCAATCACCACCGACCCGCAGAACTTCATCGCGCGCCAAATGTACATGATGACACTTCAAACCGCATGGGGTGGCGACAGCGAAAAAATGCGGGTCTTTCTCTACGACTGCTGGCGCGCTCGACTGCCGACGGCCCAGATGCGTCGCTTGGACGCGCTGGTGATAGCAAACGACGGCTGGGTGGACGAGTTCGTGAAAAAGGATTTCCCGCGCGCCGAGAAAGAGTATCTGCGTGCGAGCACGCTTGCTCCGGATGAAGTGCCGAAGGACGAGGGGCTGGCGGTCCTGCGGATGCAGCGCGCCGCTGCCGACGGAAATCTCGCGGCGCAAAACCTCCTTGCGAAAGGGGCCGACAGTCGCTACATGATCCTTCCCGTGGCCCACTGAGGTGAGCACGGCCCGCCGTGGCGGCCTTCAGCGATGAGCCAGCGGATCGGTGGATGCGAGGAACTGGAGCACTGCGGCGTCGAAAAATTTCGGGTACTGCCACAACGCGTAGTGGCTCGCAAATGGCAGGATGAGCTCGCTGCCGAGCGGAATGCTTCGAGCCATGAAATCGGTGTCGCTGCGTTTGATCATGTCGCGATCGCCATCCACGATCCACACCGGCGCCCGGATGGTGCCGAACTGCGCGGCAGTCAGATGGGGTTGTGTATCCCACATTCGCTCTATGCGGCTCGCCACCGCGGCGAAGTCGTTCGGGGTGGGCGAGGCTTGCTCGTACACACGCTTGGACCAGGCGGCGCTGTCAGCCTCGACTCGCTTCTGGGCGTCACTCAGCGGCGCCAGTGTCCCGGGGTTCGAATTGGCCCCGTATGCAAACAGCGATACCACGCGCCGCGGATCATGAATGGCCAGCTCCAGGCCGATGATCCCACCGTCGCTGTACCCGACGAAAGACGCGCGCTCGAGGTGTAGGGCGCTCATGAGCGCAACGGTGTCACGCGCCATCAGGCGATAGCCGAGCGCCGTCGGGCTGCAAGTGCTTCTGCCCTGGCAGCGGCTGTCGAACACGATTGCGCGATAACCGTGTGCCGCAAGCTCCGGCGCCAGGTATGCCCAATCATCCGTCGTGTCGAGGCCGCCCTCGACCAACATTACAGGTGGACCAGCGCCGAATTCCGCGTACCAGAGCCTGACTCCATCAACTGCGACGTAGCCGCTGCGGGCCGGGTGCGGCAGAACCGGTGTAGCGGGGAAGGGCGGTACGGGCTGGGTGGCCGTTGCCGTGCCAGCCATCGCGAGAAGCGTGAGGATCGCAAAGGAGCGGCGCATCATGTGTCCGACTCGTGGTTGATGAGCTTCAGACTCGGGCGCGAACGCGAGTTATGCCACCGCGCCGCAGGCGGTTCCTGTATCGTGCGTCTCGTTGCAACGGAGGCGCGGCAACTCAAATGCAGCAAATCCGGTCTCCGTACACTTCTTGTGTTACCAAGATACCTACGCGGCCGCTTGCTTCTCGCTATCGGCCTGATCCCCGTCCTCGCCCATGCCCAGTTGCGCGCCACCCTGTGAGGGAGTCGGCGCTGCTCGTGCGAAAGATCCAGTCGATTTCGCCATTCGGCCCACTGACGAAACCGTCCAGGGATACGGACATTTTCAATATCAGCTTTCTCATCGTTTTCGTGCCCGAGGTCACTGTTTCAAGTAACGAAGCAGAACGCATCCCGACTTGAAGGTTCTCGATTCGGCGAGCTTCAGTTGCAATCGCTCCGGAGGGCTGGCGCCGTCAAACAGGCGTCTGCCTTCCCCCACGACGATCGGCATGACGACGATTCGATATTCATCGATCAGCCCGAGCTTCATGAGTTGCGAGGGAAGGCTTATGCCGCCGACGAGTATATCCCTTCCCCGCTCCTGCTTTAATTTGAGCACTTCGTCTTCGAGGTTTGCCCGAACGATCGTCGTTTTTTCCTCTTCAGCCCTGGCCAGCGAGGTCGAGACGACGACAATCCTGCTGACGGAGCCAAATGCCCGGGCAAAGTCGACGTCCTCCTTCGTCTGTCCAGCCGGGCTCCTTGCTATGTCGGGCCAATAAGGCACCATCAGCTGATAGGTTATTCGTCCATATAGGAATACGTCGACATCCCGCACCAGCCGCGTGTAGTACTCGAAGAGCTCGTCGTCAGGAACCAACCCAATGGTGTGATCGCAGCAGCCGTCCATCGACGTGTTGATTGCGTAGATCAGTTTCCTCATTTCATTGCCTCTTCACTTTTTATGGCTGCCGGCCACGCCCGGTGTGCCATCGGACCACATGGGCACCAACACGAAGAGCACCGCAGTACGTGGATCGAAATGTCCGGAAAACACCGGCCCTCCATTTCGATTCGCGCCCCAATTCGGCGCTGCATCGCTCGGAAAGAAGAACATGAGGTGTGGATACCAGCGACTGCATCCCGCATCCGAGCAGATGACCTGCTGCCGCGACATCATATACGCCATCGACCCTTCATCGGGCGGAGCCGCCTTGGTTCGCCTGGCCATCTGCGCCGGGGACATTCCGGCAAGAACCCAGTCGGTGCGCTCGAGAAACTCGCGCAGCAGCGAGTGAGCCGCGGCGGCGTTGTAGCACATGGGCGTCCGTATTGCGGGATTCCAGAAATCCTTGTTCTCGAAGTTTCCCTCCCAGGACCGCTCCACCAGACACACGAAGCCGTTCGTGCCCCGTGCGGCCACTTCGTAGCCATGGCGACCGAGCGTCAGGACCTGCGCTTTATCCGAGACCTGGGCCGGCGCGGCACTGCGCGCCAGTGCCATCTCATCGGTGGCGGACTTCGATAGGTACTGTGACAGCGGCGCCATGGTCGAATAAGGCATTTTCGCCGCCGCTCCCTGGGCCTGCCCGATGGAAAGTGCCCCTACGAGCGCCAGGTACGCCCAGATGTGCCTTTGCACGATCAGATCCCCCAAATTTGAAGAGCGAGGAATAGACGAAGTCACCGCCCAGGAATCGACAGCGGAATCTCATGCGCGGCAACGTTTCTCCGCGCGCAGTAGATTCAAATGGTTAGATGAGCCAGGACATCCGGAAACCAGCCCCGGGGGAGGGCGGTCGGCAGGTAGGGCGTCTGCGCGAGCCTGCCAGCGGTCATGGCTTCCCGCGCCAAGCGGCACCAACGGTGCTCTCGTTCCTGTCCCGCCACGAGCTGCACGAACCCAGCCCCCGCAAGCCCGATATTTCGCACAGTGGAGACTTCAGAAGCCGACCGCTCGGAACCATTCCTCGTCCAGTGGTCTAATATTGAGCTTATGAACAAAGCTGGGCTTCCAAAGCGCTCAGGGAGGATTGCGTTACTCATCGCGGCCTCACTGCTGATGCTTGGCAGCGGCAACGTGGGGCTTGCGGCGGGCGGCTTCCATGGTGGTGGTGGGTTCCACGGTGGTGGCGGGTTCCACGGTGGTGGCGGGTTCCATGGCGGTGGCTTCCACGGCGGCGGCCTTCGCGACTTCCACGGCGGTGCCGCGCTTCGCGGCGGCCGTTTTGGCGGAGTCTACGGCGGCTACCATGGATTCAGACCTTACGGTCCTGGCTGGCGTGGTGGTTGGGGTCGCGGCTGGGGTTGGGGTCCCGGTTGGGGCCTCGGCCTGGGGCTGTTTCTGCCGGTACTGCCCTGGTATTACACGACGTTCTGGTGGGATGATGTGCCGTACTACTACGTCGAGAACGACTACTATGTCTGGGATCCGGATGAAAACGAGTATGAGCAGATCCAGCCGCCGCCGCAGGTAGCGCAGGAGGCTCAGGGCGGCGGCCAGGTGCAGGGCGGCCAAGTGCAGCAAGCCCCGCCGCAGCTGTACGCCTATCCAAAGAAGGGTCAGACCGCGCAGCAGCAGGCAACCGATAAGCAGGAGTGCAGCAGTTGGGCCAGCGCGCAGACCGGCCTGAATCCGGCGACCGGCGCAACGGGAGCTATCCCTAGCGCGCCGAGCAACGGAAATGCCAGCCAAACAAAGCCAGATCAGGCGCACACAGCTGCCACACCCGCCAGCGCGCAGGACTGGCAGAACTATCTTCGCGCGGAAGGCGCTTGCTTAGAGGCGCGCGGCTATACAGTGGAGTGAGACGACGCGTCTGGGAGTAACGCGGCGCGGGCTCGTCGCCTATCGCAAAGCATACCAAGTGGTGCGGCCGCGGAAGATGGCAGTCGCAGGTATCACGCTCGGTTAACCGCGATCGTGTCGCATAGTTGCCGAATTATCAGCAACTTATCCGATTTTTCTCACGATTGAGATTGGCGTTACGAAGCACCCGAACGGCAGCAAGTCGTTCTTTGGTGCTGAGTAGCAGTACCGGGCGTCGAAGCGACTTGATGTCGCGAATGGCGGCGCGGATTCGAAGGGCCCACTATTGGCGCCAGATGGACTTGGACTGGTGTTCAAGGACGAGCGCGTCGAGCCGTGAGGCGAACATCATCGGCGTCGGACCGGCCGCCCGAATTGACTGTGCAGTGCCACGATGCCAGCTATGCTGCTCGCCTCCGGTGCCCGGTGCCCGGTGCCCTGTGCCCGGTGCCGCGACCCGAGACCAGTTCAGCGGGGAGGCCTCTATGAAGGCAATAGTCATCTTCGGCACTTGGCTGGCAGTTGCCACCACCTCGATTGCGGGCACCATCACCCAGCCCGCCGCTGCACCCATCAGGGCGGTCACCGAAACGCTGTGGGGCCAAAGAGTCACCGACAACTACCGCTACATGGAGAGCATGGGGCCGGAACCGGTGGCTTGGATAAAGGCGGAAGGCGCGTACACCCGCGCGCTGATGGATTCGGTCAAGCCGCGCGCCGCACTCGCCAAGCGCGTCGCCGCCTTCACGGCCAGCTTCGCACCCATCCAGGGTTATGCCTTCTATGGCGACCGCGCCTTCTACGAAGAGCGTGCGCCGGGCTCCGACAACTTCGATCTCATGGTCACGGACACCGGGGGAACGCGCAAGCTTGTGGATATCGCGGTGGTGCGTGCGGCACATGGCGGCGAGCCATACGCCATCAACTATTTTCTTGCCTCTCCCGACGGCTCCAAGGTCGCCGTAGGCGTATCGAAGGGCGGCTCAGAGGCTGCGGTTCTGTCCGTCTACGATGCGCTCACTGGAAAGCGGATCGCCGGCCCGATCGACCGTGCGCAATTCGGCGCCACTTCATGGAGCGACGACTCGACGCTGCTCTATTTCATGCGGCTGAAGCAGCTCTCAAGAGGCGAACCAGCCGTCAACAAGTACAAGAACGGCACCGCGGATAGCTGGGATCTGAAGAAGAAGCCCGTGCCTGTTGCCGGCACCGGTATCGGGAGCCGCAATCTGTTCATGCCGAACGAGTTTCCGGCGATCGGTCTCGCCCCAACGGCGCCCTTGGCCCTTCTGTATTCGATCAACGGCGTGCAGAACGAATTGAAGGCATGGACCGCGCCCGTCACCGACGCATCGTCACCCAACGCGCCGTGGAGGCTTCTCGTTGACCGCAAGGACGACGTGACGGACGTCGAGATGCGAGGCAACGACATATTCCTGCTCTCCCACAAGCACGCCCCGACCTTCGAGGTCTTGGTGCTGAAGGCCGGCCAACCGCTCTCGATGGCCAAGATTCTGGTTCCCGCCGCATCCGATCGGGTGATCGAAGCGATCAAGCCGGCGGCCGACGGGCTTTACGTCCTTGCAGACGAGGGTGCCTATTCCGAGTTGCTGCGGGTGCGGACGGGCAGCACCCGGATTGAAGCAATCGCTCTACCATTCAAAGGGCACGTCACGGAAATGTTCAGCGACCCGCGTGAGTCCGGCGTGGCCATGAACCTGTCGAGCTGGGCGGCGCCACTGCAGGAGTTTCGCTACGATCCCGCCACAAACCGCTTCGCGGACCTGAGAATCGAAGGGCGCGGCGATTTCCGGCCGTCGAATTACGCCGTCAGCGACCTCGAAGCACCAGCTCGCGACGGCGTCGCGGTACCGCTGTCGCTGATCCAGCCCAAGAATGAGCCTTTGCCGCAGATCACCGTCATCGAGGCCTACGGCTCCTACGGCATCTCGAACTTCGCGGATTTCTCACAGCGACGCGCCGCCATGATGAAGGAGGGTATCACTTATGGCATTTGCCACGTCCGCGGCGGCGGCGAAAAGGGAGATGCCTGGCGGCTCGCAGGTAAGGACGCCAACAAGCACAACACCTGGGAAGACTTGATCGCCTGCGGCCGGTATCTGATCGCACGAGGCATCGCGACCAGGAAGAGCCTCTTCATCATCGGCGGGTCCGCCGGCGGCATCACCATGGGCCGTGCCATGGAGGAGGCGCCAGACCTGTTTGCGGGGGTGATCGACATCGTCCCGTTGGCCAACACGCTACGTTTCGAGTTCTCACCCAACGGGCCGCCGAACATTCCGGAATTCGGCACCATAAAGACCG
>Ga0335075_10001789_pt1 | contig 35065 bp, 32 predicted proteins | sample Lox_Sample_24_FD_206723 | JGI IMG/M metagenome (GOLD analysis project Ga0335075, IMG submission 206723) | Soil microbial communities from Loxahatchee National Wildlife Refuge, Florida, United States - Lox_Sample_2.4 | ecosystem: Environmental > Terrestrial > Soil > Wetlands | place: USA...
AAACTTCGTGCTCGTTCGGCACGATTCCCGGCCGGGCACGCGGTCTGGCAGGGACGGGCTCAGGGTGAGCCATGATCCCGGAGGATTTTCATATAGCGGCCAAAACCCTCCGGGATCATGGGCGGATCGGCGCTCACCCGCCCGGAGCAGCGTGGCCGAGCGGGGGCCCGCCGCGGGCGTGCAGCGCCCGGAGGGCGCCGTGCAGCCTCTCGATCTCGGCCAGTGACACCCCCGCCTCGCTGTAGAGCCGCCAGGCTATGGCGGCGAGGCGCTGCGGGTCAGCGGCATCGTCGGCGGCCATCAGTTCCGCGCCAAGTGCGTCCAGGTCGTCGCGGGTCATCGCATGCACTCCCCCGGGGAGAAGTAAATCTCGCCGCCGCGGAGGCGCGCCAGTCCCGTTAACGCATCCCTAACGGCAGCCCGGTGATTTCCGCGCGCGTTCCTCGGCGCGGGAGCCGTGACCGCGGGTGGCTGCCGCCCGCATGATCGAAGGCTCGACCATCGCGCTGCCCGGGCGCCGGCGAGCCTTGGGCGGCCGGGTCTCCGGCGCCGGCGCGGTGGCCACCGGTGACCGGCCACGGCAGCACGCCGTTACGGTTTTCTAATGGTGTCCATGCGGTTGCTAACAGTATCCATGCGCGATCGAGGGGCTAAGGGCTCGCAGGTGGCCAGTGCTGCTAGAACCACTCCGGCTTGAACATGGCGATGCCCAGGTACACGAACACAGCCAGGGAGACGGCGAGGAGAATACTCTCGGTCACGGTCATGTTGCTGATTATGGCGCCACGGTGCCAGGCGTCCGGCCGGCTGGCGCGAGGACGCCACGGTGCCAGGGTGAAGTGACCGGCAGCGGCCCCGCGAGGACGGCCGCCATCGCCCAGGAGGCAGTGCGGATGACCGAGCAGACGGCAGGGGTCATTGCCTCCGCAGGAACCGACGAGGGCGTGAGCGAGGCCGCGGCGGCCGAGGCCGACGTCACCGGGGTCGTCGAGGAGGCTGGCCACTTCCGTGTCTACCTGGGCGCAGCCGCCGGGGTCGGCAAGACCTACGCGATGCTCAGCGAGGGCCACCGGCGGCTGGGGCGCGGCGCCGACGTGGCCATCGGCTTTGTCGAGTGCCACGGGCGGCGGCTCACCGAGGAGCTGATCGACGGCCTCGAGGTGGTCCCGCGCAAGGTCGTCGAGTACCGGGGCAGCCGTCTGGAAGAGATGGATCTCGAGGCGGTGCTGAACAGGCGGCCCAAGATCGCGCTGATCGACGAGCTCGCGCACACGAACGCCCCCGGATCCGGCCCGCACGAGAAGCGCTGGCAGGACGTCATGGACATCCTCGCCGCCGGGATCAACGTCATCACCACCGTCAACGTCCAGCACCTGGAGAGCATCGCCGGCGAGGTCGAGCACATGACCGGTGCCAGGGTGCGGGAACGGGTGCCGGACTGGGTGGTGCGGAAGGCGGACCAGATCGAGCTCGTCGACTCCTCGCCGGAGCAGCTCCGCCGCCGGATGCTGCATGGCAACGTCTACCCAAAGGAGCGGGTCCCCCAGGCCCTCAACCACTTCTTCCGCACCGACAACCTGATCGCGCTGCGGGAACTGGCGCTGCGGTTCCTGGCCGACGAGACCGACGAGGAACTGCTCGAGAACCTCCGGCGGCACGAGCCCAAGACCGTGTGGGAGACCTGCGAACGGATCATGGTGGCGGTCACCGACGGCCCCGGATCCAAGGGCCTGGTGCGGCGGGCCGCCCGGATCTCGGCCAGGTCCAAGGCCGAGCTTGACGTGGTGCACGTGACCATGAGCGATGCACCCGACCGCGGGTCGATCGGCAGGCTGCAGGAGCTCACGGCGGACGTCGGAGGCCGGTGGCACCAGATAGAGGACGACGACCCGGCCCGGGCCATCGCCGGGTTCGCGCGGGAACACCAGATCACGCAGATCGTGATCGGGCCCAGCAGGCGCAGCCGGTGGCAGCAGCTCGTCAGCGGCGGATCGAACGTGACGCGGATCCTCAAAGAGGCCGGCTCGGTCGGGATCGACGTCCATGTCATCGCCCGCGGCGACGGGCAGCCCGGTGCCGCTGTCCCGCCGTGCTGAGCGGGCCGCTCAGGCTGGCGCGGCGGGCGTCGAGTGGTCCCAGTCGGACAGCAGCGTTCGGATGCCCGTGACCAGAGCGATGGGCTGGTCGAGCATGATGTGGTGGCCGGCCGCCGGGATCTCGATCAGCGGCGCGAGGCGGCCGAGCCGGTCGTACATCATCTCGCCGATCTGCGGCGACACGATGCCGTGCTCGGCGCGGAACAGCGCCACCCGGCAGTCAAGCCGGGTCAGCAGCGCCGGGGTGACCGGGTGCCTGGCGAAGATCCGGGGGTCGAACTTCCAGCTCCATCCCCCGTCGACCTCGCGGATCGACGTGCTGGCGATGTGCGCGGTGATGTACGGCAGCGCGGGCTGGTCGGGGATCGTGCGGAACCGGGCGATGGCGGCCTCGGCCGACGGGTAGACGCGCAGCGGCCCGAACGCGCGGTGCTCCTGCGCCGCCCGCTCTTCCGGCGTGATGTCGCGCACGGGCGAGTCGATCACGACCGCCCCGGCCAGGCGGGCGCCGTAGATGCCCGCCGCCCGCAGGGCGACGAAGCCGCCCATGCTGTGCCCGATCACCGTGGGCGGGCCGACGATGCCCGCGTCGGCCGCGACCGTCATCACCTCGTTCGCCCAGACGTCCAGACTGTAGGCCGCGCGCCGCCCGCTGTCGCCGTGCCCGGAGAGGTCCAGCGCGACGACCATGTGGCCCGTGGCCAGCAGCGGGGCGATGTGGTCCCACCACCGGGCGTGCGCCGCGCCGCCGTGCACGAGCACGAGGCCGCGGTCGTCGCGGTCGCCGTACGTTCGGTAGGCGATCGAGGCCCCTTCGACCTCGGCCGTGCCCTGCTTAGCGGGCGTGCCGATGGCGCCGCGGAACCACCCGGGCGGCTGCGGGGGATCTTCGGACAGGGGAACGGCCATGCCCCAACGTTACGGCCCCAGAAGGCCATAATCGTTTGACATTCGGCTGGGATAACGGCTATCTGTATAACCGTTATCGATGGTGTCAGCCCGGTGGCGGCACGACCTGGAGAGGGCTCGGCCGGTGCAGCAGGAAGTCGTTCTCGCGATGCTGGCGAAGGAGCCCTCGCACGGCTACGAGCTCCGCGCGCGGCTGCGGCAGGCGCTCGGCCCGCTCGGCGACGCGATGAACGACGGGCAGGTCTACGTCACGCTGGCCCGCCTGGAAAAGGCGGGCCTGGCAGCCTCGGAGCCCGCCGCAGGCCTGCCGGACCGGCCGGACCGCAAGGTGTACGCGCTGACCGCCGCCGGGCAGCAGCGGGTCGCCCGGTGGCTGTCCGAGGTGAGCTGGCCACGGCCGGACCTGGCGGAATTTCATCTCAAGCTGATCGCCTCGGCGGCGGCCGGGCTGGCCGACCCGCTGGCGATCGTGGACGCCCAGCGGCGGGAGCTGCTGCGGCGGCTGCGCGACGCCCAGCGCGCCGCGCTGGCCGAGCCTGACGGCTCGGCTGCCGGGCTGCTGCTCGAGGGCATCGTGCTGCGGCTGCAGGCGGACCTGCGCTGGCTGGAGGCCTGCGAACGGGCCTGGACTCCCCGGAAGGATCGGACATGAACGACACCGGTGCACCGGTGCTGCGCACCCGCGGGCTGCGCAAACAGTACGGCAAGGGCGAGGGGCTGGTGCGCGCGGTCGATGAGGTCGACCTCGACGTCGCCAGCGGCGAGACGGTGGCGGTGATGGGGCCGAGCGGCTGCGGGAAGTCCACGCTGCTGCACCTGCTCGGCGGGCTGGACCGGCCCTCCGCGGGGGAGCTGTGGCTGGACGGCCGGCGCATCGACCAGCTCAGCGAGCGGGCTCTGGCCAGGATGCGCCGGGACGCGGTCGGCTTCGTGTTCCAGGCGTTCCACCTGATGGACGAGCTCACCGCGGTCGAGAACGTCGAGCTGCCGGCGCTGCTGGCCGGCCGGCCGGCCCGGGCCGCGCGGCGCCGGGCAACCGAGCTGCTCGACCAGGTCGGCCTGGCCGACCGGGCGAGGTTCCTGCCGTCGGCGCTGTCCGGGGGCCAGCGCCAGCGGGTCGCGATCGCCCGGGCCCTGGTCAGCAATCCGCGGGTGGTCCTGGCCGACGAGCCGACCGGCAACCTGGACAGCCAGGCCACCATGGAGGTGCTGCGGCTCTTCGAGAGCTTGCACGCGCTCGGGCAGACGCTGGTCATCGTCACCCATGACTCGCGGATCGCGGCCACCGCAGACCGGCTGATCTCCATGCGCGACGGCGCGTTCGTCGACGAGACCCGGCTGACCGGCGGGAGCACCGGGGACCTCGGCGCCCTGGCCGGGCTGACCGAGCGAGAGGTGTGAGGGCGTGGGCAGGATCCGGCTCGTCGGGCGGCTGGTCGCCCGGGACCTGCGGTACCGGCCCGGCCCGGCGGTGCTGCTGCTGCTGGCGATCACCGCGGCCACCGCCACGCTCACCCTGGGCCTGGTCCTGCGCGGGGTCACCAACCAGCCGTACCTGCAGACCAGGGCCGCGACCAGGGGGCCGGACGTGGTCGCCCAGCTCGGCGGGCCGGTCGCCGGCCCGCACGGGGTCGCGGCCCGGGCCAGAACGCTTACCGGGGAACCGGGGGTCACCGGCCACAGCGGTCCCTACCCGGTCGCCTCGGCGGTCGTCCGGGCCCGGGGCCTGACCGCGGACGTTGAACTCGAAGGACGGGCCCAGGCTCCGGCGTCGCTTGACCAGCCGAAGGTGACCGCGGGGACCTGGGTGCGGCCGGGCGGCATCGTGCTCGAGCGGACGTTCGCCGAGGCGCTGGGGGTCAGCGTCGGCGACCGGGTCACGCTCAACGGCCGGCCGTTCCGGGTGGCGGGGGTGGCGGTCACCGCCGCCAGCCTGCCGTACCCGAACCTCTGCTATTCCACCGGCGGCGGCTGCGTCTTTTACCTGCCCGGGCGGCAGTTCAAGGCCAACGCCATCGGGTTCGCCTGGGCCACCGAGCCGGATGCCCGGGCGCTCAGCTCGGCGCAGGCGCCGCTGTCGTACTTCCTGAACCTGAAGCTCAGGAACCCGGCCGCGGCGCCGGCGTTCGCCGGCAAGTACGGCAATCAGCCGTCGCCAGGCTCGCCGGGCTTGATTCCATGGCAGGCGATCCAGACCGGGTCCGGCCTGCTGGTGCAGGACGAGCAGTCCGTGCTCTCGCCCGGTGCCTGGCTCACCGGGCTGCTGGCGATCGCGTGCGTGGCCGTGCTGGCCGGCGGCCGGATGGCCGAGCGCACCCGCCGGGTTGGGCTGCTCAAGGCCGTCGGCGGCACGCCGGAGACGGTCGCGCTCGTGCTGCTGGCCGAGAACCTGGCCCTGGCCCTGGCCGCGGCGGTGGCCGGGCTGGCGATCGGGCGGCTGGCCGCCCCGCTGGTCGCCAGCCCCGGCGCTGCCCTGGTCGGCACCCCGGGCGCGCCCGCGTTCACCCTGTCCATCATCGGCCTCGTGGTCGCCGCCGCGCTCGTCGTTGCGGTGGTCGCGACGCTCGTGCCGGCCATCCGCGGCGCCCGGACCAGCACGGTCAGCGCGCTGGCCGACGCGGCATGGCAGCCACGGCGCCGGGCCGGGCTGATCGCGCTGTCTGCCCGGCTGCCGCTGCCGCTGCTGCTCGGGCTGCGACTGTTGGCCCGCAGGCCGCGCCGGGCATTGCTGAGCGCGGCCAGCGTCGCGATCACCGCGACCGGCATCGTCGCGGTGCTGGCCTTCCATGCCACCGTCGACCAGAGGGCCTCCGGCCTATCGCACGGCCTGGGAAATCCGGTGTTCGACCGGGACCAGCAGATGCTGACGGTGCTCACCGTGGTGCTGGTCGCGCTGACGGTCCTGAACGCGGTCTGCGCGGCCTGGGCGACCGTGCTTGACACCGGGCGCGCGTCGGCGCTGGCCCGCGCGCTCGGCGCGTCACCGGGCCAGGTCACCGCCGGGATCGCCGCGGCGCAGGTGCTGCCCGCGGTGCCGGGCGCGCTGCTCGGCATCCCGCTGGGCATAGGGCTGTTCGCGGCCGCGGCCCAGGGCGCCGGGATTGTCGTCCCGCCTGCCTGGTGGCTGGCTGCCGCGGTTCTCGGCACCCTCGTTGCCATCGCGGTGCTGGCGGCCATCCCGGCCCGGGTCGGCGCCCGCCGGCCGGTGAGCCCGGTCCTGCAGGCCGAAACCGCCTGACGGGGCGGTCGCGACGGCTCCGGCAGGCGGCCGCGGCCCGGCGTTGACCTGGCCCCGGCGAAACACTGATCAACTTGCCTAAAAGAGGGCACCCTGGCGTAACCCACGCGCGGCAAAACCGCGAGATGATGGTGGCGTCAGATGCGCTCCGCATCGGGCGGGCGCGCTGCGTGACGGCACCTGGAGGCGCGCGATGACCATCGGGGAGACCCTGGCGACGGCACGACGCGACGCAGGTCTCACCATCACTCAGGTCAGCCAGCGCACCCGCATCAGGGAAACGATCATCCGCGGCATTGAGCACGACGACTACTCCCCGTGCGGCGGCGACTTCTACGCCCGCGGCAACATCCGCAGCATCGCCAGGGTGGTCGGCACGGATCCGGCCCCGCTGATCGCGGAGTACGACGCCACCATCCGCGCACCTGAGGAGATCACCGCGGCCCAGGCGCTGGAGCCCACCATGCCGATCCGCGCGGTCCCCAAGCGCCGGACCAACTGGACCGCGATCCTCGCGGTCGTGCTGCTGGCCCTGGTCGGCTTCCTCAGCTTCCGCCTGGTCTCCGCGCACCAGACCGCGGCCCCCGCGGCCGCGTCCCGCCCGGCGCGCCACGCCGCGGTGCGCTCCACCCAGGCCGCACACGCCACGCATCACAAGCTGGCTCCCAAGCCGACACCCACGCCCGCCGCGTCGCCGCCGGCGCTGACCTCGCTGACCCCGGTCAGCGTGCAGGCGTTCGGCCCCGGCGGCGCTGGCCAGGGCGACAACCCGCAAGTGGCCGAGCTGGCCATCAGCGGCAATCCCGCCACGCCGTGGAACACCGACTGGTACGCCACACCGGACTTCGACAGCCTGCAGTCAGGCACCGGCCTGCTGCTGGACATGGGCAAGACGGTGACGATCACCAGCGCGCAGATCACCCTCGGCAGCACCCCAGGCGCCAACCTCCAACTGCTCGTCGGCAACGTGCCCACGCTGGGCAGCCTGCAGTCGGTGGCCACCGCGGACAACGCGGGCGGCGTGCTGCAGCTGCAGGCCACCAGGCGGGTGTCCGGCCGTTACCTGCTGATCTGGTTCACCCAGCTGCCACCGAACAACTCCGGGACCTACCAGGCCTTCGTATCCGGGATCAGCCTGAAGGGATACGCCTGACCGGCCGGTCACGGCTCGCCCGCCTGGTCACCGCCGCCGGCCGCCCCGCCCCGTGCGGCCCGCTCCAGCAGGCGGGCCACCTCCGCGTCCGGGACCGGCCTGAAGTCGGCGTACCACTCACCGACCGAGGAGAACCACACCGGGGCCTGCAGGCAGCGCACCCCGTCGCAGCTGGCGCGCAGCGCCGCCACCGACGCGGCCGCGCCCACCGGAGCCGCCAAGATCACCCGCGTGGCCCCCTGGGCGCGGGCCACCTCGCACGCGGCGCGCGCGGTGGAGCCGGTGGCGATTCCGTCGTCCACCACGACAGCGGTCCGGCCGGTGACGTCCACCCGGGGCCGCCCGGCCCGGAACTGGAGCGCCTGCCGCTGGAGCTCCTCCCGCTCCCGCCGCTCCGCGGCGGCCAGCTCCTCATCGGTCACCCAGGCCCGGCGCACCACAACCTCATTGGTGATCATCACCCCGCCCTCGCCGATCGCCCCCATGGCCAGCTCCGGCTGAACCGGGAGCCCCAGCTTGCGGACCACGATGACGTCCAGCGGCGCATGGAGCTCCGCCGCCACCTCGAAGGCCACCGGCACGCCGCCGCGGGGCAGGCCGAGCACCACCGCGCCGCTCTCGCGCAGGAATCCCAGGCCGGCCGCAAGCTGCCGGCCGGCATCGGCCCTGCTGGAGAAGCGCACGGCCAGCCGCCCCTCTACCAGAACAGCGGCGTCAGCCCGTGCGAGGGGAAGACCGCCTTCTGGGTGCTGATGATCGCCTGGTCGACGGGGTCGCCCGGCTCGAAGCCCGACTCGAACGGCACGTAAGCCGCGGTGACGTCCTCGGTCATCTGCTCGGGAGCGTCCCGCCCGGTCCGCCGCTTCACGTACTCGCGCCACGCCGCGGGCGTCGCCGTCGCCGGGTCGACCGGCTCGCATGCGGCCTCGGCGAGCAGGTGGGTCCAGGTCCGCGGCACCACGTGGACCAGCTCGTACCCGCCGCCCCCGGTCAGCAGCCAGCGGCCGCCCGCGGTCTCGTGCGCCAGGCTGTGGATCGCCGCGTGGGCCGCGCGCTGCCCGTCGACGGTCAGCTCCAGGTTGGCCAGCGGGTCCATCCAGTGGGTATCGCAGCCGTGCTGGCTGACCAGGATCTGCGGCTGGAAGGCGCGCACCAGCGGCGGCACGACCGCGTGGAACGCGCGCAGCCACCCGGCGTCCCTGGTCCCCGCCGGCAGCGCCACATTGACCGCGTAGCCATCGGCGTGCGGGCCGCCGGTCTCGGTGGGCCGCCCGGTGCCAGGGAAGAGCGTCGCCGGGTGCTCGTGCAGGCTGATCGTGAGCACCCGCGGATCGTCGTAGAACGCGGCCTGCACCCCGTCGCCGTGGTGCACGTCGATGTCCACGTAGGCGATGCGCTCGGTGCCCTGGCCGAGCAGCCAGGAGATCGCGATCGCCGGGTCGTTGTACACGCAGAACCCGCTGGCGTGGCCGGCCATGGCGTGGTGCAGCCCGCCTGCGATGCTGACCGCGTGCTCGGCCGAGCCGAGCGCGATCGCGCGGGCCGCGCCCAGGGTTGCCCCGGTGACCAGCGCGGACGCCTCGTGCATGCCCGGGAACACAGGGTCGTCGGCGGTGCCGAGGCCGAACCGCAGCAGCGAGGGCCCGAAGCCCGACTCGCCCGCCCGCCGCACCGCGGCGATGTACTCGGGGTCGTGCACCAGCTCCAGGTCGGCATCGGTGGCCGCCGGCGCGGGGGCCACGGTGACGCCCGGCGCGGTCAGCACACCGAGCGAGCGCGCGAGCCGCATGGTCAGCTCGACCCGCACCGGAGCGAGCGGGTGGCCTGGCCCGAAGTCGTACTGGGTCAGCTGGTCTTCCCAGGACACATGCAGCGTGCAGGTCACCGGACGCCTCCTCGCTTCCCGGTGTACATCCGGGGCTGAGCTACCCTCGCTCCTCCCGCGGCACCTGCCCATTATCCAGAACGTGACGCCAGGAGGGCTGGCCCAGCAGGCCGCGGCCCTCGATCAGGGCGAGGGTCGCCCGGGCGGTCCGCTCCGCGGCAAGGTCCACCGCGGCCTCGTCCTGGCCGGAACTGCTGTCGAGCAGCAGCAGGGCGTGGCCGTGGGCCGTGGCCTCGATGGCCGTGGCCAGGTCCTCCGCGCGGTCCTCGTCCCCGCCGGACAGCGCGCGCACGCAGCCAAGGAACGCCTCGTCCAGCGGACGCTCGGCGGCCTCGATCTCCGGGTACCTGGCCTTGTCCAGGCCGGGCTCGTACAGCACCTGGAACAGCGCCCGGTTGTGCGCGGCGAACCGCACGTAGGCCCGGGCCATGGCGGCCAGCCGGCCCGCCGGGTCGGCGAACTTCTCCATCTCGGGCACCAGCGCCGCGCGGAACAGCTCGAACCCGCGCACCGTCACCGCGGCCAGCAGGCCGTCCCGGTCCGCGAAGTGGGCGTACGGCGCGCTGACCGCGACACCGAGCCGGCGGCTGGCCTCGGCCAGGGAGAAGCCACGAACGCCGTGCTCCGCGATGAGGTCCACGGCAGTGTCGATCAGCGCCGCCCTGAGGTCGCCATGGTGGTAGCGGCCGCCCTTGCCTGATTCCGCCACGGCCTCCCACGTTACGCCAGCATCGCATCGGCGCGGCCGGCACCCGCCGCGCCCGGCCTTAGGCACCACCCCGCTTGCGCACCCCAACGTCGGCCCTTAGCGCGGCTGCCATGGACCGGGGCGCTGCGCCGGATGGCGCCCGGCCGCTCAGCCCGATCGTGCCGGGATGCGGTAGGACACCGCGGTCAGCTGCTCGGAGATCTCCCAGAGCCGGCGCCGGTCGGCCTCGCTGAGCGCTCGGGGGCCCGGCTCCTCCAGGACCGGGAAGCCGATGTATCCGCGGCGGCCGCCGGGGCCGTAGTACTGGCCCGCGCGGGCCGCCGGGTCGGCCGCCGCCCGCAACATCGGCAGCGCCCCGCGCTCGATGCTGTGCACCAGCCGGAAATTGAGCCAGCGCATCCTGCTGCTGACCACCGTCCGCTCGAGCCACGGGCTTGTCCGCCACAGCTCGGTCGCCACGACCCCCGGGTGGGCCGCGAGCGCGATCGTCTCGGCGCCCGCCGCCTGCAGCCGCGCGCTCAGCTCGTAGGTGAACAGCAGGTTCGCCAGCTTCGACTGCCAGTAGGCGCGGTTGGCGTTGTAGCCCCGGGAGAACTGCAGATCGTCGAAGCGCATCTCGCCCTCCCGGTGACCCACGCTGCTCACGGTCACGATCCGCGAGCCCGGCGTCTCCAGCAGCGCACCGAGCACCTGCCCGGTCAGCGCGAAGTGGCCGAGGTGGTTCGTGGCGAACGTCAGCTCGAACCCGTCCACGGTGCGCTGGTACGGCGCCTGCATCACGGCCGCGTTGTTGATCAGCAGGTCCAGGCGGGAGCAGGTCGCGCGGATCTCGCCGGCGGCCTCGCGCACCGACGCCAGCGAGGCGAGGTCGAGGCGGACGATGCGCACGCTGCCCCGCCCCCCCTCCGCCCGGATCAGCCCGGCCGCCCGCTCCGCCTTGGCCATGTCGCGGCAGGCGAGCACGACGTCCGCGCCCCGCGCCGCCAGCACCCTCGCGGTCTCCATTCCCAGCCCGCCGCTGGCCCCGGTCACCACCGCGGTCCGCCCCGTCTGGTCGGGCACGCGGACGGCCGTCCACGGCTCGTGCCTGCTGCTCACCTCGGCCCCCTTCGCTCGTCGGCCTGCGGCCGGGCTCGCTGTGGTCGCGCCGGTTCGGTCTGTCCGCCGGCCTGCTGTGGTCGCGCTGTTCGGTCTGTCCGCCGGCCTGCTGTGGTCGCGCAGTTCGGTCTGTCCGCCGGCCTGCTGTGGTCGCGCCGTTCGGTCTGTCCGCCGGCCTGCTGTGGTCGCGCCGTTCGGTCTGTCCGCCGGCCTGCTGTGGTCGCGCCGTTCGGTCTGTCCGCCGGCTCGCGGTCGTCGCGCCGGTTCCGTCCGCTCGCCGGCCCGCGCCCGCGCCCGCCTGAGCCGTCCGCTCAGCCCGCATGTGATTGCCTATCAGATTCTGATAGATATTAAGATAACGTGTTCTCTGAAGCTGTCAACCCGTCCCGGCGGGATCGCGGCTGTGCCGGCGGGTATGGGACGATGAGGCCGGCCAAGGAGAGGAGCCGTGACCAGCCCCGGCACAGGCAGCAGCACGTACGCGCTGCTGACCGACGGCAGCACGGTGGAGATCAGGCCTGCAGGGCCGCGGGACGCCGATGCGGTCTACCAGATGCACGCCGCGTTGTCGCCCGACAACATGTACCTGCGGTTTTTCAGCCTGAACCCGCGCGCGGCCCAGCAAGAAGCCGCCCGGGTGAGCCGCGAGCCGGGCCCCGACCATGCGGCTCTGCTGGCGTGGCTCGGCGGCCGGCTGGTGGGGGTCGCCAGCTACGAGCCGACCGCGAAGCCGGGCGTCGCAGAGATCGCGTTTGCGGTGCCCGACGACATGCACCGGCGCGGCATCGCCACACTGCTGCTGGAGCACCTGGTCTCGCTGGCCCAGCGGCGCGGGCTGCAGGCGTTCAGGGCGGACGCCCTGGCGGGCAACTTGGCCATGCTCCGGGTGTTCGCCGATGCCGGGCTGCCGGTGCAGCAGCGGCTGCGCGACGAGGTGGTCGAGCTCACCTTCCCGCTGCCGGGCGCCGAGGCCGACCAACGCCAGGACGCCTACCTGGAGACCGTGGCCGCCAGGGAGAGCCGGGCGGGCGTGGCTAGCCTCCGCCCGCTGCTTAAGCCCGCGTCGCTCGCGGTCGTCGGCGCCAGCCGCAGGCCGGGCACCCTCGGCCGCGCCATCCTGCAGAACGTCGTCAGCGGCGACTTCCGCGGCCGCGTCTACGCGGTGAACCCGCGCGGCACGCCGGCCGACCGCATGCCGGGAGTGATGCATCTGGCGTCCGTCGGCGACCTCCCCGAGGCGGTGGACGTCGCGGTGATCGTCGTGCCGCCCGCCGCCGTGCCGTACGCGGCGGCCGAGTGCGGGCGCCGCAAGGTGCGCTGCCTCATCGTGATCACCTCCGGCCTGCGCACCGGGGAGCGGACCGAACTGCTGGCGATCTGCCGCAGGCACGGGATGCGCCTGGTCGGCCCCAACTGCTTCGGCGTCAGCGTGCCCGCGATCGGCCTGAACGCGACGTTCGCGGCCCGCCCGCCCGCGCCAGGCTCGGCGGGCGTGGTGACGCAGTCGGGCGGGCTCGGGGTCACGCTGTTCGAGCACCTGTCCCGGCTCGGCATCGGGGTGTCGTCGTTCGTGTCGGTGGGCGACAAGTACGACGTGTCAAGCAACGACCTGCTGACCTGGTGGGCCCAGGACGAGGTGACCCGGCTGGCGGTGCTCTACGTGGAGTCCTTCGGCAGCCCGCGCAAGTTCGCGCATACCGCGCGGCGGGTCGGCGCGCGGATGCCGGTGCTGACGGTCGTCGGCGGCCGGTCGGCGGCGGGCCAGCGCGCCGCGGCCTGGCACACTGCCGCCGCGGCCACGTCGCTGGCCACCCAGGAGGCGCTGTTCAGCCAGGCCGGCGTGATCGTCACCACCAGCCTGGGTGAACTGGTCGATGCCGCCGCACTGCTCGCCTGCCAGCCGCTGCCCACCGGCAACCGGGTCGCGATCGTGTCGAACGCGGGGGGCGCCGCGGTCCTCGCCGCGGACGCCTGCGGGGACAACGGGCTGCAGGTCGCCGCCGTCTCGGCGCCGGTCCAGCGGCGGCTGCGCACGCTGCTGCCAGCCGGTGCCGCGGTGCAGGGCCCGGTGCACACCACCGCGGCCATCAGCGACGAGACGTTCCGTGCCTGCCTCGAGGCGGTCGCCGCAGACGACGGTGCCGACGCCCTGATCGCGGTGGCTGTTCCCACGGCCATCTCCGACCTGCGCGCGGCGGTCACCACGGCAGCGGTCGGCAAGCCGATGGCGGTCGTGCTCGCCGGCCAGGCGGAATCGGTGCGGCTGCTGGCCAGCGGCGACGCCGGGGGGTCGGGCGGTCCCGGGACGGCCGCTGGGGTGCCGGCTGGCCGTGGGGCGGGCGGCGTGCTGGCCAGCGGCGACGCCGGGGGGTCGGGCGGTCCCGGGACGGCCGCTGGGGTGCCGGCTGGCCGGGGGCCGTTCTCCGGCTCACCGGTCGGCCGCGGGCTGGCCGTCGCCGGGCTGCCCGCCTATGCCTACCCGGAAGGCGCGGCCCGCGCGCTCGGCCACGCGGCCCGCTACCGTGCCTGGCGCGACCGGGATCCCGGGAAGGTTCCGGGCCTGCCCGGGGTGCGGACCGCCGGCGCCAGGGAGCTGGTGGGCGGGTTCCTTGCGCGCCAGTCGGCAGGCGGGTGGCTCCCGCCGGCCGCGGTCGCGGACCTGCTCGCCTGCTATGAGATCCCGCTGGGTCCGGCGGTGCGCCCAGACGGCGAGCGGGACGCCGGCAAGCCCGGGGCAGGCGCCTCCGGCGCCGTCGAGCTGCTGATCGGCGTCAAGCAGGAACCCGTGTTCGGGCCGGTCGTCGTGCTCGGGCTCGGCGGCCCGGCCGCCGGGGTCCTCGGCGATCGCGCGGCCAGGCTCACGCCGCTTACCGACACCGACGCCTATGAGCTCATCCGCCACTCTCCGGCCGCTCCGCTGCTCTGCGGCCGCCCCGGTGCCACGCCCGCCGGCACCGGGGCGCTGGCCGGCATCCTGCTCCGGGTGTCCCGGCTCGCCGATGACCTGCCGGAGGTCGCCGAGCTTGACCTCAATCCGGTCATCGTCGGCCCGGGCGGCGCCAGCGCGGCCGCGGCCCAGATTCGGCTCAGCCCGGCCGAGCCGCGGGATCCGTTCCTGCGCAGGCTGCGCTGACCGGCGGGCCGGCGCGTTCTCGCTGCGAGCCCGGCCCGCCTGCGGGAGGCCAGTCGGCGTGGCTCGAACGTTCAGGAGGGTGCGCGTCAATTTTGTGGTGACTGGCTGGTAGCTTGGCCGACTGCCTGGTCAGGCGGTTCGCGTCTGAGTGTGCTCGCTGTTGCAGACGGCTTCCCAGGTGCTGGTGGCTTCGCGGCAGCGGAGGGCGATGATGGCGTCGGCGCCGCTGGTGGTCCAGTGCATGCCGGATTGCTTGAGTCTTTGGCCGATGACGGTCTTGCAGCTGGCCTCGACGGCGCCGGAGCCGACGAAGAGGCCGCATTGGCGGAACCAGTGGTAGCGCATGCGTGGTGCGTTGTTCTGGAAGTAGCCCAAGGCGGTGTCGATCTCGTCTTTCTTCACGCCGGCGAGGGGGTACTTCCTGGTCGCGGCCACGATGCCATCGATGTAGCCGTAGTCGAGGTCTTCCAGCCGGGCGGTGAGCCACTCGTCCTTGCGGTCCAGCAGCATGAACTCGAGCTTGCGGGCTAGGTCATGGAGGTGCTCGCGGGCGTGGAACAGGTCCACGACCTGGGTCGCCTCGGGGAACTTCGCGGTCGCGATTCCCCAGATCCAGGCGGCGCCGTCGCCGATGATGGTGAACTGCCGGACGTGCTCAGCGCCGCGCCGGATGCCCTCAGCCTGCACCAGGCCGCTGAACGTGGCGGCGGGCTCGAAGGTGGCGATGACGCTGGTGGAGGCCCGGTCGCGGACCGGGTGGCCGTCGTTGTCCAGCGTGTCCTGGGTGAAGAAGACGGCGAGCTTGACCTCGCGGGTGCGGGCGCGCCCGTCCTCGCCCTTGCCCTCGCGGCCTGCGGTTTCCTTCGCTGTCATCGGGACGCCGGTGCCGTCGATGGCGGCATACAGCTTGTCTGGCAGCGGCGCGGGCGGCAGCGGGACCAGCTTGCGGGCGGCGATCAGCCGGGCCCGCTCCCGCCCGGCTTGCGCGACGGCGGTGCCGCTGGCCTCGGCAGCCCGCTCGGCCCGCTTGACGGTGAGCCTGACCCCGGCCAGCTCTTCCAGCAGGCGCGCCGCCTGCGCGAAGGGGACTGCGGCGGCGGCCCGGTCGTTCATCGCGGCCAGGCCCGGCGACATCGTCGTGCCCGCCACGCCGAGCTCAGCATCGCGGGGCGCCAGGCCGTGCCCGCAGACCGCGCAGTGATACCAGGCCCGCGTCAGGGTGACCAGGCCCAGGACGGTGCCGGCGGACTTGTCCCGGTAGCCGGCGAACACGGCCTGGTGGCCGTTCCCGCATGGGACGCGCGGCCCGCGGTGGCCCCGGCCGGCAGACAAGATCTCGCCCAGCATGCTCCCGCCCAGCCGCAGCAGCCCGGCCCGGATCACCTGCTCAGCGGCCTCCAGGCCGGAATCGCCGCAGCCCAGCGCCCTGGCCGCCTCGCCGGCCAGTCTGGCTAGCTCGACGGCCTTCTCCGCCGAGAGCGCGTCGCGGAGCCCCCCTTTTCCCCTCCCGTCCCGGGAGGGGCACCCTCGTCCGCCTCGCCCGGCCCGGCCGGGCGGGCGGCGCAGATCGCCTCGTTCACCTCCGTGACCTGCCCGACCAGGTCCCGGAACCGCTCGTACTCCAAGACCTCCCGCCGGGCTTTCTCCAGCTCAGGCCCCGGTCTCAAGTGCACCGTCCGCGTCCGCCCGCCCGCCTTCCGCGTCAGGTTCCACTGCGGCCCGTGCCCGGGATGACCTGGCACCGCGCAGGCGCAGTTCGGCTTGCCACACTTGCGGCGAACCTCGTTCAGCGACCCCCGGCGGAAGTCCCCGACCCGCCCCAGCTCTGCGTAAAGCTCCGAACGCCGGAGCTCAAGTTCCGCCAGCTCATCAGGTGCGTCAGGCACGGTACCCTCCTAATCTGGGAGTATCAATACTCTCAGATTAGGCCCGCAGCCAGCCACGATCCAGAACCGCCACTAATCTGACGCGCACCCCGTTCAGGAGGGTGTGAGACACGAATGTAGTGGTCGTTGATCTGTGCTGCTCGCGCCTTCATTCTGGGATAGGTTCTTTCTCAGAATGGAGGGACAGGTGCCTGACGAGCCGGACCTGAGACGACTGGAAGCTGAGCGGGCGCGGCTGTATGCGGAGCTGGCCGGGGTGGGTGACTTCCGGCGGGGGACGCTGGGCCCGGTGTTCCGCAAGTGCGGCAAGCCGAACTGCCGGTGCGCGCAGCCGGGTGAGCGGGGTCACGGCCCGCAGTGGAACTGGGTGCGGTGGGCGGGCGGCAAGACGGTGACCACGCATCCGCGGCCGGGCCCGGAGCTGGACAAGGCCCGGCGGGAGGCCGCGGAGTGGGAGCGGTTCAAGGCGCTGGCCGGGCAGATCGAGGCGGTGAACGAGGCGATCTGCGACGCCCGGCCGCCGTTAAGCGCTCCCGGTGAGGCAGCCCCTGGCACGCAGGGGCAAAAAAGGGGCAGCTCAGCCGGGAGCTCGCCGCCGCGCTCGCGGCGGAGGCCGCCGCTGAGGTGACGCGGCTGGCTGCTGCGGCGGCTGTGTCGGTCGCCGCCGGGCAGGGCCTGGAGGCCGCGGAGACGGCGATCCGCGCCGGGCTGCTGCGGCTGGGCGGCGGCGTGCTGGAGGACCTGCTGGCGGCCGATCCCGGCTACCGCGGCCCGCGCGTGTGCTGTGGTGCCGGGCACCAGGCGCAGTTCGCTGGCTACCGGGACAAGACCGTGGGCACGGTGCTCGGCCCGGTCCGGCTGCGCCGGGCCTGGTATCACTGCGCGGCCTGCGGGCACGGATCAGCTCCCCGGGATGAGCAGCTGGGCGTGACCGGGCAGGGCATGTCGGCGGGGCTGCGGAAGATGACCGCGCGGGCCGCGGCGGCCGTGCCGTTCGCCGCCGCGGCCCGCCTGATCAGCGAGCTGGCCGGGATCACCCTGACCGGCAAACGGGCGGGACGCCGCGCCGAGGCGGACGGGCAGGCGGCCGCGGCCGTGATCGAGGCACGGTCAGCTGCCGCCGCGGCCCGCCAGGTGATCCTGATGCCCGGCGGCGACCCGCCGGACAAGCTGTATATCGCCATCGACGGGACCGGCGTGCCCATGGTCGCCACCGAGACCGAGGGCCGCGACGGCAAGGGCGAGGACGGCAAGGCACATACCCGGGAGGTGAAGATGGCCGTCGCGTTCACCCAGGCCACCGTCAATGAGGAAGGCTTCCCGGTCCGCGATCCCGGCTCCTCCAGCTATCTGGCCACCTTCGCCCCCGCCGCCGGGTTCGGGACTTTGATGGCCGCCGAGGCCTGCCGGCGCGGCGCCGGGCGCGCCCGCCAGCTCACCATCCTCGGAGACGGCGCGGTGTGGATCTGGAACCTCGCCGCGCAGCACTTCCCCGCCGCCACTCAGATCGTCGACTTGTTCCACGCCCGCGAGCACCTCCACGAGCTGGCGAACCTGGCCGCCCGGCTGCTCAGCACCGGCAAGCAGGACTGGACCGCCGCCCGGCTCGCCGAACTCGACAACGGTGACATCCCCGCCCTGCTCGCCGCCGGCCGCGACCTTAGATTCATCGGCTCGCTCGCCACAGAACGCGACAAGGCCCTGCACTACTTCGAGACCAACGCCCACCGCATGCACTACGCCTGGTACCGCAAGCACGGCCTGTTCGTCGGCTCCGGCACCGTCGAAGCCGGCTGCAAGTCCGTCATCGGCCAGCGACTCAAGCTATCGGGCATGCGCTGGACCGAACACGGAGCCACCGGCATCCTCACCCTGCGCTGCCAGGAAGCCAGCAACCGCTGGGACGAAATCTGGCCACAATCCCGAGACCAGACCCAGGCAGCATGACCCCGGATCTGAACCAGCACCACACTCAGATCACGCTGGTCAGCGGAAGCTACCCGCCGGTCACCTACATCCGTGTCCCACACCCCCGGCTTTGCGGCCAGCGCCCGGCTGTCGGTACCGGCGCCTAGGATCGCCGTGTGCTGACCGGCCGTGAAAGGGGCGTGTGCTTTGGCTGAGCCACCTGTGCTGGCGCTGTCCGGAATGGTCCTTGACGCGCCGGATGCCGGGGAGCTTGCGGGCTTCTACCGGAGGCTGCTCGGCTGGACGGCGGAGCAGGACGAACCCGGCTGGGTCAAGCTGCGCTCCCCAGACGGCGGCCCCGGGCTGTCGTTCCAGACGGAGCCGGCGTATGTGCGGCCGGTATGGCCTGCCGGGCCTGGCGACCCGCAGATGCAGGCGCATCTCGATATCGCGGTCGGGGATCTGGCAGCGGCGGGCGAGCACGCGGTGGCTGTCGGCGCGGTCCTGGCCGAATACCAGCCGCAGGATGACGTCCGCGTTTACCTCGACCCCGCTGGTCACCCGTTCTGCCTCTTCCTGCCCGGAGCCTGAGCAGGCCTCGCCAGCCGCTGCGGGTGCGGTATCGGCCAGATCGGCCCCCGCTCAGGCGTTCTAGGATGAACTGCTGGGAACGGAGGTGCCACATACGGTGACGGCGCGAGAGATCACGGTGGGCGTGGTCGCGCCCGCTTATGTCAACGTCCCGCTGTGGGTGGCGCAGCGGCGCGGCTTCCTCGACCAGCAGGGGCTGCGTGCCGCGCAAACGATCGTCGGGACCACCGAGGGCACGACGCAGGCGGTGCGGGACGGGGACGTCGACCTGGCGCTCACCGCGCCGGAGGGCAGCATCGCGGACGCCGCCGCGGGAGGCCCGTTGCGCGTGGCCGCCGGCCTGATCGACAGGCCGCCGCTGTCCCTGATCGCGCTCGGCAGGCACCGGACATTCGGCGATTTGCGCGGCGGCAGGATCGGGACGTCGTCCCTCAAGGAGGGGACCAGACATGTGGCCGAGCGGATGCTGGCCGCGCACGGCCTGAGGTACCCAGGCGACTACGACTGGGCGCTCGAGGGCTCGCACATCGAGCGGTGGAAGGCGCTGCAGGCGGGGACCATCGACGCCGCGCTGCAGATGATCCCCTACGACTACATCGCCGAGGAGGCGGGGTTCACCAACCTTGGCGCGGCCGCCGAGGACTTCGCGTTCAACGCGGTCTGCGTGCGCGACGACATCGATCATGCGCTGCTCACCGGTTTCCTGCGGGCCATGCTGCAGGCGGTCGGCTGGTTCCGCGGCAACGTCACCCAGGCTGCGGCGATCGCGGCGGCCGAGACCTCGGTCGAGGAGCGGCACGCCGTGCGTGCCTGCCGGGCCCTGTCGGCCGATGGCGTCATCCCGGCCAGCCTGCGCATCGGCCCCGCGGCGTTCGGGGCGGCTGTCGAGGCGCTGCGCTTGTCCGGCGGCCTGCCATCCGGGCAGGCCAACCCCGCGGCCGCGCTCGACTACACGTGCCTGGACAGGGCCTTGAACGTCACGCCAGGCGGGAGCTCAGCATGATCGACGTGGCCGTGGCCGGCGGCGGGCCCGTCGGCATGTGGCTCGCCGCCGAGCTGCACCGGGGCGGCGCCCGGCCGGTCGTGCTCGAGCGGCGCCCGGAGCGGTCGCCGCACTCGAAGGCGCTGACGCTCTACCCCAGGACGCTCGAGCTGTTCGCGATGCGCGGGATCGCGGGCCGGTGGCTGGACGAGGGCACCCGGCTGCCCTCGTCCCATTTCGCGATCCTGCCCAGCCGGCTGGACTTCACCTCGCTGGACACCCGGTTCCCGTTCACCCTCTTCCTTCCGCAGGTGCGCACCGAGCAGCTGCTCGAAGAACACCTGGCGTCGCTCGGGGTGCCGTACCTGCGCTCGCACACCGTAACCGGCCTGCGGCAGGACGCCGACGGCGTCGACCTGGACGTGCTCACGCCGTCCGGGCCGAAGGAGTTCCGCGCGGCGTACGTGGTCGGCTGCGACGGCGGCACGAGCACGGTGCGCCGGGCGGCCGGGATCGAGTTCGCCGGGACGCCCGCCACGTGGTCCACGCTTGTCGGCGACGTCGAGCTGGCCGAGCCGCCGCCGGAGCGCGCGCTGACCCTCAACCTGGCCGGCGGGTCGATGTATGTGCTTGCCCTCGGCGGCGGCCGGTACCGGATCGCCGCGATCGACCACGCGACGCTGAGCAACCTGACGGACGCGCCGGCGACCTTCGAGGAGCTGCGCGCGGCCGTGCTCCGGCTGGCCGGCACCGACTACGGCATGCGGGACACCGCGGACGCCTGGCTGAGCCGGGTGGACAACACGACCAGGCAGGCTGCTCACTACCGTCAGGGCCGCGTGTTCCTCGCCGGGGATGCCGCGCACATCCACTACCCGGCGGGCGGCCAGGGCCTGAACCTGGGCCTGCAGGACGCCTTCAACCTGGCCTGGAAGCTTGCCGGGGCGGTCAGGGGCTGGGCGCCGTGCTGGCTGCTCGACAGCTACCACGCCGAGCGGCACTCGGTCGGGCTTGAGGTCGTCGAGGATTCCCTCGCGCAGTGCGCGCTGTTCGCCAACCCGAGCCGGGAAGGCATCGCGCTGCGGGACCGGTTCAGCCGGCTGCTCGCGACGCATCCGTCGCTCAACGCCGAACTCGCCGTCCGGCTGGCCGGCCTCACGGTGAGCTATCCGGACGGCGGCCGCCGCGTTCCCGACCTCGCCCTGCGCGGCGCTCCGTCGCCGAGCGTGTTCGGGCTCTTGTCGGGCGCGAGGTTCGTGCTGCTTGACCTGGCGTCCCGGGCCGGCGGCGGGCAGGCGGTCAGCAGCGCCCCGGCCGCGGCCGACGGCCACAGCGACCGGCTGAGCGTGGTCACCGCCGCCCTTGCCGAGGACCGGGAAGACTGGGCCGGCGTGCGTTCCGTGCTGATCCGGCCGGACGGCCACGCGGCATGGTCCTGCGGCGAGGACGACCATGCCGCCGAACCTCCGCTGGCCCGGTGGCTCGGACCGGGCTGACCGCGCGCACTCCGCTGGCCATTTCGGCGTTCCTCGGCGGCTGACCGGGGCCGGCGCACCGAGCCGGCGCTACGCGTCGCGGGTCATCATCCGCCAGGCCCCGAGCACCGACCAGACGACGATCCAGCCGACGATCACCGAGATCATCGCCCAGGTGGGCATCGGCGGTATGCCGAGTGCGCCCCGCCCGCCGAACACCAGCCCACCGGGGCCGGGGCCGCCGCCGCCGGTGGCCGGCGCGAGCGCGGCGGGGCGAAGCTGGTCCATCGCGACGCCGACGTCGAGCCGCTGGCCGTCCAGGAAGTAGGGGATCGCGGCGCGGGCCAGGATCGGGGTCACGATGATCTCGAGCGCGATCAGCAGGATCGTCGACAGCGTGCGCTGCCCGGTCAGCGAGCCCAGCCCGAGGCCGACCAGGAACCCGATCCCGATCTCGAGCTCGAGCCACAGCCCGATCTTGAACATCTCGTTGGGCGCCGGGTTGAACGTGGCGTCCTCGGCCGAGGTGTACTGGGAGTAGTCGGTGGCTATGTCGCTGGCATTCGGTTTGACCTGTGCGGAGTTGGGACCACTCGCGATGACGCCGACGAATGCCTGTCCCGCCTGCTGCGGATGCTGCTCGACCCACGTCTTCAGCTGGGCCTGGTCAAGGTAGGCCGGTATCGAGATGTTGTTCATGCTGACCGTGGTCGGCTGTGGGACGCCCTCGTAGGCCGTCACCAGGCAAAGCATCGTGAACGCTACGGCCACCGCCGGGACCAGGACCGCGAGGCCGGCCGGGATGCGGGCCAGGTAAAGGGCCAGGCGCGACCGCCCGGTGACCACCAGGTAGCGGAACACGCCGTCGTTCAGGTCGGTGGTCCCGGCCGCGGCGCCGACCACGGCGGCGACGATGAACCCGAACTCCGCGGTCAGGTTGGCGATCGCGTTGAACACGCTGGGTGCCCCGGCCGGCCCGTAGTGCGCCGGGTCGAACAGGTGGAACGCCAGCCGCAGGCCGAGGATGAGCACGGTCGGCGCGATGATCATCACCGCGACCGTGATCATGAGGCCGCGGCGCTTGCGCAGCTCCAGGTGCTTGGTCGCGATCAGGTCCCAGGTCGGCAGCGCGGCGCCGAGCCGCCGCGGGACCGTCGTCCGGGCGGGCCCTGCCGGGGATCGTCCTTCGGACAGCAGCGGCTCGGCCGCGGGCGCGGGGCTGGTCACGGCTTGGTGTCTCCCAGTCGTGTCGTCACGGACAGGAACCATTCCTCGAGCGAGGCGCGGGTCTCCCGGAGGCCGTACACGGAGATGCCCGCGTTGACCAGCCGCCGGTTGATGTCGGCGGTCAGCTCGCGCGAGGCCCCTGCGGGCAGGGTGACCGTCAGCCCGGCCTCGGTCAGGGCCGTGCCCGCGGCGATCCCGGCCTCGTCAATGAGCCGCGCGGCCCGGGCCGGGTCGGCGCAGTCCACCTGCAGCGACGCCGCGCCCGCGCTCCGGGTGAGCTCGTCGATCGGGCCCTGGCGGACCACCCGGCCGCGGTCGACGATCGCCACCGCGTCGCAGGTGCGCTCCACCTCGTCGAGCAGGTGCGAGGACAGCACCACGGTCCGGCCCTCGTCGACCAGGCTTATGATCATCGACCGCATCTCGTGCATCCCGGCCGGGTCGAGCCCGTTCATGGGCTCGTCCAGGATCAGCAGCTCAGGGTCCGCGAGAAGGCACGAGGCCACTCCGAGGCGCTGGCGCATGCCCATGGAGTACGAGGCGACCTTGTCGTCGGCGCGCTCGGCCAGGCCCACCCGCTCCAGCGACGGCCCGATCCGCTCTCGCGCGTCGCCGCCGCGGGCCGCGGCGAGCAGGCGGAGGTTGTCGCGACCGCTCAGGTGCGGGTGGAACCGTGGCTCGTCCACGATCGCGCCGACCCGGGCCTGAGCCCGGCTCCGCTCGGCCGGGACCGGGATCCCGAGCAGCGACATCGTGCCGCGGTCGGCCCGGGTCAGGCCGAGCAGGGTGCGGATCAGCGTGGTCTTGCCGGCGCCGTTGGGCCCCAGGTAGCCGAACGCGCAGCCGCGCGGCACCAGCAGCTCGACGTCGTTGACCGCGATGGTGGTCCCGAACCGCTTGGTCAGGCCGTGGGTCTCCACCGCCCACCCGTCGGCCGGGCGGTCGAAGGAGATCGCGCGGCGGGGCGTACGGGCCGGCGCGGCGATCGTGTCACCGTTCGGCGCGGGGGCCGTGTCGCCGTTCGCCGCGCCGGGCGTCACGGGCGACGCGGCAGGTGCGGACGCTCTGGCGTGCCAGGGCTGGTCGGCCGGCCCTGGTGGCGGCGGGGTTTGAGCCGTCGGCTCCCGGCGGCCCCAGGCGTCGTCGCGCTCGGTGTGCCGCCCGCGGCGGGTGCGCCAGATGCCGAAGCCCACCGCGGCGAGCACGACAATCAGGAGAGGGCCCAGCCCGAACGGGACGCGCTGACCCCCCGCGACGACAGCGGCCGCCGAGCGGGCCGTGTCGGCTGCGTGTGGCGAGATGACTCGCGGATCGATGGCGTTCATCGTAGGCAATCGTGACCGAACCGCGAGGCGCTGTCATCGTGCGCGAGGATCAGCCCTGCGTCATTCCCGAGACCGAGGCCGAGCGGGGCGCGAATCGCCCGGCCGAGCTAGGCACGGGCGTCCGCTCACATCGCGGTGACGATCCCCGCCTGGTACGCGAGGATGACCAGCTGGGTGCGGTCGCGGGCATCGAGCTTGGTCAGGATCCGGCTCACGTGCGTCTTGGCCGTGGGCAGGCTCACCCGCAGGGCCTGCGCGAGCTCGGCGTTGGACAGCCCACGGGCGACCAGGCACAGCACCTCGCGCTCGCGCTCGGTGAGCTCGTCCAGGCCCCGGTGAGCCTTCGCCGGGGCCCGGCCCCCGGCGGTGAAGTGGGCGATGAGCCGACGCGTGACGCTCGGGGCCAGCAGCGCCTCCCCGGCGGCGACGGTGCGGATCGCGGCCAGCAGCTCCTCCAGGGGGCGGCTCTTCAGCGCGAAGCCGCTGGCCCCGGCGCGCAGCGCCTCGAAGACGTAGTCGTCCAGGTCGAACGTGGTGAGGATGAGCACCCGCGGCGCGCCCGCGCCCGGGCCCGAGGTGATCTGCCGCGTCGCCTCGATCCCGTCCATCACCGGCATCCGGACGTCCATGACCACGACGTCCGGCGACAGGCCGGCCGCGAGCTCGACCGCCTGCCGCCCGTCCGCGGCCGCGCCGACGACCTCCAGGTCATCCTCGGCGTCGATCAGCGACGAGAACGCGGTGCGGAGCAGCGCCTCGTCGTCCACGACGAGGACACGGGTCGTCACCGGGATCTCCGGAGGAAGCCCCGGCGTTCCGGCCGGGCAGGAATCCGGTGCCTGGTGTGGCGGGGCGGCGTTTTGTCGGTGGTGAGCGGCATGCTGGGAATGTGGGGACGGCGTACCGGTGCCGGGCCTACCCCGATCCGGCACAGCAGGCGGTGCTGAACCGCACATTCGGCTGCGTACGGGTGGTGTGGAACACCACCCTTGCCGCACGGCAGCGCCGAACTGAGCCTTTCCGCCAGGACGTGGCAATGCCCGTCCTGCGGCACCCGGCATGACCGGGACGTCAACGCCGCCACGAACATCCTGGCCGCTGGTCAAGCGGTGACTGCCTGCGGAGCTGATGTCAGCCACTCCGGGACCTCCCGGGTGCAATCGGCGGTGAAACAGGAACCCCGGCCGGTGACGGCCGGAATCCCCGTCCTTCAGGGCGGGGAGTAGTCAACCCGACGCCTCGACCGGGATCTCGGCCAGCACGCGGAAGCCGCGGCCGGGCAGCGGCTCGGCGGCCAGCCGGCCGCCGAAGGCGGCGACCCGCTCCCGCATGCCGACGACGCCGTGGCCGGTGCCCGGGCCGGCCGTAACCTCGCCTCCGGCCCCGGGGCGCCGGGCCGGCCCGCCGTCGTCGGCGACCTCGAGGCGAACCCGGTCGGCGGATACGGCGAGGTCGACCGAGGCGCGGGCGCCCGGGGCGTGCTTCACCACGTTGGTCAGCGCCTCCTGGACGACCCGGTAGAGGGAGAGCTCGAGCGCCGGGGAGAGCCGCTGGTCGGTGCCTGACGTCCGCAGGTCCACCGGGGTGCCCGAGGCCCGCACGTTGTCTGCGAGCTCCTTCAGGTCGGTGAGCCGCGGCGCCGGCGCCAGCGCGGCATCCCCGATCTGCTCGTCGCGCAGCAGCCCGAGCACCACCCGCAGCTCGTCCTGGGCGGTCCGCCCGATCATCTCGATCGATTCGAGCGCGGCCCTGGCCTCCTCCGGGCGCCTGGCCATGAGCCGCCGGCCCACCCCGGCCTGGACGGTGATCACCGCGAGCGTGTGGGCGACGACGTCGTGCAGCTCGTGCGCTATGCGCACCCGCTCTTCCCGGACCTCCTGGCGGGCGCGCTCGGCCTCGGCGGCGCGCTCGCGCTCGGCCTGCTCGGCCAGCCCGGCCAGGTAGCGCCGCCGGGCCGCGACGCTGTCGCCCACGAACCACCCCGCCACCAGCGGGGAGTAGCCTGCCACGCCCTCGAGGGCCAGCGGCGCGTGCGGGAAGGCGAGCCAGGAGTACAGCAGCCCCGCGCCCAGCACCGCCGCGACGGTCACGGCCGCCCGGATCGAGGTCCGTCGCGACAGATTCGACGCGGCCAGGTACACGGCCACGCCCAGCATCAGCCCGAAGGGCAGCGAGGCGCTGCCGGAGGCCATGACCATGGCGGCCGCGGCGGCCGTGACCGCGAGCATCGCGGACGGCCACCGCCGCAGCGCCACGATCAGGCAGCACGCCACGAGCGCCGCAGGAATCCGCTGCCCTGGCGCCGGGGCGTTCACGGCCGTTATGGCCAGTGCGGCGAGCGCCGTGCACACGGCGAGGACGGCGATGGCCAGCCGAGGGCGCTCGTTGATTGCGCGGCCAGCAGGCCACCGTGGCGGCCGCTCGGCCAGATAATCACCCACACAATGACGGTAACGAGCGCGCCCGCCGATCGCATCAGCCGGGAGAATGACGTCTGACCCGCGGGGCTGCGGCGGTCAGCCCGTGCCGCGCTCGTTGAGCCAGCGCGAGACCTCGCCTCCCCACGCCTCCGGAACCTCCCAGAAGGTCATGTGGCCCGCGTCGACGAGCCGCAGCTCGGCGGCGGGCAGGGCCTCCGCCAGCTCGGCTGACAGCTCCGGCCGGGTCAGGATGTCGTGGCGGCCGGCCAGCACGAGCGCGGGCTGCGGCACGCCGCCGAGTCGTGACAGCGCGTCGTGGCCGCGGCAGGCGGACGCGGCGGCGGCGAAGCCGCGGAGGTCGGGTGGGGGCGTGGCGCGGAACTCGGCGACGGCCCCCGGATTCCGCGCCAGATGACCAGGGGACATGCAGAACAGCAGCAAGCTGTCCAGCAGCTGCGCGGCCCTGCCTTCGCTGGCGAGCGAGCCCCAGTGCTCGAAGAGCACGGCGAGGAACGTGTCGGTGCGCCCCCACGAGTTCGACAGCACGACGCCGGAGAGGTCGCCTGGGTGCCTGATCGCCCACTCCTGGCAGATCGCGCCGCCCATGGATGAGCCGATCGCGGCGCACGGACCCAGGACCAGCGCGCGGTGCACCGCATGGGCGTCGGCGGCCAGGCCGGCGATGCTGTACGGGCCCGGCGTGACCGGGCTGAGGCCGATGCCGCGGTTGTCGAACGTCACGCAGCGGTACCCCCGGGTCAGGAACGGCAGGACCGGCTCCCACGACGAGCGGTCATCCCCCAGCCCGGCGACCAGGATGACCGGCGGCGCCCCGGCCGGGCCGTGGACGTCCACCGCGAAACGTCCTCGCTCGGTGTCGATGAACTCCGGCACGGTGTTCACCCGGCCGGCTGCGGCTGGACGTGGTAGCGGCCCAGGCCGACGTAGTTCTCGGCCAGCGAGGTCGACGCCGCCTCCGAGGTGCACACGTAGTCCAGGTACGACTCCTGCAGCCGGCGGTCGTAGGCGTCGTAGGAGCCGAACGAGTGCAGCAGCGTGGTCATCCACCAGGAAAAGTGCTGCGCCCGCCACACCCGGCGCAGGCAGGTTTGCGAGTACCCGTCGAGCAGCGCTGAGTCGCCCGCGGAGTACCACGCGGTCAGGGCCTCGGTCAGCACGGTGACATCGAACGCCGCCAGGTTCAGGCCCTTGGCGCCGGTCGGCGGCACGATGTGCGCCGCGTCCCCGGCGAGGAACAGCCGGCCGAACTGCATCGGCTCGGCCACGAAGCTGCGCATCGGGGTGATGCCCTTCTCCATGACCGGGCCGGTGGACAGGCTCCAGCCCGGCACCGTCTCCAGCCGCGCGGCGAGCTCGTCCCAGATCCGGTCGTCGGGCCAGTTCGCGATGTCCTCGTCCGGGGCCACCTGCAGGTAGAACCGGCTGACCTTGGGGCTGCGCATGCTGTGCAGGGCGAAGCCGCGCGGGTTGCTCGCGTAGATCAGCTCCTCCGCGGACGGCGCCACAGCCGCCAGCACGCCGAGCCAGCCGAACGGGTACTCCTTGTCGAAGAACGTCAGCACCCCGGCTGGGATGGCGTCCCGGCAGACCCCGTGGAACCCGTCGCAGCCCGCGATGAAGTCCGCCTCGAGCACGCCGCGCTCGCCGTCGCGGGCGAACGACACCCGCGGGTGGAGGCCGTCGAAACCTTCGGGCACGACGTCGGTCGCCCCGAAGAGGATCTGCCCGCCCGCGGCCAGCCGCGCCGCGATCAGGTCCTTGACCACCTCCTGCTGCCCGTACACGGTGATCGCCCGGCCGGGCACCAGCTTCTCGAACGCGATGCGGTGGCCCGCGCCGCCGAACCGCAGCTCGATGCCGTGGTGCACCAGGCCCTCGCGCAGCATCCGCTCCCCCACGCCGGCGCTGATCAGCGTGTCGACGGTGCCTTGCTCCAGCACGCCCGCCCGCACCCGGTGCTCCACGTAGTCCCGGCTGCGCGCCTCCAGCACCACCGACTCGATGCCGGCCTGGTGAAGGAGGTGCGACAGCAGCAGCCCGGCCGGCCCGGCACCGACGATCGCGACCTGGGTACGCATTCACCGCTCCTTCCGCGACGGCCTGGCCAGGGCCTGGGCCGGCTGCCGATTGAGAGGATAAGGCCACCGCGTTCCGTACGTGAGCGCGCATGCCGCGCAATTCGGCGATGATGTGGCGGCGGCGCGCCGCTCAAGCAGCACGCCGATGGAAGCCCGGGCACCACGACCGTGCTCCGGGGCACCGGCACGGTCGCCTCCAACACGGTCGTGGGCACCACGCTGCTGCTGGAAAGGCCGGCCGAACACGGTCGTGGGCACCTAGCTGTGGCTGTACCAACAGCGCGGGCACCACGACCGTGCTCCGCAGCACCGGCACGGCGGCCTCCAACACGGTCGTGGGCACCACGCTGTTGCTGCCCGGTGCGGACGGCGGGCAGGACGCGCGCTTTGCCGCTGCCCCGGCGGACGCGGCAGGACCGTACGTGGTATACTCTTCACATGTCTGAGGAGTTGGCCGCGGCGCAGGGTGTTCGGTGCCGCTGACGTCGTTGCGCCGGAGCCCGCTGGTCGAGCTGGCCGTGAGCCAGCTGCGTGAGCAGGTGCTGTCCGGGCAGTGGCCGGTGGGCGCGCGGCTGCCGGCGGAGACCGAGCTGGCGCAGCGGCTGGAGGTGGGGCGCTCCACGGTGCGCGAGGCGGTCCGGGCGCTGGTGCACGCCGGGCTGCTGGAGACGCGGCAAGGCTCGGGCACCTACGTCCGGTCGGTCACGCCGGGAGCCGACTGGGAGCCCAGGCTGCGCCGGGCCGCCGTGCTGGAGGTCTACGAGGTGCGCCAGGCGCTCGAGGTGCAGGCCGCGCGGCTCGCCGCCGCGCGGCGCACCGACGCGGACGTCGCGGCGCTGCACGAGTCCCTCGCGGAACGCGAGCTCGCCCGGGCGCGGGCCAGGGACGGGGCGTTCGTCGAGGCCGACCTGGCGTTCCACCGGTGCGTGGTCGCGGCCGCGCACAACCCGCTGCTCGCCGAGATGTTCGGCTCGTTCGTCAGCGTGCTCCGCGAGGCGCTGATCGCGGTGGTCACCGACCGCGGCCTCGACGATGTCGGCGCAGACCCGGCGCACAGCCGCCTGGCCGCTGCCATCGAGGCCGGGGACGCCGCCGCCGCCGAGCAGGCCACGCGCGACCATCTCTATCCGACCGCCGCCGCGCTGCAATCGCTGATCGGCCGGTGACCGCCATGGCCCGTCCGTTTCTGCTGCGCCGGTCAAGTCATCAGACATCTGCACTAGTGCCCGGCAGCGGGCGCATCCTCGCGCTGCTGGCCGCGACGCACACGATCGACGACCTCTACCAGGGTGCGGTGCCCGCGCTGCTGCCGTTCCTGGCGCTGGAGCGCCACTACACCTACACCGCGCTGACCGGCATCACCCTCGCGGCGACGTTCCTGTCGAGCGCGGTCCAGCCTGCCTTCGGTGTGCTGACCGACCGACGGCGCCACGGCTGGCTGATCGCGGCCGGGCTGCTCGTGGCCGGGCTCGGGATCGGCCTGTCCGGCCTGGGTGACAGCTACCTGGTCACCTGGCTCGCCGTCGCCCTGTCCGGTGTGGGCGTCGCCGCTTACCACCCCGAGGCGACCAGGACCGCGCGCGGCGTGGCCGGGAACTCCACGCAGGCCATGAGCTGGTTCTCGGTGGGCGGAACGGCCGGGCTCGCGCTCGGGCCGCTGGTGGTCACGCCCGTGCTGCTCGCCACCGGGCTGCGCGGAACCCCGCTGCTCGCGCTGCCCGCGGTGGCGACCGCCGCGCTGCTGGCCGCCCGCCGGCCCTGGCGGCGCGCGCACGCCGCGGCACGCGCCAGCGGACCGCAGCGTCCCGGCGGCCCCGAGCAGGCCGCCGGCGGCGCGCCGCGCCGGCGCCGTGACGACTGGCGCAGCTTCGCCAGGCTCACCGCGGTCGTCACGATCCGGTCGATCGGCTACTTCGGCGTGGCCTCGCTGATCGCCCTGTTCGTTATCCGCAGGTTCCACGAGCCGACCGCGGTGGGCTCGGCCGCGCTCACCGCGTTCGTTGCCGCCGGGGCCGCTGGCTCGCTGACCGGCGGCTGGCTGGCCGACCGGTGGCGGCGGCTGGCCACGGTGCGCCTCGGCTACGCGTGCACGATCCCGGCGCTGCTGCTGCTTGCGGTCGCGCCAGACGTCGTGGTCGCGTTCGGTGCCGCGATCGCCGCCGGCCTGGCGATGTTCCTGCCGTTCGCGGTGCAGGTCACGCTCGGCCAGGACTACCTGCCGAACCGGATAGGAACGGCGAGCGGCGTCACCCTCGGGCTGGCGCTGTCCATCGGCGGGCTGGCCACGCCGCTGTTTGGGCTGCTTGCGGACAGCCGCGGCCTCACGGTCACGCTTCTGGTGCTGGCCGCGCTGCCGGTGGCATCGCTGGCTCTCGCCGGCGGGCTGCGCGAGCCGCGGCAGCCCGCGGCGATCACCCGGCCAGCCAGCGCCTGAAGAAGCTCGCCTGCGCCCGCAGCATCCCGGCGATGACCTCCGGCTGCCAGACCATGTGCGTCACCCCGGGCAGCGCGAGCAGGCCGTGCTCACCGGGCGCCGCCAGCAGTTCCCTGGACAGCAGCAGCGAATGCCGCGGGTGGACGTTGTCGTCCGCGAGGCCGTGGATCAGCAGCAGCGGCCTGCGCAGGCCCGCTGCGAGCGGCAACAGTGACGTCCGCTCGTAGGCGTCAGGATGGTCGGCGGGATGGCCGAGCCAGCGCTCGGTGGCCGCGGTGTCGTAGTAGCGCCAGTCGCTGACCGGCGCCCCGGCGACCGCGGCGTGGAACACGTCGGGCCGCCGCAGCACGGCCAGGGCCGACAGGTAGCCCCCGAACGACCAGCCGCGGATCCCGACGCGACCTGCGTCCAGCTCACCCGGATAGCGAGCGAGAACGTCCTCCAGCGCCGCGACCTGGTCGTCGAGCGCGGGCGTGGCGACGTCGAGGTGGCAGGCCCGGTCCCAGCGCGGGCCCCGCGCGGGCGAGCCCCGGCCGTCGGCGACGATCACGGCAAACCCCTGATCGGCGAGCCACTGTGGCTCGTTGAACACCCGGCGTGCCTTGAGCACCATCTGGCTCGGCCCGCCGTACGGCGCCATGAGGACCGGCAGCGGCCCCGGCGGCCGGTGGCCGTCCCGCGGCAAGATCACGGCGGTGCGCAACTCCCGCTCGCCAGCGCGCAGCAGCGTCACCTCTGGCGCGAACGTCACCTTCCGGGGCAGCGAGCCGATCGTGGCGGCCAGGTTCCCGCGGTCGAAGACGCGCACGGACACACCGTCGCGGTCGAGCGTCTCGGAGGTGATCGCGAGCAGGTCGCCGTTCACCACGGCGGCGTGCACCCCAGGTTCGTCGGTGAGCTGCTCGATGTCGCCGGTGGCGTGATCCCAGGCGTACACGTGCTGCTCGGTCGGCTCCGTCGTCGCCGTGAACACCGTCCGCTCACCGGTCCCGGCGACGCCGCGCACCTGGAGGCCTGCTGGCGTGCCGGGCTCGTCGCCGGCGAACAGCCGGTAGGTGTCGTCGGAGGGGGCCGACCACAGCAGCCGGCCGTCAGGAAGCCACCTCGGGGTCCCCGGCATCAGCTCCAGCCAGGCCGGGTCGGTGCCGGCGCGCACGAGCGAGGTCTTGCCGGTGGCCGGGTCGACCGTCCGGATCTCGGCCAGGTGGTGGTCCCGCGCGAGCAGCGCGAGCGTCGGCGGGCCGCCGGGCTCCCAGCGAGCGGCCATCAGGTAGGGCAGCCGCTCGTCCGGTGCCCCGGTGACCGCCACCGTGCCGCCGTCGAGCGCGGCGAGGACCAGGCGCACCTCGGCGTTGGCCGTGCCGGCGCGCGGGTAGCGCTGGCGCGCCGGCTGCTCCTCGTTGTACGTGGGATCGCCGAGCCAGCACGTGGTGACGTCGCGGTTGTCGACCTTGGCGACCAGCAGCTGGCGGCCGTCGGGGCTCCACCAGAAGCCGTGCTGGCGGCTCATCTCCTCCGCGGCGGCGAAGTCGGCGGCGCCAAAGCTTACGTCCGGGTCCGCGTCCGCCAGCTCGAGGACGGCCTCGCCGTCGAGCGTGACCACCCGCAGCGCGCTGCCCTGCAGGTACCCGATGGCCGCGCCGGACGGGTCGAGTTGGGGGTCAACGCAGTCTCCGCCGGCCGGCACTTCGCGCGTGTCCCCGGTATCCAGGCCGCACACGAACAGCCTGCCGGACAGCGCGAAGGCCGCTGCCCGGCCCGCCGCGTCGGCCGAGTAGGCCACGATGCCTCGGGCCGACTCGCGCATCCGCTCCCGGCGGGACAGCTCGGCGGCCGGGATGACTTCCGCCGCACCGCCCAGCAGGTCGCGGGGATCGGCCAGCAGGCGCTCGGCGCCGGTATCCAGGTCGACGGCCCACAGGGCGGTGACCGGGTCGTCCGCCGCGACCGAGCGCAGGAACACTGCCTGCCGGCGGGCCGGGATGAGGGTCAGGTCGCGCGGCCGGCCCAGGGTGAACCGGCGGCTGGCCGCATAGCTCTCGAGGACCTCGTCGCCGTCGCGGCCAGCTTGCGTCACGTACGCTCCTCCGTCTGCCAGCCGTGCGCCGGCGCACGCCGGCTCAACACAGGACCTTGGCTTATCCGGAAACCGATCATGCCTTATCGTCAGGTCATGACCATAATTGGCTCCTCGCAAGGCGGCCCCGGGCTCGCCCAGGAACGCCGCATTGTCACCGAGATCCCCGGACCGGTGTCACGCGAAATGCTGGAGCGCCGGCAGCGCAGCGTCGCGCGTGGGCTCAGCCATGTGCTGCCGGTGTTCGTGACCGCCGCGGGGGGCGGCGTCGTGGTCGACGCCGACGGCAACTCCCTGATCGACTTCGGCTCCGGGATCGCCGTGACCTCCGTGGGCAACAGCGCCGACCTTGTCGTCGAGCGGGTCAGCGAGCAGGTGGCACAGTTCACGCACACCTGCTTCATGGTCACGCCCTACCAGGGCTACGTGGAGGTATGCGAGGAGCTGAACCGGGTCACGCCCGGCGACCATGACAAGCGGTCCGCCCTGTTCAACTCCGGTGCCGAGGCCGTCGAGAACGCGGTGAAGATCGCCCGCCACGCAACCGGGCGCACCGCGGTGGTGGCGTTCGACCACGCCTACCACGGCCGGACCAACCTGACCATGGCGATGACCGCCAAGAACATGCCGTACAAGGACGGCTTCGGGCCGTTCGCCTCCGACGTCTACCGGGTGCCCATGGCCTACCCGTTCCGCTGGCCGGGCGGCCCCGAGGCCTGCAAGGCGCGCGCCCTGGACGTGGTCACCGGCCTGATCCACACCCAGGTCGGCGAGAAGAACGTGGCGGCCGTGGTGATCGAGCCGATCCAGGGCGAGGGCGGGTTCGTGGTCCCGCCGGACGGGTTCCTCCCCGGTCTCGCCGCGTTCTGCAAGGACAACGGGATCGTGTTCGTCGCCGACGAGATCCAGTCCGGGTTCTGCCGGACCGGGGACTGGTTCGCCGTTGACCACGAGGGCGTGGTGCCCGACCTGGTGACCACGGCCAAGGGCATCGCGGGCGGGCTGCCGCTGGCGGGGGTGACCGGCCGCGCCGAGATGATGGACGCGGTGCACCCCGGCGGCCTCGGCGGCACCTTCGGCGGCAACCCGGTCGCGTGTGCCGCCGCGCTCGGCGCGATCGAGACCATGAGCAAGGAAGACCTGCCCGCCGCGGCGCGGCGGATCGGCGACATCATGCTGCCCCGGCTGCGCAAGCTCGCCGAGGCCCATCCGGAGATCGGCGACGTTCGTGGCCGCGGCGCGATGATTGCCATCGAGCTGGTCCGGCCGGGCACCCTGGAACCCGACCCGGCCCTGACGGCCAAGGTCGCGAAGGCCTGCCACTCGGCCGGGCTGGTGGTGCTCACCTGCGGCACGTTCGGCAACGTGCTGCGGTTCCTGCCGCCGCTGGTCATCCCGGAGCGGCTGCTGAACGAGGGCCTGTCGATCCTCGAAGACGCGTTCGCCGGGCTGTGACCGCGGGCGTGGCGAAGGAGCAGCGTTGACCGAACAGCTGATGCGGGTGGATGCGCCCGTGGCCGAACTCGGCGAGGGCCCGGTCTGGGCCGACGGCGAGCAGGCGCTCTACTGGCTGGACATCCCGGCCGACCAGGTGCACCGCATGGCCGCCGGCGGGCAGCTCACCAGCTGGGACGTGGGCCAGCCGGTCGGCACTGTGGTGCCGCGGGCCAGCGGCGGCCTGGCGCTCGCGGCCCAGGACGGGTTCATGGCCATGGACCAGGCAACGGGCACGCTGTCCCTGCTAGCAGCGGTGGAGCCGGACCGCCCGGAGAACCGGATGAACGACGGCGCGTGCGACCGGGCCGGGCGGTTCTTCGCGGGCACGATGGCCGATGACGAGCGGCCGGGCGCCGGGGCGCTGTACCGGCTGGATCCCGACCTCACCGTGACCACGATGCTGACCGGCACCGGCATCTCCAACGGCATCGGCTGGAGCCCGGACGAACGGCTGATGTACTACGTCGACTCGCTCACCTACCAGGTGGACGTCTTCGACTACGACCCGGCCACCGGCGCGATCGACGGGCGCCGCCGGTTCGCCGCCGTGGGCCAGGGCGATGTCATGCCGGACGGCCTCACCGTCGACGCGGACGGCGGCGTCTGGGTGGCGGTCTGGGGCGGCGGCGCGCTGCTGCACCACGACCCGGCCGGCCGGCTGCGGCAGACCATCGAGGTCCCGGCCGCGCACGTGACGAGCTGCGTGTTCGGCGGCCCGGACCTGGACCGGCTCTACATCACCACCGCCGCGGGCGACGGGGCGGGCGCGGGAGCGCTGTTCGTCACCGAGCCCGGCGTCACCGGGCAGCTCAGCCACCCGTTCCGCGGCTGAGCCCGGTCGGCGCGGCGACGACGCAGCCGGCCACCCGCTCGCGGCCGGCGCGAGACGGGCGGCCGGGATGCCGCGGGCTATCGCGGGCTCG
>Ga0335075_10001790_pt1 | contig 35056 bp, 36 predicted proteins | sample Lox_Sample_24_FD_206723 | JGI IMG/M metagenome (GOLD analysis project Ga0335075, IMG submission 206723) | Soil microbial communities from Loxahatchee National Wildlife Refuge, Florida, United States - Lox_Sample_2.4 | ecosystem: Environmental > Terrestrial > Soil > Wetlands | place: USA...
CACGTGGAAGATGATGGGTTCGAGCCTGAAGAGATTGCGGTGTCACCGCGCGTGGGGATCACGAAGGCGGCGGAGCGGCCGCTGCGGTTCGCGATCGCGGGGAGCCGCTTCGTCTCGCGATGAATTCTCGGCCAGCGCGTGACATGGAGGCGGCCTGGTTGTGTAAGATGGCGCACAGTATTCCCCGCAGTCGATTTCATTCCTCAGGAACCGGAAATTCATGCTGAAACGGTCGTTGCCCGCAGGGATTCTTGCCGCGCTGCTGGTCCTCACGCTGCCTGTTCTTGGCCAGGATGGTCCGCCGCCCGATCAGGGGCAGGGCGCCGCTCATGCGCGTCGTCCGTTGCCGAAGCCGACCAACCTGAAAGTTTTGCCGGCAGACACGTCGCCCGAGGAGTTGCGCAAAATCATGCGCGGCTACGCAGCGGCGCTGGGGGTGAAATGCGGCTTCTGCCACGCCATGAATCCGCAGACGCACCGGCTGGATTTTGCGTCCGACGCGAAGGAAGACAAGGGTTTTGCGCGCATCATGATCCAGATGACGCAGGCCATCAACCAGCAGTACATGACGCAGATCCACGATCCGGACGCGATGCCGGAGGACAAGCACGTGACCTGCGGGACCTGCCATCGCGGTCACACCATGCCGGAACACTTCGTTCCGCCGGCGCAGCCGCATCCGGGGCCGCCGCCAGGCCCGCCGCCGCAATAAGACAGCGTTCAGCGTTCAGCCAAACCGGGCTGGGTGAGTTGCGGAGGCTGGACCAGCAGGTTATCAATGAGGCGCGCGGGGCCGACCCATGCGGCGACGGCGATGAGCGCGCCGCGCCGCACATCGGGAAGATCTTCGAGCGTGCCGGGATCGACGATGCGGAAGTAGTCGACGCGAACGCCCGGCACGGCAGCAAGCACGGCCAGTCCGGCTTCGATGAGCGGAGCGGATTCGTGGATGCCGGCGGCGATCTTCTCTTCAACGGCATGCAAGGAGCGGCTGAGCGCGAGAGCGTGCTGTCGGTCTTCCGGCGAAAGATAACGGTTGCGCGAGCTCATCGCAAGGCCGTCGGGCTCGCGGACGGTGGGGCAGACGACGACTTCCAGAGGGAAATTCTGATCGCGGACCATGCGGCGCAGGACGGCCACCTGGGCCGCGTCCTTCTGGCCGAAGAAGGCCTCGTCGGGACCGACGATGTGAAAGAGCTTCGCGACGACGGTGGCCACGCCGCGAAAATGTCCGGGACGGGAGGCGCCGTCGAGGCGACCCTGGATTTCTTCCACTTCCACAAATGTGGTTGCGCCGGGAGGGACCATCTCGGCGGCTTCGGGCGCAAAGAGCAGATCGACGCCTTCGGCTTCGAGGAGCGCGCAATCGGCGTCGAAGGTGCGCGGGTATTTCGAGAAATCCTCGTTGGGGCCGAACTGCAGCGGGTTGACGAAGATGGTCGCGACGACGGCATCGCAGCGGCTCTTCGCGGCGCGAACCAGCGACAGGTGTCCCTGGTGGAGCGCGCCCATGGTGGGCACCAGGCCGATGGTGCGGCGCTGGGCGCGCAGGCCGGCGATGGCTGCACGGGTTTCAGCGATGGTGCGGGTGAGCCGCATCAGGCGCGCTCAAGCGCGGCAGCCGCATCTTTCGGCAGATGATAGCTCTCTGCGTCCGAGGGGAAGGCGCGTTCCTCCACGTCGCGACGGTAGTTCTCGAGGGCGGTGCGAAAGAGCGCAGCGGCGTCGCCGTACTGGCGGACGAACTTTGCGGGCGTAGAGAAGGTGAGGTTCACGAGGTCGTGGAAGACGAGGATCTGGCCGTCGCAATCGGGCCCGGCGCCGATGCCGATGGTGGGGATGCCAACCTCGGCGGTGAGGCGCGCGGCTGCCTCGCGGGGCATGCCTTCGAGAACGAGCAGCACCGCGCCGGCGGACTCAAGCGTGTGCGCATCGTGGAGGAGCGCGCCGATGGCGGCGGCGGATTTGCCCTGAACTTTGTAGCCGCCCATACGGTGGACGGACTGGGGGGTGAGGCCGAGATGACCGATCACGGGGATTTCGGCGGTGGTGAGGCGCTCGACCAGCTCGGCGCGGCTGGCTCCGCCTTCGATCTTGACCGCCTGGGCGCCGGCTTCCTTGATGAAGCGAATGGCATTGACAACGCCCTCGTCGACGCTGCCGTGGTAGGAGCCGAAGGGCATGTCGGCGGCGACGATGGCGCGGCGAACGGCGCGGCGGACGGCGCGAGTGTGGTGCAGCATCTCGTCGACGGTAACGGGGAGGGTGGTGTCGTAGCCGAGGACGACCTGGGCGAGCGAATCGCCGACGAGGATCAGGTCGATGCCGGCCTCGTCGACCAGGCGCGCGGTGGCGTGGTCGTAGGCGGTGAGGGCTGTGATGGGCTGCCCGGAGTGCTTTTTCTGCTGTAAAGCGGGGAAGGTCGCCGGTGCGGGAGCATCGGACGTGCGGAAATTCGTGAGGCTCATGCTGTCTCCAGTGCGGCTCCTCCCGAGTGCGGAGGATGCCACCCGAACAAGTTCTGACGATACGCCGGGGTGCTCGACGAAGCAAGGAATCGAGTCCCCACTCAAGCCAAAGGAAGGCTTGAGCGGGCCACCCGGGAATCGGTAACTCATTGAGTTGATTTAAGGGGAGACGGGACCTGAACCCTCGACCCTGTTTTGTAGACGCTGGATGCTCTCCCACATCTGCCAAAGGATGGCAGATGTGGGGCACCCTGAGATTTTCGACGGGGATGGCTAAAGTTTGAGGGATTTCAGGTAATCCCGGAGCTTCGGGCCGAGGTCGTCGCGTTTGAGGGCGAACTCGACGGTGGCCTTCAGCATGCCGAATTTGTCGCCGGCATCGTGGCGGACGCCCTCGAAGCTGTATCCGTAGACCTTCTCGTTCGCGAGCAGACCCTTGATGCCGTCGGTGAGCTGGAGTTCGCCGCCGGCGCCGAGCGGGGTTCGCTCGAGCACGTCGAAGATGGCCGGCGAGAGGATGTAGCGGCCGATAATCGCATTCTTCGAGGGCGCGTCGGCGGGCTTGGGCTTCTCAACCAGATCGCTGACCGCGAAGAGACGGGGTTTGTCGGGAACCGGCGAGCCGGCCAGCACGCCGTAGGCGGAGATCGCCTCGCCTTCGATGACCTGGGTGGCGAGGATGGACGACTGAACGTCGGCGTAGACATCCACCATCTGTTTCAGACACGGGGTCTGGGCGTCGATGACATCGTCGGGGAGAATGACCGCGAAAGGCTCGTCGCCGACCAGGTCGCGAGCCATCAGGACGGCGTGGCCGAGGCCCATCGCCTCCTTCTGGCGGACGTAGGAGAGGTGAACCATGTTGGAGACGTTGCGGCTGAGGGCGAGCAGATCGGTTTTGCCGCGTTTTTCGAGCGTGCACTCCAGCTCGTAGCTGACGTCGAAGTAGTCCTCGATGGCGGACTTGCCACGGCCGGTGACGATGACAATCTGGTCGCAGCCGGCGGCCAGGGCTTCCTCGACGCCGTACTGGATGATGGGCTTATCGACCAGCGCCAGCATTTCCTTGGGGATGGATTTGGTGGCCGGCAGGAAGCGGGTTCCAAAGCCTGCCGCGGGAAAAATCGCCTTACGCACCCTGGTTTTTGACATGAGTCCGATCAAGTTCCTTCCTGAATCATTGTGGTTTTATGAGAACCGGGAATTCTATGGCGGTTGCAGGATAAGTGCAACGGCCTCCGTTGCATCGTGGGTTGTAGTTCCTGGTCCCTGCACCCCGGCATGTGAGCAACTTGCCGATGGAATATTTCCTGGCAGCGTCAACCTGCGGCGTTTCGGACGCGAACCGTTACCGGAAGACTCGGATAGGATGCGGGCGGCGAACGCGGCGTTGGCGGTCGGACGGGATTCGGAAGACCAGTATCGTCGACGAGGAGCGCGAGCGTCATCACAGCGGGGTGACATGGGGGCGTCGGCCGGGGAACGGATCGGCGTCACGGATCCTACCGCCTCCTATACTGGGAGGGTATGTCCCGAACCGCGACTCGAACCATGGCACGCTCGCAGGAGCTGCGGCAGCGCGCAGAACAGCTCTTTCCCGGCGGGGTGAATTCGCCGGTTCGCGCCTTTCGCGCTGTGGGCGGCGATCCGCCGTTTGTGGAACGCGCGGAGGGCGCGCATCTGTGGGACGCGGACGGCAACCGGTATATCGACTACTGCGGCTCGTGGGGGCCGATGATCCTGGGGCATGCGGTTCCGGCGGTGGTGGAAGCCATCCGGGAAGCGGCGGGACGCAGCGCAAGCTTTGGAGCCTCGACGGCGAGCGAGGGCGATCTGGCCGAGCTGGTGACGGCGTGTTATCCGGCCATCCAAAAGCTGCGCTTCGTCAGTTCCGGGACCGAGGCGACGATGTCGGCGATCCGCCTGGCGCGAGCATTTACCGGGCGAAAATACGTCATCAAGTTCGAGGGTTGTTATCACGGCCACGCCGACGGCTTGCTGGTGAAGGCCGGCTCGGGTGTGGCGACCTTCGGGATTCCAGGGTCGGCTGGGGTGCCGGAAGAAACCGCGCACTTTACGCTGGCGCTGCGATATAGCGATGCAGCCGCCGTGGAAGCAGCCTTTGCGGCGCATCGCGGCGAGATCGCCTGCGTCATCGTCGAGCCGGTGGTAGGGAATGCCGGGTGCATTCCGCCGGAGCCGGGATATCTTGAAGCGCTGCGCGAGCTGACCGCAGGCGAGGGCGCGCTGCTGATCTTCGACGAAGTGATGACCGGCTTTCGCGTGGCTTTGGGCGGAGCGCAGGAGCGGTACGGTATCCGGCCGGATCTGACCACGCTGGGGAAGATCCTCGGCGGAGGGTTGCCGTGCGGAGCCTTTGGCGGGCGGGCAGAGATCATGGATCAGCTGGCGCCGCTGGGGCCGGTCTACCAGGCGGGAACGCTGAGCGGGAATCCGCTGGCGATGGCGGCGGGGGTGGCGACGGTGAGCTATCTGCGCGAGCATCGCGGCGAGGTGTATGCGCGGCTGGAGCGGGTGAGCGCTGGAGTGGCTGACGGAGTGGCTGAAGCCGCGGCAGGATGCGGGATTCCGCTGACCACGAATCGCGTGGGCGCGATGTTCACTTGGTTCTTTACGAGCGAGCCGGTGAGGGACTTTACCGGCGCGGCGCGGTCGGACGCGCACCGCTTTGCGGCGTTCCACCGGGCCATGCTGGAGGCCGGCATCTGGCTTCCGCCGTCGCAGTTCGAGGCGGCGTTTGTGAGCGCGGCGCACACCGACGAGGATGTGCGGGAGACGGTGAGCGCGGCGCGGGGCGCGCTGGCGGCGACACTCTGAGACTGAGCTGGCGGCCGGTCTACCGGAAATGCAGCGACAGGCCGGTGCTGGCGATGACCGGGGTTACGCCCGGGCCAACATAGATGTGGCTCACGGCGACCTCCAGAATGCGCCAGTCCAGATGCTCGAAGAGGTTGTGCGAGACCCCCACGTCTGCCTGCCACGCCGGTCCCCAGCCCGAGGCGAAGGTTGCGTACTGGCTCTCGTAGCCGTTGTAGCCCACGCCGCCGCCGGCCTCCACATAGAGGCGCAGGAGGGGCAGGTTGAGGGCGAGGCGCGGTCCCAGCGCAGCCTCGTAAAGGCGGGCGCTGGCATTGGTGGGCACGGCCGTTCCGCGAACGACCAGCCCCAGCAGGTGCCCCTGAATGTACGCTCCGGCGCTGCCGCCCCAGAGGGTGCCAAGACCCTGGCCGGTGCGGGCGCCGGTAAACTCCGCAAATATACCCGGGTCGGAGCTATGGGCGGCGTCCAGATCCTGCGCGCCGACCGGTTGGAGGAAGTAGCCAGACAGCAATGCCAGTGCGAGCCAGACGTAGCAGTGTTTCACGGCGTGTCTCTCCCGCCCCTCGAGCGAGCATCCAGCGCGATGGGAACACGCCCTTCGATGCGCGGGACCCCGCGAATGTTAGCTGGATGGTTACCTTGGAGTTTTGCGTGAGATCAAAATCGGGCGCCCACTTCCCCGATCCGGCGCAGAATGCACTCGGGAGGCAAGGATATGGGCGACTTTGGCGAGACCTTAGGCGCGATCCTGCTGTTCCTGGGCACTTTTCTGGGCTGCATACTGTGGGCCACCCACGGTCATCCGTCGGATGCGGATAACGAAGATCTGTCCGTGGTGGGCAAAGACCACTAGGTTTCCTGGGGCGGGACTGTTGCCGGGTCAGACAACGGAAAACGGGCTTTCGGCGTTCTCTCCATAGGGGAGAAACGATATGGTGGGAACTCCGAATTCAATGGGCCTGATTTTGCTGTTTGCGGTGATCTTCCTGGCCTGCATTCTGTGGGCGACGGGCGGGCACACGGCAACCACCGATCCCGAAGAGGAAGACGTTCAGAAGCCCGGACAGATGTCGTAGCGTCCGAGTCCGGTCTCTTGCGCTCAGGCAAACGGCCGGCCTCTGTTCTGCCGCTACGCGGGGGCTGGGGATTCGCGCGGCAGGAACGCGCGGGTGACCAGCGACAGTCCGAAGCAAATGAGGATGCAGCGGATGAGCAGGTGCGCCTCGTAGCGCCACGCCAGGACCGCGAAGCAGCAGGCGAAGGCGAATGTGAAGCTCTCGCCGATCAGGCCCTGCAGCCAGCGCGGCCTGGCTTCGGACGCAGCGAGACGCGGCCGCAGGCTGGGCAGAATCTGCGGGACCCGCCGCCGGTACTCGAGATACGCGGCGCCCTGCTGCTTCGTCAGGTAGTCTTCTTCCCCCAGGATCAGCCGGTAGTAGAAGAGGAACGTCCCCAGCAGGAAGAACACCGCGCCGCTGGGCGGCATGAGAATGGCCACGCCGATGGAGAAGAGCCACGTGCCCAGGTAGAGGGGGTTGCGCGTATAGCGATAGGGCCCGGAGGCCATGACCTGCTCCGCATGCATGGCGCCCGAGTGGACGACCGAGCTGCCGAGGTAGGCGGTGCCCCAGATGCGCAGGAGCGACCCGAGGAATACGCAGGCGATGGCCAGCGAAGTGACGAGGATCGTGGCCTGAGAGAGCGAGAACCACCCGAGGCGGGCCAGAGCGGTGGAAAGCGCCAGCCAGGCGGTTGTGTCCGGAGCGATGTCGACGTAGCGCGACAGGATCGAAGACCAGGGCGCGGAGAACCCGAGCACATACAGGGCGACCGCGATCCAGATGCGGAAGCGAAATTCGAACTGTGTAGCTTTCATAAATCAGCGATCAAACGGTTAGCGATGAGACGGCTGGCGAAAAAGCGGTTAGCAACGAAACGGCCAGCCATACGACTGCCGGTGACACGACGGTTAGCGAAAGGCTATCAGCAGACGGCCGTCAGCGGGAATCTGCTGCTTATTTCAGCGCGTCTTTCAGGCGGCCGTGGACGGCGGCGAGCCGCGCCTCAGCCTGGGCTCGCGTCATGCCCAGCCGGTGCATCACCACAGCCGCTTTGACCGAACCGGATTTCTCGATCAGCTCCGCCGCGGCGGCATTGTCGAGTCCGGTGATGGCCGAGACGATCCGCGCGGCGCGGTCCGCCAGCTTGGAGTTGGTTGGCTGCACGTTCACCATCAGGTTGCCGTAAACGTAGCCGAGGCGGACGAGCACGCCGGTGGAGATCATGTTCAACACCAGCTTGGTCGCGGTCCCGGCCTTCATGCGCGTGGAGCCGGTGACGGCCTCGGCGCCGGTCGCCGGGGTGATGGCGATCTCTGCGGCCAGCGCGACGGGCGAGCCGGGCACGCAGCTCAGGCCGATGGTGAGCGCTCCCTGGCGGCGGGCGTAATCGAGTCCGCCGAGCACGTAGGGGGTACGGCCGCTGGCGGCGATGCCGACGAGGACATCGTTGCCGGAGAAACCGCGCTCTCTGAGGTCCTGTGCGCCCAGCGCCGGATCGTCTTCCGCGCGCTCGATGGAGCGCCGCAGCGCCGCGTCTCCTCCGGCGATGATGGCCTGGACGAGGGTGGGCGGAGTGTTGTAGGTGGGGGGACACTCGGAGGCATCGAGCACGCCGAGCCGGCCGGAGGTGCCTGCGCCCTGGTAAAAGAGGTGGCCGCCCTGGTCGATGCGGGCGGCGATGGCGTCGACGGCGGCGGCGATCTTCGGCAGTTCGCGATCGACGGCGGCGACGGCAGCGTGATCGGCGGCGTGGATCACTTCGAGCAGCCCGGCGGTGGACAGCTCATCCAGGTGTTCAGAGGCGGGCAGGCGGGCTTCGGTGGGGAGATTCGCGAGATCGGACATCAGGATTGATGGTAGCTTACGCTCCGATACGCAATCGTTTCAGCTTTGCGTCAAGAGCTTCCTTGTTGCGAACCTCGCACTCCCACAACGTGACGACGCGCCAGCCCAGGCGGCGGAGAGCGGCGGCGTTGCGGCGGTCGCGAGCGACGTTGCCCGCGCGCTTGGCGGCCCAGAAATCGGCGCGGGTGACGGGAACCACCGATCCGTATTTGCAACGGTGACAGTGCCAGAAGCAGCCGTGAACGAAGATGGCGATAGAGAACTTGGGGAGAACGATGTCCGGGCGGCCGGGGAGATCTTTGCGATGCAGGCGAAAGCGGAAGCCCATGGCGTGGAGGGCGGAGCGGACCCGCATCTCGGGTTTGGTGTTGGCGGAGCGGATGGCCGCCATGTTGCGGGAGCGCTGCTCGCGGGTGTGGACATCGGTCATAGCTCACAGTACAGCGACGACCCCGGCGAGTCGCCAGTTGTCAGTCCCCAGTTGCCAGTCTCCAGTCTCCAGTCGCCGGTTGCGGATCGCGCGTCACAGTGCCGGGAACTGGAGATTAGCGGCCGGAGCGTGGAATGCTTCTTTGCGTGCGGAGGGCACGGGTAAGGCTGCCAATTCCGTGAGCGATGGGCGCATCGCGTGGGCGACGGCGGCAATCACGGGCACCGCGACGCTGTTGCCGAACTGCTTGTAGGCCTGGGTGTCGGAGACGGGGATGCGGAAGCTCTCGGGAAATCCCATCAGGCGCGCGCACTCGCGCGGAGTAAGGCGGCGCGGCGTCTGCTTCGGGCCGCGGCTGACAAGAATCTCCGAACCATCCTTGTAATAACGAGCCGAGAGCGTGCGGGCGGTGCTGTTGCCGTCGACCAGGCCAAACCCGAAGCCGTTGCCGGCGGCGCGGTGCTTCGCCGCATAGGCCTGGAGGTAGCTCCAGAGATGTTTGGTCAGAGTGTATTTCGGATTGACCTGGCCGCGCGGCGGCAGCGTGTAGGGCTCTTCGGGCGTTTCGCTGCCGTCCTCGGGGTGCAGGATGGCGCGGAGCTTCGGGCCGGAGGGCGGCAGGGGGAGATCGTGGAGCGAGAAAGCGCTGGGCTCGCGGAAACCGGCGATCAGGATGCGCTCGCGATGTTGCGGGACAAAGTGCGCCGCGTCGAGGACGCGCCAGGAGATGTGGTAGCCCAGTTCTTCTTCGAGCGTCTGGCGGATGACGCGAAAGGTGTTGCCGCGGTCGTGGCCGACGAGGTTCTTGACGTTCTCGAGCAGGAAGGCGCGCGGCCGACGCGCGGCGAGGATGCGGGCGACGTCGAAAAAGAGCGTGCCCTGGGTGGCGCAGGCAAATCCGTGAGGGCGGCCCAGCGCGTTCTTCTTGCTGACGCCGGCAATGGAAAAAGGCTGGCAGGGAAAACCGGCGAGCAGGAGGTCATGATCGGGGATGGCGTCTTCCGCCTGTTCGCGGATATCGCCGGCGATGGGATGCACTTCGCCGAAATTGGCGGCGTAGGTCCTGCGGGCGAAGGGATTCCACTCGGAGGTGAAGACGCAGCGGCCGCCCGCGGCCTCAAAACCCATTCTCATGCCGCCGATGCCGGCGAAGAGGTCGATGAAGGTGAAGGAGGCCGCGGTCACGGTGCTATTTTGCGCTCTTCGGAGGAGAGCGACGCGTCTTTTTCGCGGCTTTCTTCGCCGGCGCTGTCGCGGCCTTTTTTGCTGCGGCCTTCTTCGCGGGGGATTTTTTCGCGGCGCGTTTCGCCGGCGCTTTTTTGCGCGCGGCCAGGGTCTTCTCGGTCAGCGCGGCGGTTAGCTCAGCGAGCGCAACGGGGCGCGCGGACTTGCGCAGGCGTTCGATCGAGTAAAAGCTGCGGCGGTGGTGGAGAAAGATGTGGACGACGAAGTCGACGTAGTCGAGCAGAATCCACTCGCCAAGGCGGCGGCCTTCGACGGAATTCGCATAGACGCCGAAGTCGCGCTTGAGGCGCAACTCGATCTCGTCGGCGATGGCCTGCGACTGGCGCTCGTTGGCGGTGCTGGTGATCAGGAAGAAGTCGGTGAAGGCGGAGTCGGAGGGGTCGAGTTCCAGGACCCGGGTGTCCTCGCCTTTCTTTTCATCGCAGGCCGCGGCGGCGGCCAGTACCATTTTGCGCGTTTCCGTGGATGCCATGCGTGAGTGAGAGCGCTCCTTCGTGGATGGTACGGCAAGAGGATGAGGATTGGCGACGAGTTTTACCCTCGCCGCTCCTCCCGGTAGAGCGCGTGATCGCGGATATAGGCAGCAACCGCGGGGTCGAGGATGGTCTCCGGGTCCCCCCCCTGCTGCAACGCCGCACGGATGCCGGTGGCCGAGGCGATCTCGTCCAGATCGGGCAGCAGGTAGAGGTGGGAGGCGCGGCGGTCCGGACCGTGGAGGCTGAGCGCCAGGCAGCCGGGCGGGGCGTCGCAGGCGCCGACGGAGACGGCAGAGGGCAGCGCGGCGGCCAGCCGGCCGAGGTCGAAGCCGGGGCGCGAGGCAACGACGAACTCGCAGGAGACGAGCAGATCGGCGGCCTGGTGCCACTGGCCGATGCTCAGGAACGAGTCGGCGCCCATCAGGCAGAAGATCCGGTCGCCGTGCGCGAGCTGGGCGCGCAGCGCGCGCAGGGTGTCGATGGTGTAGTTGGGGCGGCCGTCGGAGCGTGGCGCGTCGACCAGGGAGAGCTCGAGGCAAGGCTGCCCCGTGATCGCCAGCCGGGTCATGGCGACGCGGTCGTCGAAGCTGGCCTGAGGGTGATCGCGTTTGAGCGGCTGCACGCCGACCGGAGCGAAGAGGACGCGCTCGAGCGCAAGGCGTTCCATGGCGAGGCGCGCGAGAGCGATGTGGCCGCGATGGGGAGGGTCGAAGCTGCCGCCGTAGAAGCCGATCTTCATGCATTTCGAGCATAGCGCGACGGCGATTTCCGATAGTGTTGCAGTGTGAGGCATCGGGCATTCATCGGATTGGGTGCGAATCTGCCTTCGCCGCGGGGCGCTCCGGAGACGGCGGTGCGGGCCGCGATGGCGGAGCTTGCGGATGCCGGGCGCGTGGTGAAGCGATCGTCGCTGTATCGCACGGAGCCGGTGGGCGCGGAGCAGCAGCCGGCGTTTGTGAATGCCGTGGCGGAGATTGAGACGGAGCTGGAGCCGGAGGCGCTGCTCGAGTTCCTTCTCGCCGTGGAGCGGCGCTACGGGCGCGAACGGCGGCGCGAGGCTCCCAAAGGGCCGCGCACGCTCGATCTGGATTTGTTGCTGGTGGACGACCTGGTGATGCGGAAGCCGGGGTTGATCGTTCCGCACCCGGAAATGGAGAAGCGGCGGTTTGTGCTGGCGCCGCTGGCGGAGATTGCGCCGGACATTGTCCATCCAGTGCTGGGAAAGACGATTGCGGAGCTGCTGGCGGCCATGGCGGACGAGGGACCAAACCAGCGGAAGAACGTGCGGAAGATCGATCCGGAGCAGTCAATGCAATGAGGCTGCCGTCCACCTCGGTGCTGAAAATCGGCGCGCTTGCTCTGGTTCTGGTCCTCGCGCCTGGCGCCGCAGCCCAGATCCGCGGGACGGTGACGAACGCCCGGGGCACTCCGATTGCGGGAGCGGCTGTCAGCGATATGGCCGGGCACACCCTGGCCGTTTCCGGCCGAGACGGAGAGTTTTCGCTGGCGCGGCCTCCGGAGCGCATCGAAGTGGCGGCCAGCCATTATGTCGCAGTGGTGGTTACGATTGTTCCAGGCCAGCCGTTGCTCGTGATCCTGAGGCAGCCGCTGGAGACGGTGACGGTGACCGCCTACCGCTCGGCGCTGGGAGCGGAAGACTCGCCGGCGAGCACGCGGGCGATGAGCCGGCAGCAACTGGAGCAGGCTGCGCCGCCATCGCTGGACGGCAAGCTGCTCGGGATTCCGGGATTTCAGCTGTACCGGCGATCGAGCTCGCTGGTGGCGAATCCGACGACGGAAGGGATTTCGCTGCGCGGGCTGGGATCGACGGCGGCGAGCCGGTCGCTGGTGGTGATGGACGATGTGCCGCTGAACGATCCGTATGGCGGGTGGATTCACTGGGAGGAACTGCCGGAACCGGCGGTGCAATCGGTGGAGATTGTGCGCGGCGGCGCGTCGGATTTGTACGGATCGAGCGCGATTGGGGGCGTGATCAACGTGATTCCGGTTGAGCCGACGGCGACCGGACTGGAGGCGGAGGCAAGCGGCGGATCGGAGAGCATGCTGGACGATGGAGTGCTCGGGACGTTCCGTCGGGGCGCCTGGTCGGGGCTCGGGAGTGCGGGACTGATCGCAACGGATGGGTACATTCTGACCGCGCCCTACCAGCGGGGACCGATCGATCAGCCGTCGAACGTTCATGCGCAGAACGGTCTGATGGAGCTGGAGCACGCGCTGCCGCAGGATGGCCGGATTTTTCTGCGCAGCAACGCGCTGAACGAGAGCCGGCATAACGGGACGCCCGACCAGTGGAACGTAACCAGGCTGTGGCGCTACGCGGGCGGAGCGGACTGGAGGGACTGGTCGCTCCGGCTGTATGGCAGCGACGAGCATTTTCGGCAGACATTTTCGAGCATCGCGGTGGGACGAGCGTCGGAAGCGCTGACGCGGTACGTTTTCGATCCGGCGACAGAGTTGGGCGCGGCGCTGCGATGGCATCGGGCCGTGGAAAAAAATGCTCTGCTGCTGGCCGGAGCGGATACGCACGACGTAAGAGCCGCGGACGACGAGCAGTTATTCCTGGGCGCAGGAGGAACGCTGAGCACGGCGGCGGAACAGCGGCAGACGGGCGCGTGGGGCGAGGTGTTGCTGACGCCGGCGAAGTGGACGCTGAGCGGGTCGACGCGCGTGGATCATTTTTCGAATATCAACGCGCGGCAGTACAGCTCCGGGGCAGCAGCGGCGCCATTGCCGTCGTGGAGCGAGACGGTTTTCGATCCACGGCTGGGCGTGGTGCGGCGAATTACGCCGTCGCTGGCGGTGAGCGCCTCGGGGTTTCGCGCCTATCGCGCACCGACGGAGAACGAGCTGTACCGTGCCGGGCAGGTAGGGCAGCAGGTGACGGAACCGAATCCGAACCTGCGCTCGGAGCGGGCGACGGGGTGGGAGACGGGCCTGCAGGCCGATCTGCGCAGGTACGGATCAAGCGTGCGGGCCAGTTATTTCTGGACCCAGGTGAACCGGCCGATTACCGCTCTGACACTGAGCGTGACGCCGACTTCCGAAATCCTGCGCCGGGAAAACCTGGGGCAGATCGAGAGCCGCGGAGTCTCGCTGGACTACGCGATGAGGCCGGTGGAGTGGCTTGCGGTGGAGGGCGGGTATCAGTATGCCGATGCGACGGTGACGAACTTCGCGCCCCAGGCGAGCCTGGTGGGGAAATGGATTCCCGAGGTAGCGCGGAATATGGCGACGACACAGATCGAGTTCGAGCGGCCCCGCGTGGGCACGCTGAGCCTTCAGGGACAGATGAGCGGGCGGATGTGGGACGACTCCGGCAACACGCTGCTACTGCATGGATTTTTCCGGATGGATGCTTACGCGGCACACAACTTCGGGCGGCACGTGACGGGGTTTGCGAGCGGGGAAAATCTGTTCGATCGGTCAATCGAGGTGGGGAAGACGCCGCTGACGACGCTGGGGACGCCGCGGCTGGTGCGCGTAGGGATTCGCGTGAACTGGGGCGAGTGAGGGCCCGCGGTCAGCAGCGGCTCTCGAGCAGGGCGGCGACGCCGGCGCCAACCACGGCGAGCGAAGGATCCTCGGGAAGGACTTCGACAACGTAGTTCTGCAGCGGGCTCATCTTGATCATTTCGTAGAGGTACTGCTTCAGCCGGGGCAGGTCGAGGCGCTGGATATCGCGGCCGGTGTAGTAGAAGCGGCTGGCGCCTTCGAGGTGAATCTGGGAAGCGGTCGCGGCGGCCAGGGCACGGTGCCACAGATCGACGAACTCCGCGCAGCGGCGGTCGCCCTTGCGAGCCGCGGCGAAGACTTCGTCCGGCTCCATATCGAGGAAGCGCAGGCGCATGGCGCGATGGCCCATCACGCCCTCCAGGTGGCCGCGCCCGCCGCAGCCGCAGTAGTTCTCGCGCGGATCGAGGGTAACGACGGTGTGGCCGCCCTCCCACGGGCCCTCGGTCCAGGGATAGCGGCCGTAACCGATGCCGTTGCCGATGGTCCAGACGCGAATGGAGCGGTCCATCTGGCCGCGCGTAGCGGCGATGCCGGCAGCCACGGCATCGGCATCGTTGAAGACGGAGAGGCCGAGGCTGAGGCCGCGCTTGTCGAGGCCGGCGCGAAGGCTCTCGCAGACCCGCGCGCCCTTGAGCTGCGGCAGGTTGGGCGAGTCGAGCATGACGCCCTGGTGCAGATAGCCGGGCATGGCCACGCCTGCGGCTTTCACGGACGCATCGGAGGTGGCGGCCAGGGTGGCGATGGCATCGCACAGGATGTCGCAGAGGCTCTCAGTGGGAACTTCGATGAGGCCGTTGGTGGCGTCCAGATTCTCAGGGAATTCGCGGAGTTCGCCGTGGAGGCGATGCTCCTCCACCAGCCCGGCGACGACTCGGGTCGTCATCACTACGCCAACCGTATTCGACATACTGCCCTCCGCCGCAACCATTACCCCTCGAAACGCGCCAGCCGGTTGATGCCATTGAAGGCAGCGGCCTTGTAACACTCGGCCAGGGTGGGATAGTTGAATACTGTATCGATGAAATAGTCGACGGTGCCGTTGAGCGCCATGACCGCCTGGCCGATATGGACCAGCTCCGCCGCGCCTTCACCGATGATGTGCACGCCCAGCACCTGCTTCGTTTCGCGATGAAAGACGATCTTGAGGCGGCCGGTGGTGTCGCCGCGAATCTGGCCGCGCGCGATCTCGCGATAATAAGCCACCCCCACTTCGTAGGGCACGTCCTCTTCCGTCAGCTGCTCCTCGGTCTTGCCGATGAAGGAGATTTCCGGAATGGTGTAAATCCCGTAGGGGTAGAAGCTGGGATTCGACTGTACGTGGGTATTGCCGAAGGCGCGTTCGGCGGCGATGCGTCCCTGCTCCATGGAAACGGAGGCCAGCGCCGGGAAGCCGATCACGTCGCCGACGGCGAAGATGTGCGGAACTTTGGTGCGGAAATCCTGATCGACGGGAATGCGGCCGCGTTTGTCCGCCTCGATGCCGGCGGCGGCCAGATCGAGTTCGTCGACGTTCCCCTGGCGGCCGACCGCGTAGAGCAGCGCGTCGCCCGAGATGCGTTTTTTGCTTTCCAGGTTAGCGACCACCGCTCCGTCGGGGAGCTCTTCGACGCTCTCCACTTCCTCGGCGAGCCGCATGGTCACGCGGCTGTCGCGCAGGTGATAACTGAGGGCTTCGATAATCTCCTGGTCGGCAAATTCCAGCAGGCGGGGGCGCTTTTCGACCAGCGTCACGCGCACGCCGAGCGTGGCAAACATGCAGGTGTACTCGACGCCGATGACGCCGCCGCCCACCACGATGAGACTCTTGGGCAGATCGGGCAGCTCGAGCACCTGATCGCTGTTGATGATGGTCCTGCCGTTGACAGGTACTTTGGGCGAAGTTGCGGGACGCGTTCCTACGGCAATAACGATGGTGTCCGCCTCGCAGGTGTTCGTTCCGCGCGCTCCATCCACGTGGATGTGGTGAGGGTCCTCGAAGCGCGCCACCCCGTTGACGACTTCCACGCCATTGCGCGAGAGCTGCGCTTCCGTGACATCGATTTCGGTCTTGATGACGTGCTGCACGCGGAAGGCGAGATCGGCCATGGTGATCTTCTCCTTCACGCGGTAATTCATGCCGTAGATCGAGCGGTAGTTGTATCCGGAAAGATGCAGCACGGCTTCGCGCATGGTTTTGCTGGGGATGGTTCCGGTGTTGATGCACACGCCGCCTACGACGCTGCGCATCTCTACGAGCGCGACCCTTTTGCCCTTCTTCACGGCGGAGACAGCCGCACGCTGACCGGAAGGGCCGGAACCGATGACGAGCAGATCGTATTTCGCCATGCGTTAGAGCAGGACCAGAAGGCCGAAACGGGGAGCAGGTCCGTGCTCATCTTAAATCGTATTGAGGCACGCCGTGTGAATTCACCCTTACACTCAAGGAGAGATGCTGCTGTATGCCATCACAAGTCGAGCCCTGCTGCCGGGCGACGAAACCGCAAAGCGCAAGCGCCTCGCGGAGCTGGCCGGCGAGTGGGCCCAGGGCGGCGTGGACTATATCCAGGTGCGGGAGAAGGACCTGCCGCTGACCGAATTGCAGGCGCTGGCTGCGCAGATCGTGGAAGCAGTGCGCGGCGCCAAAGGAAAAACGCGGGTTCTGGTGAATGGACCGGCTCAGGTGGCCATCGACGCGGGCGCCGACGGCGTGCATCTGCCCTCCGGGACGCTGAGTCAGCCCGCGGGATCGCCTCCGGCCGCGGGCCTGGGACATAATGCCGTGCAGGCGGCCGACCAGGTATATGCGCGCGCAGGGGGCGAGGTGGTGGTGAGCGCAGCCTGCCATTCGGCCGACGAGATTAGCCGCGCGCTGGGGGCGGATCTGCTGCTCTTTTCGCCGGTTTTTGAGAAGGTGACAGCCCAACGCACCACGCGCGGTCAGGGGTTGGCCGCTCTGACCCAGGCGGCTGAACAGGCCACGCCTGTTCCCGTGCTGGCGCTGGGCGGCGTAACGGAAAAAAACGCTGCGGCCTGCGTTCAGGCCGGCGCAGCGGGAGTGGCGGCGATTCGGCTCTTTCTGGGCGAGGCGTGGCGCGGTCTGCTGGAAGTGCGACCATCCACCTCCTGAATCATCGAAATCTCATCATGTTTACGCCGCTGGAAACACGCTCTGCTCCCGCTGCCTCTGCCGATCGCCGCCGCCGTTTCGGCGTGGGCATGGGCTATGCGGCGTGCGCGCTGGCGGGAATCTTCTGGAGCCTGGGATTTTTCCTGGGGAAGATCTGCTTTACGCGGCTCAGCGTGGGGCACTTTGTGCTGTATCGCTTTCTCTTTGGCTGCGCGGGGCTGTTGCCGCTGATCGAGAGGCCGCGGTTTTCGCGTTATGAGTGGAACCTGCTGCTGATCGGCACGTTTCTCGGCATCCCGCTGCAGTTTCTGGTGCAGTTCTATGGCCTCGCGCTGACCACGGTGAGCCACGCCGCGCTGATGGTGGGCACGATGCCGGTGATTCTGGCCCTGGGCGCGACGACCTTCAACCACGAGCGGCTGGACGCGAAGGGATGGCTGGCCATCTTCGGCTCAGCCGCGGGGATTGTCCTGATTGTCAGCAGCAGCGAGCGAGGGATCGGCAGCGGCAGCCTGAAGGGCGATCTGCTGGTGATTGCCGCGATGTTCATCGCGCTGGGCTGGATCCTGATCAATCAGCGGCTGATGCGGCGCGGACATTCGCCCATGTCGGTAACCATCTGGGGATTGCTGGTGGGGACGGCGATGCTGGCTGTGTGGGTGCTCCTGCGCGACGGACTGCCTCCGGTGCATGGCGTGGGGCTGAAGATCTGGGGCGCTGTGGCCGCCAGCGGGCTGCTCTGCACGGCGGCCAGCACCGCGCTGTGGAACTGGGGCATCCATCACGCGCCGGCTTCGCGCGCCGGAGTTTTCCTGAACATCGAGCCGGCGGTGGGAGCGATTCTGGGCGTGGAGCTGCTGGGCGACCACCTGGGCCTGGGCGCGTGGATCGGCGGAGCGCTGATCATCGTCGCTGCGGTGGTGCTGACGGCGACGGGGAAAGTGGAGACGGAGATTCCGGTGGGGACGTAGCCCTTTAGCGTCCGCGCATGCCGCCGCCGAGCATGCTCATGGCGCGGCGCTGGAGTAATCCGCCCTTGCCCATGCCCTTGAACATCTTGCGCATCTGGGCGTACTGGCGCAGAAGCTGGTTGACTTCCTGCACGGTGGTGCCGGAGCCGTTGGCGATGCGCTTGCGGCGCGAGCCCGAGATGATCTCGTGGTGGGTGCGCTCTTTTGGCGTCATGGAGTTGATGATGGCTTCGACGCGCGTGAACTGCTTCTCATCCACCTGGCCTGCCATCTGCTGCATGCCCGCGAAGGGACCGACGGAGGGCAGCATCTTGAGGATGCTTTCCATGGAGCCGAGCTTTTTGATCTGGCGAAGCTGATCGCGGAAATCCTCCAGCGAGAAGCCGTCGCCGGAGAGCGCCTTGCGGGCGAACTCCTCGGATTTCTTCTTGTCGAGCTTCTCTTCGGCGCGCTCGATGAGCGACATGATGTCGCCCATGCCGAGGATGCGGCCGACGATGCGATCCGGGTGGAAGGGTTCGAAGGCGTCCGGCTTCTCGCCGGTGCCGATGAACTTGACCGGCTGGCCGGTGACATGGCGGATGGAGAGCGCAGCGCCGCCCCGGGCATCGCCATCCATCTTGGTGAGGACGGTGCCGGTGAGCGCGAGGCGTTTGTGGAAGGCCTCGGCGGACTTGACCGCGTCCTGGCCGGTCATGGCGTCGGCGACGAAGAGGATCTCCTGGGGCGAGAGCAGCGACTTGAGCTTCGCCATCTCGTCCATCAGCTGCTCGTCGACGTGCAGGCGGCCGGCGGTGTCGACGATGAGCGTGTCGCAGCCGGTGATGACGGATTCGCGGCGGGCTTCCTTCGCCAGGCGCTCGACCAGCGGAGTTCCAGCGGCTTCGCCTTTGAGGTCGCCCTCGTAGATGCTGGCCTTGATCGATTGCGCGACCACGCGGAGCTGCTCGCGGGCGGCGGGGCGGTAGACGTCGACGGAGACCAGCATGGGGCGATGGCCGCCCTTCTGCAGCCACGCGGCGAGCTTGCCGGCGGTGGTAGTCTTGCCGGAGCCCTGCAGGCCGGCCATGAGGATGACGGTGGGTGGACGCGAGGCGAACTGGAAGCGCGCGACGTCTTTCCCCAGGATGGCGATCAACTCGTCGCGCACGATTTTCGTCACCTGTTCGGTGGGCGAGAGGGAGGTCATCACCTCCTGGCCGAGGGCTTTCTCGCGGATGTGGTCGATGAGCTCTTTGACCACATTCAGGTTGACGTCGGCCTCGAGCAGGGCGATGCGGATCTCGCGCAGCGCCTCCTGCATGTTCTCTTCGGTGACGGCGCCCTGGCCGCGAAGGTTTTTGAAGGCGCGCTGGAGTTTTTCAGAAAGATTCTCAAACATAGCGACAGCATCAGTTTATCAGCGGGGCAAGGGCTGCCGGAGCGCCGCGGAGCCGCTGGGCGCGGCCAGCACCAGGCTGGACTCCGGGGCGCGAAGGCGCATCCAACCCGATGTGGAACCGATTGTTCAACGCGTGCAGCGCCATCCCCACCAGCGCGGCGAAGGTCCGAACTTTCTGGCCGTGGTTGCCATGAGCGGGGTGGTGCTGGTGGTGTTCTTCATCCTCGCCTTTCTGGTGCTCCACTCCTCGGCTCGCGAGCTGCTGCCGGGGGTGCACCAGACCGCTCATCCGTACTCCATGCTGCGGGTCGGTCGGCCAACCCGGGCGGCGTAACGATCGCGCCGGGGATTCGGAGCCGAACCTGAGAGAATAGAAGCGCCCCGTGCGCTCACTCCGCGGCGGGCGCTTTGCTTTCGATGCGTCTGAGCGGGCGAAGACGGAACATGGTTCTGTTCACGCTGCTGGGCGTGTGCCTCATCGGCGTAGCCGTCATCCTGAACGTCGAGTGGATCGTGCTGAACTGGCGGCGCCTGGTTCCGCTGGCCGTAGGTATTCCGTTTTTCCTGCTGCTGATCGCGGGCGTGGCGCTGAATACCGTCTTTCTGGTGCGAGAGGTGCGGCGCAATGAGCGGCACGACGCCTTCCTGAGCGCCGTGACCCACGAGCTGAAGACCCCGGTAGCCTCGATTCGCCTTTATCTGGAGACGCTGCAGCGCCGGCCCATGGAGGAGACGCAGCGCAGGGAGTTCTACGAGCGCATGCTCGAGGACAGCGACCGGCTGGTGGCCACCGTGGAACAGGTGCTGAAGGCCGGCGAGGTGGGGCAGCGGGCGCGCTCGCATGTGCGCGTGCCTGTGGAGATGCGCGCCCTGGTCGAGGACTGCATCCGCACGACGCGCGCGCGGCATCACCTGGAGGAGGCGGCCATGACCCTGGATGTGGAAAAGACCAGGCTGCCCATGACCGTACGCGGCGATCCCGAGGAATTGCAGACGGCGCTGCTCAACATCCTGAACAATGCCGTGAAATACTCGCCCGGGGGTGTGGAAGTGCGCGTGGGGCTGCGCGTGGAACACGACGCGTGGGTGAGGGTGAGCGTCACCGATCGCGGAATTGGCATTCCCGCGGCGCACCTGAAGCGCATCTTCCGCCGCTTCTACCGCGTGCCCGTGCGCGCGGTTCTGCGCACCAAGGGCACGGGACTGGGACTGTATCTGGTGCGGACGATCGCGCGCCAGCATGGCGGCGATGCAACCGCCGAAAGCGCGGGCGAGGGGCGCGGCGCGACGGTCAGTCTGCAGCTGCCGCGCATCCTTACGCCGCTGGCGGGGCAGGAATAACCATGGCGCGCATCCTGATCGTCGAAGACGAAACGCACCTGGCGCAGGGACTGCTCTTCAATCTGCGCGCGGAGGGCCACGAGGCGAGCGTCGCCGGCGATGGCGAGTCGGCGCTGGAAACCCTGCGCGGCGGGCGCTTCGACGCGGTGGTGCTGGACGTGATGCTGCCGGGGAGAAACGGATTCGATGTCGCCGGGACCCTGCGCGCGGAAGGGAATTACGTTCCGGTGCTGATGCTGACGGCGCGCAGCCGGGCGGAGGACGTAGTGCAGGGATTCGCCGCGGGCGCCGACGATTATCTGGCCAAGCCGTTCGATCTGGCCGTGCTGCTGGCGCGGCTGAATGCGCTGTTGCGCCGGATGAGCTGGCCGCAGGCGGCGAAGCCCGTCAACGGCGATCTGCCGGACTTCGCGTTTGGCGGGCGCCGAATCGATTTCGACTCGCTGGAGCTGCACGCGCTCGGCCGCACTGTGCGCCTGACGCTGATGGAGGCCGATCTGCTGCGCTATCTGGTGCGCAATCGCGAGCGGATTGTCTCCCGCAAAGAACTGCTGGAACAGGTGTGGCATGTGCGCGAAGACACCGACACCCGCGCCATCGACAATTTCGTGGTGCGGCTGCGACGGTACATCGAAGACGATCCCGCCACGCCGCGGTATCTGCAGACGGTTCGGGGCGTGGGCTACAGGTTCCTGCCGAATCCGGAGCGATGCGGAGATGGCGGCGGTTGAGGGGAATGAAATGAACATCCAGCTGAGCCGCGTGGGCCGCATGGATCCCGCAGATGCGGCTTTCATCGTCATTCTTCGTCCATAATCATGGGCCTGAGTCCTGAGTCGCGCTCGCGCATCTACGATGAACAGGGAGAATTTCATGCGGGAAGTAACGCTGCGGATTGAGAACATGCATTGCGGAGCATGCGTGAAGCGGGTCAGCCAGGCGCTGGAGCGCGTGGGCGGCGTGCAGATCGGCGAGGTGCGGGTGGGCGCGGCACGGGTCCAGGCTCCCGACGACACCCCGGAGAGCGCGCTGGTGAGCGCGGTGGAGAAAGCCGGCTATCCGGCAACCGTGGAGCGGTGATGCCCACAGGCGAAAAAGTCGAACATGTCACCGAAGCGGTGGCAAAAGCGCCGCGTGCCGCGCAAACTGTGACCCTCCCGGTGATGGGGATGAGCTGTGCGGCCTGCCAGAGCCATGTGGAGCGGGCGCTGCGCGGAACCCCGGGCGTCGAGGAGGCCAGTGTCAATCTGCTGACAAATTCAGCCCGGGTGAGGTTCAATCCTGGCGTTGCGACGCTGGACAATCTGATCACGTCGGTCCGTGAGGCGGGCTACGATGCGGCGCTGCCCTCCGAAGCAGTTGTGGCGGGTGAAGACCGATCGTCAGAAGAAGGCGCGCTGCGCGCGAAGGCCGTCTTTACGCTCATCGGGGGCGTGGTGTTGCTGGCGCTGGCCAACGCGCAGCGCTGGCTGGCTCCCATGGCGCCGGTTCTCTTTCGCGTCACTTCGCGCGATCTGGAATGGACGATGCTCGCGATCACGCTGCCGGGGATGATCTGGGGCGGCGGCATCGTCTACCGGCAGGCGTGGACGGCGGCGATCCATCGCAGCACGAACATGAATACTCTGGTGGCGCTGGGCACCGGGGCGGCCTTCGCTTATTCACTGGCGGCCACGCTCATGCCGGGCGCATTCGTGCGCCACGGCCTCAATCCCGATGTCTATTACGACGCGGTGCTGCTGATCCTCGGCTTCCTGCTGCTCGGCCGGTGGCTCGATGCCCGCGCCAAACGGCGTACCCTGGATGCGCTGCACGAATTCATGAAGCTGCAGCCGCAGTCGGCGCGGGTGCGGCGCGCCGGCCGCGAGATGGAAGTCCCGCTGGCGCAGGTGGTGGCCGGAGACGTGGTGGTACTGCGGCCGGGCGAACGCGTCCCGGTGGATGGCTTGGTGCTGAGCGGCGTCAGCTCCATCGACGAGTCGCTGATTACCGGCGAGTCGGTGCCAGTGACGCGCAGGGCGGGCGACCGCGTCATCGGCGGCTCGCTGAATTTCGAGGGCGCGCTGGAGTACCGCGCCACCTCGGTCGGAGCCGACAGCGTGCTCGGGCAAATGATGCGGCTGGTTCAGGAGGCCCAGGGATCGCGGGCGCCGATGCAGCAACTGGCCGATCGGGTGAGTGCGGTGTTTGTGCCGACGGTGCTGGGCCTGGCCCTGGTGACATTTGCCCTCTGGGTCGGCCTGGGCGGTGGCGCGGGACGCGCCTTTGCCGTGTCGGTCGCGGTGCTGGTGATCGCGTGCCCCTGCGCCATGGGGCTGGCGGTTCCGGCAGCGCTGACCGTGGCCATCGGCCGCGGCGCGCAGCTGGGAGTGCTTTTCAAAGGCGGCGAGAGCCTGGAGCGCGTAGCGCGCGTCGACACCGTGATCTTCGACAAGACCGGAACCCTGACCGAGGGGCGGCCGGAAGTCGCGGCCGTGCACGCGGCCGAGGGATTTCGTGACGACGACGTGCTGGCGCTGGCGGCCGCGCTGGAGCAGCGGTCGGAGCATCCGCTGGCGCGCGCAATCCTAAGCACGGCAGAACAGCGGGGCGTGCGGGTACCAGCCGCGGAAGGCGTCCGCGCCGTTCCCGGCAAAGGAATCTGCGGTTCAGTCGGCGGCCGGGTGGTTGCGGCCGGCAACGCGGCGCTGATGCAGGAGCTCGGCCTGCCGGCTCCGGAGCAGAGCGGCATCCCCGGAACGACGCAGATGTTTGTAGCGCGGGACGGCGTGCTCGCGGGCACGATTGAGGCGCGGGATACGCTGCGCACGACCGCGGCCGAATCCATCGCGGCGCTGCGGCAGATGGGCATTCGCACCGCCATGCTGACTGGCGATACCAGGGCGACTGCGGAGGCCATGGCGCGCGACGCGGGTATCGACGAGGTCTGGGCCGGCCTGTTGCCGGAGCAAAAACTGGAGAAAATTCGCGAGCTGCAGGGCAGCGGGCGGCGCGTGGCCATGGCCGGCGACGGGATCAACGACGCCGCGGCCATCTCTCAGGCGGATGCCGGTCTGGCGATGGGCACCGGTGCGGATCTGGCGCGCGAGGCCGGCGATGCCATCCTGCTGCACGGCGAGCCGCGGCAGATTGTGGACGCGGTGCTGCTGGCGCGGCGGGCGCTGCGCACCATGCGGCAGAATCTGGGGTGGGCCTTCGGCTATAACCTGCTTGGAATCCCGATCGCTGCCGGGGCGCTGTATCCGGCGTTTGGAATCCTGCTGAGCCCGGCGATCGCCAGCGCTGCCATGGCCCTCAGCTCGGTCAGCGTCCTGGCGAACAGCTTGCGCCTCAGGCGATTCGCTCCGCGATAAACTGGCAGAGGAAGCGCCCGTGCGGATTCTCACCCGATACATCCTCAAGGAAGTCCTGTCGCACGCCTTCATCGGGGGCGCGATCTTCACCTTCGTCCTCTTTATCCGCTATCTGCCCAGCCTGCTGGATCTGGTGGTGCGCAACAGTTCGTCGATGGGAACGGTGGCGTCCATTGTGGTCTTTCTGCTGCCGGACATGTTCACCTTCACCATCCCCATGGCGGTGCTGGTGGGGATCCTGCTGGGGCTGAGCCGCCTCGCCTCGGACAGCGAGATCACGGCCATGCGGGCCTCAGGCATCGGCGTGGGCTCTTTCGTGCGCATCGTCGGCATGGTGGCGGGGGCGGCGTGGGGGCTGAGCCTGGCCAACAGCATGTACTTTGCGCCCAGGGCCACGGCAGCGATGATCCGCGGAGAGGATTCGCTGGCCAGCGCGCAGGCTTCGTACGAGGTGCAGCCGCGCGTCTTCTACGAGGATTTCAAAAACTACGTCCTTTATGTGGAGGACGTGCGCGCCGCCAAGGGAGCGGCGAACTGGCGGCAGATTTTTCTGGCCGACGTCAGCGACCCCTCGGCTCCGAAGATCACCACCGCCGCCCGCGCCACGGTCGTAAACGGACCGCATCAGACCATCACCATGCGGCTGCGGGACGGCACCGAACACCAGACGGAAGCAGACCAGCCGAACGACTACACGGTTTCGACGTTTGCCCAGACCGACTTGCCGCTGGAGGCGGGCACGCAGGAAGACGTTCATCTGGGGCGCAGCGATACGCCGATTCTGGCCATGGGCAATCGCGAACTGCTGGCGCGAATCCACGGCAGGAACGGCCGGCTCTACGACATCGAGTTCCAGAAACGGCTTGCCTATCCGGCGGCGTGCCTTGTCCTGATGCTGGTGGGCGTGCCGCTGGGCATGGCTTCGCGCCGCGGCGGCAAGAGCGCCGGCTTCGTGCTGACTATCGGTCTGGTCTTCATCTACTACTTCCTCTCCTCCACCGGAACGGCGCTGGCGCGGCAGAATAAGATTCCCGCGTGGGCCGGGGTGTGGGAGGCGAACCTGCTGTTTGCCGTCTGCGGCATCCTGCTGCTGCGGCAGATGGCCACCGGCGGCGCGGCTCTGGCGGCGCTGCAGTCGATGGGCAACTGGTTCCGGCTGCGCACCGGCAGGACCGCCTCGACTACCGAAACCATCGCCTTGCCGGCGCGCAGGCGCGAAACGCGCGGCCGCTTTCCGCTCATTCTCGACGAATACGTGCTGCGCGAGTTTCTGTTCACCTTCGCGCTGGTGCTGATCACCTTCGTGATGCTGATGCTGGTTTTCACCTTCTTCGAGCTGCTCAGCGACATCATTCGCAACGGCATCCACCTGATTATTGTCGGCGAATATCTTGTGGATCTGACGCCGAGCATGATCTACCTGATCACTCCGCTCAGCGTGCTGATCGGGGTGCTGGTCGTCTTCGGCATCCTGAACCGCAACAGCGAGCTGACGGCGATGAAGGCGACCGGCATCAGCCTCTACCGCATTACCGTGCCGGTGATCACGATCGCGGCGATTCTGTCGGTCTCGCTCTTCACCTTCGATGAGCTCTACCTGCCTCAGGCGAATCGCAGGCAGGAGGCGCTGCGCAACGTGATCAAGGGCAAGCCGCCGGAAACCTTCGAACATCCGGGACCGCGATGGGTGTTCGGGGAGCAGAGGCCGGGCAAGCCGGGCACGATCTTCTATTACGAGTACTTCGACCCGAGCAAAGACATCTTCGACAACATCACCGTCTTCGAGTTCAAACCGGGTTCATTCACCATCGCGAAGCGCATCTTCGCGTCGACCGCGGAGTGGCAGCCCAACCTGCACGCCTGGGTCTTCGAAGATGGCTGGGTGCGAACCTTTGCCGGCGACGAGATCGCCAGCTACAGCACCTTCCCGGTCGAGACATTTTCTGAGGTCACCGAAGCGCCCACTTACTTCACCAAGGACGTGCGGCAATCGTCGGAGATGAGTTTCGGCGAGCTGGCGCATTACATCCATTCGCTGCGGCAGAGCGGATTCAACACGGTGCCGCTGCGCGTGCAGCTGAATCACAAACTCGCGTATCCGCTGATCACGCTGGTGATGGCATTGCTTGCCATTCCCTTCGCGCTCTCCATGGGCAGGCGCGGGTCGCTCTCCGGTATCGCGGTAGCCATTGGCGTCGCGATCACGTATTTTGCAGTTTCAGGGCTCTTCGAGGCGATGGGGAACGTCAGCTGGCTTCCCCCGGTGCTGGCCGCGTGGTCCCCGGATTTTCTCTTCGGGCTCGCCGGCGCGTACATGCTGCTGCGTGCGTCGACCTGAGAACAGGAACGGATCGAAAGAGATGTTCAGGAAGCTAAAACCGCTCTTCCCGTATATGCGCAAATACTGGCGCGCGTATGTGTGGGGGTGCGTGTGCACGGTAGCGGCCAACGCCATCTGGATTCAGTTTCCGCGGGCGATCGGCGCAGCGGCGCACGACCTGGCGATACGCATCACGTGGGGAAAGATTTTCGACTACGCCGTGCTGCTGCTGGTCATCACCATTGCCCACGGAATTCTGCTGTTCCTGATGCGCTGGATCCTGATCGGCATCTCCCGCGATATCGAATTCGATCTGCGCAACGATCTTTTCGCGCATCTGGAGAAGCAGTCGGCCTCCTGGTTCCAGGAGCATCGCACCGGCGACATCATGGCGCGCATGACCAACGACCTGAGCGCCGTCCGCATGCTGCTCGGTCCGGCCATCATGTATACCGCGAACACGGTCGTGTTCTCGGCCGGGGCGCTGTTTTTCCTGCTCCGCATCAGCCCCTTTCTGACGCTGACGGCGCTCGCGCCCCTGCCCGTGGCGAGCGTGCTCATTCAGGTGATGGGCCGCAAAATCCACGAGCGCTTCGAGCGCCTCCAGGCCATGTTCTCCGATATCTCCGCGCAGGCCCAGGAGAATTTCTCCGGAGCACGCCTGGTGCGGGCCTTCGCTCAGGAAGAAGCGCAGATCAAATCCTTCGAGAAGTCGAACCAGGAATACATCCGCCGCGCCCTCCGTCTGGTCCGGCTGATGGGCATGTTGTGGCCCACGCTGGAATTCATGCTGGGCCTCGCCATGGTCATCGCCCTGCTCGTCGGCGGCCACGAGGTGCTCTCCCACCGGATCGGATTCGGACAGTTCGTTACCTTCACCATGTACATGTACATGCTGACGTGGCCGATCATCGCGCTGGGCTACGTCATCAACCTCTTCGAGCGGGGTACTGCCTCGGTCGTGCGCATCCACGAACTGCTGACCGCCGAGCCGTCGATCGACGACCGCGGAGCTATGCCTGGGAAAGAGCCGGAGATTCGCGGCGACGTGGAATTTCGCGATCTGCGCTTCGCCTATCCAGCCGAAAACGGGACGCCGGCCGAGGTGCTGCGGGGAATCTCGCTCACCATTCCCGCGGGCAGCAGCCTGGCGCTGGTCGGCCCCACCGGATCCGGCAAATCGACGCTGGTCAGTCTGATTCCGAGGTTGTACGACGCCGCGCCGGGGATGGTGCTGATCGACGGCCGCCCGGTGCGTGCGTACACGCTGGCCGCGCTGCATCGCGCGGTGGGCCTGGTGCCTCAGGAAACCTTCCTCTTCAGCACGACGATCCGCGAGAACATCGCCTTCGGCGCAGAGGACGCCACAATGGCGGAGATTATGCAGGCCGCCCAGGTCGCGCATATTCAGGAGGAATTCGAGCAGTTCCCGCATCGCTTCGACACTACCGTCGGCGAACGCGGCCTGACCCTTTCCGGCGGCCAGAAGCAGCGGACGGCGCTGGCGCGTGCGATCGCGTGCGATCCGCGCATCCTGATTCTTGACGATGCGCTGGCCAGCGTGGACACGTACACCGAAGAACGGATTCTCGAAGGACTGCGCAGCGTGATGGCGGGCCGCACGACGATTCTCATTTCGCACCGCATCTCCACGGTGCGCCACGCAGACCGCATTGCAGTCCTGGTGCGGGGGGAAATCGTCGAGCTGGGTTCGCACGAGGAACTGCTCGAGCGCAACGGTTACTACGCGGAGCTCTATCAGAAGCAGCTGCTCGAGGAGGAGCTGGCAGTAACGGGCTGAGGGGTTACGCGGTCCACTCCGAGTGGGCCGAGCGCTCGGCAGGCGCGCGGGCGGCGGCCGACAAGGCTGCATGCGGCGAGGCTGGCGAGGATTCGAGCAGGCCCAGCACTTCGGGGTCGCGCGCGGCCACGCTCCAGGCCTCGCGCACGTCGCGGATGCAGGCGATTGCTTCCTTCAGCCGGTCCGGCGATTCCAGCCGCGATCCCTCCAGGCAGAGCGCGAATATCGAGGCGTAGAACTCTGAGAGCGCCTTTGCCGAGCTGCCGCCGATATCCATGCGCAGCCGCGACTGCAGGTGCATCAGGATCTGCAGCACCCGGCCGAGAGCGACGCGGCGCTCACCGGCGTTGTGGCACTCGGTGGCGGCGATGGCACGGTAGAGAAACCGGACCATCCCGTCGTAGAGCGCGACGATCAGCTCAACGGGATTCATTCCGGCCACGGTCTGCTGCTGATAATTCATTGCTCTCGGAGCTGCTCCTCGTCAGCCGTTGGGGTTCTCGTTGTACCCGGTGATAGCGCTGTACAGCTCGTTCACCTCGTCGATCTGGGTAGGGATCTCTTCGAGCGTGTAGTTGGCCTCGTTCAGTTCGGTGGTCAGCTGCGACTGCTGTTCGCTGATGGAGCTTTGCTCGTTGCTGATATTGGTGCTGAGCTGGGACTCCGTGCCGGAATTCTGCTGGAGGGCGAGATAGATGACTCCGTCCGGCCCGCTGCTGCCGAGGTTGCTCAGCGCGGTGGTGAGGTTGGCGCCAAAGCTGCCCGGGCCCTGAAAGAAATTCACCACAGCCCCGTAATTGCCGTCGAGCGCGCTGTCCAGCGTCGTGGCATCAAGGGAAAGCGTGCCGTCGTCGTTCGTGGTGATACCCAGCTGGGAGAGCGAGGTGACGGATCCCGAAGGAGCCAGAAAGCTGATGCTTTCCTGCAATTGTTCCTGCACCATGGCCATGTCGGGATTGCCGTAGAGGGGCTCGGGATTGCCCGAGGCATCGTCGCCCTCCTGGGTGTTGATATCGTCCATAACGGTGTTGTAAGCGCTGACAAAGGAGCTGACGGCCGATTCGACATCGCTGTTGTCGGTGGCGATCTCCACCTGGACAGATTCGGACGGGGCGGCGCTGAGCAGCTGCATGGTAACGTCCGGAATCCCGGTGGTGACGGTATTGGACGAGCTGGTCATGGAGACACCGTCCACGCTGAAGCTCGCGTCCTGGCCCTGCTGCTGCTGGCTGAAGGTGATCGCATCGCCGGTGGTGGAATCGGTGAGATCGCTCGCATCGATGGTGACGGCGCCCGAGGCGCCGCTGGTGTCGCTGAGCAGGGCCAGCTGCGAGCCGGACGCGCCAGGAACGACCGTAGCGGTGACCCCGTAATCGCCGGCGTTGATATAGGAAGCCAGCGTGGAAAGGGTGTCGTTTTGTGGGATGGTGTTGCCGCTGGAGTCCGTGGCGGTCCCATCGGAGAGGGTGATGGTTTGGCCGCCGATGACGAGGGAGCCGCTCAGGGTATCAGAGGATGAGATCGAAGTGCTGGCGTACGAATAATTCTGCGCCAGCTGACCGACCACGACGGTATAGGTGCCGGCAACCGCGCCCACGGTGGCGTCGGTCAGCTGCACAACCGAGGTGTCGGAGCTGGAGCCCTCCATCTGAGAGAAAATGCCGTCCACGTCGTTGAGCGAGCTGAGGGCGCTGGAGAGCGTGCTGAGGTCGTTGCCGATGGAGGTGAAGGCGGTGTCCTGCGACTGGAGCGAGGTGAGCTGGTTCTGCCACGGAGTTTCGATGGCCTGAAGATTGGCCACAATCTGGCTCACCGTGCTTGTCACATCGAAGCCCTGGCCGCTGGTGGGGGAGCCGAAGGAGATGCCGACATTGCCCATAACGCTGTTATCGTCGCTTTCCGGGCGGGACTTGAACAACCGCGGAAGATGAGCAGGAAGCAAGCCGGGAAAGGTGCGGGAATGTTAGAGCGGGCTAAGAAAGGGAGCGGGGAGCCCGGCAGAAATGAGTTTCTGCCGGAGCTCCCCGAAGGTGCTTACTGGAGCAGCTTGGTGACCATCTGCTCGGTCGAGTTGGCCTGGGCCAGAGCGCTGATGCCGGTCTGGGTCAGGATTTCGTACTTCGACAGGTTGGAGGTTGCCGAAGCATAGTCGGTCTGCGTGATGTTGTTCTGCGCCGACTGCACGTTCGTCTCTTCGGAACTGGCGATGTTCGAAGCTGCGGTCAGCGTGTTGATGTTGGCGCCCACCTGGCCGCGCTGGTAAGCCACGGCGCTGATGGCGTTGGTGACGGTCTGCAGGGCTGCTTCCGAGTCTGCCTGGTCGTCGAGCTGGGTGCCGGTAAGGCTGGTGCCGACGCCGTCTCCGGCGGTGGTGCCGCCGGTTCCGGTAGAGGTGCCTACCGTCACGCTGATCGCCGTCCCTGCGGCCGAGCCGGTATCCGACGTGCCCACGCTGGAGTCGGTCAGGATACCCACGCTGACGCCGTAGTTGAAGCTGCCTGTCGACGTTCCGTCGCTGGTGTAGATGTCCATGCTGCTGGCCGTCGGAGTCGCGCTGGCCTCGTCCATTGTGCCCGTGTGCGTGAGGTCATTCGTCGAATCCGTAAAGGTGAGGACTCCGCCCGCGTACGTTGCCGTAACCAGGGCGCCCAGCGGCGTCGCTGCCAGCGCGGTGTTCAGGGAGGCCAGGGTCGCTGCCTCGGTCGAAGCAGTGGTCAGCCCGCTGTAATTCGACATATCGATCGTGCCCGATTTGCCCGCGGTGGCATCGGTCAGGGTGATCGAACCGCTCAGGTTATCCCCGGACGTGATCGCGCCGCTGGTTACTGTCTTGGCAGCGTCCGTCAGGGTGACGGCGGTTCCGGTCGCGGCGGTGTTGAAGATGCCGATCCCGTTGTACTCGGTGGTGTTGCCGATGGTCCCGATCTGCGTCAGGATGTCCTGATACTCCTGGTTGGCCGCCGAGAGCTGCGCGCTGTCCAGCGTGCCGCCGCCGGCTTCAGTCGCCAGCGTAACGGCGCGGTTCAGCAGGTTCGTCACCTGCGACAGAGCGCCATCGGCCACCTGCAGGAATCCAACACCCGCGCTGGCGTTGCTCGATGACTGGTCGAGGGCCGCCGAGTTCGCCGCCAGGCCATCCGCAATGGACAGGCCGGCCGCGTCATCTGCGCCCGAGTTGATGCGCGAACCGGACGAGAGCTGCTGCAGCGTTGTCTGCAGGTTCGCCTGCGTCATGTTCAGGTTGTTCTCGGCGTAGACCGCCGAAATGTTGTTCAGGACTCCCAATGCCATAAAGTTTCTCCTTACCGTAGTTGGGTTCCTGAACAGAACGCCGGCCCGTGTGGCGGGCGCTTCCGGGAACCGCTCGATTCAGTGGCTTCATCGGCGCGCAGCCTGGGGGCTTTACGTGCGGCGCGGAGTTTGGAACGCGACGTGCACGAATCCCGCCACGCGGAGGCCGCAGCTTCGACATTCCATTCACCCCCACCTGCTTCCTGCCGATAAGACCAGCGGACCGGGGAGATGTCCGCCATGATTCAGCTGACGCGGCTCAACGGCAATCCGCTGGTGGTGAACAGCGACCTGATCAAGTACGCCGAGTCCTCGCCCGATACCATGCTGACGCTGGTGAACGGCGAAAAGATCGTGGTGCTGGAAAGCTGCGACGAAGTCGTGCGCCGCACCATCGCCTACCGGGCGCGCGTCTCGCGCGAGGCGGCCAGTGCGCAGGGTCTGCCGTGGCAGTCCGCACCGGAATCCACCCAGGACGCGCCGGAACCGCGGGATTGAGGCCATGGACGCTGGCAGCCTCGGCGGACTATTGCTGGCGGTGGCAGGCATCCTCGCGGGCCTGCTGCTGGAGGGCGGCCATCTGGGCCAGGTGTTGCAGCCCACGGCGGCCATGATCGTCTTTGGGGGAACCCTGGGCGCGGTGATGCTCCAGTTCCCGCTCCGCACCGTCGGCCGCGCAGCGCTTCGCCTGGTGAGGCTGTTCCTGCATCGCTCCGACGGCGGCGCAGCCCTGCTGCGACAGATTGTTACCTTCGCCAACAAAGCGCGGCGCCACGGCATCATCTCGCTCGACCAGGATCTCGAGGCCATTGCCGATCCTTTCCTGCGCCAGGCGCTGACGCTGGCCGTCGACGGCACCGAGCCCGCCGAACTGCGCCGCATCATGGAGGTCCAGATCGAGAACGCCACCGAAAATGAGGCACGCATTCCAGCGGTTTTCGAGTCGGCTGGCGGATTTTCGCCGACCATCGGCATCATCGGCGCGGTCATTGGGCTCATTCAGGTAATGCAGCACCTCGACCACATGGATCAGGTCGGCCGGGGTATCGCGGTCGCCTTCGTGGCGACCATCTACGGCGTCGGCTCGGCAAACATTTTCTTTCTGCCCGCGGCGGGAAAACTGCGCCAGCGCGCCCGGGACGAGCAGCGGCTGAAGGAGATGGCGCTGGAAGGCGTCATCTCCATCATTGAAGGGATGAATCCGCGCATGATCGAGATCAAGCTCCAGAGCTTTCGCGGGGGCCAGGCGCCGGAGCAGCGCGCATGAAGCCCTCCCGGCAGCAGGAACACGTGCATCGCGACCGATGGCTGGTCTCCTATGCGGATTTCATCACTCTGCTGTTCGCATTCTTCGTGGTGCTTTACGCCAGCTCGCGTTCGGACCAGAGGAAGCAGACGCAGATCGCGCGCTCGATCGAGACCGCCTTCCAGGCGCTGGGATTGTTTCCGGCAGCGGCGCCCTCGCAGCAGCACACCGGCGCAATGGCCGATTCAGGAGACCCAGCCGCTCCGGTGAACGTTGTGATGGGCGACGACCTCTCCGCCTCCCCGGAAGTGCACCAGGACCTGGAGCGGCTCCAGGCGCGGCTCACCGGCCTGCTGTCGAACCAGGTGGCGCAGCACATCGTGGCGCTCCGGCTGGGACGCGACGGACTGGTCATCTCGCTGCGCGAGGCCGGATTCTACGACAGCGGCTCGGCGACTCCGCATCCGCAGTCGCGGGCCACGCTCGATCGCATTGCCGCAACCCTGGCCCTGACGCCTTACGATCTGCGCATCGAGGGACACACGGACAATGTGCCCATCCACACCGCGCAATTCGCCTCCAACTGGGAGCTCTCGACAGCGCGAGCGAGCGAGCTGGCCAAGTTCCTGATCGTCGACCATGGCTTTGCGCCGGGACGGCTCTCCGCCGCCGGCTACGCCGAGTATCATCCGGTAGCCAGCAACGACACCGCGGATGGCCGCAGCGAAAACCGCCGCGTGGATATCATCGTGCTGCCGCGCATCAGCGTGCTGCCGCAGAAGCAGGCGCGGCCCTGACGCCGGCGGCCCGGAAACAGCCGCGCGGGCCGGCACTCAGCTGAAGCCGAGCACCGGGTGGGGAAGGTAGCCCTCCTCGAGCGAAGCCACCTCTTCCGGCGTGAGTTTCACCGAGAGTGCGGCCACGGCGTCGTCGAGATGATGCGGTTTCGTTGCACCCACAATGGGCGAGGCGATGCCGGGCCTCGACAGCATCCACGCCAGCGCCAGCGTTGCCTGCGCGACGCCGCGCTTTTTGGAGAGTTCCGTGAGCCGATCCACCACGTTTCGATCGGCCTCCTCGGTCCGCGCATACATGCGGTTCCCGAAGACGTCGGTCTCCGTTCGTCTGGTTGACTCAGTCTGCCACGGGCGGGCGAGGCGTCCGCGAGCCAGCGGGCTCCAGGGAATGATGCCGATCCGCTCAGCGCGGCAGAGGGGGATCATTTCGCGTTCTTCCTCGCGATAGAGCAGGTTGTAGTGGTTCTGCATGGAGACGAAGCGCGTCCAGCCGTGCAGGTCGGCCAGATACAGCGCCTTCGCGAACTGCCAGGAATACATGGAGGAAGCCCCGATGTACCGCACCTTTCCGGCCTTCACCACATCGTGCAGCGCCTCGAGGGTTTCCTCAATCGGCGTCTCGTAATCCCAGCGGTGAATCTGATAGAGGTCGACGAAATCCGTTTGCAGGCGGCGCAGGCTGTCGTCCAGCTCATGGAAGATCGCTTTGCGGGACAGGCCTTTGCCGTTGGGCTCGTCGCGCATCGGACTGTGAACCTTGGTGGCGATCGCGACGGATTCGCGGCGAGCGTTGGCCTTCAGGAATCGGCCCAGCACCTCTTCGCTGGCGCCGCTGGAGTAGACATTCGCCGTGTCGAAAAAATTGATGCCCAGGTCGAGCGCCTGGCGCAGGAAGGGCCGGCTCTGCTCGTCGTCGAGCGCCCAGGCCTGGCGTCCGGGTTTCGGTTCGCCGGTGTGCGGTGCGCCGTAGCTCATGCAGCCAAGGCAGATGCGGGAAACTTTCAGGCCGGTTTTGCCGAGATTGATATAGTCCATGGGGCTCCTCATCGGAATGGGATGAGTGAAACCCTCAATGGTAGCGCGGCGATATGCACAGGATGCTAAAAGCGGATCCGCGCGCTGGCCTGCAGCAGCCGCGGCGGCGCCGAGGAAACAATCTGGCCGAAATCCGCGCTGCCGATATTGCCCTCGACCGATCCGGCCCCGAAAAACTGCGCGTGATTGAAGACGTTGAAGCCTTCCAGCCTCAGTTCCAGAGATTTGCCGTCCAGGAATGACGTCGACTTCTGCAGAGCCACGTCGGTGTCATCGGAGCCGGGCCCGTGGAAGAAACGCCGGCGCGCGTTGCCGAACTCGCCCAGCGCCGGCAGGCTGAAGAGCGATGTGTTGAACGCGGCGCCCTGGCGCGGGCTGCCGTGAAGTTCGAGTGAACCAGGGGTGATATTCAGCTGGTCCGCGCCGTTGTTGTTCACGCCGTTGGGTTGCGTGCCCAGCAGCGAAGTGTCGTTGTTATTGATCAGCGTTACCGGGAAGCCTGAGGTGATGCGCG
>Ga0335075_10001791_pt1 | contig 35056 bp, 42 predicted proteins | sample Lox_Sample_24_FD_206723 | JGI IMG/M metagenome (GOLD analysis project Ga0335075, IMG submission 206723) | Soil microbial communities from Loxahatchee National Wildlife Refuge, Florida, United States - Lox_Sample_2.4 | ecosystem: Environmental > Terrestrial > Soil > Wetlands | place: USA...
TGGAACCGAGGATTTGTCCTTCACCACGGAAAACAGCCACGACATCCCCCAGCAGGTACTACCGACCTACGCGGTGATCTGCTGCCCGGCGTTCGGCGCGGCCGGCAAAGTCGGATCGTTCAACTGGGCCATGCTCTTACACGGCTCGCAGGGCATCCGGCTGCACGCGCCGCTGCCGGCCGCGGGCAAGCTGTCGGTAGTCACCGAGGTGGCCGATATTCAGGACAAAGGGGAGGGCAAAAACGCGATCATCATGCTGCGCGGTCGCGGCAGCGACCCCGACACAGGAACTCTGGTCGCCGAAACCCTGACCACGTTGGTGATCCGCGGCGAGGGCGGCTTCGGGGGAGAGCCGGGCCAGCGGCCGTCCGCGCCGGAAATCCCCGACCATGAGCCGGACGCTCGGGTCGCCCTGCCCACCCGCGAGGACCAGCCACTGATCTATCGGCTGTCCGGCGACCGCAATCCGCTGCACAGCGATCCGTGGTTCGCCAAGGAGCTGGCCGGCTTCCCCAAGCCGATCATGCACGGGCTGTGCACCTACGGGTTCTCCGGCCGAGCGTTGGTCGCCGAGCTTGGCAACGGCGACGCCAGTGCGATCACGTCAATCGATGCACGGTTCACCAAGCCGGTCTTTCCCGGCGAGACGCTGACGACCTTGATCTGGCGCACCGAACACGGTAAGGCAGTGTTCCGCACCGAAGCCTCCGGGCCCGGCGGAAGCGACGCACGGCTGGTGCTCGAGGACGGCGCGGTGGAATACGTCGAGGTTTAGCCGGGCCGCCATCGCGGCATTCTGCGGCCATGGCATTCAAACTCACTTACAGCGATGGGCACGAGACCGAGTACGACGACAGCACCAAGTGGGAAGTCGAAGACGGGGTCCTCAAGTTGGGACGTGAGGCCGGCAAGTGGACGGCCTTTCTCTCCCCGAGTCATTGGGCCACGCTCGAACTAGTGGCCGGAAAAGAACGCGACAAGCAGGACAAGGACCAGGACGAGGGCAAGCACGAACACGACGACGACAGCGATGAGGGCAAGGACGAGGAACACGCGGAAAAAGGCAAGGACAAAAAGAAAGACAGCTGATCGTCAGTCGGCGACACGGATGACCAGGCGAGGCCGCTTCTCGCCTTTCGATGAGGTCAACGACCTGCCAGGCTTCGAGCGCGGACGCGTACTCGAAAAGGTGGGTCAGCACGGCCAGGACACCCGTGAGTTGTTCTTCTCCGATATGCGGGTTCCGGTGGCGAACCTACTTGGCGCGCAGGAAGGTCTGGGCTTCATGCCAACTCACGGAACAGCTTGGTCGCGAGCGGCTGATCATCGCAGCGGCTGTGTGCTGGCATGGCCGAAGCCGCCGTGCTCGAGGCGATCCGCTACACAAAGGAGCGAGAAGCCTTGGACCGGCCGCGGATCAACTTCCAGCACACCAAATTCGAGCTCGCTCTGAGAAATGGGGACGAGCCCTGCCCTGCGCGCTGTCGATTACCCCGGAGGTAATCGTGAGCATGAGGCCACGCGGCTAACATCGTGACGGTGACGACTCTGGCTCCGCGGGTCTCGGCAACACCTCCAGTCGGCCAGCTGCTGCGCGAATGGCGCGAACGGCGACGAATAAGCCAGCTCGACTTGTCGATTCAGGCCGACATCTCGGCGCGGCACCTGAGCTTCGTGGAGACTGGACGGTCGCGCCCGACTCCGGGAATGATCCTGCGGCTCAGCGAGCAACTCGACGTGCCGCTGCGTGAACGCAACGCGCTGCTGCTAGCCGGCGGATACGCGCCTGCCTATCCAGAGCACTCGCTCGATGAGCCGGAGATGGCCCGGTTGCGGGCGGCACTGCGTCAGATTCTGGCCGGACACGAGCCGTATCCGGCACTGGTCGTCAACCGGTGGTGGGAAATGCTCGATGGAAACGCGGCCGTCGCGGTGCTCACCGAAGGATGCGGCCCCGCGCTGCTCACGCCGCCGGTGAACGCGTTGCGGGCGTCGCTGCATCCGGACGGGATGGCAACGAGGATCGCCAATCTCCCTGAGTGGCGCGCGCATATCCTCGAGCGGCTGCACCGTCAGGTGCAGGCCACGCGTGACCCGCGGCTGGCCGAGCTGCACGCGGAATTGTCGGCCTACCCGGGTGGTGTGGCCGAGCGCCCCGGGCTCACCGATGTCGCGGTGCCGCTTCGCCTTCGTCACGCTGATCGAGAGTTGGCTTTTTTCAGCATGACTGCCGTCGTCGGCGCGCCGCTGGATGTGACGGTCGCCGAAGTGGCAATCGAGTCGTTTTATCCCGCCGACGCGGACACCGCCGAGGCGCTGCACGCAATGAGAGGGTGAGGCCTTGACTGACATCGCCGCAACCGAGTTGATCCATGCGCAAGTCCCGCTGTGCGCGACACTGGGCATCACTGCTGACACATTCACGGCCGACGAGGTGGTGCTGAGTCTGGACTGGGCGCCGAACCTTTGCACAGGCAACGACGTGCTGCACGGCGGGATCGTCATGGCCTTGGCGGACTCGGCGGGCGGGTTGTGTGCGTTCCTGAATCTCCCTGCGGGAGCAGGCGGAACCGCAACCATCGAATCCAAGACCAATTTCTTGCGTCCGCTGACGAGGCGGGCCGGAACGGCCCGAGAACGAAGCGGACAATCAGGTACGGCCACCCGCTCCGGCACTTTGAAGGCGCACTGCCACCCACTGCACATCGGAAAGCGCGTCATCGTGCTCGAGACGGAGGTCCGCAACGACGACGGCAAGCTTGCCGCCAAAGTGCTTCAAACCCAAGCGATCTTGTGACTAGCGTGCGAGCTGACGCGCGAGCCGATCGGTGAATTCACGCGCGCGTGCCGGATTGTCCAGCGCGTAATGGGCGGCGGTAGCGCGATCACCGTCGTCGCTGTGCCGCACCAGGATGGCGATGCCGTCATCTTGGATCGCGTCGAATGCGTCCTCGTCGGTGATGTCGTCGCCGAGATAGATCGGTAGCAGCGGACCCGGCTGTTCGTCGTCGTGGATATGGTCGAGCACCCAGCGCAACGTCTTGCCCTTGTCCCAGTCAATATCTGGACGTAGCTCGATGACCTCGCGGCCCGTGGTGACCCGGAGCGCAGTGCGCTGCCCGACCCGTCGTACCGCCGCTGCGGCCTCGCCGACCCGGTCACGGGCGGCGTTGCGGTAGTGCACGGCCACGCCAAACCGCTTGTGTTCCACCACAACACCTGGGATGTCAGCGAGCTGGTCGGCCAGCTCGGCGGCCGCCTGCTCGAGCACCGGGATACTTGCCGCCGCCTCGGCATTTTCGTGGTGCGCGCCGTCGGGCCCGGTCAGCTCGAAACCATGACTGCCCGCATACCAGATGCCGGGCAGGCCGATCCGCTGGCGCACGTCGGCGAGGTCGCGGCCGCTCAGTATCGCGACGGGGCATTGCGCGGTCAGCGACGTCAGCGCATCGGCGGCGCCGGCGACCAGCCGGGCGGAGTCGGGGTTCTCGACGATATCCGAAAGTGTGCCGTCGAAGTCGAAGAACACCGCGGGGTGCTGACCGGTGATCGCGTCGAGGGCGTGCAGCGCGTCGGGCAGCTCGGACATCGGGCGGTCGCCGGTGCGCACGCTGATGTCGTGCAGGTCGGTGATCACCGCGTCGGCCCCGCGGCTGATCAGTTCATCGCCGTATCCCGTCGTGGCGATCCCGATCACCAGTGCGAATCCGTCCGCCCGGGCCACGGCGACACCGTTTTCGGTCGCCGTGACGACGGCGCACCGCCCCGGGCGCACCGACAGCAGGTTCGCCGCCTCGAGAAAGGGCTGGTGGTCGTCAGTGGCAACGCCTGCGTCATGCAGTTTCTGCGCAAGCGATTCGTCGGTTGCCTGGCCACCGAGGTCGAACAGCACCGCGTCGTGGCGGCGCGGGTCAATGGTGACCGACAATTCGGCTGTCCTACCTTCCGGGCATGCGGCTGCTGTGCCGCTAGCCAGGTTAGTCAGACCGATTTGTTGGCGAACAGCAACACCGAATCTTGGCTCAGCATTTCCAAACGGGTGACGGCCGTTTCAATGCCCTTGGCCAATTCGTCGACGTCGGCTCCGGAGTTGTAGTCGGCCGTGATGCCGAACACCAGGTCGTCGGCGTAGCTCAACACCGCGACACCGGTGCGCAACCGCAGCGCAATCGGCGGAATCGGCAGCAGGCGCGCGACCTTGCTGCCCATCATCTGCAGCTGACGGCTTGGTCCCGGGACGTTGGTCGCGAGCGTGACAATTCCGCGTTGCGGCAGACGGGTGAATAATCGAATCAGCCACGAGGAGAACATGAACGGGATGTAGTTGGTCGCCGACACCGCCATGTTGCCTGCTTGCCGCTGCCCGCCCTGCTTGGCTCGGGTCATCCGGCTGTGCACGATGCGCAGTTGCTGAATCGGGTCGTGCTGCTCGACGGGAAGATAGGGCAGCATGACCGAGAGACGGTTGCCCGGCTTATCGAGCGTGTCGGGTGAGCGCACCGAAACCGGCACCAGGGTGCGCAGCGAGTCCGGCCGTGGCTCCTCGCCGCGGCGCAGCAACACCGAGCGGAAGCCCGCGGTGATCGCGGTGAGCGCGACGTCGTTGATGGTCACGTCGAACTTGCGGCATACCTGTTCGATATCGGCGAGGGGGACGCGCACCGCGCGATAGCGCCGCATCGCGGTAACCGGCCCTACCAGCGACGAGTCGGTGTTGGGCCGGAGCAAGCCGGCAGCCAGCTCGGCGGCGCCGGTGACTGTCCGGGTGGCCGCATCGGTGATGTTGGTAGCCGTCCGCCACACATTGTTCAGCGGGTTGCCGGGCGGGGTGGGGTCGGGCACCGGCTTCAGATGTGCGTGCGCGACGGCGGTCCGCTTGACGGCGGTGGGTCGAGCGGAAGCGCCTGCGTCGACGTCATCGCAGAGCCGGGTGAGCATGCGCGTCGCCGAGATTCCATCGGCCATGCAATGGTGGATTTTCATCAAGATCGCCCAGCGGTTGCCTTTCAGGCCCTCGATGACCCAGCATTCCCACAGCGGGCGATCCCGATCCAGGCGGCGCTCCAACACGTCGGCGACAACCCGAAATAGTTCGGTGTCGTCACCGGGCCGCGGCACTGCTACTCGGCGCACATGACGGCCGAGGTCGAACTGCGGATCGTCGACCCACTGCGGCGCGCCGATGTCGAAGGGCTGGGTGCGCAGCATCTGCGTACACCGCGGTATTGCCTGGATCCGTTCTGCTAGAACGTCTTTGAACTGGTCATAATTCGGTGCGCAACCTTGGACGATCGCGATGCCGCCGATCGCCAGGCTGACGTTTCGGTCCGAGTCTTCCGCCATGAGGAAGCCTGCATCGAGCGTATTGAGTTGCTCCACGCCGCAACACCACCGTTCACCGCTGGATTTCATATCAGTATCCGTGAGTGTTCTGGGCAGGAGGTGGCGGTCAGATTAAATCGTGTAAACAACTGGGGTCGATTGTGTGGCAACGCAGTTGAAGAGCCGTCAGAAGTGTAGTACGCAGGCCGTTGTCTGAGAATTCTTGAGAATCTGCATGGCGCTATTCCAGGCGGTCTGGCTACAAAACATTTCAGTCGACTGACTTGTATCTGTGGTATCGTCGCCGGCGTGAGCCCGTCCACCCAGGTGCATCGTCGGACACAAGCTGAGCGCAGGGAATCGACGCGCGCAGCGCTACTGGATGCCGCGGTCGAGTGCCTGATCGAAGACGGGTACGCAGCGGTGACGACCCGCAGGATTGCTGAGCGTGCCGGGGTGTCCCAAGGGGCGCAACAGCATTACTTCGATGATCGAGTCGACATGGTCGTGCAGGCCGTCGGGCATCTGTCGCAGCGGCTGGCTGAGCAGGCCGAGGAACAGATCCGCACCGGTCAGCGCGACGAGCGTCGCCGCATGCACGCGTTGCTGGACCGAATGTGGGACATCCACACCGGCCCCGCATTCCAGACGGCTGCAGAACTGTGGGCCGCCGCCCGCACGGATCTCGAACTGCGCGAGCCGGTCGAAAACCTCGGTCGAGACCTGGATCGCCAGCTGGCGCGGATCTTCGCCGAAGTGCTGCCTACCCTTGCGAACACCGACTCCGGCCGCACGCTGGTCGACGTCGCAATGGCCACCGCTCGTGGTCTGGCGTTGCGGCGGCTACCCGGACTGGAGAATACCGTCGACCGGAGGTGGCGTGCTGCGAAATCCCTGCTCATGGACATTTACGACACTCTCGACAAGGAAGGTTTGACGGCATGACCACTGCCACGGCGGCCGGCGGCCGATACCCCGCTGAGCCGGTGTTGGTCGAACACCGCGGCCCGGTCGCCGTCGTCACCCTGAACCGACCCGACCGTCTTAATGCCTTCAGCCGCGACCAGGCGCCCCCGCTCCTTCAAGCACTGAGCGAGCTACGTGAGTGCGACTCCTGCCGCGTTGTGGTACTCACCGGTGCCGGCCGCGCATTCTGCTCCGGTATGGATCTCGTCGCCGGGCTCGACGTTCCAGGGTGCGGGCGGGTCCAGGGGCGATACCTGGCCCTGGCGCGTGCTGCCGAAGTGTTTCTGGCGCTGCGTGAACTCCCGCAACCGGTGATCGCCGCCGTTCACGGCCACGCCGTCGGCGCGGGCCTGGCCCTGGCAGCAATGGCTGACATTCGCGTCGCCGACGCCACCGCCCGCTTCGGCCCCGTGTTCACCCGCCGCGGCTTCTCCGGCGGCGACCTTGGCGCGTCCTGGTGGTTGCCGCGGCTGATCGGTTTCGCCAATGCAGCCGAAATGCTCTACACGGCAGAACCTTTCGATGCTCACCGGGCGCACGAAATCGGATTCGTCACCCATCTCGGCGCCAAAGGCACACACATCGACACGGCTGTCGGCATAGGCGAAAAGATCGCCGTCAACTCCCCGTTCGGGGTCAGCCAGACCAAGAACCTGCTCAACACCGCCCTTGGCATCGGGGAACTGCGCCAGCACATGACCACAGAGATCCGTACGCAAGTACTGTGCTCGCTCACCGATGACGTCGGCGAAGGAATCAGCGCCGCGCTCGAACGCCGTGCACCTAGCTTCGGCAACCGCTGATCTGGGCTATCGAACATATATTCGATAGACTCGCGGGGTGGGTTGGAGCAACGGTCCGCCGGGCTGGGCGGAAATGGAGCGGGTGCTCGCCGGTAAGCCGCGTCGTTCCGGCACGCCATCGGTGTGGGGACCGGCCGATGACGTCCCGCTGTCGCGCAAGCGGGTCAGCTACCAGCCGCCGGACGATAACCGGACGGTTCGCTCGTCCGTCCCGTACGCCGAGCTGCACACACATTCGGCGTTCAGCTTCCTCGACGGGGCCAGCACGCCGGAGGAGCTGGTCGAAGAGGCGGTGCGGCTGGATCTGCGCGCCATCGCGCTGACCGACCATAACGGCCTTTATGGGGCGGTGCGGTTCGCGGAAGCGGCCGTGGAATTGGACATGCGTACCGTATTCGGCGCCGAACTCTCGTTAGGGCCCGGCACCCGGACCGACGACCCGGATCCGGCGGGCCCGCATTTGCTGGTGCTGGCTCGCGGCCCGGAAGGGTATCGGCGATTGTCGCGGCAACTGGCCGCGGCCCATCTGGCCGGCGGCGAGAAAGGCAAACTGCGCTTCGATTTCGATGCGCTCGCGGATGCGGCGGGCGGGCACTGGCATATCTTGACCGGTTGTCGTAAAGGTCATGTCCGCACTGCGCTGGCCACCGGCGGCCCGGATGCGGCCGCGGCGGCGTTAGCCGACCTGGTGGACCGGTTCGGTGCAGACCGGGTCGACGTCGAGCTGACCCAGCACGGCCATCCGCTCGACGATGAAACCAACGCCCAATTAGCCGAACTGGCAAAGCGATTCGGCCTCCAAAGTGTCGCAACCACCGGCGCGCATTTCGCTGCGCCGTCGCGTCGTCAGCTGGCGATGGCCATGGGCGCGATACGGGCCAGGCAGTCGCTGGACGAGGCGGCCGGCTGGCTGGCCGCGCTCGGCGGTTCGCATCTGCGGTCGGGTGAGGAGATGGCGCGGCTGTTCGCGCAGTGGCCCGACGCGGTCACCGCCGCGGCCGAACTCGGCGAACAGTGTGCCTTTGGCCTGGCGCTGATCGCCCCGCAGCTGCCGCCGTTCCCAGATGTACCGCCCGGCTCTACCGAGGACAGCTGGTTGCGCGAACTGGCGATGGCGGGTGCGGAGCGCCGCTACGGGCCGCGAACACAGGCGCGGCAAGCGTATGCCCAGATCGAGCATGAGTTGGAAATCATTGCCCGGCTGACATTTCCAGGCTATTTCCTGGTGGTCTACGACATCACCCGATTCTGTCGGGAGAACAACATCCTGTGCCAGGGCAGGGGATCGGCGGCCAACTCGGCAGTCTGTTATGCCCTCGGCGTCACCGCGGTCGATCCGGTGGCCAACGAGCTGTTGTTCGAGCGTTTCTTGTCGCCGGCCCGCGACGGACCACCCGATATCGACATCGACATCGAGTCGGATCAGCGCGAAAAGGTCATCCAGTACGTCTATGACAAGTACGGCCGTGACTATGCCGCTCAGGTCGCCAATGTGATCACCTACCGCGGGCGGATCGCGGTGCGCGACATGGCCCGTGCGCTGGGATTCTCGCAAGGGCAGCAGGATGCGTGGAGCAAGCAGATCGCCCACTGGAACGCCCGGCCGTCCGATATCGAGGACGTCCCCGAGCAGGTTATCGACCTGGCCACCCAGATCCAGAATCTGCCGCGACACATGGGCATCCACTCCGGTGGCATGGTGATCTGCGACCGCCCGATCGCCGATGTCTGCCCGGTGGAATGGGCGCGCATGGAAAACCGCAGCGTGTTGCAGTGGGACAAAGACGACTGCGCGGCAATCGGTTTGGTGAAATTTGATCTACTCGGGCTGGGCATGCTCTCGGCGTTGCACTACGCCATCGACCTGCTGGCCGAACACAAAGGCATCGAGGTCGACCTGGCCAAGTTCGACCTGTCCGAATCGGCAGTGTACGAAATGCTGGCCCGCGCCGATTCCGTCGGGGTCTTCCAGGTGGAGTCCCGCGCGCAGATGGCCACCCTGCCGCGGCTGCGGCCGAGGGTGTTCTACGACCTGGTGGTCGAGGTCGCGTTGATCCGCCCCGGACCCATCCAGGGCGGCTCGGTGCACCCGTACATCCGGCGGCGTAACGGCATCGACCCGGTCGTCTACGACCATCCGTCGATGGAGCCGGCGTTACGGAAAACGTTGGGGGTGCCGTTATTTCAGGAACAGCTGATGCAGCTTGCGGTGGACTGCGCCGGCTTTTCCGCCGCCGAGGCCGATCAGCTGCGGCGCGCGATGGGATCCAAACGGTCGACCGAGCGTATGCAACGGCTGCGCGGCCGGTTCTACGACGGGATGCGTGCGCTGCACGGCGCTACCGACGAGGTGATCGACCGCACTTACGAAAAGCTGGAGGCATTCGCCAATTTTGGTTTTCCGGAAAGCCACGCCCTGAGCTTCGCGTCGCTGGTGTTCTATTCGTCGTGGTTCAAGCTGCATCACCCGGCGGCGTTCTGTGCGGCGCTGCTGCGCGCGCAGCCGATGGGTTTCTATTCGCCACAGTCGCTGGTGGCCGACGCGCGCAGGCACGGCGTGCGGGTGCACGGCCCGGACGCCAATGCCAGCCTGGCGTACGCAACTCTGGAAAACGCCGGTATGGAAGTACGGCTGGGGCTGGGCGGCGTCCGCCATATCGGCGATGACCTGGCGGAAAAGATGGTCGAGGAACGAAAAGCTAACGGCCCCTTCGCTTCTCTACTGGATTTGACGACCCGCGTGCAGCTTTCGGTGCCGCAGACCGAGGCACTGGCCACCGCAGGGGCGCTGAGTTGCTTCGGGCTATCGCGGCGAGAGGGGCTATGGGCAGCCGGGGCGGCCGCCACGGGCCGACCGGATCACTTACCGGGGGTGGGCTCGTCGTCGCACATCCCGGCGTTGCCGGGGATGAGCGAGCTGGAGTTGGCCGCCGCCGACGTGTGGGCCACCGGCATCTCCCCGGACAGCTATCCGACCCAATTTCTGCGGTCAGATCTCGATGCGATGGGGGTGCTGCCCGCCGACGCCCTGCTGTCGGTGCCCGACGGTGACAGGGTCCTGATCGCCGGGGCGGTCACCCATCGGCAGCGCCCGGGCACGGCTCAAGGGGTGACGTTTATCAACCTCGAAGACGAAACCGGGATGGTCAACGTGCTGTGCACACCGGGGGTATGGGCGCGTCACCGCAAGCTGGCACAGACAGCGTCGGCGCTGCTGATCCGGGGCCAGGTGCAAAATGCCAGTGGCGCAGTCACCGTCGTGGCCGAGCGATTGGGCAAGCTCACCCTGAAGATCGGATCGAAGTCCCGCGACTTTCGCTAGCCACAGCAGTCTCTTGCGTCGCTCGGCCAAGACTTAGTGCTTAATCCATTACGAGCCCATATGCGATATCACTGGCGCGCGGCCAAGGCGGTGATATCACATGTGCATCGCTTTGCAAATTCGTCCCACACCACGTTGACGGTGCAGGTGGGACTGGTGTGACTCCTCCTCGTGGGAAGGATCGCGGCGAGGCGACTGTTAGCTTCAGGCATGACCTTGAACCTGTCTGTCGACGAAGTCCTCACCACCACTCGGTCGGTCCGCAAACGTCTGGATTTCGACAAGCCGGTATCGCGCGACGTGCTGATGGAATGCCTCGAATTGGCGCTGCAAGCGCCCACGGGTTCCAATTCGCAGGGCTGGCAGTGGGTGTTCGTCGAGGACGCCGCCAAGAAAAAGGCGATCGGCGACGTCTACCTGGCCAATGCTCGGGGCTACCTCAGTTCACCGGGAGCGGAGTACGCGGCGGGCGACACCCGCGGTGAGCGCATGGGCGCGGTGCGGGATTCCGCGACCTATCTCGCCGAGCACATGCACGAGGCGCCGGTCCTGATGATCCCCTGCATCGAGGGTCGGGAGGACAGCTCGCCGCTGGGCGGCGTCTCGTTTTGGGCGTCGCTGCTTCCGGCGGTCTGGAGTTACTGTCTGGCACTGCGCTCGCGCGGGTTGGGTTCCTGCTGGACGACGCTGCACCTGATTCGCGACGGCGAGAAGAAAGTCGCCGACGTGTTGGGCATTCCCTACGAGAAGTACAGCCAGGGCGGGTTGTTTCCGATCGCCTACACCAAAGGCACGGATTTCCGACCGGCCAAGCGTCTGCCCGCCGAAGGCCTCACGCATTGGAACGCTTGGTAATCCCTAAACCGCGCCGCCAAACCCGTGCTGACGCCACGCCTCATAGACCGCGACCGCGGCGGCGTTGGCCAAATTGAGTGAGCGTCGTCCGGTCAGCATCGGGATGCGGACGCGCGCGGTGATGTGGCTATCGGCCAGCGTCGCCGAATCCAGCCCGGTCGGCTCCGGGCCGAACATCAACACGTCGCCGGCCTGGTAGCTGACGTCGGTGAACAACGACGTCGCATGCGCGGTGAAGGCGAACACCCGCCGCGGCGAGAGCGCCTTCCAGGCGGCAGCCAGCGACGCGTGCACGGTCACCGAAGCCAGGTCGTGGTAGTCCAGACCGGCCCGGCGCAACTTGGGTTCGGACAGGTCGAAGCCAAGCGGCTCGACGAGATGCAGTTCGGTGCCGGTGGCCGCCGCGGTCCGGATTGCATTGCCCGTATTGGGCGCGATACGCGGCGAGTAGAATAGCACTTTGAACACAAGATGTCCTTCGAGGTCAGGGAGATAATGATGATGGAGCACTGGACGATACCCCCGGAGCTGAGGAGGGGTGAGGGTAGCCCTTGGAGGTTCGAGGACACGACCTACAACCTGGCGCATGTCAGGGTAAAGAAACTCCGAGGTAAAGCGTCCGAGTACTCCTGCGTTGACTGCGGAGGCCCTGCGGAGGATTGGAGCTATCAAGGTGGATCACCCCGTGAGCAGCTAGAGCAACAACGGGGCTGCCTTCTGGCCTTCTCGTCCGATCCATTCGATTACGACCCACGGTGCAAGCTGTGCCATAAGACCTACGACAATCGCGACCGATGACACCGCACCCTAGCCCCGGACAGCGTGTCCTCGGACGGGTGCGGCTCTCCCGCAGCACCGAGGAGAGCACGAGCATCGAACGCCAACGCGAGGTCATCGAACAATGGGCATCCGCCCACCGCCATCACGTCATCGGGTGGGCAGAGGACGTAGACGTTAGTGGCTCGGTTCGTCCGTTCGATACTCCCGGACTCGGGCCGTGGCTGGATCGTATGGGCGAGTTCGACATTCTGGCAGCGTGGAAGCTAGACCGGTTGGGCCGTAACGCTATCCAGCTCTCCGAGCTGTTCGGATGGTGCCAAACGAACGGCAAGACTCTCGTCTCCTGTTCGGAGTCGATCGACCTGGGCACCTGGGCGGGTCGGATGCTTGCCGGCGTTATCGCTGGCCTAGCGGAAGGTGAGCTAGAAGCGATACGGGAGCGGACCCGAGCATCCCGAGCCAAGCTCCGGGAGGCTGCCCGGTGGCCCGGAGGGAAACCGCCCTACGGGTACAAAGCCGTCCCCCTCGACGGGGGAGGCTGGACGCTGGTCGAGGACAGGGAGGCAGCGTCGGTAGTCCGACGCATCGTCCGAGACCTCCTCGACGGGGCTACGTTGACCGGAGAGGCCCGAACGCTGACCTCCGAGGGTGTCACTACCCCAGCGGATCACTACCGAGCCTCACGCGGCTTGCAGCCGCTCGGGCGGGAGTGGAGGACTACCCCGCTGCGGAACCTGCTCCGGTCGCCTGCCCTGCTCGGACAAGCCCACCACGACGGACGGATCGTCCGGGACGCTGACGGCCTACCCGTCCAGCTCGGGGAGCCGCTGGTCTCGGTAGACGAGTGGCAGCAAGTGCAAGCCATCCTCGACGGCAACCGAGAGGCCCGCCGAGACGCTCGGCGGTCCGAGGTCAGTCTGCTTACCGGGCTAGCGTTCTGCGCCGCGTGTGGCGAGATTCTGCATCACGACTTGAACACCGTGAAGCGTCCCGGACGGACGTATCAGTACCGCTACTACCGGTGCAAGCTCAGGGACGCCCCGCAGCTCCCCGCTGAGGAGCTGGAGGGGCTAGCCGAGTACGAATTTCTCCGCTACCTCGGGGACCGCGAGGTCCGCGAGAGGGTGTGGGTTCCCGGAGACGACCACCAGGCAGCGATAGACGAGGCTGTGCGGGCGGTAGACGAACTGTCCCAGGCTGCCGGGAGGGCAGCCTCGGCCACGATGCAGGAGCGGCTACAGCGGCAGCTAGCGTCTCTCGACCGTCAGCTAACCGAGCTGGAGTCCACCCCGGCCCGCGAGGCCCGGTGGGAGTACCGGGCCACCGGTCAGGTATACCGGGAGGTCTGGGAGGCCGAGGACACCGAGGGCAAGCGGGAGCTGTTGGCCCGCTCCGGTATTACCTTCGCGGCCCGAGTCATCGGGGGCCGAGGGAGTAAGTCCCGCGAGTTCAAGATTCACATTCCCCCGGAGCTGTCGCTCCCGGAGCCTGAGCCGTTCCCGGAGCCGTCTCCTAGGTGAGGCTCAGGTCGTTCTCCTCTTCTCGCTCACGTTGCAAGGCCGCTAGGGTCATCTTGCGGCGGACTTTCTTGATCCGGGCTTTGGCCCGGTGGGTGGGCCATCCCCTAGTAGGGCGGTGGATACTCACGGTGTCCTCTCGGTCGTGGACTTCCATTCCATATAATCCTGGTACGTCGGGACGGCGATCGGCGGGATCTGCCCGCCGAGCATCGCTTTGTAGAAGTCGGCTATCGACGGACCCTCTACGTGGTCCGTATTCCGTCTGTGTCGTTTTCCTGGTCTCATTTCACCCCCATCGGGCTCGTGCTCCTCGGCGCCCGAAGTCGGACGAGGTCATCAATTGGTCGTCTAGCCGTATCGATTTCAACATCGACAACAGCAACGCCTGCGTCTTACGCAGGTCGTCAACCTCTGGCATCGAGGTAATTTGCTTGTTGTAGCCGAGCACGCGGGTATCCGTACCCGCCGCCCGGACGATCCGGCGAAGCCGGTCCACTTCATCGGACAGAAAACACGCCTCTTCGATCACCAGCACCGTTTCCGGTGCGTCCTCGAAGGACGCTGACTCGTGCAGCTCGCGCCACAGACGCTTTCCTCGGGCTTTCAAGCCCGTAGGTGGTTTGGGGGTCATTTTGGCCCACTTTCATGTATTCACGCTGGCCGCTGACCAGCGTGTTGGCCTGGCTGGCCTGGCAAAAACAGCTATACCCGTACAGAATCTCGCTGACGCATAACCGCCCGGTCGTGGTGTGCGGGGGCGGGGTATACCCCCCTGCCCCCTAGCGCCCGAGCCAGAGGCCACTCCTACCCCCCGAGACCCCGAGGCAGCCTGCCCGGAGGCAGGCCCACCCCGAGAGGCAGCAGCAAGCAGGCAAGCCTGCCTGCCCCTGTGCCCTGCCTGCCTGCCGGCACAGGGCACCCCTAGCCCTGTGCCCTGTGCTGTGCAGCCCGACCACAGGCCGGTCTGCTCTCGGCTGTGCCTACGGATGTGCTGCACAGAGCAGCGGACTAGGGGCTGGACAGGATAACGCCGAGCGGGTATTGTGAGCAGCAGCGGGCCAACGTGGCCCGGACGAGAGGACCAAGTGAACGCCGTCGTCTACGCACTACCGTTCCTGATCGCTTACACCCACGCTTCCCTCCGTGTCTTGCTGCACGGTCGGGACGCGAAGGGCAAGCGCCACTGCCCCAAGTGGTTGGGCCCGCTGATCGCGATCGCCTTAGCCATCCCCGGACCGCAGGACGAGGCCGTCGTGGCGTTGATCATCGCTGTGCTGGTCATCGTCAAGCCCGCCCTGCGGGCCGAGCTTCGGGCTATCTGGCGATGATCGCGTTAGCTCTCGCCCTGGTCCTCGCCCTCGGCCCCAGCGATGGGGCCTCCGGGCCGTCTGGGCCGTCTTGTGATGCTGCTAGCAGCTCTATGAGCTGCGACGCCCCCGCATCACAGCCCGGCTGTGATGCTCGCTGGGAGGCTTGCAATGCCCCGGTGTGGTGCGACACCACCGGGGGCTACCTACCTCCGTTCTCGGGATTCTGTCCGGTAGGGCCGCCCGACTACCCGCCGCCGCTAGGCGCGAGGACGCAGTGAAACCCCGCCGCTACCTCAGCCGCAAACAGTTTGGGGAGCTGGTGGGTTTGGCGCCTGATTCACTGTCCAAATACCGTCTTCCGCCGCCTGACGTGATCGTCGGGAGCGACCCCGGAGTTCGGGGCTGGAGCAAAGAGACAGTTCTAGCTTGGAACGCTGCTAGGCCGAGCCGCCGAAAGACGAAGTAGCCCACAGCGCAGGGTTGATTCCCACCTCTGCGGCGGCATCACGCAGCCGCAGGTACTTGACCCGGAACTCATCGCTCCGCGCTTCTACGTCCCGCAGGATCTCGTCAAGCTCCTCTAGGTCCGGTAGGTGGCCGAGCACCAGCCGTGCCCGGCCGACCATCTCGCGGTTCTCACGAACCCAACGATGCGGTGATCGGGCTGCGTTCACGCCTTTGGCCCTCGCCATTACAGGAACCGCCGTGGTTTGGGTTGGTCACCGACGTTGCGGCGCCCGAACTCTCGGCGTTTCGGCTTGGGTGCGGCTACCGGGATACCTAGACGCCGCTTGTCGTTGTCGGAGATGGGGTGGCCTGCCATTGACTCATGTCCTCTCTCTTTGCTTGGTAGAGAAAACCCCCGGACCCGTTGGGGTCCAGGGGTTCTCCCGTCTAGCTATTCGGTTGTGTTGTGCCCGTTGGGGTTAGGCGTGGTTATAGCCCCGCACAATCGAGTTCGCGTTCAGCGTGTCGAACCCCCAGCGGGAGGTCGCGCTAAGGAACCACGAATCGTTCTGCGGCACGTACGTTTTCACAACCTGAGTACCGGTACGGAGCACCAGCCGCTGAAGGCGGCTGTCCAGCAGCCAGAAGTCAGTCGCGATCGAGTCATGCTGAGCAACCGACACCAGGTCGCTGACGATGACGTTGATGCCTTCCAGCCCTGGAATGGTGGCGCCGTCGATGACCAGCGGGTTGACGAGCTGCGTTGAGTCCGTGCGGAACACATCGGCGGGGTCGCCGACCGCTGTGCTGCTGAACGTCTTCTGCTCGCTCCACAGCTTCGCGGTGGCAACCGGCAAGATCAAGGTGTTCGCTTTTGGTGCGTTGATGCCACCCGCACCGTTGATCTTGAAGACCGCCTCGATGACGTGGTCCACAGTCGGAGCCCCGTCGGTGTCCACGTACTGGTACGCCTTGTTCTGGAGACCGGCGAAGCCGTCCGTGTTGGTGTACGACAAGAAGGCAGCGTCTAGCTTCCAGACGATCTGATCCGCGAGTCCCTGCCCGATGTACGACGCCATCTCGGAAATATCTTGCAGCTCTTCAGACGAGACCTGGCTTGCCCCAGCGATCTTGTACGCCACGACGTTCACGCTGTCGGTGCTGGCGTTGCCCAGCGGGAGGGTGCCCAGCTCAGCGGTGAAGCTGGTGGCGTCCAGGGTGCCTTCCGAGAAGATCGGGAAATTCACCGAAGGACGCTCGGTGCCGTGCAAAGTAGCGGCTCTGGCCGCGATGGACTTAGCCAGAACCGATTCGTTGATCGACTGGCCAAGCTCGGGAGCGAGCACGCTGCTGTCTTGGTTGGACCGTTGGTCCGGTGAGTAGGTAATGACTTTCTCCTAACGAGAAAGGCCGGTCTCTTCGACCGGCCCGGATGGATGGAATGAACAAGAGCAGACACGGCCTGCTCTTCTTGCGCTTGCGACGGAGTCGCTGCGCTTGGCGCAGACGGCTACGCCGTCAAGCTGGTGCCATCGCAGATGGCGTAATGCGCGGCCGGGGCACGGCCCCAGTCCGCTAAACCTTCAGGAACGACTCCCACGAGGCTCGGGTACCCGGCGGTCTCCCGCCTTGGCCCTGCGTCGGGTCGGTGGCGAGGACCTTCGGGTTCTTAGCGAGACCCGGTCGGGACTCGACCAGAGCAGCAGCCGCCGAGGCGACGGCCTCAGCGTCTACGAACCCGTCATCGGTCAACAATGAGGTCAGCGTGACCTCTCCGAGGGTCAAGAGGTCGGACGGCTGTGATAGATAGACGGCGGCCAGACGCTCGATCTCTCGGGAGCGGTAGCCGCCGAGTAAGGCCTCAGCCGACTCAAGCGCCTCGCGGGCTTGGTTACGTTCGACGCGGTACCTAGCCTCTCGGTTGCCAGGTCGAACCTTCCCTGTGTCATCCGCAGGATCCGCTTCGGGCGCCGCCGTCTCGGTCGCCGGGGCGGTTCCGGTGTCGCTAGTAGCGTCGTCGTCAACGTAGGTCGTCTCCTGCGTGGTCTCGGTCGTGGTCATAGTTGGTCTCCTCCGCGGAGCAGCCGCGCTCCGAACTCGTGCAAGTAGTCGAGCATTTCCTCTGGTGTGGTGTCGGCCCAGGGAATCCCTAAGTCGGCGATGGCGGCTTGGACCGCCTCGGTTGTGTTCATGCGGGTATCCCTCTCCGGGCTTGTTTCTGGTTGTGGTGGTGGTGGTAGAGCGCCGCTCGGCGCTCCTCAGGCTCCATAGCCGAGATGCCGGGTAGAGAACGCTCAAGCTTCGCCAGCTTGGCCTCCGACAACCACCACGGCTCGTCGCCAGCGTCGGTGATGGCGGCGTTGTACTGGGCGGTGCTCTCTAGGTACCGCTGAAATTTCTGCTCCTGCTCGGCCTCAGGCATACGTGACCAGCCCCTCATACCGGGTATGGGCTGAAAGTGGCTCAGCGTGGACGCTGGGGGCCTCTACGACGCCGTAGAGGATCTCCTGGGCTAGGGCCACGGCCCGAGCCGTCAGGTCGGCTTTCTCCTGGTCGGTCACCGTTGCCCGTCCCAGGTGACGTGTGCGCCGACGATCACGGCTCCCTGCAACAGGTGGCCGTCTTGGTCCTGCGGCCTGTCCGATAGCCGGATCGTGGTGTCCTCGGTGATTTCGATATGCATCACGGGTGTTCTCCTTCGTGAGGTGGGGATGGGAAAGCCCGTCTGGCGTCGCTGCCAGACGGGCGGTCGGGGTGTTTGCTGGAGGATGTGGTCAAAATGTCCACATGACCACACGGCCCCGCCGGGGGCCGGTTGGTGTCTCTCCTGCTTATCCCGTGTTTACCCTCTCTATGCGTGATATATAGTGAATCACGCATATATAGGCTCATTAGCGTGAAAACGCAGGTCCACGCCCCGAAGGCCCCTCCGGGCCTCCGGGGTGGATGTGGTCAATGACCACATGACCACGTTTAGCTGTTAGCCAGCTCCAGAGCCTCCCCTAGGTAGGCACGGGAGTGTGACGGCAGCTTCCTGCGAAGCTCCCCGTCTGTGATGCCGGGGAACTCCTCACGCTTCCGCGTGAGGCGATCGGGGGTGTTCAGTTGTTAGTCGATTGACGCGAACGGGTCGGGGCCTGGCGGCTGACCACGGGTCGCGCCCAACCGCACCGCCTCCTCTAACATCACCGCGCCGATCTCCCGCTTGATGCGGTCGAACTCGGCGGTTTGGTCCGCCCACCATTGCCGCCGTTGGTGGCGGTCGTCGTCCACGGCGCAATCGTGGACATACTGGATACGCGCCCGGTGCCCAGCGCAGCCGAGCCGCTCGGCGAGCGCATCGAGGTCGGACAGGTCCGACGCCGACAACGCGGCTTTGGCCCGGTCGATCGTGTTGCGGTGTACGCCGAGGATGGCTGCCAGCTCCTTGGAGGACCTGTCAGCACCGAGGACCCAGATCCACCCGGCCACCGGCCCGAGGGCCTGCCGTGACGTGGAGAACACGTCGTGGCGGACCACCGTGTGCACACTAGGCACACCAGATAAAGTTAAGTCCGGGGACTTACTTAACTGGTATGTCTCCTGTGCACGACGGAAGTCGTGCCAGTCAAGGCGGATAGCGACCCAACGTGAGGATCGCCCCCCACGGCGAGACCTAGTGATAACCGTCAACAGGCCGACCCGTTCGAGGTCGGACAGCCATCGGTTCGCTGTGTTCCGGTCGGTAGTCCCGACCTGAGACGCCAGCCAACGCTCGGCGCACCGGAACGTGTAGGCACCTCGTTCGGCACACACGTCCACCAGCGCCAGCGCCGTTCGCCGAAGCGATACGGCCCGCTTCCCGGTGCCGAAGTCTGCGACCATCAGCCGCAGCAGTAGCTTCCGCGCTGCTGCTTTGACAGCCTCCTGGTCACCGTGGGTTTGCCAGTGCTCTGGTTGGTCCTCCCAATTCCGCCAGACGTTCGACAGGGTACGTCTGGCTTCTCGCTCGGAGCCGAGCAAGTCCACCATCACGGCACCGTAGTCCGACAGCAAGGTGTCCTCGGTGTACGTGCCGATGTCGTGGCCAGCGCGTAAGTAGGCCCACGCGATCTGGGCAGCCTTAAAGAAGCACTCGTCTTTGTCCCCCGGCTGGTCCTCGCCGTTAAGCAGCCCGCGTGCGGCTACCTCACTATCCGGTAGCTGAGGCATGTTGGCCTACTGGCAGCCCGGACAAGGTGGAATTGACCAGCGCAGCGATAGCGTGAAGCTGGTCGTCGTCCGCGTAGATTCTTGCGCTTCCGATCGACAGCGTGTGGAACCGCCCGCGCTTGCCGATTGACGTGGACAGCTTCGGGTCGGGTTGCATTAGCTGTGCCTGACTTGGGTGGCGATGACGCCGATCAGGTGGTTGCAGACCTGGCTCCTGGCTCCCAGCGGGTAGCCGCCTTCGGTATAGACCGGCTCTGAGGCTGACATCACAAGCGCGGCTTGACGTAGAGCGTTCTCGGCCTCTCCCATCGCGGACAGCACGAACCGACGTGCATCGTGGTCGAGGGCCGACACCCAGGCAGGGCCAAGCGCGTTGGTCACCTTCATGCAGAGGTCACCGCAATACTTGCGGTAATGTCCTGGGCGGTTCTTGAACTCCGCTGCGGGTTCACCACAGAACATGCACGTCTCAGACATCGGTCGCACCCCGCATGGCGTCCAGCTCGGCGCGGAGGGCGTCAGCCTCGGCGCGAGCCTCGTTCCGTTGCCTCCGAACTTTGGCGTTCTCGCGGCGAAGTTCACGGATGTGCTTCTCTACCGGATCGGGGACGATGAATTGCATCGGTGTTTCCTTTCAGTGGTCCAAGCCTCCGGGGGCTTGGAATGTGGGATGCCCGGCACGGCCCCGGAGGGCCTGTGACGGGGTTTTCACCCCTCTAGGGGTGAAGTACTAGGGGAGCCGACTAAGACGGCTCAGGAGGCCAGAGCCATCTCCCGGACCTCGGGAGGCAGTTTCTTAAACCAAGCAACCATGGCATCGAACGCCCGAAGCGATTCCTGAAACTGCGCTGCTCGGCCCTCGGCCTCGCACTGCACGCACCGTTTAGACGGGTGCGGCGTGTGCGTTCCGCCGCCACGTGTGCCCCCGCTCGCATTCGACTAGGTGCGTGGCATGCCGGACAGCGTCATCGGCGTTGTCTTGCACCGAACCCCACCGCAGATTCTCCGGGCGGTTGTTGACGGGGTTGCCGTCGCTGTGCAGAACCCACCGCTTGTCCAGCGACGGGGGGCTGCCGTGGTAGGCGATACAGACCAGCCGGTGTACCCGGTTCCCCGTGGGGACACCGTTAATGGAGAGCACAACCTGTCGGTATCCGTTGCGGGTGGTCTGCTGCTTCAGCACCTTGGCCGGATATTGCCGGGTTACCGGATTACCTTGCCGCACCGTGTGAACGGTGCGCGGCAACCTGACAATGTCGCCCTCGGGCGTGGCGGCATACGCTTGGTTCGTTCCGGGCAGGATGCGCCAGGTCTCGGGGATTTCATACATCTTCCATTCCATCTGAGCGCGCCGCAGACGCGCCTGTCGACGTGAAGGGCTGCCACAGACAGCCCTTGTCCTTTAACCTCGCCCAGAAATAAGCGAGATTTTTCGTAAATAAAAAGGCAGGGAGGGGGGGGAACCCCGGTCAGGCGTCAGCGGTCATCAACTACAGCGGTCGGACCTGACCGGGGCGTCGGTGTCCCCACACCAAAGGTCGGGTGCTCTCCAGCACCCGCCCAAACCCCCGCTGGGGGAGATAAGTCCCAGCGGGGACGATCTGAGTCCGTCAGAGACGGACGAGCTACGGCCTGACCCTCCCGAGAGGATGAGGAGGGCCAGGCCCAAGGCGGCGCTCACAGAGTGAGCTGGAGCCGTGGACACGCGACCACGCCGACCGACTTACGTCGGATCGGAGCACGCCAAGTCTTTGTTGACAGCGTGAGGTGGGCGCGCTATCGTCGTCAGCAGGCGGTTGCAATATCGCCAGTTTTGTGTGCGCGGGTAAAACCCCTCCTCATATAAGGGCCTAATCCCCGTCATCCTCACGCCACCTCAGCCAACCGCCGGTCTACCCCGGCCTGCCACCTCGCCAGCGTCACCCCCCGCGCCACCGCGTGCAGCCCGTCGCCGACTTGGACCGTACCGACCAAGTCGCGATCAGACCGCCGAGCGTTCTCGGCGCGGTTCCGGCACCGCTCGGAGCAGTACGCGGTTTTGGTGCCCTGGTGCGGCTCCAGCTCGTATCTGGTGAGGCAGCTCTTGCAATGCCGGCCCCGTAGACTCGCCAATGAATCCCCGATCGGCTCGGGTCCGCCGGTTGCCTGTGACAGCAGCCGATCGGCTGGACCGCCGTCGATAGCGGCCAACCTGACCGAACGCCAGGGTTCTGGGGTGCTCTGCTTGAGCTGATCTCTAAGCACCTTGCGCTGCTTGCGGTCCTCCGCGCGCCAGTAGTCCCCCGGCGCATCACCTTCCAGCCAGACGACGCCCGTCGAAACCCCGGATACCGGCGGGCTGCCCTTCCTGATGTTGGGTGAGGCCAGCAGCCCCAGGCCGAACCTCTGTAACGCGGCCCGCTTCTGGTGCTCGTCGTCGGACCGGGCGCCTACGGCGTTGTGGTGGTTGGTGTAACCGGCTTTGGCCTGCTCCTCGATCGGTGCGGTGTCGAGGTGCGTCTCCTCGGGGGAGGAGAACGTCATCGTGTTGATCACCGAGTGACCTTTGAGCCGCACACCCTCGGGTAGGTGGTGCCCCTCCGGAAGCGGGATACTCGTCCAAGGCTGTTCGCGGTTGTCGTCGTGGTGCCACGTCGCGGCGCCGCGAGCGACTGACCGCCACGGCTGCGTGCTTTTCAGAGTCACGTCGAAGTTGTTGAGTACCGCGTCTCCGTAGTCGTAGACGTAGGGCCTGGGATCCACAACGTCGGACCAACCGTCGCCCAGCGGGACCTTGGTCGGCCGGTTCTTGCCTTTGGGGTAGACGATTGGTGTCTTGACCGGCTCCGTCCAGCCGATGCCCTCCCAGGGCACCAGGGCCGAGCTGGTGCCCCCCGCTAGTTCCCTGGCCGCCTTCTCGGTCGGCTTGTGGTCCCCTCTCCGCTGCGGTATGTCCTCCTCGTGCGGGCTCTGTTTAAACGTGGTTCGACCGAACTTCGCCTCCGTGCGGTACGTCAGCCGCGACCACAAGTGTGAGTTCAGATCGTCGTCCCACAAGATCGCCATCAGAACCCGCTCTCGATTGGCCGGATGTCCGGGTGGGGGCCTGGGACGAACCGCCCCGGCTGTCCGGGCACCGGGAGGATCAGGCCATCGTCCACCATCATCCCGATTAGCTCGGCCACCGTGACGCCCGCCTCCTCGGCGGCATCCGAGATTGACACAATCTCGGTGCCCTGGGCGTCGGCGGGCTGTGCCCGCCTAGCAGCGTCCGGGATGCTGACTACCTCTAGAGGGTCCCGTGCCGTCCCGGCAGGATGACGCCCTTTCGCCGCTGCTATCGCCGCGTCGTCTCGGCCATCCGTGAACTTCGCCACCAGATCGTCGAGCAGCGACACGGCGCCTACCCCGACATATCCAATTGCCCATACGATCCTCGATAACACTTCGACTCCTTGTTTTTGGGTGGTCGGTTTGAACGAGGAGTAAAACAGCAGCCGGAACATCTGTCGATCATCTCAGTTGTCGTCGAAGAATTTGCTCGGCTATGCTTTGCCGTGCCTGAGACGAGTCGGCGAACTCTGTCTGTTCAGTAAGAATTGTGGTTTCCCTAGCCGCAGACTGGCATACTCGCTGAATTGCCAGGCGTATATCGCCCGCCCGTCACTCGGGGCGGGTGTCATCAGCAGGAAGTCTCATGAACGTCGCGCCAACACTGCACATCAGCGGAGCGGTCGCCCGCACGGACGTAGTCCGGTGACCATGTTTGCCCGCGCGTCGCGGGCCATTCGGCCGGCCAAAAATTACACCGCAAACAGCATCAGCGCCGAATCCCCATCGACTAAACGGCCGGCCTCATGGTCGCTGCGAAATTGGCCGGTGCGGTGGAAAGTCGTGGCCATTGTCGTTGTGCCTTTGGTGCTGGCGATGGTTTTCGGCGGATTCCGAATCTCGAGTGCGCTGAGCGACGCCCACGATCTCCGATTGGCCGCTGATCGCGCCGAGGTGGTTCCGGCTATTACCAAATACATGTCGGCGCTCGATGTCGCATTGCTCGCAAGCTCGAGCGCGGGCGACATCGAGGGTGTCAAGAAGAATTACGACGCCCGCAAGCACGAGTTGGAAGCCCGGCTGAAGGAAACGAACGTCGCCGCCGACGTCGGGGCAGGGGTCAACGCCCTACTGAACGGCGGGCAGGCGTTGCTGGACGCGGTCGGGGCGAACGCCATCGGCCTGCGAGAGCGAGTGACCACCTACGCGCCGATCTTGTTGACCGCGGAGAACGCGATCGACGGATCGGTCCGCGTCGACAACGTGCAGACGCGGGCCGCGGCGCAGGGGCTGAGCCGGGCGATCGGGGCTCGCGGCCAGATGATGATGCAGCAGCTGCTGATCACCCGCGGCGCTGAGCTGCCCGAGCCCGAGCTGCGCACCTCGATGATCACCTTGGCCGGTACCGAGCCGTCGACGCTGTTCGGGATGGCCGAGGTGCTCGGTGTCGGCTCGGCCGAAGCCAAGACGCTGCAGCAGCAGATGGTCACCCGGATGGCGATCATGTCCGATCCCAGGAGTGTGCTGGTCAACAACCCGGTGCTGCTTCACTCGGTGCAGACCACCGATGGGATCGCCGCGCAGGTGATCAAGGACACCAGCGCGTCGGTGACCAAATCCGTCGAGGACCAGGCCCGCGATCGGCGCGATGCGGCGATCCGGGACACGGTTGTCGTGCTGGCAGCCATCGTCGCCGCCCTCGCCGTCGTGTTGCTGGTGGCGCGCTCGCTGATCCAGCCGCTGCGCGTGTTGCGCGACAGCGCTCTCAAGGTCGCCCACGAAGATCTCGAGCGTGAGATCACCCGCGTGCGGGCCGGTGACGAACAGCCTCCCGAGCCGCTGCCGGTGCACACCACCGAGGAAATCGGTCAGGTCGCGCACGCGGTCGACGAATTGCACACCCAGGCGCTGCTGTTGGCCGGTGACGAGGCCCGTCTGCGGCTGTTGGTCAACGACATGTTCGAGACCATGTCGCGGCGAAACCGGTCACTGGTCGACCAGCAGCTGTCGCTGATCGACCGGCTGGAGCGCAACGAGGAGGATCCCGACCGCCTCGACAGCCTGTTCCGGCTCGACCATCTGGCCGCCCGGATGCGTCGCAACGGCGCCAACCTGCTGGTGCTGGCCGGCGCGCCGAGCTCGCGGGGCGACCAACGCACCGCGGTGCCGTTGTCGTCGGTCATCAGCGCCGCCACTTCCGAAGTCGAGGACTACCGCCGCGTGGAAACGTCGATGGTGCCGGACTGCACGCTCAATGGCGCAGCCGCCGGCGATGTCGTCCACCTCGTCGCGGAGCTGATCGACAACGCATTGCGCTACTCGCCGCCCGCGTCGCCGGTCCGGGTTTCGGCCGCACAGCGCAGCGACGGCGCGGTTCTGCTCGAGATCCTCGATGTCGGGCTGGGCATGACCGATGGCGATCGGCGCATCGCCAACATGCGGCTGCGGGCCGGCGGAGAGGTCACTCCGGACAGCGCCCGCCACATGGGTCTTTTCGTGGTCGGCCGACTGTCGGACCGGCACGGTATCCGGGTGCGGCTGCGCGGCTTGTCGACCGAGCAAGCGCGCTCGGGTACGACGGCCGAGGTCTATCTCCCGGCGGCGTTGCTGGCCGGTGCCGGCGACGGCTCCGGTGCGCCGCCCGAAACAGCGGCGGTGGGCGCAGACGTCGCGGAGGCGGCGGATCATCCGCCGACGCCAGATCACGGCGAAACTCCGGACCTGGCTGCGCTGGCGGAAATGCCCGATCGCAACGGCTCGCATTCGACCGAATCATCGATCAGCTTGTTGCCGCGGCGGCGGCCCGGATCCAGCGGCATCAGCGGTGTCACGGCTGACAAGCCGGATCGGCCGTCACGGCGTCAGTCACCGCTGCGCCGGCGAGAGAAGGTCGCCGAGCCGTCCGCTGAAGCCCCGGAAACTCCCGCGGCTCAACCAGTTTCGGATACGTCTTCGTTCTTCGGCGCACGGGTGCGGTTCACTCGCCAGCAGCCGGAGCCGGAAGCTCAGGTCGAGCCGCAAGAGGTCGACGACGCCTGGCCCGCCGAAGCCCCCGCGACCTCGAGCGACCCGCCGGAGTCGGATCTGATCTACCAGCGAATGCTTTCCGAGTTCCTGGTTGACCCGCACGACTTGGGACGTAGCACAGACCTGGATTGGAAGTCGGTGTGGGACCACGGTTGGTCAGCAGCCGCCGAGGTCGAAAACGTGCCGGTGCAAGCCCACACCGATCACGGCCTGCCGGTGCGTGACCCCGGCGCCCGGCTGGTGCCGGGTGGTGCCGGCCCCGAACAGAACGGCATCGCGCACCACCGCGCGGACGAGGACAACGGGGCAGCATCCAACGGCGGATTCCAGTCCGGCCGCAAACCCGCACACGAGGCACCGGTGCGCGACCCGGAGGCGATCCGCACCTCGATGAGTAGCCACTTCGGCGGCGTTCGCGCAGGACGATCGCATGCCCGCGACAGAGATGAAGGATCCGATCACGAATGACATCTGCGTACGATTCAGCCGGCTCCGACAACTCGCTGGACTGGCTGGTGTCGAATTTCGCCCGCGAGGTTCCCGGGGTGTCGCACGCGGTGCTGGTCTCCGTCGACGGGTTGCTGATCGCGGCCAGCGAACACCTGCCGCAGGAGCGGGCCGATCAGCTCGCCGCGGTGTCGTCGGGTCTGGCCAGCTTGGCCACCGGCGCCGCCCAGCTTTTTGAGGGCGGCCAGGTGCTGCAGTCGGTGGTGGAGATGGAAAAGGGCTACCTGTTGTTGATGCGGGTTGGCGACGGCTCGAATCTGGCGACGCTGGCCTCGACGTCTTGCGATATCGGTCAGATCGGCTACGAGATGGCCGTCCTCGTCGAGCGGGTGGGCAACGTCGTGCAGTCGACCCGACGTGCTCGAACGCACTCGTGAGCCGCAATGGACAGCCAAGAGCCAACGGGGCCACTGGGGTCACAGCCACCCGCAGCTGAGGCGAGCCTGGTCCGTCCCTACACTCTGACCGGCGGACGGACCAGGGCGAGCGTCGAGCTTCCCCTCGAGGCGCCGGTGCAGACGTTGCAGTCTGCGCTCTATCACCGATGGCCGCCCAACGACGTGCGAGGCAGGATCGTCCAACTGTGTGTCAAGAGCCCGTCCGTCGCCGAGATCTCGGCCCGGTTGGATTTACCGCTCGGTGTCACGCGTGTGCTGGTGGGTGATCTGGTGACTTCGGGCTACCTTCGAGTGAACCGAACGTTGACCGAACACTCGACCCGCGATGAACGCCGCGAACTGATAGGAAGGACGCTCCGTGGCCTACGAGCCCTCTGAGCGCAAGGCACAACGCCGTCCGAACGGGCGAGACACCGCATCAACCAAAATCGTCATCGCGGGCGGGTTTGGTGCCGGCAAGACGACGTTCGTCGGCGCGGTGTCGGAGATCATGCCGCTGCGGACCGAGGCAATGGTCACCGACGCTTCTGCGGGCGTCGACATGGTGGAAGCCACCCCGGACAAACGGACCACCACGGTAGCGATGGACTTCGGCCGCATCACGTTGGATGAGGACCTGGTGCTTTACCTGTTCGGCACGCCGGGGCAGCGGCGTTTCTGGTTCATGTGGGACGACCTGGTGCGCGGCGCGATCGGCGCGGTGGTCCTGGTGGACTGCCGGCGCCTGCAGGACAGCTTCGCCGCGGTCGACTTCTTCGAGCACCGCAACCTGCCGTTTCTTATCGCGGTGAACGAATTCGACGGCGCGCCAAGATATCCCGTTACCGAGGTGCGCAAGGCGCTGACCCTGGCCGAGCACATCCCGGTCATCAACATCGATGCCCGCGACCGTAGATCGGCGACCGATGCACTGATCGCGGTCAGCGAGTATGCCCTGACGAGCCTTAGCGCTTGAGTCGGATGTTCCAGCGCACGTAGGCCGCGTAGAAGACCGACAGCAGCGCGAGCATGCCCATGTCGAACAGATAGATGTGCTTCGAGTGCTGCCAGAGCGGGTCGTTGGTCGGAATCTGCTTGACTTTGACCAGGCTCGGGAAGTCGATCGATGACGCTCCCGCGGCGTAACCCCATCGTCCGGGCGTCACCCACGACAGCTGATTGAGACCCGCCCGACCGGTCACCGGGATCATTCCGCCGGCCAACACCAGTTGCGACATGATCGACACCACCAGCAGCGGCATGATCTGCTCGTTGGATTGCGCCACGGCGGAGAGCATCAGGCCCAGGATTGCCGAGGCGACGCAGGTCCCGGCGACGGTGACGAACAGCGAGAACGTCGAGTTGTCGAAGAACGGGGGATGCGCTGTGGGCGCGCCCTTTCCGAGACGGACGATGAACGTCGCGATGGCGGCCTGGCCGGTCGCGAAAGCAAAGAAGACGGCGACTTTGGCCAGTAGGTAGGCGGTGGTGGACAGTCCGACCGCTTGTTCCCTGCGGAAGATGGGACGCTCTCCGACCAGATCGCGGATGGTCAGCGCCGTGCCCATGAACACGGCGCCGATGTTGAGCAGCACCATGATGTACTGCGGTTGGGTAGGCGCCACGCCCAGTGGATCGGCGGGACCGAGGCCCGGTTTGGGGCCTTTCACCGTCAGTGACAGCGCACCGATCAGGAAGGGCAAGACCGCCAGGAACACCGTATAGCCCCGGTCGGAGACGACCAGGCGAACCTGGCGGCGCGCAATGGTGGAGAGCTGGCGCAGCACGTCGATTCGCGGCGGCTCGCCCAGATCGGCCGGACTCTCCGGAGCCGGAGCTTGCCGGTCGGGTTGATTGCGCTCAAGGAAGCGGCGGTTGGCTTCGTCTGGGTCGGCGCCGACGTTCGCGAAGATGTCCGCCCAGTTTTTGGTGCCCATAGCCGGCTCGATCTGGTCGGGCGGTCCGCTGAACGCGGTCTTGCCGCCGGGCGCCACCAGCAGGATTTGATCGCAGACGTCGAGATAGGACACCGAGTGCGTGACCACCAGCACCACACGGCCGGCGTCGGCGAGCTGCCGCAACATCAGCATGACCTGACGGTCCAGCGCCGGATCCAGGCCAGAGGTCGGTTCGTCGAGGATGAGGAGGGACGGTTGGGTGAGCAGCTCCAGCGCCACCGACGCGCGTTTGCGCTGGCCGCCGGACAGCTTGTCCACCCTGGTGTCGGCGTGTTTGATCAGGTCGAGCTCTTCGAGCACCTGGTTGACCGCATGGTCACGGTCGGTCTTACTGCTGTCGGGCGGCAGCCGCAGCTCGGCGGCATAGCCCAGGGCCTGCTTGACAGTGAGCTGCCGGTGGACGACGTCGTCCTGCGGTACCATGCCGATCCTGCTGCGCAGCACCGCATACTCGGCGTGCAGGTCGTGGCCCTCGAAAGTGACCGAGCCTCCAGTGGGGCGGGTATAGCCGGCGATCAGCCTAACCAGCGTGGTCTTCCCCGCTCCGGAGCCCCCGACGATCGCGGTCAGCATCCCCGGCCTGCAAGTCAGTGAGACACGGTCCAGCAGTTCCTTGCCGTCGACCCGGAACTGAACCGAGTTGACCTCCAGCCCACCGGTGCGGGTGGCGGCTTCGGTGCGGCGGACCAGGTTGCCGTCGGTGAGCACCAGGTCGACGTTGCCGATCGTGACCACGTCGCCCTCGTTGAGCACCGCCGAACCGACGCGCACCCCGTTGACGAATGTGCCGTTGACGCTGTGGGCATCGCGGATTTCGGTGCCGAGCGGGGACTGAACCAAGAACGCGTGATGACGCGACGCGAGGACGTCCTGGATGACGATGTCGTTGTCGTTGGCGCGACCGATCGTGGCGGATCCCGGCGGCTTCGCCAGCCTGCCGGAGCCGGGAAGAATCGCCTGGATCATCTTCGTGGCGAGGTTGCCGTTCTCGGACTTGCTGGTTGGCGGAGCCAGCTGAGGGTTCGGCTGGAGTTTCGGCGGCGGCGGTTGCCGGATCGGCGGCGGCTGGTAGGCCGGCGGTCGCTGACCACCCTGATACATCGGCTCCGGTGGTGGCCGGGGGCCGCCGGGATGCGGTCGCGATGCGCCCGCCGGTGGCCGGAGCACGCCGGCCGGGGGCCCGGCTCCCGGCCGTGCCGACGTCGGCGGGTGTGCTGCCGCCCGTGCGGCGGACTGTTGGACGGCCCGCATGGACGCGGTTTGCGGTGGCCGGCCAGCCGCCCCGGCGTGGTGACCGACCTCGAATGCAAGCTGCGGCCCGTCGGGATTGCCGATGTTGATGCTCTGGCCGTCGTGGATGTCGACCACCGGCACCCGACGGCCGTTGACGTAGGTCCCGTTCAACGAACCGTTGTCGATGGCCAGCCAACGCCCTTGATCGAAGCGCAGCAGCAGATGCGCACGCGAAATGAGCGGATGCGTGATGCGCATGTCGGCGCGCAAATCACGCCCGACGACCACGTCATGGCCTGCGGCGAAAGTGCGTTGAGACCCGTCGTATCGGACTGTCAGCACGGGCGGTGCTGCTTGACTCATCCCCACAACCTTAACCGCTCGGCTCAGGGCACCGACTGCGACACGAGCGGTGGGCCGGCCTCATAGGGCGTCGGGTGCTCCGGTCACGACACAGCGGGTGCGAGTGTAGATGGTCGGCATACACCGGTTGCAGTGCGTACACGCCGAATGCACGGTGCTGTCGGCTGCGATCCGGTTGATCAGATCGGGCTCGGCCAGCAGGGCCCGGCCCATCGCCACGAAGTCGAATCCCTCCGCCATGGCCAGGTCCATCGTCTCCCGGTTGGTGATGCCGCCGAGCAAGATCAGCGGCATCGTCAACTCGGCGCGGAACTGCTTGGCGTCGCGTAGTAGATAAGCCTCGCGGTAGGGGTACTCGCGCAGAAACTTCTTGCCCGTCATGCGCATGCCCCAGCGCAGCGGCGGCTTGAAGGCGCCGGCGAACTCCTTCAGCGGTGCGTCGCCGCGGAACAGGTACATCGGGTTGACCAGTGAGCTGCCGGCGGTCAGTTCGATCGCGTCTAGCCCGCCGTCGTCTTGCAACCACTTCGCCGTGGTCAGCGACTCCTCGATGCTGATGCCGCCGCGAACACCGTCGGCCATGTTGAGTTTGGCGGTGACGGCGATCGGTGTCCCCTCTTTCTCCACCGCGCGCCGAACAGCCATCACCATTCCGCGGGCGACCTTGGCCCGGTTCTCCAGCGATCCGCCGAACTCGTCGTCGCGCCGATTGATCAACGGCGACAGAAAGGAACTCGCCAAATAGTTGTGGCCCAAGTGGATTTCGACCGCGTCGAAGCCCGCTTCGATGGCGAATCGCGCGGCGTTGGCGTGTCCGGCGATGACGTCGTCGATGTCGTCGCGGGTGGCCTTCTTGGCGAACCGCATGCCGATGGGGTTGAAGAACCGCACCGGCGCCAGGGCGGTGGCCTTGTTGGTTTTGGCGTTGGCCACCGGACCGGCGTGGCCGATCTGTGCGCTGACCGCCGCGCCCTCGGCGTGGATCGCGTCGGCGAGCCGGCGCAGCCCCGGTACTGCCTCGGGTCGCATCCACAGTCCGTTGCCCTCGGTGCGGCCACCGGGGGAGATCGCGCAGTAGGCGACGGTGGTCATGCCGACTCCGCCGGCGGCGGGCAGCCGGTGATATTCGATGAGGTCGTCGCTGGCCAGTGCGCCGGGGGTGCGGGCCTCGAATGTCGCCGACTTGATGGTGCGGTTGCGCAGGGTGATCGGGCCCAGCTTGGCGGGGCTGAGCACGTCCGGAGGGTTAGACATACCGGGAGCGTGCCAGACTGTGAGACGTGGGCGCAATCACGTTGGACGGCAAGGTCACGCGCGACGAGATTTTCGTCGACCTGAAGGAACGGGTTGCGGCGTTGACCGCGTCGGGGCGGACGCCCGGCCTGGGCACCATCCTGGTCGGCGACGACCCCGGATCGCAGGCCTACGTCCGCGGAAAGCATTCCGACTGCGCCAAGGTGGGCATCACCTCGCTGCGCCGCGACCTGCCCGCCGACATCAGCCAGGCGAAGCTGAACGAGACCATCGACGAACTCAACGCCAACCCCGAGTGCACCGGCTACATCGTGCAGTTGCCGCTGCCGAAGCAGCTGGACGAGAACGCCGCGCTGGAGCGCGTCGACCCGGACAAGGATGCCGACGGCTTGCACCCGACCAATCTGGGCCGGCTGGTGCTGGGTACCCCGGCGCCGCTGCCATGCACGGCGCGTGGCATCGTGCACTTGTTGCGGCGCTTCGACGTCGAGATCGCCGGCGCGCACGTCGTGGTCATCGGTCGTGGTGTCACGGTCGGTCGTCCACTGGGCCTCATATTGACTCGCCGCACAGAAAATGCCACCGTCACCTTGTGCCACACCGGAACTCGTGATCTTCCCGCGCTGACCCGGCAGGCCGACATCGTCGTGGCCGCGGTGGGTGTGCCGCATCTGCTCACCGCGGACATGGTGCGTCCCGGTGCCGCCGTCGTCGATGTCGGTGTCAGCCGCACCGACGACGGACTGGTCGGCGACGTGCACCCGGGGGTATGGGAGGTCGCCGGTCACGTCTCGCCGAATCCCGGCGGCGTCGGCCCGTTGACCCGTGCGTTCCTGCTGACCAATGTCGTGGAATTAGCCGAACAGCAATGAGCTTGCGGGAACTGGTGCGCTCGCAGTGGCCGATCGTCACGGTGTTCGTGATCTTTGCCGTGGCGTTCACGCTGGCGGCGGCGAACTTCTGGCGCCGCGGCGCGCTGTTGATCGGGATCGGGGTGGGGGTCGCCGCCGTGTTGCGGCTCGCGCTCACCGAAGACAGCGCCGGGCTGCTGGTGTTGCGCAGCAAGGGAATTGACTTCACCATGATGGCGCTGGTCGCGGCGGGAATGGTCTATATCGCGTGGACGATCGACCCGCTGGGCACCCGTTAGATTCCTGGGACCGTCCCCGGCATGCCCGGCATGCCCGCAACGCCGGGGAGCTGCTGTAAACCAGATACATTGCCGCCCATGATGTTCGCCATCTCCTCTGGGCAGTAGGTCTGTATCGCGATGGTGGTGAACATTTGGGCCAGCTGCGGTGACATACCGCGTTGGGCGACGCCCGACGCGGCCGCGGCGAAGCTGCCGCCCGGCTGGGCGATCATCGGGCAGATGGACTGGCCCACGGCCATCGCGTTTCCCGGTTCACCGTATTCGATACCGGCGTGGCTCAGCGCGTCGATGAAGTCGTCGTCATGCGGGTCGGCCTCGACCGGAGCCGAAAAAATTGCCGCCGCGGTGATCAAGCAGCCGGCGCCCAGCAGTAAACGCACGGGCAGCGGCTGGTTGTTCAAGCGCAAAATCAGGTTTGCGGGGGATCTCGAGTGTCGCCATGTCCTGCTCCTCGCGTGGGGGAGTGCAACCGCGGCACTCAAGAGTTCTGCGCTAAAAACCTTCGTTGATCGCTGTCACGTTCACAACACGATGACGTAAAGGTTCGCGCACATTTCGGTTATGCCGCGACACGTCATGCGGCAGTGCGGTTCTGGTGGTTGACAATGCGGGGCGTGACGCAATGGCGGGAGGCGTGAGTTGACGCGTGAAATCTCGCGCCAGATGTTTCTGCGGGGTGCCGTCGGAGCGTTGGCCGCCGGCGCGGTCCTCGGACCGGTACGAGTCGTCTCGGGTCGGGCCGGCGCCGATCCGATTGCCTCCGGCTGGGGTCCGCTTGCCTCCGCCATCGGCGGGCAGGTGATTCAACCGGACGGTCCGCAATTCGGATCAGCCAAACAGGTTTTCAACACCAACTACAACGGGTCGACGCCCGCGGTGATCGTCGTCCCGACATCGCCGGCGGACGTGCAAAAGGCGATGGCCTTCGCCGCTGCCCACAACCTCAAAGTCGCTCCGCGCAGTGGTGGACACTCCTACATCGGCGCGTCCACGGCAAACGGAACCATGGTGCTCGACCTGCGCCAGCTGCCCGGCGGAATCAATTACGACGCCTCGACCGGCCTGGTCACGGTGACGCCCGCGACCACTTTGTATGCGATGCACCAAGCGCTCGCCGCGGCCGGCCGGGGTATCCCGACGGGTACCTGCCCGTCGGTCGGTGCCTCCGGACACGCCCTGGGCGGCGGGCTGGGCGCGCATTCCCGGCACGCCGGCCTGATGTGTGACGCGCTGAGATCGGCGACGGTGGTGCTGCCCAGCGGCCAGGCGGTCACCGCGTCCGCCGCCGACAACCCGGATCTGTTCTGGGCGTTGCGCGGTGGCGGTGGCGGCAACTTCGGGGTCACTACCGCGCTGACCTTTGCCACATTTCCCACCAGCGACGTCGACGTGGTGAACCTCAATTTCCCGCCGCAGTCGTTCGCGCAGGTCCTCGTCGGTTGGCAGAACTGGCTACGGACTGCCGATCGAAGCAGCTGGGCGCTGGCGGATGCCACCGTCGATGCGATGGGCACGCACTGTCGCATCCTCGCGACCTGCCCGGCCGGGTCGGGTGGCAGCGCGTCGAACGCCATCGTCTCGGCCGTCGGGATGCAACCGACCGGCACCGAGAACCACACGTTCAACTACATGGACCTGGTGAACTATCTGGCCGTCGGGAACCTCAACCCGTCACCGCTGGGATACGTCGGCGGATCCGATGTCTTCTCGACGATCACCCCGGCCGCCGCCCAGGGCATCGCGTCGGCGGTCAACGCCTTTCCTCGTGGCGCCGGCCGCATGTTGGCGATCATGCACGCCCTTGACGGCGCGCTGGCCAGTGTGCCGCAGGGAGCCACGGCGTTCCCGTGGCGCCAGCAGTCCGCGCTGGTGCAGTGGTACGTCGAAACCGGCGACCCTGCGGCGGCGACCGCTTGGCTCAACACGGCACACCAAGCGGTGCAACCGTATTCGGTCGGCGGCTACGTGAACTATCTCGAGGTGAACCAGCCGGCGTCGCGGTACTTCGGCCCAAACATGTCGCGGCTGGTCAGCGTACGGCAGAAGTACGACCCCGGCCGAGTCATGTTCTCGGGGTTGAACTTCTGACGTGGACCGTGCAGGTATCCACAGTTTGACACTTATCCACAGCTAGGCATTCTCGACGTGATTCGGTCGTCCGGCGGCGATATTATTCGAACATGTGTTCGAGTTGCCGGGAAGACATCGTCAAACGCTACGACGCGCTGCACGATGCGGTGTCTGACGTGCTCGAAGTGCACTCCGACGCGCTGACCACGCCCGAATGCCTAGCATTGCTGGAACTTCTTGAAACCGAGACGCGCCGACTGCCGGTCGCAAGCCATTCATTGATCAATAAACTGGCCCGGCAGGCCAGCGACACCGAGCTGGGCGGCAAACTGTCGCACGCGCTGGCCAATCGGCTGCGGATCAGCCGCGGGGAAGCCAGCCGACGCATCCATGAGGCCGACGATTTGGGGCCGCGTCAATCGATTACCGGTGACCCGCTGTCGCCGCGGCTGCCCGCCACCGCCGCCGCGCAGCGGGCCGGGGACATCGGGCCCGGCCATGTGGCGGTCATTCGCGGCTTCTGTGATCGGCTGCCCGACGTCGTTGACGTCGAAACCCGCCAGAAGGC
>Ga0335075_10001792_pt1 | contig 35034 bp, 33 predicted proteins | sample Lox_Sample_24_FD_206723 | JGI IMG/M metagenome (GOLD analysis project Ga0335075, IMG submission 206723) | Soil microbial communities from Loxahatchee National Wildlife Refuge, Florida, United States - Lox_Sample_2.4 | ecosystem: Environmental > Terrestrial > Soil > Wetlands | place: USA...
CCGCGACCCACAGAAATTCCAGCGCCTCGGCGGACGTATCCCCAAGGGCGTGCTGCTTGTCGGTCCTCCAGGTACTGGCAAGACGCTTCTCGCGCGCGCCATTGCGGGCGAGGCGAATGTTCCGTTCTTCACGATCTCGGGCTCCGACTTTGTCGAGATGTTCGTGGGCGTCGGCGCCAGCCGCGTGCGCGACATGTTCGAGCAGGCGAAGAAGAACGCGCCCTGTATCGTGTTCGTCGATGAAATTGACGCCGTCGGCCGCCATCGTGGCGCGGGCCTCGGCGGCGGCAATGACGAGCGCGAGCAGACCCTGAACCAGCTGCTCGTCGAGATGGACGGCTTCGAGGCGAATGAGGGCGTCATCCTCATCGCCGCGACCAACCGCCCCGACGTGCTCGATCCCGCGCTGCTGCGCCCGGGCCGTTTCGACCGCGAAATCGTGGTCGCCAATCCCGATCTGATGGGCCGCGAAAAAATTCTGCGCGTGCATATGCGCAAGGTCCCGCTCGGCACAGATGTCGATCCGCGCACGATTGCGCGCGGCACGCCGGGCTTCTCGGGCGCCGATCTCGCCAACCTCGTCAACGAGGCGGCCCTGCTTGCGGCCCGCCGCGGCAAGCGCGTCGTGACGATGAGCGAACTCGAAGACGCCAAAGACAAAGTGATGATGGGCGCGGAACGCCGCTCGCTCGTCATGTCCGACGACGAAAAGAAGCTGACCGCCTTCCACGAAGCCGGTCACGCCATCGTCTCGCTGAATGTCGTCGGCACCGATCCGATCCACAAGGCGACGATCATCCCGCGCGGTCATGCGCTGGGTATGGTTATGCGTCTGCCGGAACGCGATCAGATGTCACTCAGCCGGCAGAAGATCCTCGCCGATGTGTGCGTGGCCTTCGGCGGCCGTGTCGCGGAAGAACTTGTGTTCGGCTATGACGCCGTGACCACGGGGGCGTCGTCCGACATCCAGCAGGCAACGCGTCGCGTGCGTGCGATGGTGACGCGTTTCGGTCTTTCCGATGCGCTTGGTCCGATCGAGTATGGCGAGAACCAGGAAGAAGTGTTCCTTGGCCATTCCGTTTCGCGGACGCAGAACATCTCGGAAGCGACGGCGCAGAAGATCGACGCGGAAATCCGCCGCATCATCGACGAGTGCTATTCCAAGGCGAAGCAGATCCTGACCGACAAGCGCAGCGATCTGAACGTGCTCGCCCGCGGATTGCTCGAGTACGAAACGCTGACGGGCGACGAGATTGTGGCGCTGCTCAAGGGCATTGCGCCGGTGCGCACGCCGTATGAAGACCCGGAGCCGCAGCGCGGTCCCGGACCGAGTGTGCCGGTGGCCGGTCGTCGTGGCCCCGGTCCGCTGGTGCCGGAGCCCCAGCCCGGCCGTTAATGGGTTCTTCCATGGGGCAGGCGCGCTTGTTACCGGGCGCGCTTGCCGCTATGTCTTCGGCCCCATTTTCCCGGAAAACCGATGACCTGGCTTCGCCTTATCCCTGAGACCACCAATATCGACTTCGTCGGCGCGCGCTACTACGCATTCGCTGTAGACGGTTTGCTGGTTCTGGTTTCCGTCGTCTCGATCTGCCTCTACGGATTCAATCTCGGCATCGATTTCACCGGCGGCGCGCTTCTCGAAGCGAAGTCCGCGCAGACGATCAACATCTCGGAGATGCGCTCGCGCGTCGGCGCCCTGAATTTCGGCGAGACGCAGATTCAATATGTCGGTACCGGTGCGTGCGACAAGCCGGTCAATTCCTGCGTCCTCATCCGCGTTCAGCCAAAGGCGAACCAGTCGGGCCAGGCCGTCGTGCAGACGATCAAGAACAGCCTCGGCAGCGGCTACACCTTCCGCAACGCGCAGGTGATCGGTCCCAAGGTCAGCCAGGAATTGTTCAGTGCCGGCGTGTGGGCGACGGTCGCGGCGATCCTGCTGATCTCGATCTACGTCGCGTTCCGTTTCGAGTGGCAATACGGCGTGGGCGCGCTGGTCGCGACAGGCCATGACGTGTTCGTGACCGCGGGATTGTTCTCGGTCCTGCACCTGGATTTCACGCTGAACACCGTGGCGGCGCTGCTGCTGCTCGCGGGTTATTCGATCAACGACACCGTCATCGTGTTCGACCGTATCCGCGAGAACCGCCGCAAGTACAAGCGCATGCCGCTGCCGCAACTGATCAATCTTTCGACCAACCAGATCGCGACGCGAACCACGCTGGTGTCCGCCGCGACGGCGCTGTCGATGATCCCGCTGCTGTTCTTCGGCGGCCCGGTTCTGTTCAACTTCTCGGCCGCGATCCTGTTCGGCATTCTGGTCGGAACGTTCTCGTCGACCTATGTCGCGGCAGCCCTGCTGCTGTATCTGCCCGCGCCGGCCGGCACCATCGAAGAACCGGCCGCAGCGAACGCTTGAATTTCATTGGTCGCGCAATTTACGGGCGAAGCGAAAAGCTTCGCCCGATTGCACTCGCTAGAACGGAAACCAGTCGCGTTCCTGGGAGAACACCAGGTAGCCCGCGTTGACGCCGGCGCGCAGGCCGATGCCTGTACGCATCGGTGCAACCGTGACGCCGCCGCTGCGCAGATAGTTCACACCGATACCGGCGACGAAGTAGTAGCTGCCCTCGACGCTCGGGAAGCGCTGGTACAGGCGGTTCTCGCGCTTGAGGTTGTAGACGAGCGCGAAGAATTTCGACGCGTTGCCGCCGACGTCGAAGCCGACCGACGGCCCCTTCCAATAAACCTTCACAGGCTCCTCATGCTTGCGGATCAGCCAGCCTGAACCGTAGCGCAGGCCGACCACGACCGCGCCGCCGCCTTCATCGCCTTTGATGTAGGCATCGGGCTGGCCGAGGTCTCTGAAGGCGCGCTGCACGGCCTTGGCCGTCGCTTCGGTCGTGATGCCGAAAAAGTCGGAAGCTGCGTGCGTGACTTCATCCGGATTGAATGTGTCGCCGCTGTCGTCGGCAGCGCGGGTCGGAGTTGCCGCGAGCAGCGTCAGTGCAGCGATTGCGCTCAATGCCAGCTGTGAAAATCTCATGTTCGGACTCCCAAAGAATCACGCGCCCCAGCGGTGCGATCATCGCCCGAAAGCGCAAGCTGCGACAACGGGTTCCCGGAGGATTTCTCGCGCCTCTGATATGGTCAGGTGTCTTGTTTCGGCCTTATTTCGCGTTCGCGCGTTTCCGTCTCAGCAGGTGATCCGATGAGCGACGCTGGCAAATCCACTTCGAAACGCCTTGGTTTTGCGGGCTGGTTCGCCATCGCCGTGATGGCTGCGTTTCTGGTTTGGGCGGGATGGTATGGGCTTCACGCCTGGAACGCGCTCGACGGCGTTGAGGTGAGCACAGCCGGATGGATATTCATCGCGGCGGGCGTCATCTTCACGCTTGTGCTTGGTGGTGGCTTGATGGCGCTGGTGTTTTATTCCAGCCGCGAAGGCATGGACCGTTAGTCGAGCCCGCGCGCGACGAAGAACGGATTGTCGTAGCCGCGCTCCACCTTGCCATAGAGGAAGGGCTGGCCGTCGAGTTGCTTCACGCTGCCACCGGCAGCCGCGAGCACCGCGTGACCGGCAGCGATGTCCCACTCCATCGTGCGTCCCGTGCGCGGATAGATATCGGCTTCGCCGGCGGCGACGAGGCAGAGCTTCAACGACGATCCGGCACTGATAAAATCCTTCACCTTGAAGTCGGCGAGATATTTGTCGGTGTTGGCATCGCGATGCGAACGGCTGGCGACCGCGATCATGCCGTCCTTGGGCACGGCGCGCACCTGAATGCGCTTTGCCTCGCCGAAATCCGGCGCCCCACCGGGCGGGGCCTTTGCTTCGTAGGCACCGCTCAGCATCTCGCCAAAGAATAGGCGCTCGATGGCTGGCGCGTGCACGACGCCGCGCACGGGCTTGCCGTCGATGATTTCGGCAATGTTCACAGTGAACTCGCCATTGCGGCTGATGAATTCCTTGGTGCCATCGAGCGGATCGACAAGGAAGAAGTGGCGGCCAACCTTCGGCACGCGCCCGGCCGCGACCGACTCTTCCGCGATCACCGGGACGTCCGGCGCCAGGTGGGCTAGGCGCTTGAGGATGAACTTCTCGGCTTCTTCGTCGGCGGCGGTAACGGGTGACTGGTCGTCCTTGCGTTTCGCGACGATCTCGTCGGCGTAATGGCGCAGGATGATGGCGCCGGCGTCATAGGCGATCTCGGCCAGGGCCCGCAGCATCGGCGAGGCGGCGTGGGAATGGATATGATCGGTCATGACGCTGTATCTGCCCCTGCGAAATTGGGTGTTGAAAACCTATTCACGATTCCTTAACGAGCCCGGCGTGAAGTTACCCTTTGCTAACCATAAGACGCGCCTCGGAGGCAAGCAGAGCCATGAACGAACTCGATTTTTCGGCCCTTCTGGTCAGCCGCGTCTGCCACGATCTTGTGAGCCCGCTGGGCGCCGTGGTCAACGGCCTGGAAGTGCTTGAGGACGAGCGCGACCCCGCCATGCGCGCGGACGCACTGAAGATCGTCGCATCCAGCGCCGCGCAGGCTCTGGCGCGCATCCAGTTCATGCGCATTGCATTCGGTGCCGCAGGTTCGGCGGGCGCGGAGCTCGATCTCGGCGAGATCGGCAGGCTGGTGAGCGGTCTGTTCGCGGACAGCAAGATCACGCTCGCGTGGAACGCGGCGCATGCGCATTGGCCCAAGGATTGGGCGAAATTGCTCATGAATGCGACGCTTCTGGGTGCCGATTGCCTGCCGCGCGGTGGCACGGTGACGGTCACGACCGGCGCAGACAGCGCCGCGCCGTCGTTCAGGGTCCACGCCTCGGGAACACATATTCGCGTGTCGGAAGATGTGGAAAAAGCGGTGCGCGGCGAGGCATCCGCGAGCCACGATGCGCGTGGTGTGCAACCGTTCCTGACCCACAAATTGTCAAGAACTCTGAACGCCGCATTGACGCTGACGGCCGCCGACACCAGCGTGGAACTCGCGGCCGGTTAGCGTTTTCAGATTGCGTTTACTCTCTCGGCGTAATGTCCCTGTCACAGGAACGGCCGTATTTCGGCCAGAGAGCGTTGCGCACATGAAGTCTTGTCTTGTCGTCGATGACAGTCGCGTCGTGCGTAAGGTCGCTTGCCGCATTCTCTCCGATCTCGGTTTCGACACCGCGGAAGCGGAAGACGGCGTGACCGCACTGGAAGCCTGCCGCTTTCACATGCCTGAGATGATCCTGCTCGACTGGAGCATGCCGAACATGACTGGCATCGAATTCCTGCGTGCGCTTCGCCGCGGCCAGGCAGGCGAACAACCGATCGTGATCTTCTGCACGACGGAGAACGACGTCGCGCACATCACCGAAGCGCTGGGCGCCGGCGCGAACGAATACATCATGAAGCCGTTCGACCGCGAGATCCTCGAGGCGAAACTCGCGGAAGTCGGTCTCGTCTAGGCTGCTCCTATGAACCAGGACGATCTTGCATATCTGGCGCAGATGCTGAGGCGCCGGTCGGGATTGGCGCTCGGTCAGCCCAAAGCGGATCACATCGAGAACCGGCTCGCGCCGGTGATGCGCCGTTTCGGTTTCAAGGACATGGAATCCTTTGTGGCAGAGTTGCGCCATGGCCGCGATGCGATGGCGCGCGCCGTCACGGAGGCGATGACGACGAACGAAACCTCGTTTTTCCGCGATCGCGTGGCGTACGAACATTTCCGCGACACGATCGTGCCGGCGCTGATGAAGCGCAGGGCTGCGACGCGGCGCCTGCGCATCTGGAGTGCGGCGTGCTCCGCAGGGCAGGAGCCTTATTCCGTCGCCATGCTGCTCGATGAGATGAGACTGCGTGCGCAGGGCTGGACGGTCGACATCATCGCCACCGACATCAATCCCGAGATGATCGCGCGGGGCGAGCAGGGACTCTACAGTCATTTCGACGTGCAGCGCGGCTTGCCCATCCGCCGCCTGGTCGAGAACTTCGCGCAGGAAGGCGAGAACTGGCGCATTAGCGAGCCGTTGCGCCGCATGGTGACGTTCCGGCCGTTCAATCTGCTCGACTCGTTCGGATGGCTCGATGATGTCGATGTCGTGCTCTGCCGCAATGTGCTGATGTATTTCGATCAACGCACCAAGGCGGCGGTGCTCGACAAGATCGCCGATATTCTCCCATCGGATGGATACCTGGTGCTTGGTCCCGTCGAGACACCGCAGGGCGTCTCTTCCGAATTCGAAGCGGCCGATGGAATGCCCGGCGTGTACGTCAAGGCGCGTCGCGCCTTGCCGCGCGCCATCGGTGCCTGATCACCACGTGTCTACAAAGCGGCCGCTGCCTTTGCCCGGTGGCGCCGATTTCAGGCCGCGCAGAACCCAGCGCCGCGTATCGGACGGATCGATGACGTCGTCGATCTCCAGATAGGCGGCCATGTTGATTGCCTTGCCGCGCGCATAGGACTCCGCGACCTTCTTCTGGAATAGCGCTTCGCGCGCTTCGGGCGTTGGCTCCGCTTCAAGCTCCTTGCGGAAGCCGAGCCGCACGGCGCCTTCCAGGCCCATGCCGCCAAATTCTCCGGTCGGCCACGACACGATGAAGAAGGGCGCGTGGAAACTGCCGCCTGCCATCGCCTGCGCGCCGAGGCCGTAGCCCTTGCGCAGCACGATGGTGAACATCGGCGTCGCCATCGCGCCGCTGACCACGAACATGCGCGAGGTCTTGCGCACCAGCGACGCTTTCTCAGCTTCCGGTCCCACCATGAAGCCCGGCGTGTCGCAGAGCGAGACGATGGGAAGACCAAAGGAGTCGCAAAGCTGCAGGAAACGTGCGGCCTTATCGGCACACGGCGCATCGATCGCGCCGGCCAGATGCATCGGATTGTTCGCGATAAGGCCGAACGGGTGGCCCTCGATCCGTACCAGCGCCGTGATCATGCCTGACGCGAATTCGGGGCGTAGTTCGAGAACCGAATCTGTGTCGCACAGCGTCGCGATGACCTTGCGGATGTCGTAGACGCGCAGCCGGTTCTCCGGGATCAGATGGCGCAGGGTCTTCTGATCGGCCGCGTTCCATTGCGCAAGCGGGCCCTGGAAATAAGAAAGGTATTTCTTTGCCGCCGCGACCGCTTCGGTTTCATCGGCGACGGCGATGTCAACAACGCCGTTCGGCACCTGCACCGACATCGGGCCGACTTCATCCGGCGTGTAGACACCGAGTCCTCCGCCCTCGATCATCGCGGGTCCGCCCATGCCGATGTTCGAGTTCGCGGTCGCGATCACAACATCGCTGGAGCCGAGCAGGGCGGCGTTGCCCGCAAAGCAGCGCCCGGAATTGATGCCGATGCGCGGCACGGACCCGCTGAGCTTTGCGTACTGGCGGAATGTCGGCGTGTCGAGGCCCGCGACGCCGGGGAAATCCGTATCACCCGGACGGCCGCCGCCGCCTTCAGTGAACAACACGACCGGGAGCTTCGAATCCTCCGCGATCTTGAGCAGGCGATCTTTCTTGCGATGGTTCATCGCGCCCTGCGTGCCGGCGAGGACGGTGTAGTCGTAGGCGAGCACCGCGCAGCGCGCGCGCTCTTCGCCGAACTGCGCGGCGTTGACGGTGCCGATGCCGGTGATGATGCCGTCGCCGGGTGTGTTCTTGATGAGATCGTCCAGTGTGCGGCGGCGTTTCTGGGCGGCGAAAGCGAGCGCGCCGTATTCGATGAAGCTACCGGGATCGACGAGATCGGCGACGTTCTCGCGCGCTGTGCGCTGATTGGTCTTGCGGCGCCGCGCCGTGGCTTCGGGACGGTTCGCGTCGTAGCCGAAATCGTGCCGCGCGCTGGACTCCGCGAGATCGGGCCGGATGAAGTCGGGATCGACCGTCTTTTCCGTCTCGCTCGCCGCACCGGAAACTGTTTCCGGCGTGAGGAAGACGAGTGCGTCGCCTTCATAAAGAACGTCTCCCGGTTTCGCGCCGATGGAATGGACGCGGCCGGACACGCCCGCGCCAACGAGATGCTCCATCTTCATCGCCTCCAGCACCGCCACAGGCGTACCTTGCCGAACGAGATCGCCGACGGAGACGGAGTAGCTGACAATCTTGCCCTGCATCGGTGCGGCAACGGCGACCGTGCCCTCAGGTGCTATTGTGTGCGCTTTGGCGGCGGCGACGGAGGGAGCGGATGCAGCGGCAATCTCTTGCGGCTTCCATGTCGCGCTTTCGCGCACCAGCGCGGCCATGTTCTCTTCAACAATGCGCGTATGCGTCCGGCGTCCGGCGACCTCCGGATTTTCGAGCAGCGCATGGAGAAAGCCGATGTTCGTCTCGACGCCGCCGATCGCGAACTCGTCAAGCGCGCGTTTCGCACGGCCAACGGCGAGTGTGAAATCGGGTGCGTGCACGACCAGCTTCGCCAGCAGCGGGTCGAAGGCCGGATTTGTCCCGTAACCCTCATAGCCAAACGTATCGACGCGTACGCCGGGACCGGACGGCGGCACGAAGCGCGTGAGCGTTCCGCCGGACGGCTTCACCGATCCGTCCTCGGCGATCTTCTCCATGTTGATGCGGAGCTGGATGGCCACGCCACGGGGCTTCGGGATGTTCTCCTGTTTCAGGCCGATGTCGCGCAGGGAATTGCCGCGCGCGAGTTCGATCTGCACGGCGACGAGATCGATGCCGGTAATCTCTTCCGTCACCGTGTGTTCGACCTGCAGGCGCGGATTGCACTCGATGAAGGCGAACGCGGAGGCGTGACGCGCAGGTTTCGGATCGACCAGGAATTCGACGGTCCCGAGGCCCTTCAGCTTCACATCGTCAGCCAGCCATACGGCGGCATCGCAGAGTTGCTGGCGGAGATCAGGATCGAGCGCGGGTGCAGGCGCGATCTCGACGATCTTCTGGTGGCGACGCTGCAAAGAGCAGTCTCGCTCCCAGATGTGGCTCGCGGTCTTGCCGTCGCCAGCGACCTGCACTTCGATGTGACGCGCGTGCGGCATGAAGGCTTCGACATAGACGGCATCGTTGCCGAAGCTCGCCTTCGCTTCGGATTGGCAGCGCTTGTAAGCTTCTTCAAGCTCACTCTCCGCGTTGACGACGCGCATGCCGCGCCCGCCACCGCCCGCGAGAGCTTTCACAATGATCGGTCCCTTGCGCTTCGCCATGAACGCGCGCGCCTGATCGAGCGTCGTGGCACCTGATGTCCCTTCAAGGATCGGTACGCCGAAGCGCTCGGCAAGTGCGCGGGCGCGCGCCTTGTCACCGAACACGGACAGGACCTCCGGGCTCGGGCCGATGAAGGTGATGCCGACCTCCGCGCAAGCACGCGCGAACATCGCGTTTTCGCTGAGGAAGCCATAGCCGGGATGGATCGCGTCGCAATTCGCGGCCTTCGCGGCGGCGACCACGCGCGCGATGTCGAGATAGGCGGCAACGCCGCTGGCCCCCAACGGCCGCGCCTCGTCCGCGAGCTTAACGTGCAGCGATGTCGCGTCGTCGTCGGAGTAGACCGCGACGGAACGAATACCGAGATCGGCGGCGGCGCGCGCGATGCGGATCGCGATCTCGCCGCGATTGGCGATCAGGATGCTCTTGAAAGACATGGCACAGTCCGGGATAGCGTTCCCCGGACTGTGCCACGCAAAACGCCGTCCTAGAAGGCCGCGCGGATGCCGCCATAGGCCGCCAGGCCCATCCGGCCGTAGCCCGCCACGTCCTCGCTCTTCTCGTTGAAGAGGTTCTCGACCCGGCCGAACAGCTCCAGTTTGTCGGTGAAGGCGTAGGAGCCGAAGACGTTGACTGTCGTGTTGCTCTGAAGCGGCACGAAGTTGCCACCGTCATCGAACCGATCGCCGACAAAGATCACGCTGGTCCCCAGCGTCAGCTTCGGCATGGGCAACCACGTGATCGTTCCGCTCGCCGAATTGTGCGGGCGGCGGGCGAGTTCGGTGCCGGTGATCAGGTTCTTGGCGGTCAAGTTGGTGTAGTCCGCCGAGACCGTCAGCGCATCCGTCAGTTTCGCCGTGATCTCCGCCTCGGTGCCGGTGGCACGCGTGCGGTCCAGATTCTCGTAGTAGCCGTAGGGTGGCGTGAACGTGTCCACGAAGTCGATCTGGTTGTGTGTGTGCCGCTCGAAATATGTGAGCGAGCCAAGCAGGCGGCCATCGAGCAGCGATTTGTCGACGCCGGCTTCCCAACCCTTTGCCGTCTCAGGCTTCAATGCGTGGAAGGGATTGGCGTACTGCGAATACAACTCATACAGCGACGGCGCCTTGAACCCGTCGCCATAATTCGCGCGCAGGGTCGTGTCCCAGCCCGGAATATTCCAGGCCCCGGCGAGCTTCAGCGACGTGTGCCCACCGAATTCCTCATCATCGTCGTAACGCACGCCACCCGTCAGGGTGAGTTGATCGAACAGCGTCGTCTGCATCTGTGCGTAGCCACTCGAAATACGGTCATGGCCAAGCTGCACCGGTGGCGAGAACAGGGCGTTGATGCCGAAGTTGTCGTTCCGGAACGAACGCTCCTCGGTTTCTGCGCCGAAGGTCAGCTGGTTCGCATTGTTTATATCCACGATGCCCTGATACTCGAGGCGCGATGCGCTGCCTTCGTAGTCGTAGTTCTTGTGGACCGTATCCGACGCCGAGTCGAAATAGTCGCGGGTCCCTTCCGTTGCGATGAAGGCCAAGCGGTTCTGGAGCATGCCGAAGGTCGCGTTCACGCCGGCATAGCCTGCAAACAGCTCATTGGTGTTGTTTGCCGCTGAGTCCGCGATCTGGAAGTTCGGCGGCGGGAAATTGTCGTCGAAATCGTCGTGGCCGTGGGTGTAGTAGCCGCGCAGATCGATGCTCCAGTCCTGGCTGAGATGCGTGCGCGTGTTGAAGGTCGCGCCAAAATTCTCATAGCCGTCGGCCTCGGTGTTGCCGTTGCGCGAGTCCGCCGCCGAGATGCCGCCGGTGTCGAACCAGTTCAGCGCCGCACCATATTCGACATTGTCGGTCGTTCCGTTCGCGGCAGCATTGAGATGGAAAGTGTCGAATGAGCCGCCCTCCGCGCTCGCCGTTCCGCCGAACGGCGTGTCGCCGCCGCGCTTGCTGAGGATGTTGACCACGCCGCCCATCGCGTCGCTGCCGTAAAGCGTCGATTGCGGTCCGCGCAGGATTTCGACGCGGTCGATGTTGTTTGTGAGCACATCGCTCAGGATCGCGCCTTCGTCCGTCGCGCTTGGGTCGTTGATGCGCACGCCGTCGATGAGGACGACGGTCTGCCCCGTCTCTGCGCCGCGCAGGGAAATGCTGGTTGGCTGTCCGACGCCGCCGTTGCGGTTCACGGTGAGGCCGGGCGTCTCGGCGAGAATGTCGGTGAGGACATCCGTCTGCTGAACCTTCAGATCGGCTGCGGTGATGACCGAGATGGACGAGCCCGTCTTTTCGATCGGCTGTGGCGTGCGGGTCGCGGTGACGACGACCGTCTCCGGCGTCGCGTCGTCGTCGGCGAATGCCGGCGCGGTCAGCGCGAAGAGCGCGGTGGTGGCAAGAAGTGCTTTACGCATGATGACGTTCTCCTGGTTGGGTTCCAGAAGCCGCCGCACGATTGGCAGAACGAATGACTTTCAACGGAATGCCCCCGCGCAACGACTTCGACTTGTCGTCACGCGGATTCCCGCGCGCATACGGCACACCCCGGCCGGCTGCACAACGACGGCGCAAGGCAGGTTTCCTGGCTCCCGGGTCGTCACCGTCGCCCGCCTTCCCAGAGCCTTGTGGCCCAAGTGGCATGTGGACGACCGCTCGCCGGTCACAGTTGCGGGGGCAGCCGCGGCATAACCGCGTTCCCTAAACCTCGCACGTGGGCGCAAGCTAGGCCGAACGCTGATCCGTCGTCAATTCGTGACAGTTGGGCTATTCATGGCCCGAGGCAATTGGCTGGCGCGACGAGGCTTTTCGCGCTCGGGGGTCCAGATGCAGGAAATGGAGCTAACGCTAACCCCTCTGTTGCGACGATTTCTGCGCGCCTCGGAAGCGTTGGAGAAGCGATTTCTGCGGAGAACGACGCTCAAGGTCTTTGGCGGTCTGGCCGCAATCCTGATCGCGCTGTTTGTCTTCGCGGCGTTTTTGGGAAGCAGCCGTCTGTACATCCTAGCGGCCATCTTCGGATTGATCTTTTGCCCCGGCCTGCTCTGGACCTATCGAGATCTGTATCGCACGGAATCGAAAGCCCTGCGCGGGTTCGCGAAAGCGCGCCAATCGAATTCGATGCGCGCGATGCATGTTGTTGCGAGCGAGGTCATCGTGCTGCAGGGCGTCGAGGGCAGGAACCACACGTTTGCCTTTCAGATGGCGGACAGCCGGATCATCTTTGTCGAGGGGTACGAGGCTTCCGCGAAATTCCCCAACGACAACTTCACGCATTGGCGGCTGCTCGACGATAACGGCGTCGAATTGACGTGCTGCATCGAAAAGCATGGAAGCAGGTTGCGCCCGTCGAGGGCGATCTCCGGTTTGGTCATGCAAGGTGCCCAATGGCGGCCAGAGCATCTGCAGATCATCACCGGCAGCCTCGCCGATTTGGAAACCATGCTGCGCACGCCGAGCGCTCCGGCTTGAATCGCTCCTGCCTCTCGCTACATCCAGTAGACCTGCGCACGACTGTCTGATGAAATGTCAGTGACCTTGATGGGCAAGGGGTACCCCCTTCGGACTTTTGAGGTTCAAATGGTAGCGGTGAGCTTCCGGCATCACCCTCAACATCTGGTAGGTAACGCGCGCGATGTCTGAATCAGCAAAACCCTGGCCCGCGATGTCGATCGCGCAGGCGCATGCCCTGCTCACCGCGCCGGGCTCGCCGCTGGAGATGGATGAGGTGGTCATCCGTGGCGTGAAGACCCGCGTGTGGAAAAACGCGCCGCCGACCTTGCGCGATCTGCTCGCCATCGGCCGCGCGCATGGCGACAAGACGTTTCTGGTCTACGAGGACGAGCGCGCGACGTTCGAAACGTTCACGCGTGCGGCGCTCGCTGTTGCCGAGGAGCTAACCAAAGCCGGCGTGAAGAAGGGCGACCGCGTCGCGCTCATCATGCGCAACATTCCGGAATGGTGCCCGATCTTCTTCGGCGCCACGATCATCGGTGCGATCCTGACGCCGCTGAATGCGTGGTGGACAGGACCGGAGCTGGAATACGGCCTTGTCGATTCCGGCACCAAAGTCGCGTTCGTCGATGCCGAACGGCTCGAGCGCATCGCGGAGCATCTTGTCAATTGCCCCGACCTGAAGTCGATCTATGTCAGCCGCTATCCCGATGAGCTTCCGCATCCGATCGTGAAGCGGCTGGAAGATGTGCTCGGCAGGGTCAACGATTGGGGCAACCTGCCCGCGGGCACGATGCCGACGGTGCCGCTCAACTCCGATGACGACGCGACGATCCTTTACACCTCAGGGACGACGGGGAAACCGAAGGGCGCGCTCGGCACCCACCGCAACATGCTGAGCAACATTTTCGCATCGGCATCCGTTGCCGCGCGGAATTTCCTGCGCCGCGGCGAGCAGCCACCGGCGCCCGATCCGAATGCGCCACAGCGTTCGACCTTGCTCTCGGTGCCGTTTTTCCATGCGACGGGATGCTTCGCAGTGATGGGGCCGTCGCTGTTCGCCGGCGCCAAGCTGGTGCTGATGCGCAAATGGGATCCCGAACTTGCGATGCAGCTGATCGAGCGCGAGAAGATCAACGGCGCGGGCGGCGTGCCGACCATCGCGTGGCAGCTGATCGAACATCCCAACCGGCACAAATACGATCTGTCGTCGCTGGAATCGGTCGCCTATGGCGGCGCACCGTCTGCGCCCGAGCTGGTGCGCAAGATCGTCGAGACGTTCCCGAAATCGCTGCCCGGCAATGGCTGGGGCATGACGGAGACGTCGGCGACCTGCACCTCGAACTCCGCGGAGGATTACGAACATCGTCCCGACTCGTGCGGCCCGGCGGTCGCGGTCTGCGACCTGAAGGTGATGACGGTCGACGGCTCGCGACAGCTTGGCCCGAACGAGGTTGGCGAGTTGTGGGCGCGCGGGCCGAACATCGTCAAAGGCTATTGGAACAAGCCTGAGGCGACCGCACAGACGTTCACCGATGGTTGGGTGAAGACCGGCGATCTGGCGCGTGTGGACGAGGAAGGCTTCTGCTTCATCATCGACCGCGCGAAGGACATGCTGATCCGCGGCGGCGAGAACATCTACTGCATCGAGGTTGAGAACGTCCTCTACGAACACCCCGCGGTGATGGATGCCGCGCTCGTCGCCGTGCCGCACAAGACGCTGGGCGAGGAACCCGGCGCTGTCGTGCATCTCAAGCCCGGCATGCACACGACCGAGGACGAACTGCGCGCCTTCGTCGCCGGAAAACTCGCGGCGTTCAAGGTGCCGGTGAAGGTCGTGTTCTGGCCCGAGACCCTGCCGCGCAACGCCAACGGCAAGATCCTCAAGACCGAGTTGAAGAAGATCTTCGCGGTCTAGACCATCGGCCCGGGCGGTTCGTCGGCGAGGAGATTTCCGGCATCACCCGCCAGCTTGCGCAGATTGTCCTCGTGCGACTGGCGGCTGATCGGAAACATGGCGATGAAGACGAAGCCGATTGTGTAGATCACACCGACGGTCACAAAGTAGACGATGCAGAAATTGCGCACGATCTGCGGATCGACGGAGCAAGGCATCGCGGCCGTGGGAAAGCCCACGGCCGAGAGAATGATGCCCGACACGAACAGGCCGAGCCCCGACGCTGCCTTCTGCATGAAGCTGTTGCCGGCGAAGAACAATCCTTCGGAGCGCCGTCCGGTCTGGAGTTCGCTGTCCTCCACGATGTCGGCCGTCAGCGACACAACCATCACCGAGCTTCCGATCGCGAGGCCGGAGCCGATAATGGCCGAGACGAACAGAATCCCGACGATCATGGGTGACGGTTGGGCCGGAAGTATTCCCATCAGACCGAGCAACAGCGGTGTGCTGGAAAGCAGATAGCCCGAACCGAACATCAGGATTGCGGAGACTTTCTTGCCGAGCCACTTCGACATCGGCAGCGCGACTGCGAAGCCGAAAGCAACGGCGATGAAAAGCGCCATCGACAGGATGCCGATCTGTCCGTTGTTCAATTTCCAGAAGAATGTGTTGACGTAGAAATTCAGCGCGAACACAAGGCCGTTGGCGAGATTGAAAAAGATCAGGGCCGCCAACAGGATCAGGAACGCGCGGTTCGACATGCTCGCGAACATCTCGCGGAAATACTGTCCTATGCTTCTGTGCTCCGCTTCCGGCTTGCGGAAATACGGGATGAATTTGTGCGTGCCCCACGCCGACACAAGGATCGCGACGAACATCACCACGGCCGCGACAATACCGTAGAGGCTATATCCTTCGGCATGGAGTTGGCCGGCTGGCTTGCAACTGCCTGGCGCCGGACTCGGTCCCATGAAGTAGAGAAAAGCGAGCACGGATAAAACCAGTGCTCCATACCAGCCGAAGAAAATGCGATAGCCGATGAACGACGTGCGCTCGTCGTAATCCGTCGTCAACTCCGGCACCAATGCGGAGCTCGGAATTTCGTAGAATGTGATGAAGGTGCGCACCACAATGGCGACGACGATGAGATAGTAGAAGAGCGCCATCGGGCTCCAGTGCGGTGGATTCCAGAGCAGCAGATAACTCACCGCCACAGGAAGTGCTGAGGCATACATCAGCGGATGGCGACGACCCCAGCGCGTATTCAGATTGTCGGAGAAGTGCCCGACGACCGGGTCTAGGAAGGCATCGAACACCAACGCGATGAGGATTGCCAAACCGACCAGGTGGGCGGGCACATGGAGCACGAGGTTGTAGAAGGGCAGGAGGATCGTCTGAAAACCGTTGTCCTTGACGCCGAAAGCTATGGAGCCGAGGCCGTAGAAGATCTTCGTGCGCACGCTCGTGATGCCGCCGCGCGCTGCCGCGTCTGCCATGCCATCCTCCCGGCTACGCCACTCTCGGGCGTTTTGGTACCAACCCTTTGAAACGAGCCTGCTTTAGAGACTGACGGATTGTCAAATCACGCCGGCTTGGGGGCCCATTTGGCGCTGGCGCGCTGGAACGCCGGGCGATCTGCCATGCGGGTGCGATAGTCCGCAATCTCGGGACCAAACTTGCTGCTGAGTCCGAGACGCTCTGCCATGCCCAGCGCATAGACGACAGAAATGTCCGCGGCGCTGAAGCGATCGCCGGCCATCATCGGTGCGCTCGTGAGTTGCCGTGTGACGAGGGCGAGGCGGTTCTCGAACATGCGCTCCGCAATGCGCGCGCCGAAATTGTCCTTCTCGCTTTCGGGCGCCATGAACCTGCTGCCGACGATCACATTCAGATACGCGGCAAGCCCCGACTCGCCGAGATGCAGGAATTGCTGATAGCAGGGGAAGCAGGCGTCGTTCGCTGCCGGCGCGAGCAGGCCTTTGTCGTCGTAGCGCGCGATCAGATATTCGAGCATCGCGATGGAATCGACCATCGTCACGTCGCCGTCCTGCATCGCGGGCAGGAAGCCGGAGGGGTTGAGCGCGAGAAACGCTTCGTCTGCCATCCGGTTGCGCAGGTCGACGGGACGAAGCTCGTAGTCTTTGCCCAGTTCCTCCAGCGCCCACATCACGCGCAAGGATCGGGTGGGAAACGCGCCGTAGACAATGATCATGGGTTCCTCCGCCGTTCAGGCTAGAAAACAGGAGCGAAGTGTCAACGCCATGACCGATTTGCACACCCCTCATTCGAGTCCGAAAATGGCCAGTGGTCCGCGTGAGAGTGCATATATTGGGGCCATGACGATGCCGCCGCATGACATCTGCTACCGCGCGCTCCAGGCCCGCGATCCCGTGCTCGACGGCCGCGTGTTCGTGGCCGTGCGGTCGACCGGAATCTACTGTCGCCCGATCTGCCCGGCGCGGACGCCGAAATCGGAGAATGTCCGCTTCTATCCGAGTGCGGCCGCGGCGCAGGAAGCCGGATTTCGCCCATGCCTGCGTTGCCGCCCGGAGATTTCGCCGGACGCCGCGGCGTGGCGCGGAACGGAGAATACGGTGTCGCGTGCGCTCGCGTTGATCGGTGAAGGCTTGCTCGATGGAGAGGCCGGTGTCGAGGCGCTCGCGGATCGTCTGGGCGTCGGTGAGCGGCAGTTGCGCCGCCTCTTCGATCAGCATCTCGGTGCGCCACCCATCGCCGTGGCGCAGACGCGGCGCATCCTGTTCGCCAAGCAACTGATCCATGACACGCAATTGTCGATGACGGATATCGCCGCCGCATCCGGCTTCGGCAGCGTGCGGCGCTTCAACGATGCGTTCCGCAAGCTCTACCGCCGCGCGCCGAGCGAACTCCGCCGCAAGAAGAATACGCCGCTCTCGACGGTCACGCTGAAGCTCGGCTATCGCGCGCCGTATGATTGGGATTCTATCCTCGCGTTCCTTGCTTATCGCGCCATCGAAGGCGTGGAGCTGGTCGACGGCAACCGCTACATGCGCACGATCGAGATCGACGGCGCCTATGGCAGCGTAGAAGCCTCGCAAGGCAAAAACCATCTGCTGGCGACAATCCGCTTCCCGAAAGTGAAAGCGCTGCTCGGCATCGTCGCGCGGCTGCGGCGTCTGTTCGATCTCGATGCGGATGTCGCATCTATCGGTGCGCATCTGTCTGGCGATGCCGATCTCGCGCCGTTGATCTCCAAACGGCCCGGGCTCCGTACGCCGGGAGCCTGGGATGGTTTCGAACTGGCCTGCCGCGCGATCTTCGGACAGCAGGTGACAGTCACCGCGGCACGCAAACTCGCCGGCCATCTCGTCGCGCGTGCGGGTGTGAATGTGAGTGCGGACGTTACGGGCGATCCGCGGCTGAACAGGATCTTCCCCAACCCGGCGCGTGTCGTTGCGGCAGATCTCTCGACAATGCCTATGCCCAGGGCGCGCATCGCGTCGCTGAAAGCGCTTGCGGAGGCGGCGAAGGCCGATCCGAAATTGCTCGATCCGACAGGAACGTTCGACGAAACGCTGGAGCGTCTGGTGGCGCTTCCGGGTTTTGGGCCGTGGACGGCGCAGTATTGGGCGTTGCGCGCACTGCGCGACAGCGACGCGTTTCCGGCCGCGGACGTCGGATTGCTACGTCATCCCGCGGTGGCAGACAAGGGCGCGCGTCCGACGCCGAAGGCCCTGCTCGCGCGCGCGGAAGCATGGCGTCCGTGGCGCGCGTACGCTGCGCAGCATCTGTGGACCTCCGATGCAGAGGCCGCGAATGGCTGACGCGGAAGAATTCATCGTCGAGCGAACGGCAACACCGCTCGGCGAAGGCGTACTGATCTCTGATCAGGAAGGCGCGCTGCGCCTGTTCTATTGGGAGGACCCAACGCATCGCTGGGAAGCGGCGCTGCGCCGGCGTTATGGCAAGGTGATGCTGAAGGAACGGAAGAATGCGTTCGGCCATGCGAAGGCGCTGAAGAAATATTTCGATGGCGATATCGCGGCGGTTGACGAAATGAATGTCGCATTCAACGGCACGCCGTTTCAGAACAAGGTTTGGAACGCGCTACGCAAAATCTCTGGCGGCACGACGACGTCGTATGGTGCTCTGGCGAAGAAGATCGGCAAGCCCGACGCGGTGCGTGCCGTCGGCCTCGCCAACGGGCAGAATCCGATCAGCCTGATCGTGCCATGCCATCGCGTCATCGGCAGCAACGGTGCGTTGACCGGCTATGGCGGAGGCCTGCCGCGCAAGCGCTGGCTGCTCGACCACGAAGCGCGCTACACACGCGACGATCTTTTCACAAGGAAAGCCTCACGATGAATCCTTTCAAGCAACTCCATGCCGGTCCCGACGTTCTGGTGCTTCCCAACGCCTGGGATGCCGGCAGTGCGCGCGTCATCGAGCTGGCCGGCGCGAAGGCGATCGCGACGTCGAGCGCCGCGGTTGCCTGGGCGCATGGCTATCCGGACGGCGAGGCGCTGTCGTTCGACATCCTGCTCAATGTCGTGCGCGAGATCGCGCGTGTCGTGTCGGTTCCGATCACTGCCGATATCGAAGCGGGTTATGCGGTCGACGATACGGTGGTCGACAATGTCGAGTACCTGATCGATGCCGGTGTGACGGGCATCAATATCGAGGATGGCAAGGCCTCGCCCGACGAGCTCGCCGACAAGATACACGCGATCAAGGATCAGCACGGCGACGAGATCTGGATCAATGCGCGCACCGACGTGTTTTTGCACAATCTGGCGCAGGGCGAAGCGGCGTATGACGAAACGGTGAAACGCGCGCGAAAGTATCGTGACGCCGGCGCGAATTCGATTTTCATCCCCATGTGCGTGGACGAGGCGATGCTGGTGCGCTTCGTCAAGGCGATCGACGCGCCGATCAATTCTCTCGCCTGGGTCGGGCTGCCACCGGTCGCGCGGCTCAGGGAAATCGGCATTCGCAGGCTCAGCGCGGGCAGCGGCATTGCAAAGACGTCGCTCGGCCAGATCTACGAGATGGCGCAGGTCTTTCTCGCCGATGGCCGGTCAGAGCCGATGACCGGTCCGCTTGCCATTCCCGGCGGGCTCAACGCGAACATGAAGCGCGACTAGCAAAACACACGCGGCGCATGCCATATCGCTCGCATGGAAGAACAGTGGCATGCGCTGCGCCGGTATTTGTGGGCCGCCGTCGTCGGACTCGCGGCGGGAAGCGTTGCATATGCCGATTACGGGCGTAGCGGTGCCTGGCTGACGATCGGTGTTGTCGCCGCGCTCGCGATCATAGCGACGATTGTCGCTCTGTTCCGGCCCGCCACCCGTTCGAGACCCGCAGGTGGTGCCGCCCAGTCGGACGGCACGCTTCTGTCGCAGATGGCACGCGATCTGTTCGAGCGCCTGCCCGATCCGCTGCTGCTGATCGACGCTTCCGAACGCGTGATCCTGGCCAATCGTGCGATGCGCGACGCCGTCGGCATCGATGCCGAGCGCAAGCATATCTCCGCGATCATCCGCACGCCGGCCGTGCTCGATGCGATCCGGAAGACGGCCGCGACGGGCGAAACCTCCTCGGTCGAATACACGACACCTGTCCCGGTGCAGCGGACCTATCAGGCCTATGCCGCGCGGGCGGGATCGGAAGAAGCCGTCACGATATTGTTGCTGCACGATCTGACGGCGATGAAGCGCGCGGAGCAGCTGCGCGCCGATTTTGTCGCCAATGCGAGTCACGAATTGCGCACGCCATTGGCCGCACTCACCGGGTTCATCGAGACGCTCAAGGGGCATGCCAAGGAAGACCCCGAGGCGCGAGACCAGTTTCTCGACATCATGTCGGTCGAGGGCGCGCGCATGCGGCGGCTGATCGATGACCTCCTCTCGCTCACGCGCATCGAGCAGAACGAGCATGTCCCCCCGTCAGGCGCGGTGTCACTCGAGATCATCCTGCGCGAAGCGATCGCCGCGCTGACGCCGCTGGCCAGGCTGGACGGCATCAGTCTTGAGCTGGACGCAGCGCCGCACCTCCCGCGTGCCATCGGCGAGCGCGATGAACTGATCCAGATTTTCCAGAATCTGATTCACAACGCGATCAAATACGGAAAGCCCGGTGGCCATGTGTGGGTGACGCTCAGCATGACGGCGCTGCCCGGGGGGCGGCGCGCGGAGCAGATGCTCGCGGTCGGCATCCGCGACGACGGCGAGGGGATTCCGCCCGCCGCCGTGCCCCGACTCACGGAACGCTTCTACCGGGTCGATGTGAAGCGCAGCCGCGAAAAAGGCGGCACGGGCCTGGGTCTCGCCATCGTCAAGCACATCGTCAATCGCCACCAGGGGCGCATGACCATCGAAAGCAAACTGGGCGAAGGCACGACATTCACGGTATTTTTGCCCGCCGCCGGCCCGCTTCCCGCTCTGTCATAGAACTGTCATAAAAGTGTCGCACATCCTTGGTGCAGGCGCCATAAGCAGAGGTCCGACGCGCGATGCGCAGCTGGGCGAACGATATGACAGATCACACCGTAAAGGCCTTTTCCGAGAAGCTGGAAGCGCTTGCGACCAGCATCGCCCAGATGGGCGGGATGGCCGAAGCGCAGCTTGCCAACGCCATTGAGGCCATCGCCAAGCGCGACACACATCTCGCCGAAAGCGCCGTCGGCGGCGACAAGCAGATCGACGAGCTGCAGCAGCAGGTCGAGGATCAGGCACTGAAGCTCCTTGCGCTCCGCCAGCCGATGGCGGTGGACCTGCGCGAGACCCTGGCCGCGATCAAGATCGCGAGCGAGCTCGAGCGCATCGGCGACCTCGCCAAGAACATCGCCAAGCGCGCCATCGTGCTGAACCGCGAACCGCCGATCCGCCTGACGCAGTCGCTGGCGCGCATGGGCAAGCAGTCGCTGTCGCAGCTGAAGCTTGTGCTCGATGCCTATTCCGATCGCGATGCCAGCGCCGCCGAAGCAGTGTGGAAGCAGGACGGCGAGATCGACGAAACCTACAACAGCCTGTTCCGCGAACTCCTCACCTACATGATGGAAGATCCACGCACGATCGGGCTCAGCACGCATCTGCTGTTCGTCGCCAAGAACATCGAGCGCACGGGCGATCACGCCACGAACATCGCCGAAGTCGTCTACCACATGGTCAGCGGTGGCCATCTCTCGAGTGCGCGGCCGAAAGCCGACACGACGAGCGAGACCCGCGTTTTGTTCGAGAACAAGTCATGAAGCCGACGGTCCTGGTCGCCGAAGACGAGGGCGCTCTCGTCACCTTGCTGCGCTACAATCTGGAACGCGAAGGCTATCGCGTGCTTGAGGCCCGCGACGGCGAGGAAGCACTGTTGGTCGCGGCGGAAGAGAAGCCCGATCTCGTCCTGCTCGACTGGATGATGCCGCAGCTTTCGGGCATTGAAGTGTGCCGCCGCCTGCGCGGCCGTCAGGAAACGCGTAATGTCCCGATCATCATGCTCACCGCGCGCGGCGAGGAGACGGATCGCATCCGCGGCCTCGACACCGGCGCCGACGATTATCTGACCAAGCCGTTCTCGATGACGGAGCTTCTCGCGCGTCTCCGCGCCGTGATGCGCCGCATCCGCCCGAGCCTCGCCGAAGACGTCGTCGCCATCGGCGATATCGAAATGGACCGCGCCGCGCACCGCGTGCGCCGTGCCGGCAAGGAAGTGCATCTGGGTCCCACCGAGTACAAGCTGCTCGATCATCTGATCCAGCATCCCGGCCGCGTGTTCTCGCGCGAGCAATTGCTCGACGCCGTGTGGGGCAGCGACGTCTATGTCGAGGCGCGTACGGTGGACGTGCATGTCGGCCGCCTGCGCAAGGCGCTCAACGTCGAGGGTGTCCGCGACCCGATCCGCACCGTGCGGTCGGCCGGTTACTCGCTGGACGATACGATCGCGGCGTAAGACCGCTGCTCGGCGAACAGCCAGCCGAGCGCTACAAAGCCCGCGAAGACCGCGATCATCTGTGCAACGACGAACATCGGCGCCGACGACGGCGCGATTCCCGCGAAGCTGCTCGTCATCATGCGCGCCAGCGTCACGGCAGGATTGGCGAACGAGGTCGATGCTGTGAACCAGTAGGCAGCCGTGATGTAGAGGCCGACCAATGTCGGAGCGGATTGCGGCGCGTAACGCACCGCGCCTGCGATGGTGGCCAGCAATCCGAACGTCGCGACGAACTCCGACCACCATTGTGCCGGGCCATCGCGAAGCCTTTCGGATACTTCCAGAATCGGCGTCGCGAACATCGCATGTGCCGCCCAGACGCCTGCGATCGCGCCAGCGCACTGAACGGCGGCATAGCCAAGCGCCAGCTTCAGGGAAATCTCACGCCGCAGCGCGAAGAACGCCGTCACCGCCGGATTGAAATGCGCGCCGGAGATCGGCCCAAGCGTTGTGATCAGCACAACAAGTGCCGCACCCGTCGCAACGGAATTGGCGAGCAGCGCGATGGCGGCGTTACCGCCCGCAAGCCGCTCGCCCATGATTCCGGATCCAACGACGGCCATCAGCAAAGCCGCTGTGCCCAATCCCTCCGCAACAAGTCTGCGCGCCGAAGCCGTCATGCGGACGGCACGATGCGTTGTCCGTTTCGATCCACGACCAACTCACCGGCTTCGTTGCGGAATTCGCCACGTTGCGCATCCGGGAGAATATCGAGCACGGTGTCCGACGGCCGGCAGAGCCTGGTGCTGAGCGGCGTCACGACAATGGGGCGGTTGATCAGGATCGGATACTGCAGCATGGCGTCGATCAGCTGCTCGTCCGTCAGCTGCGGATTGCCCAGGCCAAGGTCTTTGTAGGGCGTGCCCTTCTCACGCAGCAGTTCGCGCGCGGTGATGCCCATCGCACCGATCAACGCGACAAGCGTTTCGCGCGAGGGCGTCGTCTTGAGATATTCGATGATCTCGGGCTCCACGCCGGAATTGCGGATCAGCCCGAGCGCATTGCGCGAGGTCCCGCAATCAGGGTTGTGATAGATCGTGATGGTCATGCTCGCGCTTTCGAGTCGGCTGTTGTGCCGATATCGTCGAGATGTTTCTTCAGCGACATCCGGTCGAGGCTGCGCACGGGGAGATTGGCGAAGAGTTCTATGCGGCGCTGAAGTTGCTGATAGGCTTCACGAAATGCTTTCGCGATCTCGGCTTCCGATCCTTCCGCTGCCGCCGGATCGGGCACGCCCCAATGAGCCGTCATCGGCTGACCCGGCCACACAGGGCAAACTTCGTTGGCAGCGTTGTCGCAAACCGTGAAGACGAAATCCAAAGCCGGCGCGCCAGCTTTTGCGAACTCATCCCAGCTTTTTGAGCGGCAGTTTTCCGTCGGATAGTCGAGCCGTCGCAGCAGCGCGAGCGCGTGCGGATGTACCGTGCCTTTGGGCTGGGAGCCGGCCGAATAGGCGAGGAATTTTCCCTTGCCGATCTTGTTGAGGATCGCCTCGGCCAGGATCGAACGTGCGGAGTTGCCCGTGCACAGGAAAAGCACGTTGTAAGGTTGGTCCGGCCGATCGTTTCTCATGCGCAGCACGCCGATGTTGCCGGGGTGCAGCAGGACGATTTGCTCTCCGCGAGCTTGGTGTCGGGCTCGTCTTCGCCATAGGTCGTCGCGTCACCGAAGGTGAAGAAGGTTTCCCAGCGAACGCCGGAGGGGTCGTCCACCCAGGCCTTGTTCGATTGAGCATAGCAGCAGGTCGTTGCCTTCTGGTCGCGCGTCGCCTCGCCCGCCGCTTTGAGCCGTCCGGCAAGATCGCGGAGCTCTGCGTCGCTCTCCACCTGAATGCCGAGATGATCGACCCCGGCTGCGCGCGCGCGCGACGAGATGGCGAAATTCACTTTCGGGTCGTCGAGCATCCATTTGGCATAGTCATCCTTGGTCACACTCGGCGCAGCGCCGAACAGGACCGAATAGAACCCGATCGATTTCTTGAGACTATCGACGGCGACGTGAACGTGCAGGCGCTTCATGACGAACCTCCTTGGATGGCGAACAACAGCGTGCAGCGATATCGGCGAGGGGTGCGCACATTTCGGCGCGTCCGCCGCAACAGTCTTCCGTGAGAAACACCAGAAGATCGCGCATCGCGTCATAATTGACGGCGTAGATTATGGAGCGGCCCTCGCGTCGCGCGTGGATCAGGCCTGCGTTGGACAGCACGAGCAATTGCGCGGACAGCGTGTTCGCCGCGACGGAAAGATCGCGCGCGATATTCCCGGCCGCCATGCCTTCGGGCCCCGCTTTCACAAGCAGGCGAAAGACTTCGAGCCGCGCTTCGTGGGCGATGGCGGACAGGCGTTTGATGGCGTTACTCAAATCCATACTTCATTGATTCGTGAATTATAGAATTGAGTCAAGCGGGAAAGCGCGCGATGTCCCGCTTTATTGCGTCGGCGATGCTGTTATAAAACTGTCACAAATCTCGCCCGCCACTCGAAAGCACCCGAATGCTCCGCTGGTTTCAAGCACTTATGCCGCGCGAAGACAGGTTCTTCGAGCTGTTCTCCCGCCACGCGGAGATCCTCGTGAAAGGGGCGGAGGCGCTACAGGACGTGCTCAAGGGCGGGCCTGGCGTCGCCGAGGCGGCGCAACGGGTCATGGCGTATGAGAACGAAGCCGACGCCGTCGCGCGTGAGGTTCTGCTCCTGGTCCGCCGCACCTTCATCACGCCTTTCGACCGGAGCGACATCAAGGACCTGATCAACACGCTCGACGACACCATCGACCAGATGCAGAAGACGGCCAAGGCCGTGATGCTGTTCGAGGTCACCAAGCTCGAGGCCCAGATGGGCTGGATGGGAGACCGCATCGTCAAGGCCGCGAAGCTGACGGTTGAAGCCGTCAGTCTCCTCAACACGCTGCGCGATAACGCGACGCGCCTCAACAGCATCACCGAAGAGATGGTGCAGCTCGAGGACGACGCCGATACGCTGAACGACAGCGGCATCAAATCCCTGTTCGAACAGCACCGCGACGGCAACGCGATGGCCTATATCATCGGCGTGGAGATCTACGACCACCTTGAAAAGGTCATGGACCGTTTCGAGGACGTGGCGAACCGCATCAGCGGCATCGTGATCGAGCAGGTCTGAAGGCGTGCTGACGATCCTTATCGCGCTGATCGCCATCGCCCTGTTCTTCGATTTTCTGAACGGGCGCAACGACGCGGCAAATTCGATTGCGACGATCGTCTCCACGCGTGTGCTCGCGCCGCGTTATGCGGTGGCGTGGGCGGCGTTCTTCAACTTCATCGCCTTTCTGGTGTTCGGTCTCCACGTTGCGAGCACCGTGGGCCGCGGCATCATCACGCCGGAGGCGATCTCGGATCAGGTCATCTTCGGCGCGCTGATGGGCGCGATCTCGTGGAACCTGATGGCGGGCTATCTCGGCATTCCCACCAGCAGCTCCCACGCGCTCATCGGCGGACTTATCGGGGCCGGCGTCGCGCATGTCGGCATCGGCGCCATTGTGTGGGATGGCGTCGGCAAGACGGCGGTCGCGATTGTGCTGTCGCCAATCACCGGCCTCATCATCGCCTTGCTGCTGATCCTCGCCGTGTCGTGGATGTTCGTGCGGGCCATGCCGTCGCAGGTGGACGGCATTTTCCGTAAGGTCCAGTTCGTTTCGGCCTCTCTCTATTCCCTCGGCCACGGCGGCAACGATGCCCAGAAGACGATGGGCATCATCGCCGCATTATTGGCCGCACACGGACAATTGCCGGGCGCCTTCCACATCCCGCTCTGGGTCGTGATCACCTGCAACGGCGCGATGGCGCTGGGGACTCTCTTTGGCGGCTGGAAGATCGTGCGTACGATGGGGACGCGAATCACCCACCTCACGCCGCTTCAGGGCGTGTGCGCGGAAACGGCAGGCTCAATAACCTTGTTTATGGCCACGTACCTCGGCATTCCGGTTTCGACCACGCAAACCATTACCGGCGCGATCGTTGGCGTGGGTGCCGCGAAGCGGGCTTCGGCGGTGCGCTGGGGCGTAGCGCAAGACATTCTTATTGCCTGGGTGGTTACCATGCCCGCAGCGGCCGCTGTGGGCGCGGTGTTTTACATGATAGCTGAGGGTATCGGGCGTTTGGTGGCGTAACGCGTAGTTCGGGGCTGTGTGTGAGTCATGAGTAGCGTTGGTTCAGTCACAACTGGAAGCCAGTATGCGGCGCTGCCGTGGCGCTGGGTCGACGATCATGTCGAAATCCTTCTCATCACGACGCTGACCAGCAAGCGCTGGGTCGTGCCGAAGGGCTGGCCGTGCGATGGCCGCAGCCCGAGCGAAAGCGCGGCACAGGAAGCGTTCGAGGAAGCGGGCATCGTCGGCGCGATGACGTCGCGCGCCGTCGGATCGTTCGATTATCTCAAGCGCCGCAAGACCGGCGAGACGATAGCGTGTCATGTCGCTGTGTACGCGCTGGAGGTCGAGCGTCAACGCCGCGTGTGGCCCGAGAAAGCCATGCGCCAGACTTGCTGGTGCACCGTCGAAGAAGCCATGGCGCGCGTGTCAGACCCAGGCCTCAAGCGCCTGATCGCGAAATTCGCGAAGAAGCAGGCGCAGCTTCCGCACTGACCGATTGCGGCGTCACCCAAACGTAAACGAATAGGCCTGCACGCCGGGATCAAGGAATTCTATCGTGAAGGTCCGGTCGCCGATCGCGCCTGTCTGACGGATCAGCTGATAGAGGCGCTGTGTCGTCACGATTCCGTCGCCTTTGGCATCGATGTCCATGCCATGCGCGTCGCCCGGCGCATGTCCGTCGAGCGTGACGCGGAAGTGCACCGGTGTCTTGCCGCCGGCCGGTCCGAGCACCACATGCAGATCGCGCGCGTGGAAGCGGAAGCTGATCTTGCCGTGCGCGCTGTTCAGCACGGTGATCTGCTGACCGATGGTCCAGTTGCCGGTGAGACCCCATTGGTTGAGGTTGAGCTTCGCAGGCGTGATGTAATCGGATGGCTTGTCCTCGGAGACATGATCGCCGGCGAAATTCGCGCCTCGGCCATATCCGACATAGGTCTCCGGAGACCGCACATCGCCGCTATCGGCGGCGGCGAGCGTGCCGGTCGCGTTCGGATCGACGATGCCGCCGGGCACGTTTTCGTTACCGGCCTCTTTCAGCAGCGTCTGGATAACGCGTTCGGACTGGTCGTATTCGCCTTCGCCGAAATGATGTGCGCGGATGCGGCCCTGCGCATCGATGAAATAATGCGCGGGCCAGTATTCGTTGTTGAACGCCTGCCAGATGGCGAGATTGCTGTCGAGCGCAACCGGGTAAGTTACGCCGAGATCGTGCACCGCCCGGCGCACGTTGTCGGGATCGCGCTCGAACGCAAACTCCGGCGCGTGCACGCCGATCACGACGAGGCCGTGGTCCTTATACTTTGCGGCCCAGGCTTTCACGTAGGGTAGCGAACGCAGGCAGTTGATGCAGGAATAGGTCCAGAAATCGACGAGCACCACCTTGCCCTTGAGTGACGCGGGCGAGAGCGGCGGCGAATTGAGCCAGCCGGTGGCGCCGCTGAGCGACGGGAATGTGCTTTCGACGGGCAGCGAACTTCCGGCGACCTTCTGTGTCTTCGCGGTAGCGGCGGGACGAATGCGGTCGATCAGGGCCTGCTCGATGCGCGCGGTGTTGGCGGTGGAGATCTGCGTGAGAAATCCGGTGTCGAGACTGAACGCGATGGCGACGACGCCGATAAGCACAAGTGCGCCGAGCGCGCGGCGAATCCATTCTCCGGCGCCCAGCGTTTTCTTCATCGCCGCGAACACGCGCCCGCCGATCAGCAGTGCCAGCGCGAGCGAGGTCGCGGCACCGGCGGCGTAGGCCAGAAGCAGCAAGGTCGTGTTGGTGCTCGCGCCCTGGATCGCGGCACCCGTGAGCACGAGGCCGAGGATCGGTCCCGCGCAGGGTGCCCACAGAAGCCCCGTTGCGACACCGAGCAGCAACGATGCGCCGATGCCGCTGCCCGCGTTGTTGCTCAGGCGATTGCCGACGGCGACCAGCGGCTGCGTGATGCGGTCGGCGAGTGACGGCACCAGCAACATCAATCCGAAGATCGCAAGCACGATCATCGCGGCGACGCGGCCGTACTGGTTGGCGTGCACCGCCCATCCGCCGCCGATAGCCGCGAGTGTCGCAACGGCGGCAAAGGTCAGCGCCATGCCGACAAGCAATGGCAATCCGCTCTTCGCGAATGGCTGGTCCGACCGCGCGAACACGAACGGCAGCACCGGCAGGATGCAGGGGCTCAGGATCGTCAGCACGCCGCCGAGATAGGAAAGAAGCAGAAGTGTCATCGCGCGACCTTACTGGAACCCACCTCGATATTCGTGCGTCCACCCCGTTCCGTTACGCACGGCATAGCCAAATTTGGCCAAAAACCACAGGAATTCCTGACACTCTACTTACGAATTAGAATTATTCTAATTTATATTGACGACGCCTTGGACCAGGAATAGCGTGCCGATATTCGCGGGACGCATCGGCGGCTCGCTTTGCGGAATAACGCACGAGAGCAGGAGATGGAGATGGACAAAGAGAGCGACAACGCCGGCAAATGTCCCTTTGGGCACGGCAGCGGCGGCGCGCGGCGCAATCGCGATTGGTGGCCGGAGCAGCTCGATATCCAGGGGCTGCACCACAATTCGCAGAAGTCCGATCCGATGGGCGCGGATTTCGATTACGCCAAGGAATTCAAATCGCTTGATCTCAATGCGGTCATCGAGGACCTGCATGCGCTGATGACGGATTCGCAGGAGTGGTGGCCGGCGGATTTCGGTCACTATGGCGGTCTGTTCATTCGCCTCGCGTGGCACAGCGCCGGTACCTATCGCGTCGCCGATGGCCGCGGCGGTGCGGGCGCGGGGCAGCAGCGTTTCGCGCCGCTGAATTCGTGGCCGGACAACGCGAACCTCGACAAAGCGCGGCGTCTATTGTGGCCGATCAAGCAAAAGTATGGCGCCAAGATTTCGTGGGCCGATCTGTTCGTGCTCGTCGGCAATGTCGCGCTGGAGTCGATGGGCTTCAAGACGTTCGGGTTTGCCGGCGGCCGCGCGGATACGTGGGAACCGGAAGAACTCTATTGGGGTCCGGAGGGCACGTGGCTTGGTGACGAGCGCTACTCGGGTGAGCGCCAGCTCGCCAATCCGCTTGGCGCGGTGCAGATGGGCCTCATCTATGTGAATCCGGAAGGCCCGAACGGCAATCCCGATCCGAAAGCGTCGGCGCGCGATATCCGCGAGACCTTTGCACGCATGGCGATGAACGATGAGGAGACCGTCGCACTGATCGCCGGCGGTCACACCTTCGGCAAGACGCACGGTGCGGGCGATCCGTCCTTTGTCGGGCCTGAGCCGGAAGGCGGGCAGATCGAAGACCAAGGTCTCGGCTGGCGCAGCAAGTTCGGCGAGGGCCACGGCGCGGATGCCATTACCGGCGGCCCGGAAGTGACATGGTCGCAGACGCCGACGAAATGGAGCAACCAATTCTTCGAGAACCTGTTCAAATACGAATGGGAGCTCGACAAGAGCCCGGCGGGCGCGAAGCAGTGGAAGGCGAAGAACGCAGACGCCACGATCCCCGACGCGCATGATCCGTCGAAAAAACATGTGCCGACGATGCTGACGTCGGACTTGGCGCTGCGCTTCGATCCCGATTACGAGAAAATCTCACGGCAGTTCAAAGAGCATCCCGATCAGTTCGCCGATGCGTTCGCGCGTGCGTGGTTCAAGCTCACGCACCGCGACATGGGCCCGATCCAGCGCTATCTCGGTCCGCTGGTGCCGAAGGAAGAGCTGATCTGGCAGGATCGCGTTCCGAAAGGTGCGGCGCTCAGCGATGCGGATGTCGCGTCATTGAAAGAGAAGGTTCTGGCATCCGGTCTATCGGTGTCCGAACTCGTCTCGACGGCGTGGGCTTCGGCATCGACATTCCGCGGCTCGGACAAGCGCGGCGGCGCCAATGGCGCGCGCCTTCGCCTGGCGCCGCAGAAGGATTGGGAGGCCAACAATCCCAAGCAGCTTTCGAAGGTGCTTTCCAAGCTCGAAGAAATCCACAAGGGCAGCAAGGCTTCGATGGCCGATCTCATCGTGATCGGTGGTGCGGCAGCAATCGAGAAAGCGGCGAAGGACGCCGGTGTGAGCGTCACGGTGCCAGTCACGACCGGCCGTGGCGATGCCAGCCAGGACCAGACCGACGTCGCGTCGTTCGCGCCGCTTGAGCCCTGGGCCGACGGCTTCCGCAATTACTATCGCAACCAGGACCTGATGAAGCCGGAAGAGGCGCTGATCGACAAGGCGCAGCTTCTGCGTCTGACCGGCCCGGAGACGGCGGCGCTGGTCGGCGGTCTGCGCGTGCTGGGAGCGAACTACGACGGCTCGAAGAATGGCGTCTTTACGAACAAGCCCGGCGCGCTCACCAACGACTTCTTCGTGAACCTGCTCGACATGAAGACCGAATGGAAGAAGACCGGCGACAATTCCTATGAAGGCCGCGACCGCAAGACGAACGCGAAGACATGGGATGCCACGCGCGTCGATCTCATCTTCGGCTCACACTCCCAGCTGCGCGCCTTCGCCGAGGTCTACGCCAGCGCCGACGCCAAGGAAAAGTTCGTGAAGGACTTCGTCGCGGCCTGGAACAAAGTGATGAATGCCGACCGCTACGACCTCGCCAAGGCGTGATCAGACGTAGCGTGTGAACAGAAGGGGCGGCGTTTCGCAAGGAGCGCCGCTTTTTTTACAGCAGCTTCTCAATCGCCGGCTTGATCTGCTCCGGTTTGGTCAGAGAGCCGTAGCGTGCCACCACATTCCCCGAGCGGTCGATCAGGAATTTGGTGAAATTCCATTTGATATTCGCGGTGCCGAGGATGCCGCGCTTCTCATGCGTGAGGAATTTGTAGAGCGGATGCGCCTGTGCGCCGTTCACGTCGATCTTCGCGAACATCGGAAAGCTGACGCCGTAGTTCACCTGGCAGAACTGCCCGATCTCGTCGGCGCCGCCCGGCTCCTGCTGGCCGAACTGGTTGCTGGGAAAGCCGAGAATGGTAAGGCCTTTCGGGTGAAGCTCCTCGTAGAGTTTCTCCAGACCTTCATATTGCGGCGTGAAACCGCATTTGCTCGCAGTGTTGACGATCAGAAGAACCTGGCCGCGATAATCGGCGAGGCCGACGTCCTTGCCCTGAAGCGTCGTTGCTTTGAAATCGTAGACCGTCGTCATGGTTTCTCCACGGGGATAGGGGAGGTTCGGGTCGTCAGACAGTATCACCGGCGGAAACGCTGCCAACGCCCGAACACCCAAGCGCGGTTTTTCATCATTCCGCACCGTCAACGGCGCTCGCGCGGGAAAACAGAATTGACGTGAGGGATTGTCCTCGGGCTTGAAAAGCCGACAGCTTGCTATATTGTATACAGTATGCAGTTAGCCATAGAACCTCTCGCACGGGACAACATCAGCGATACCGTGGCGTCGGCGGTGCGCGACATGATCGTGGACGGCAAGCTGGCCGCGGGCGCGCGCATTAACGAAGTGCGTTTGTCACAGGCGCTGGGCGTCAGCCGCACGCCGCTGCGCGAGGCGCTGAACCGGCTAAGCCAGGAAGGCGCACTCATCTCGACGCCGCGCATCGGCTATTCGGTGCGGCCGCTGACTCTCGAAGAATTCGACCAGATCTACGATATCCGGCCGATGCTCGACCCGGAGGCGTTGAGACTGGCGGGGCTTCCTTCGCCCGAAAAACTGGACCGCCTGAACGCGCTGAACCATCGCATCGAATCCGCGCGCAAGCCGGACGAAGCGATTGCGCTGGATGACGAATGGCATTTCCTGTTGATCGGCGATTGCCCCAACAAGGTTCTGCTAGAGATGATCGCGCAGGTCATCCGGCGCACGCACCGTTATGAAATCGCCCTGATGCGCGACAACCGAAACATCCGGAGAGCCGGCCTCGATCATCGCGGCATCCTCGCAGCGTTGAGGCGTCGGGACCTGACGGCGGCCTGCGCCGCACTCAAGAAAAACCTTCAGACGGGCAAGGCGCCCATTGCCGCCTGGCTGCGCGAACGCGAACGGAAACCGGCATGATGATTTTCGCCCGCGCGATGGCAGTGGCCGCGATCTGTTGCATCCTTCAGGCAGAAGCGCCCCCGGCGTCCGATCCGTTGGAAGGTTTGTGGGCCGGCCGCACGAGTTGGGACGCGGGACCAACGGGCGCGCTTACCATCGCGCGCACCGGCAAGGATTGGATTGCCACAACACAAGGCGGAAGCGCGCACTTCGTACCGCAAGGCGCATCGATTGAGTTCACGTTTGCGAACAATCATGGCGGATTTCGCGGCCTGCTCACAGGCGACGCGATCCGCGGCTTCTGGCTTCAGCCGCATTCCGGTGGCGGCGATCCGCGCGATCCCGATGGAAAGGGCTCGACATTCGCCGCATCCACCACGCTCATGCGCGGAAAGGACGGTGCATGGCATGGCACGGTCGAGCCGTTGGCCGATACCTTCACGCTCTATCTCAAGATCTTCCGCGCCGAAGACGGTCGACTGACCGCGGCATTCCGCAATCCAGAAATGAATTTCCGCATCGGTCCGGCGCAAATGGCGGTCGCGCGTGCGAGTGATGCCGTCACGTTCACCGATCCTTCCGCCCCCAAAAGACAGTTCAAGGCTTCGTTCTCGTCAGGGCCAGATCGATTGCAGATGACGCTGCCGAACGTCGGTCTCGGCATGACACTGACGCGCGCGACAAAGGAACTGGCGAAGGGATTCTATCCGCGTTCCGCGGACGATCCGCCTTATGCCTATCGCACCCCTGCGGATCTTCACGATGGATGGCATGTGGCGCGCGCCGGCGATGCCGGCATGGACGAAGCGCTGCTGGGCAAACTGATAGAGGAGATCGCCGCCACCGATCCGGCCGCGAAACGGCCGGGCCTTATCCATTCGCTGCTCATTGCGCATCGCGGCAGATTGGTGCTCGAAGAATATTTTGCGGGCTATGACGGCAACACACCGCACGATATGCGCTCCGCTGCGAAGACGTTCTCATCCGTGATGCTCGGCGCCGAGATGCTGCGCGGCGCGCGGCTTTCGGCGGACACGAAGCTCTATCCGCTTCTCACCGCGAAAAGCCCGTTCGCAAATCCCGATCCACGCAAGAATGCGATCACGCTCACGCATCTGATGACGCACAATTCCGGGCTCGCCTGCGACGACAACGATGACAATTCGCCGGGCGGCGAGGAAGCGGTGCAGTCGCAGCGCAAGACGCCCGACTGGTGGAAATACACGCTCGACCTGCCGATGGCGCACGATCCGGGCACGCGCTACGCCTATTGCTCACCGGGCATCAACCTTATGGGGGCAGCGCTCAGCGCCGCGACGCATACCTGGTTGCCGCAGATGTTCGACGAGACGGTCGCACGTCCGCTGCAATGGGGGCCGTATTGGTGGGACCTGATGCCGGACGGCGAAGGCTATCTCGGTGGCGGCGTGTTCGTACGCCCGCGCGATATGATGAAGCTCGGTCAAGCCTATCTCGATGGCGGCGTGTGGAACGGCACGCGCATCGTGAGCAAGGCGTGGGTCGCGGAGTCGACCACGCCGCACGCCGTCATCTCGCCGCAGACGACCGGACTTTCCGAAGACGATTTTCGGAATTCGTATTTTCCCGGCGAAGACGGGTATGCGTGGCACCTGACAACACTGCATGCAAAGGGCCGCGACTATCGCGCCTATGGTGCGAGCGGCAACGGCGGACAGCTGCTTGTCGTGGTGCCGGAACTCGACTTGGTCGTCGGCTTCACCGGCGGCAATTACGGGCAGGGACTCATCTGGAATGCATGGCGCGACAAGCTCATTCCGGAGCGCATCATTCCAGCCATCACCAAATAGCAAACGGGCCCGGCATACGCCGAGCCCGCGGCGATGGATGCCGGATCACCCCGTCATCCGTCCCTTGTCGTTGCGGCGGTGCGCCTGCTGCGGCTGGTAGGCCTTGCGCGCATGCGCTTCGCAGTAGGGCGAGCCGGATTTCGGGCTGCGGCCGCAGAAGTGGAACTCGTTCTCCGACGGATCGCCGATCGGCCAGCGGCACATGCGGTCGTTGATCGTCAGCACGGTCGCGTGGTTGCCGTCGTCGAGCACCAGCGGATCCTCTTCCACGATCGGTGCCGGCGGAATATGCGAACGCACCGAAATCTTCGGCGCCATCGGCAGGCGCGGGCGCTCGCTGCGCGAAGGGCTGGCGCGTCCGGCAAGGCCGAGGCGGTGCACCTTGCCGATCACGGCATTGCGCGTCACGCCGCCAAGGGCGCGGGCGATCTGGCTGGCCGAGAGACCCTCGGTCCAGAGGTTCTTAAGCTGCTCTACGCGGTCGTCGGTCCAATTGAGTTGCGTCATCTTGGGGCCCTCCCGTTTCCGGCCACAAGATATCGTACCAAGCGAATCGGGAGTCACAAGGGCTGCGGAGGGGGCACGACATGTTGTCCACAACAAACCGATTCGTGCGAATCGTGCCCCCAGCGCCTCAAATCATTCGACGGTGAGGGCGAAACCCACCTGGTTGC
>Ga0335075_10001793_pt1 | contig 35033 bp, 40 predicted proteins | sample Lox_Sample_24_FD_206723 | JGI IMG/M metagenome (GOLD analysis project Ga0335075, IMG submission 206723) | Soil microbial communities from Loxahatchee National Wildlife Refuge, Florida, United States - Lox_Sample_2.4 | ecosystem: Environmental > Terrestrial > Soil > Wetlands | place: USA...
GGCCAGTGTTGTAATTCGGCACGGCGCCGTCATGATGGCGGCGGTTCTCAGGCACAATGTGCATGGCGCGGCGGGCGTGGTTTTTCCTTGATGGTCAACCGCTGCATGTGATCCGGCGTGGATGATCGCCAGCAGGGCATCGGCAGCTTAAAGTTGGCTAACCCACTGAAAATGCTGGCCTTTAGCGCTTAGACAACCCAGGGATTCAGTTGGGTTAACGAAACGAGCTGGCTTCTCTTGCGTTAAGTCTCAATATGGACTATTTAGCTGATATAGTCCATGCTTAGACTTTAGGAGTCTCGACATGTCGCGCGCCGCTCAGCCAGTCGCTGCGCCTCGGCAAGCTGACCTTTCAGGGCCGGCGCTTCGCACCTTTTTCCGGATAGCAGACCTCTGGGAACTCTCGACAAATGAGCAAATGACGATCCTTGGGGCGCCCGCCAAATCGACGTTCTTCAAGTGGAAGAAACAGCAAGACGATGCGCATCTGTCTCGCGACACGCTGGAGCGTATTTCATACGTGATCGGCATCTACGGCGCATTGCAGATTCTGTTGCCGAACGCCCGCGCGGCAGACACATGGGTAAAGAGACCCAGCCACGCACCGATCTTTGCCGGGCGCTCCGCCCTCGACCGCATGTTGTCCGGTCGAGTGAGTGATTTATTCGTGGTCAGGCAGTATGTAGACGCCCAGAGGGGATGGGCTTGAGCGTCACTGTCAGCAACGTCGAATGGCTGCCCTGCTGGCGAATTATTCCGAGTCGTTTTCCGCCGATAGCCCTTTATGAGCGTGTCGCCAGACCGGAAGACCTGGACGCAGTTTATCGTATTGAAGCACTCACGAACCCGCGGATTCGAGACGAAGCAGGCGATCTTCAGCTCGTGCCCCCCGAAGACCGGGTGAGCGGCCCCGGCACCAGCCCCATAATGGCTGCCTTCACCCATCTCAATCCCGAGGGAAGCCGATTCACGGACGGAACTTTCGGTGTCTATTACGCCGGGGATACTTTGTCCACGGCGATCGAGGAAACGAAATACAGGCGGGCCAAATTCCTGGGTGCAACGGGCGAGGAACCCACGGAGCTTGACATGCGCGTGTATACTGCGGATTTGGCCGCCGCCTTGCATGATCTGCGCGGCCGCAAGGCTGAGTTTCCTCTCGTCTACCATCCCGACGATTATGGCGCCAGCCAGCACCTGGCTATGACACTTCGCGAGCAAGGTTCGAATGGAATTGTTTACAACAGCGTGCGAAGGGATGCCGGCTTCTGTGTGGCCGCGTTTCGGCCGCGCATTTTGACGAATTGTCGTCAGGAACGACACCTTGCTTACGTGTGGGACGGATCGCGAATTTCGAACATCTATGAAAAGAGAACGCTTGAAGTGTAATTCGTGCTTCCACGATGGGAAGCCCGCGCGCAGATTGGTCAAGTCTGCATGAAGGCACTTCTCGGACAGGAGTTGCCGGTTACCGGGTCGAGCGCAAACACCGAGCCGCCGTCAACGCCGTCAGCAGTGCCTCCTTCCGATGTTGTTCCATACAGCATGCCCTGCACGTCGATCGCCCCGCCGCGTCGCGCATCGGAGAAAACACAGCCGCTGTCACCGGAGATCGCCCACAACATTCCCCGTCCCTCGCTCTTACAAAGGAGAACGCATGGCTGACACGAGAACCCATGTCGATATTTCGGCCGTCATTGACAAGATCGCACTGGCGCAGCCGATTGTTGGTGACGGGCCAGTTGTGATGCTCAACCTGCTGCGTTTCCGCAAGGTCGCGGACTATTCGCAGTTTCCAGAACTTGCACCTTCGGAACCGATCAGCGGCGAGGACGCCTATATGCGCTATCTCGCAGCCATCGAGCCGCGCGCCAAAGCGAGAGGCGGCGATATCGTGTTCCTCGGGAAAAGCGGCCCGTTCCTGCTGGGACCGGAAGACGAGCGCTGGGACATGGTGCTGCTGGCGCGCTGGCCGGAACTGAAAATGCTGGCCGCAAGCCCATCGGATCCCGCCTATCGGGCGATTGGTGGTCATCGCACGGCCGCGCTCGAAGATTCCCGCCTGCTGCCAATGCTGCAATTGCGGTGAGGATGTTGGCAGGGGCGTTCCGTCTGAATTGACCGCCAGCCTATCGGTTGTTAGGCTGCCTCCCAGAACATGGGTCGCCGCCGACAGAAGCGGGCGGCGCGAGGTACGGGAGCAGCTTATGGTCCAGGACAGTTTCGTCGACGAAGCCCTGCTTTCGAAGGTCAAGGTCTGGCGCGATTATTTCGCCGCCAAGGTCGGGTTCAAGAACCACTGGTACCCCGCCTGCTTCAGCCGCGAATTGCCGGAAGGCGATACGATCACGCGCAAGATGCTGGGCGAGGACATTCTCCTGCGCCGGGTCCGCGGCCGCGTCTATGCGATGAAGGACCGCTGCATCCATCGCGGCGTCCGCCTGTCGGAGAAGGTGGAATGCCACACGCCGGGCACCATCACCTGCTGGTATCACGGCTTCACCTTCCGCTGGGCCGACGGCATGCTGACCAACATCGTCGGCGCGCCGGAAAGCCGGCTCATCGGTCACCACAAGATCAAGGTCTATCCGGTCGAGGAAGCCAAGGGCATCGTGTTCGTGTTCGTAGGCGACGAGAATTACAACGCGCCGCCGCTGAGCTACGACGTGCCGCCGACCTTTCTCGACGAGGACCGCGTTTTCGAAGGGGAAAATTTCCTTATCGAAGCCAATTGGCGCAGCGGACCCGAAGGCGGCATCGACGAAATTCACCGTTATCTGCACCGCGACTCCACGCTGCTCCTCGACGTGAAAGGGTCGCTGCCGCTCGGTCATGTCGGTGTGCGTTCGCAATGCGAAAAGGTCGAAGACAGCGAGGGGCCGAAGGGCATCATCGATCATTTCAACGCCGAGAAAATGTATTTCGACGCCGAGATCGACGGCGTGCCGGCCGCGGTCACCGGCGTGCGGTTCGCCGATACCGGACAGCGAAAGAAGCGCACGATTTCCGCGTCGTGCTGGCTGCCTGCGGTCCTCCGCGTCGAAGGCTTTCCGGAGGACGAAACAACGTTCTACGAATTCTATGTTCCCATCAATGAGACCCAGCACCGCTGTTTCATGACGATGGGCCGCCGCTGCCCCGACGAGGAAGAGGCGATGGCGTTCCGTTCGCGCTTCATGACGCGCTGGAAGCGCTATGCGATCCAGAATTTCCTCATGCAGGACGTCAAGGCCCGCGAATCGACGCAGCATTTCTACAAGCACGACCGCGCCTGGATCGAAGAAGTCCTGACCGAAGAAGATTTTATGATCATGGAGTGGCGCAAGCTGTGCGCGCGGCACAATCGCGGCGTCCAGCCGCCGAGCCGGATGGACTGAGCCAGTGGCGGAAAACGCGCGCCGCCGGATCCTCATCATAGGCGGCACCGGAACCGTCGGCTCGAATGTGCTTCGCGAGCTGCTTCCCGACCGCGTGCGCTTCGATATCGTCGCGGCCGCGCGATCCGAAAAGAGTGCCGAGGCGGTTCGTGCCGCGGGTCATTTTCCGGTTTATCTCGATCTGAAGAAACCCGAGACCGTGCGCGCCGCGATGGCCCGCGCGCACACGGTCTTCATGCTCAAGCCCTACGGCATCGACTATCTCATCCAGAGCAAGATCATCATCGACGCGGCGGCGAAGAACGGCGTCGCCCATATCGTCAATCTCGGCTCGCATGGCGCCGACGACACGGTGTGGAGCCCGATCGGCTGGAACCGGCTCGTCGAAGCCTATCTGAAAGTTTCGGGCGTCGGGCACACGACGCTGCGCCCCAATTATTTCATGAACAATGTCGCGCCGCGCACCGACCGGCAGAGCGGCGAGATCATCCATTATTTCGGCAATACGCCGGTGTCGTGGATCGCGGCGGAGGACATCGCACGGGCGGCGGCCGTGGTGCTGCGCGATCCTGCGCCGCATCAGGGCCGCGCCTATCCGCTCGCGGTGGAAACGCGCACCATGGCCGAGATCGCCGAAATACTTTCATCGGCCTGTGGGAAGCCCTTTGCGGCGCGCTACGTCCCACCCGACGAAGCCTTCGCGCAACTGACCGCGCGCGGATGGGACGCGGATTTCGCGCGGAATTTCGTTGCGTTCATGGAAGCCATCAGCAAGGGCCAGGTGCCCGATGTGGCCGAAACCTTTTCGACCGTGGAGGAACTTACGGGCAAACCCGCGCTCCGCTGGCGCGACTTCGCCGAACTACATCGCAGCGAGTTTGTCTGAGAAGAGTGGTACATTCAGATGCTGCGTGCCCTCGGGTTCCCGCTGCATCAGCCCTGTGTGAACCGCAGAGCCGCGGAGACGCAGAGGAAATTCACCACAAAGCTTGCATCGATGGTATGGACCCCCGGGGATGAAACCAGGGCTATCGCATCTGCCGTTGTGGGGTTCGGCCTAGGGCCGGCATTTTGCGTGCTTCGACGGGCTCAGCATGAGGGAAATCTTTCTGCCACAACTGCCAGTGCAAGTACGTTTCTCCTCATCCTGGGCCTGTCGAAGGACGCACCATGCCGGTGCGGGTTTCTTGTCGCTGGGCTAGCTGCCTTCGACCATGAAAGCGTGGCATTCGGCGCCCTTGCGGCGGTGCTCCAGCGCTTCCTGGTAGACGGGCGAGTTGTACCATTCCTTGGCTTCGGCGATGGTCGGAAATTCCAGCATCACGATGGCTTCGACCGGCTCGCCTTCGAGGACCTCGACGGGACCGGGGCGCACGCGAAACTTCACGTTCGTGGCCTGCAGGCTTGGAATTCCGATGCGGCGGTATTCGCCCACTTCCTTCTCATCTTTCGTGTGCTTTATGACCACGATGACATAGGCGCTCACGACATCCTCCTGATAGTAAGCACATGGATCGTACGCTAGCGAACGAGATCGCGATAGGGGGCAGTTGTGTGGCGAGGCAATTTTGGGTCAACTCGGCGGCGGCGCTGACGGCGCGGATCTGGCCGGCGGGAAAGGACGGAAATGGCGGAGGCGGGGCTCGCAGAGCGTTCACGGATTGCCGCGGACGGAACCGGCACGCGCGAGCGAATTCTCGATTGCGCCGCGAACCTTTACAGCCGCCACGGCTACGGCGAAGGCTCGGTGCGCAACATCGCAGCGGCGATCGGCATTCGCGGCCCGAGCCTCTACCACCATTTCGCCTCCAAGGAAGAGATCACGCTCGAATTGTTCCGCATCGCCGCGCACACGGCTTCAGCCGAACTCGATGCGGTGACGGCGCGTGCTGCCGAAATGGATGGCGAGGCGCTGCTCGACGCCGCCATCGCGGCGCATCTGCGGGCACTGTTCCACCCGCGTCGTTATCTCTCGGCGCTGCTCCGCATCTACCGCGAAGTGCCACAGGAACTGCGCGCCGAAGCCACCCGCGAGCTCACGCCCTATCTCAGGGCCTGGATGAGAATTCTGAACCGCGTCGGCGGCAAGGGGCGGCGGAATTCCGCCGTCACCGAAATCCAGGTCTTCTTCGTGTTCGGTGCGATCAATTCGATCGAGGAATGGCATTACGGTCACCGGGCCGAACGATTCTCGCTGGACGATTTGCGGGACATCCTGCGGAACATGCTGCTGCACGGATTTGCCTCCGGTCGGGGCTGAGCCGGATCCTCAGCAATTGCGCGAACGTCCGCAGTAAGCATATTGTTCGCATGCGTACGAAATTGCCGGCGGCAGGGAGGCACGGGAAATGTCGGACTATGAAGCGCTCAGGATCGAGACGAACGACCATGTCTGCGAGATCACCTTCACGCGGCCGGAGCTGCACAACCGCATCGACGAGCCGCTGCACAAGGATCTGATCCGCGTCTTCGACATGCTGCGCGAGACGGAAGAAATCCGCGCCGTTGTTCTTGCGTCCACCGGCAAGACATTTTCGGCCGGCGGCGACCTCAACGAAGTCTTCCGCATGCAAAAGGACCATGCGGTGCGCGCCCGCATCACCGAGCAGGGACGCCGCCTGTTCAACACGCTGATCGACGTGCCGATTCCCATCGTCGTGGCGCTGCATGGCGACGCGCTCGGCCTCGGCGCCAACATCGTTCTCGCCTGCGATTCCATTGTCGCCTGCAAGAAGGCGCGGCTCGGCGATACGCATGTGCCGGCCGGAATGGTGGCGGGCGACAGCGGCTGCGTGGTGTGGCCCCAATCGGTCGGCATGATGTGGGCCAAGCGCCATCTGCTGACGGGCGACAAGATGAGCGCCGAGCAGGCCTATGCGCGGGGATTGGTAACGGATCTGGTCGAAACGCCCGAAGAGGTGCTGCCGGCCGCGCGGGCGCTGGCCGGGCGCATCGCCGCCCTGCCGCCGCTTGCCGTGCAGATGACCAAGAAGGCGCTCAACCGCGTGCTCCAGCAGCGCGCCGGCGAAGTGTTCGAATATTCGCTGGCGCTCGAACAGATCTCCATCATGTCCGACGACATCCGCGAAGCCGTCAGCGCGTTTCTGGAAAAGCGCACGCCGGTCTATCAGGGAAAGTAAGGCGCGCGCTATTCACTTCGCGGAATTGGCATGCAGCGCTCAAGCGCCTCGCGCAATTTCGGCAGTTCGGTTTCTACGACACCCCAAACGAGGCGGTCATCGACACTTGCGTAGCCGTGGATCAGTATGTTCCGGAACGCGATGATGCGCGAGAGATCGGGGATTATTGACGCAATGCCGGGAGCGACGCGCCGAAGTCCGCTGAGCGCTTCACCGATGATTTCAAATTGACGCTCAACGGCTGCCCGCAGCATTTCATCCGAGAGGTAGTCGTCAAAGGTGCGCAGCGCGGTAAAGCGCGCGATCCGATCGGCCGCTTGTCGCGCGTCCCAAAGATATTTTTGGGCCGCCCGGTCCATCATGTCCGCTCGAACAGGGTTTGCCGCTCCGATTCCACGCGACGCCGGAAATAGGGATTGGCGATGGACGATTCCGTGACCAGGTCGACTTCCCGACCAAACAGCGATTGCAGCTCCTCACGCAGGCCGAAATAGGCGCGGGCATAGTCGCCCGGTGCCAGCGGCGCAAAATCCACGAGAAAATCGAGATCGCTCGCGGCCGGATCAAACCGGTCAGTCGTCGCGGAACCGAAAAGGCCAAGCCGCCGCACGCACCAGCGGTCGCAGATCTGCGAGAGCTGTCGCTGCCCCAGACTTACGTCCCGGATAGCCGGGAGCCGCAGTGGATATCCGTCGGAATTCGACATTGCGAGGCCCGAAAAAGAACACCACCCTAACATATCAATTCAGCCTAACACATCAATAAAGAACAGGAAGAGGCTCCCCGACGGCTCGCTGGTGTCCTAATTTGCAGCAAGCCAACAATCCTTGATTTTCCCGTGTTCATCGTCGGAGGTGCAAGCTGGCAAGTGGACATTAATCGCATCTGGGCCGTTGTGGTCGAAGGCACGGACAAAATCATAAAGGGCGGCAAAATCAGCGAACGTCTTCTCTCGCATCTTCGCATTTGGAGCGTTCTTGCTCTGAATCTGGACTGAATAGTTTCCGTACATGATTCCCTGCTCCTCTGTGCCACCGATTGATCGCATCCGGCGAGGACAAGGCAGGTAGCCAGACCGGAAAATCGGACGCCGAAAACTCAAATTAGGAGACTACCCAGTGGTCTCCACCCGAGCGCCATTTCACGTCCTCAAAGAATGATCGCGAGACTGCCCTGGGGGGCGAGGAGTTCGAGGTCGAGGCAGACGCGCTTCTCGCGGATGTGGAAATCGTCAGCTGCGGTCGCGAGCGTGTAATAGGTGCGGCCCATATAGCTCACCACCTCGCGGTTGCGGGCGCGCCAGGTGATGAAATTGGCGGCGGCGCGGACCGTGTCGCCGTCATGGTCCTCGATCATGACGTTGCTCACCGTGTGGCGGGTGCGCGAATGGGGATATTCGGCATGTGCGCCCTTCTTCAGGAGCCGGGTGGCGCGCTGGCCGATGCGCGTGCGGTCGTCGGCCACGAGAAACAGCATCGATTGCGGATCGGCGTTGCGCGGATCGTCGAGCCCCAGCGGTGCGACGAGATAATAACCATCAGGCGTGAACAATTCGACCCATTCGTTCAGCCGCCACCGGTCGAGCAATTCGGCTTCGCGATAGAGAAAGTCCTCGACCGAAGCGCGCAGACCGGCATCGCTCATCGGGCATCTCCAGGAGCTGCGGCCTCCAGCGTTTCGGCGCCGCCGATCAGGCGATCCCACTGCGCCCACCAGCCGCGCATCTGCGCCTCGTCCATGAAATCCGCGCGCGCATGCAGCAGGTCCTCGTCTTCCGACATGCCCTTGGAGATGTCGCTCCACGCATGGGGCGAATGGACGCTGCCGCGCTGACACAGATCGAAGGCCTCGATATCGTCGGGTGTCGCAAATCCCGTCGGTCCGACGAAGGTCAGATAATTATCAAGCCGCAGCTTGCGGAACATCGGGTCTTCGCCCTTCGGACCCATCACCCAGATATCGACGGTCATCCGGCTGGGAGATTTCGGGAATACGGTGCGCACCGAGATACCGAGATTGTCGTTCACCACCAGATTGGGAAAGATGATCAGATTGCGCTGGCGCTCGGCCATGCGGTCGGCGCGCTCCCGGCCGAATTTTTCCACCAACCGGCGCTTGATCGCTTCAATCTTCGGCTTCGCGTCTTCGCCAAAAGGCGGAATCCATTGCGCGATCGGCCGGCCCGAGCGCAGGTTGAGTTCGAACACGCCATGCCCCATGCCGAGCCCGCAGCCGAAGCCCGATTGTGTTCCCGCCATGTTCGAGCTCGCCACGCGCTGATCGAGGAATTCGAAATAGGTCGAATGGAGCGACGGGCCGTGATAGGCGTCGTAGCTGTTCTCCATCAGGAGCTTCCAGTTGCCGGAGGCTTCGAGCGACACTCCGCCGGCGATGATTTCCATGCCGGATTCGGCCTGGTCGGCGACGAGATCGAGATAATCGGCTGCGCCGGCGAGATATTCGGCGAGACCGATGGCGCGCGGATTGTAGTTGACGAAATAGAGGTCGCGATACGCTTCGAGCCGCGGCACGCGCCGGAGATCATAGGCGCCGTCGGCATTGAAATTCGCCGGATAGCCGCTCTTCGCGCCCTGGTCGCGCAGCCTGCCGGCAAGATCGTAGACCCAGCCGTGATAGGGACAGGTGAAGACACGCGCGCGACCGCTGCGCTCGCGGCAGACCGTCGAGCCGCGATGCGAACAGGCGTTGAAATAGGCGTGGATATCGCCGGCCGTGTCGCGGCTGAAGATGAGATCGTAGCCGCCGACGGTACGTGTCAGGAAATCGCCGGCCGCCGGGATCTCCGACGCATGTCCAAGGTAGAGCCAGCATTTGTTGAAGATGATGTCGCGCTCGCGGCGAAACACCTCGTCGTCGGTATAGGCGCGCCGGTCGACGCGGAAGCGCAGGCGCTTGCGGTCGACATTGACCAGCTCCGTGTGAAGCTCGGACACAGTGGCGCTGATATTCATGTCTTATCTCCGCCTGTTATTTCGCGCGCACGCCGCCGAAATCCGGCGAACGGCGCGCGTACCAGAAATAGACCGACGAGGGCAGCAGCCGCGCCAGCCGGAACTTGCGGACGAAGTGCTTCGGCATCGGAATTTCGAAACGATCGGATTTGAGACCCTTGACCGCTTCTTCGGCCGCATCCTCCGCTGTCATGATATGCGGGAGCGGGAACGGTGCCTTCTCGGTCATCCGCGTCTTGATGTAGCCCGGCACGACGATCTGGACCTTGATACCTTTATCATGACCTTGCAGGCGCAGGGTCTCGCACATGGCAAGCAGCGCGGCCTTGCTCGCGCCGTAAGCTGTGGTGCGGCAGAGTCCGCGGTACTGCGCCAGCGAAGAAACAACCGCGATGTGGCCCTTCCGGCGCGCGAGAAACCGCGGGATCACGGCTTCGAGCACATTGGCCACGCCGCCGACATTGAGCTGCATGGTCTGCATGGTCTTCTCGGCGGAGAATTGCTCGATGGGGAAGGGGAAATATCCGCCGGCGGAAAGAAATACGAGGTCGACCGGCCCCATCTCTCTCTCGATCCCGTCCGCGGTGGCCGCCATGCCTGCCCGATCCGTCACGTCGCCCGGATAGGCCCGGATCATTCCCCGCGCAGCCGGCTCGGCTGCAAGCGCGTCCAGATCGGCGGGCGACCGCGCCGTCGCCGCGACGCGCCAGCCATCCTTGACCAGCCTGAGCGCCACAGCCCGGCCAAAACCGGAACCGGCGCCGGTGATCCAGGCAATGGGGCTTGCGACAGCGTCCAATTTTGTCCCCGAAAAACAGGTGCGCACCTGCCTAACACGTGATAGGCTGGTGATCAACAATTTCGGCAATCAGCCGGTTCTATGGGAGGACGGTGATGAATGTTCAGGTCCGCGACATCGATGTGAATTTCGCCGACGCCGCCATTCTCGGTGACCGGCTTCTCGATCATCTCGATGCGATCCGCGAAACCAATCCGATCTATTGGAGCGACGTGAACCAGTGCTGGGTGGTGACCGGCCATCGCGAAGTCGTGGAAGGATTTCGCGGGGATCTGCCGCTGTCGAACGTCCGGCTGCATCACGCCTGGCGCTCGCTCTCGGAGGAACAGCGCCAGGAACTCATTCCCTATTTCATGGAGTCGCTGCCGCAATGGCTGATCGACATGGATCCGCCGAACCAGCCGCGCCTGCGGAAGCTGATGATGAAGGCGTTCAGCCGCAAGGTCGCCGAGGATCTGCGGCCGGTCGCGCGAGCGGTCATCCAGGAAGCGCTCGACGACGCTTCGCGCCAGGATGTGGTCGAGTTCGTCGGCTCGGTGGCGCGGCGGATTCCCTCGCGCATGATTTTGCGGTTGTTGGGGCTGAGTGACGAACTGCTCGTGCCCATGCGGCGCTGGACCGATACGATCAATGCCACGCTGGGCGGATTTGCACCAGGCGTCGATCTCCTCGTCCAGGCCGAGCAGACCATGCTCGAGATGCGAAGTTATTTTCTCCCTGAGATCGAGAAACGGCGCGGGACGCCGACCGAGGATTTTATTTCTGCACTGGTGACCGCGCGCGACGGCGGCGACCAGCTCTCGGAGGAGGAACTGCTTGGCATACTTTATCTGACGCTGCTTGCCGGCAATGATTCGACCGGCAGCACCATCACGCTCGGCACGCTCGCCTGCGCCCGCCATCCGGAATTCTGCGATTACATCCGCACCCATCCGGAGAACATTCTGAACGCGGTCATGGAGCTGCAGCGCCATGTGGCGATGTCGGGCACGCAGCAGCGCATGGTGTCACGCGACTTTAGCTGGCACGGACAGGAGCTGAAGGCGGGACAGTATGTGCTGCTGATGATCGCCGGCGCGAACCGCGATCCGGCCACCTTCCCCGAACCGCTGAAGCTCGACCCCACGCGGCCGCAGGACGCCAACATGACTTTCGCGCCGGGCCTGCATTTCTGCATCGGCCATCTCTTCGCCAAGATGCAGCTGGTCGAGTTCTTCCCGGAACTGCTGCGCCGCTTCGATATCGAGGTCCTCGACGAAAAGCTCGATTTCCACCCCAGCATCGCCTTCCGCGGCCTGAACACACTCAATCTGCGGCTTCATCCACGCGGATAGCCCCCTCCACCGCTTCGCGGTCCCCCTCCCCCGCCTTCGGCAGGGGAGGAGCAAATCAAGTGGTTCCTCCCCCGACCGCAGGACGGGGGAGGTGCCCCGAAGGGGCGGAGGGGGCGTGAGCGCCTTGATCTGTGCGCAGCAGAATTACAGCCGCAGGAGCAGGCGGCCGAGATTGTCGCCGTGATAGAGTTTCGCGATGGCGCCGGGCGCGTGCTCGATGCCGTCGAGTATCTCTTCGCGATAGGCGAGCGCGCCGCGGGCGACGAGATGCTGCAGCCGCTCCGCAGCCTCGGCGAATTTGTCGAGATGGTCGAAGATTACAAATCCGTTCCAGCTGAGGCGCTTTGTCAGCACCGCGCGTTCCCGGCGCGGACCGGCCGGCACCGGATTCCACGAGGAAACAGACGCCGTTCCGCATTGGATGATGCGCCCATGCGCATTCATCAGCGGCACGACCGCATCGGCGATCCATCCGCCGGTATTGTCGAAGAAAATATCGATCCCCTTCGGCGCGGCGGACGAAATGGCGGCGGCAAGATCGCCCGCCTCACGATAATTCAGCGCGTCGTCATAGCCGAATTCCGCGCGGCAGATGGCGACCTTGGTCTCGTTTCCGGTCAGGCCGATTGTGTGCAGGCCGCGATCTCGCGCAAGCTGGCCCACCACGCTGCCCACACCGCCGGCGGCCGTCGAGACGAGGATGGTTTCGCCGGCTTTCGGGGACCCGAGCTCTTCCAGTGCCAGCAACGCCGTAATGCCGTTGAGGCCGAGCACGCCCAGCGCAGCGGAGAGCGGTGCTGCATCCCGATCGACGCGCCTGAGGATGTCGGCGGGTCTCGCGGCGCAATAATCCTGCCAGCCGAACCAGCCATAGAGATGCTCGCCCACCGCGACACTCCTGTTCGCGCTTTCCGTCACCACGCCCACCGCAAGCGCGCGCATGACCGAACCAAGCGGCAGGGGCGTGGAGTAATTGGCCTCGTCGCTCGCCCAGCCGCGCTGCGCGGGATCGACCGACAGAAGCAGATTGCGGACGATGAATTCGCCGGGACCGGCTTTGGGCATTTCGCTTTCGGCGATCTGGAAATCCTCGGCGGCGGGAATGCCTTTCGGCCGCGCGACGAGCAGGACCTGTCGGTTGCGGGGCATGGCTGGTTCTCCGAACAACGCGCTGCAGCGAGAGGCAATCCTGCGTTCAGGGCTGGTGACATGCAAGAAAATCGTACGTATGCTTACAAATAGAACCGGGAAGCCGGCAAACGCAACGAGGGCGGAAAAGCATGACCAGCTGGGAAGACGAATTGCCGGTCCCCGAGCTGCCGGACGATCCGACATGGCGGGAGAATTTCTGCTTCGACGGCTATGATTCGAAGCGGGATGTCGGCTTCTGGATCCATTGCGGGCGATGGTCGCTCGATCCGCGCATCTGGCGCGAACAGGTGCTGCTTTACATCCCCGACGGGACGTATCTCGTGCATCGCGGCTGGGGCTTTCGCGAATCGGCGCGCGGGCCGTCCGCAGCGCTTCTCGATCTCATCTGCGAGAAGCCCGGCGAGAGCTGGAGGCTCAGCTATCGCGGTCCCGCACGCCGAACGAACACGCCGGAATTGCACAAGGGACCGTTGCCCGAAGGGCCGCAGCTGCTGGTCGATCTCGACATCGGGTTCACCAGCAGCGTGCCGATGTGGGACATGACGGGCGGGATCAGAGACCAGGCCTGGGGCAAATTCCACATTGAACAGACGGGACGGTTTCAAGGCACGATCGCTTACGAGGGCAACACGATCGAGATGGATGGTCTCGGCTGGCACGACCATTCGCGCGGACCTCGCGACATGAAGGAGATGGGCCGGCATTGCTGGATTCACGGCAATGTTTCGCAGGGCCGCTCCTTTGCGCTCACTTTCATCGACAATATCCGCGACGGCGTCTTCGTGCGGGCGCTGGAAAAAGCCGTCATCTGGGATGGCGGCAAAATCTACGAGGCGAAATGCCCCGATCCGCCCTTTCTGGAATCGAGTGCGGCACCGACGCCAACCTACAGCATGACGCTCCACTATGAGCGCGGTACGATCGAAATCGCGGCCGAGCCGCGGCGCGCGCTGCCGCATTCGACCAGCCGTTACATGGAATGTTTCGACGGGGTGACGCCTGGCATCGCGCATATCGTGACCTACGAACAGGGCACGGTGCTCCACGTCGATGGCCAGTCCTTTGACGGGCACACGGAACGGTCCTTCCGGCTGTAGGCGCGCCGTGCCGATCATCGACGACAAACAAAATCCGTCCGCGGAATGGATCGAGTCGCTCAGGCGGCGATTCCCCACCGAACGCACCGTCGATGAAACATTGACGGGAAAGATGCGGGCGCGCTCCGGACCCAGTCATCGGCCGCAACCCGTCGAGGGCGTGCGCGAGAGGCTAACGGTATTTCTGCGCAAGCGGCTCCCCGGCGAGTTCCGCATATCCGGTATCAGGCCGCTGGCCGGCGGCTCGTCGAAGGAACAGTTTGCGTTCCGACTCGAATGGCGGGACGCGGAAGGCACGGCGCGCGATGAAACACTGGTGCTGCGCATGCGTCCTGCCGAGTCGATCGTCGAGACGCATCCCTTGCGCGAATTCCAGGCGATGCACGCGATGCGTGCCGTCATGCCGGTTCCCGCCGTGCATTGGTGCGATCCCGACGGCGCCGAGCTTGGCCAGCCCGCGCTGATCGCCAGCTTTTGCGAAGGCATTACGCGCCCGCCGCGCGAAGGCGCTTATACGCCGCGGCAGGGCTTCGGTCCGAAATATCGCGCGCTGCTGGCGCCGCAGTTTATTCGTTACTTCGCCGAGCTGGCAAAATTCGATTGGCGCGCGAGCGACGTGTCGGCCTTCGATCCGCCGCAAGCCGGATCGAATGAAGGCGTCATCCGCGCCATCAACTGGTGGGAGCGGGTGTGGGAGGAAGACAGCGTCGAATCCTACCCGCTGATGACGCTGGCGGCACGCTGGCTGCGCGAGAATGCGCCGCCGATCGATCATGTCTCCTTCGTGCATCGCGATTTCCGCGGCGGGAATTTCCTCTTCCTTCCCGATACCGGCCGCATCACCGCGATCCTCGACTGGGAGCTCGTCCATCTCGGCGACCGTCACGAGGATTTGGCCTTCTTCTTCAGTCCGCTGTTTTCCGAGAAGGACGAGAACGGTGTCGAGCTGATGGGCGGCTTCTATCCGCGCGAGATTTTCATCCGCGAATATGAGCGGCTGTCCGGGCTTCCTGTCGATCCGGCAAAGCTCGCCTATTACGATGTCTTCAGCTGCTGGCGCGGCGCCATCAATGCGCTCGCCACGGCACCGCGCATCATGATGGGCGAGAAAACCCATCAGGACATCAGGGTGGGCTGGATCATCAATTCCGCGCCGCTCATGCTCTCCGCGGTCCGCAAGGCGCTGCAAGGAAGGATCTGAAGATGGTTCCCGATTTCAGGCTCCGTATCCAATCGATGCTGCGCGCGATGCAGGAGGTGGTCATTCCCGCGATCCCCGCGGGCGAAAGACTCGCACTCGACCAGGCAAGCATTGTCGTCGGCAATCTGAAGCTGATGGCGGAGCAGCAGGACAAGCTTTATCGTTACGAGCTGGTAGAGCTGCGCGAATACGCAGCGCTGGTGACCGAGTTGATCGATGCCGCCGGGGGAGGCGCTTCGACCGAAGCTGCGCGGGAATCGCTGCGGAATTCCGCCGGGGTTGTTACAATGCCCATTCCGACGCAGCCGGAACTCACCGGGCTTACCAAGGCAATGAAACATGCGGCCGACACGCTTCTGCGCGCGGCCTATGAAGACGGTTCCCCCGAATTCCGCCGCGCTGCCGCCCAACTGGTGATGAAACAGTCCGCAAGCCAGATCACGCGCGAGCGCAGCTGGTTCCGCGCCGCCGGCTTCGAACTCGAACCCGAAAGCCTTCCTCCGCTTGACGAGCTTCTGGCATGAGCACTGAGTATCACAGTTGCCCTGCGGGCTGTCGTTATTGGCACGCGGAGCCGCGGAGCCGCAGAGAAATTGTACCACCGGGACACGAAACGCACCAAGGTGGAACCGCGCGTTCCGCGCGCAATGGTTCCTGGTGCCCTTGGTGTGTCTTGGTGGTGGGCAAGAATATCTCCGCGGCTCCGCGTGCAATTCAAAACCACAGACCGGCAGGGCACAGGTGAAGGCGTACTGACAGGGCGGTAAACAAATGAACTTCGATTTTTCGGACGAGGAACGGGCGGCACAGGAAACGCTGCGGCGGATGCTGGCGGCGCAGTGTGACCGGAATTTCGTCCGGCGGGTGCTCGATGGCGAGCACGGGCTCTCCCGCGAATTATGGCGCGAACTCGGATGGCAGGGCTGGCTCTCGACCTCCGTCCCGGAACAATATGGCGGGCAGGGTCTCGGCTATGTTCTTCAATGCGCCATTGCGCTGGAGCTCGGCCGCGCACTTGCCCCGGTACCGTTCTGGACTTCATTTCTCGTCAGCGAGGCGCTGCTCCTGGCCGGCAGCGAGGATCAGAAGCGGCGCTACCTGCCGGCCCTGGCGCGCGGTGAATTGGTGGGCACGGTCGCTTTCGCCGAGACCGCGGGCGGCATTCGCGGAGATTTGATCGCCGCGATCTCCGAAAACGGCCGGCTCACCGGGTCCAAGACGGCTGTCTGCGACGGCACGGATGCCGATGTCACGCTGGTGGCGGCAAAGGCGGATGGCGAAGTCCATCTGTTTCTTGTCGATCTGCACGGCGCTGGCATCACGCGCGCGCCGCAGACCGGCATCGATCCCACGAAGTCGCTCGCCCGCATCGATTTCACAGCTGCGCCCGCGGAACAGCTCGGCGACGAACGTGCAGGAGGCTGGCCGGTTCTGGAATCTTTGCTCGCGCGCACTGCCGTGCTCGTCGCGTTCGAACAATTGGGCGGCGCCGAGGCGGCGCTTGTCATGGCGCGCGACTATGCGCTCGACCGCCATACCTTCGGCCGACCCGTCGGCGCGTTCCAGGCCATCAAACACAAGCTCGCCGATATCTACATCGCCAATGAGCTTGCGCGTTCAAACGCCTATTTCGCGGCCTGGGCGCTCAACACGAATTCGGCCGAACTGCCACTCGCGGCAGCAACGGCGCATGTTTCGGCGACGGAAGCCTTCGATCGCGCGGCGCGCGACAACATCCAGGTGCATGGCGGCGCCGCGATCGCGTGGCAGCATGATTGCCAGCTGTTCTATCGCCGCGCGCGCCATCTTGCGCTCGCGCTCGGCGCACCGGGCCAGTGGCGCGCCCGCGTGGTGGCGAACCTCGCCGCGGCGCGCGCCGCCTGAAATTCGGAGAACGGAGATGGATTTCGAAGACACACAAACCGAAGCGGCCTTCCGCGCCGAAGTCCGCGCATGGCTCGCGGCGAATGCGCCGCGCTTCGTTCCGGCCGCGGAAGCGAGCGAAGCCGAGCGGGTCAAGCTCATGCGCGCCTGGACCGCGGAGAAAGCGAAGGCCGGCTATGTCGGTTTCACGCTGCCGCGCGAGCTTGGCGGCCGCGGCGGCAGCGCGGTCGAGGAAATCATCTTCGTCGAGGAACAGGCGCGGGTCGCCGTCCCGCATATCGAGACGTTCAACCTTGGTCCTAGTGTCGGAATCCCGGTGCTGATGAAGCACGCGCATCCCGAGCACGTGTCGCGGCTCGCGGGACCGACGCTGCGCGGCGAGGTTGTCTGGTGTCAGATGTTTTCGGAGCCCGGCGCGGGTTCGGATGTCGCCGCCATCCGCACCCGCGCGGTGCGCGACGGCGACGAATGGGTGGTCAACGGCCAGAAGGTGTGGACGTCCGGCGCGCATATCGCCGATTGGGGCATGCTGATTACCCGCACCAATCCTGCTGTACCCAAGCATCAGGGCCTCACCTTCTTCATCCTCGACATGAAAAGCCCCGGCGTCGAAGTGCGGCCCTTGAAGCAGATGTGGGGCAGGTCGGAGTTCAACGAAGTCTTCTTCACCGATGTGCGCATCCCCGATCACCAGCGTCTGGGAGACATCGACGGCGGCTGGCAGGTTGTCCTCACCACGCTGTCGAACGAGCGCCTCGCGCTGATTTACGACCGCACCGTCGGCCGTAATCTGGTCGCTCCGCTCTTGCGGCTCGCCAGCCATATTCCTTCGCCCGAGGGCGGTTCGCTCGTCGCGAGTTCAGGGTTCTGCGACCGGCTGGCAAGTTATTATGCGGTCGTTGCGGGCGTCGATCACATCCGCAAGCGCATCTCGACCAGCCTGTCGCGAAACGAGCGACCTGGCGCGGAGGCCACGATCGGGAAGATGACGCTGGCGCGCGTGCTGCAGGAAATGGCCGCGTTCGGCATGGATATCGCAGGAACTGCGGGTCAGGTCGCGGATGCCGATCCCGATCTCGCCGAAATCCAGGAGAGCTTCTTCATGTCGGCCGGCTATCGCATGGGCGGCGGCACCGAAGAGATCGGCAAGAACATCATCGCCGAACGCGTGCTCGGCCTGCCTCAGGACATCCGCGTCGACAAGAATACGCCGTTCCAGTCGCCGGCTGGCGGACGGTGAGGTGACAGGAGAGACAAGTGTCGGGATGGTTGAAGATGGATATGGAATATTCCTTCGGCGGTTTGCGGATGAACGGCTATTTCGCCATCGTGTCAGACGGCCAGTCCCCGCGGCCAGGCATTCTAATTGTTCCCGACGCCTTTGGCCTGGACTCACATTGCATGGAGATCGCGGACCGGCTGGCCGAAAACGGTTTTGCCGCTTTCGCCCTTGATCTATGGGGTGATCGCCGCCAGTTCGAAAACGTGGAGGAGGTGATGCGTTGCATCACCGGGCTGCTGAACGATCGCGAGATGTGGATGGGTCGCGTGGAGGCGGCGCGCCGCTCCCTTGTCGCACAACCGGGCGTCGATCCGACGCGAATTGCCGCGATCGGCTATTGCCTCGGTGGTTCGACGGTTCTCGAATTTGCCCGGTTCGGCAACGACATCAATGGAGTCGTCAGCTTCCACGGGGGGCTCGATTTTGTCGGAGCGGATTGGAACAGTGACAGGGTCAAAGCCCGGCTTCTGGTTTGCACGGGCGTAGAGGATCCGCTCGTCCCCTGGTCCGCACTCACTGCCTTTCAAACCAATCTGCGCCAGGGCGGGGTGAACTGGGAACTCGATATTTACGGGGGCGCCAAACATTCTTTCACCCGACCTGATGCTGCGACGCGGAGTTCGCCGGACAGATCCGGTTATGATCCCCAGGCCGACCGCCGTTCATGGCGCGCTATGATGGGGTTCCTCGAGGAGATCTTCGAAAGCCGATGATGGCGACCCGGAGGGCATTCAGGCGTGCCGGCGTGGCCTCTCTCTATTTCGCCGGTGGCTTGCCGGCTTCGGACAGCGCCCAGTAGAGCGGGTCGCGCGGATAGTGTTCGCCGCGCGTCTTGAGATCGGCGAGCAACCCACTGCCCCAGACAGAAGTTGACGGCGCGCGCATGTACCAGTCGCAGGTGAGCACCCGCTTCTTGATGCGCCATTCTTCCCCGCGCTTCTCGAACAGGTCGAGATACCGCCCGCCCATCACGAAATCCTCGCGCCCGACCGCGCCCGGCATGTCGTGATAGCCGATGTAGTAGGTCTCGCTGCGTGCGCGGACGGGCGAATCGAATTCGATCATGATGTTCAGCAGCATGTGGGACGTGCGGACATCGGCGGTAAACGCAAAACTGTAATCGATGAAGCCCTGCGGATCGCCCTGATAGGTGATGTGGTCGTCATAGGCGTCGGGCCAGTAGATGGATTCGAGCGTCTTGCGGTCGTGGCGGTCGAGGCCGCGGCTGTAGCGCATCAGCACGTCGGTAATGGCTTGCCGGTCGAGCAGGGCCTGGATCTCGGGGTCGCGCGTGGTTTGTGTCATGGGGTTACTCTTCGGGGAGAGATCTGAAATTACCTCCCCCTTGCGGGGAGGTCGAAATCTGCCCGCGCTCTTCGCGCGGGCAGATTTCGGGTGGGGGTTGCGGCGCTGCGGCGAGCACGGCATCCAGAACGCTCGCGCGGTTTTGCATCACTTCGCTGTTCCAGAACCGTAATACCCGGTAGCCCTTCGCCCGCAAGAAATCCGTACGTACGGCATCGTGCAAAGCTTGAGAAGGCTCAGCGTGCTGCGAGCCGTCGATTTCCACGACGATCTTTGCGCTGTGGCAGGCGAAATCGACGTAATAGCGGCCGATCGGCGCCTGACGGCGAAAGTGCAAACCCTTGGCTTTGAGAAGCCGCAGGCCGAACCAAAGGAGGCGCTCGGCATCCGTTGCGTGAGCGCGCAGATATCTCGCTCGTTTATCGGCCATGACCCCCACCCGAAATTCGCTCGCGCGAAGGGCGCTCGCAAATTTCGACCTCCCCGCAAGGGAAAGGTAATATCGAGTCCTTCCCACACACATTTTTACCTGCAGCAGGGGCAATGTACAAATGCCCCGAGGCGGTGAAAAAGCGTATCTGCAGTGCTTCGCGCATGTTTGTTTCATCCCCCCGGGCGGAAGTTACGGCGCCGGGGCGCCGTCGGGGAAGCGGCCGGCCATGTGGCCTTCGCGGATGGCGGCGAGCAGGTCGCGCGGGGAGTGGGCATCGCCCACCACATGCAGCGCGAAATCGCGCCTGGCCCGCGTTCCTCCGCCGAGCGCGTAATAAATCCCGGCCTGCGCTTCGTTGAAGGTGACGAGCACAACCGTATCGGCCGGAATCGATGTTGTTTGTTCCCCGTCGATGGCGCCGATTTCGCAGGAATCCTTGCCGATTTCGATCAGCCGCGAGCGGATATGAAGCGTGAAGTCGCCCTTGTGCAGCCGGTGAAGCGCGGGCTCCAGGCGCATCGCGACATCCATCGGCGGCGTCATCGCCGAGAGCCGCGTCACGAACGAAACCTTGAGGCCGGCTTCGATCAGATGTTCCGCGACGCCGATGGCTTCGTAATGGCCGACATCGTCGAGCACCAGCGCGCTCCGCCCGAGGCGCTCGCGCGGCACATCGAATATGTCATGCGACGAATAGACATGAACCTGGTCCACCCCCTGCGCCGGAAAGCCCGGATTCCACGCCTGCACGCCGTCCATGCGCGGCAGTGATCCCGTCGCCACGATGACCGCGTCGGGCGCTTCGGCCAGCACCTCCTGCGCTTCGGCGAAAGTGGAAAGCCGCACCTCGACGCCGAGCCGGTAGATTTCCTGCTCCAGCCAATACGCAATGTCGGCGATGCCCTGCTGCTTTGGCGCCAGCCTTGCGATATTGAGCACACCGCCGAGGCGCTTCTGCGCTTCGAACAAAACAACCTTGTGACCCGACAGGGCCGCGAGCCGCGCCGCTTCCATGCCCGCCGCGCCGCCGCCGACGACAACCACCTTCTTTGGTGCCGCGGTCTTTGTAATTAGATCTTCGCTCAGCGTGCGCTCATAGCCAACCGCCGGATTGACCGTGCAGAGTATGCGCTGCGCTGCGGTGAGAATGCCGCCCACGCAGCCCTGATTGCAGCCGATGCAGGGACGGACATCTTCGGCCCGGCCCGCGAGCGTCTTCTTGACCAGATCAGGATCGGCGATCATGGCCCGTACCATGCCCACCATGTCGGTCGTGCCTTCGCGGATCGCCTGATCGGCCTCTTCGAGCGTGCGATAGCGGCCCGCGATCATGCGCGGAACATCGGCCGCCGCGGCGATCGTGCCACTCGACGGCAGCATCGCGCCAACCGGTGTTTCGAGGGTCGGCAGCATCGACGACGGATCGTGATAACTTCCCATCGAAGCGTTGACGAAATCGATCGCCTTCTCGGCGCAGAGCCGGCGCACGACTTCGGCGCATTCCTCCGGCGTCAGGCCGCGCGGCACATGCTGGTCGGAGAGCCTGATGCCGATCGGGAAATCGCTGCCCACCGCCTGCCGCGCTGCGGCAATGATTTCGCGCCCCAGACGCATTCTGTTGTCGAGGCTGCCGCCATAGGAATCGTCGCGCAGATTGGTCATCGGCGACACGAACTGATGCACCAGGTAGCCATGGCCGAAATGCATCTCGACGCCGTCGATGCCGCCTTCCCGGGCGCGCCGCGCCGCCGCGGCGAAGGCCTCGACGATCTCGGCGATCTGGTCCTCTGTCATCGCGATCGGAACGTGCCCCCACGGGCTCGGCACGGTCGACGCCGACCACGCGGGTTCGCCGCCGGCGCCCGGCCAATGCTGGCCGCCATGCCAGAGCTGGGCAAATAATTTCATGCCTTGCGCATGGACTGCGTCGGCAATTCGTCGGAAGCCGGGAATGCAGCTGTCGTCCCAGCCGAACAGCGTCATATTGAGGCTGGAACGATGCACGCAAACAACTTCCAGCGTGCTGAGCCCCACGCCGGCGCGCGCGCGCGCCTCGTGATAGGCGATAAGATCGTCGTTGATCGCGCCTTTGCCGTAATAGGTACCGTGCGCCGTACGCAAAATGCGGTTGCGGATTTCGACCTTGTTGATGGTGATGGGGCGAAGGACATGGGTAAGCGCCATGATGATTACTCCGCCGCGTGATGCGCGGCGTCCTGTCCACGCGGATGGAGCCGGATGTTGAGCGTCTCGACACCGCGGAATGAGATGCTCAGTCCGAAATCGAGGCGTTCGTCCAGCAGCTCCGGCTCGAAGCGCCGCAGCATCTCGGGAAAGAACTCGCCGAGCTGCATCTTGGCCAAGAGATGGCCGATGCAGAAATGCAGGCCGGGAGCGAAAGCCATGTTGGCGTCCTGCGGCCGTGTCATGTCGATCTTTTCGGCATCCAGGAACACGCGCGGATCGCGATTGGCGCCCGCCATCATCAGGAACACGAATTGCCCGCGCTTCATCTCGTGCCCGTCCCAGATGAAATCCTCCTTCACGATGCGCGGCATCATGGTGGACATGGCGATATAGCGCATCAGCTCCATGACGGCGTCGGCGGTCTTCTCGGGATGGTTGCGGATGAAGTCGCGTGCTTGCCTGTGCTGCGCGAGCGCCGCCGCTCCGAGCGCCAGCGTGTTTGCCGTCGTGTCGTGGCCGGCGATGAGCGCGGTGTAACAGATGCCAAGCATCTCCTCTTCGGAGAGCCGGTCGCCTTCGTCATGCGCGGTGACGAGCGCGGAGACGAAATCGTCGGTGGGATGCTGCCGGCGCTTTTCGATCTCGGGCATAAAATGGCCGCGCATCTCGAGCGCCACGCGCTCGCCTTCCTCGAGCACCTCGGCGGGCATGTTGATGCCGCCGAGCGCCGCGTTCAGCGCGATCGACCAGTGATGCAGCCGGGGGATAAGCGCGTCGGAAAGGCCCATCATGCGAAGGATCACCCGCGCCGGGATTTTGCGCGCGACAACGCTTACGAAATCGAGTTCGCCCATCGCGCCCGCTTCGTCGAGCGCTTCCGCGATGTACTGTTTCGCATGCGGCCGGATCGTTTCCACCACCTGCCGGCTGAACGCCTTCATCATCAGCTTGCGCAGCCGCGCCTGGGCCGGCGGATCGGTGTTGATGATCCATTGCGGCGTCGAGGTCATCAGATAGGGAATGCGCGTCATCCGCTCCGCTTCCGGAATCGCGCCGACGACGAGGCCGGGAAGACGGATGGCGGAAAGTGGCAAGTCGCCGCGAAATCCCTCCACCACCTGCTTGTGGCCGGTAACGATCCAGTTGCCGCCGTTCTTCTCGCTGAAATAGATTGGATCGACCTCGCGCATCGCATTGAGCTTCTGCAGAAGCGCGTTGCCCATCGCTCGCGCCTCGCCGAAATCGATGTCCACATCGCGATATGCCTGGTCCATGCGAGCCTCCCGATGTTATTTCTTGCGGGCCGCGACGGTCTCGCAAGCCTCGAGCCCCATTGCGGCGAGATAATCATGCTGGAACGGCGCCACCACGCGGTTGAGTTCGGCGACGCCCATGTCCAGACCGACCGTCGAACGCAGCGGGCGCGTTCCCGCCGGCATGTCGATGAGCCGGCAAATCAGTTCGGCGACGGCGTGAGGATCGGTCGTGACGCCCGGTGCCTCAAGATGCTTCGCCATGCGCGCGGGCATCAGCTTCTGCAGTTCAGCGAGCGGGCCATAGGCTGCCGCGACGGCGGAGTTCTCGGCGGGCATGCCGTTGGCCTTGAGCTGGGTGCGGAACGGTCCCGGCTCGACGATGACGCAGTCGATGCCGAGTGCCGCAGTCTCGTAGCGCATCGCCTCGGTCAGCGCTTCGAGTGCAAATTTGCTCGCCGAGTAAAGGCCGGACCCCGGTGTTACGATGCGGCCGGCGATCGAGCTGACCGCAATGATGAGGCCCGAGCCGCGCGCCCGCATCCCGGGCAGCACCGCTTTCATCATCCGGAACGGACCGTAGAGATTGGTCTGCATGACGGTGTCGAACTGGCCGAGGCCGAACGCCTCGCCGACGCCCAGCCACATGATGCCGGCGCAATTGACGAGCACATCGATGCCGCCTGTCTCCGCCAGCGCCTTCGCAACCCCGCGCGCGACCGAATCATCCCTGGTCACATCGATGTCGACGACCGCGCAGCCGCCCGCTTTGAGCGCCGCGGCAGCTTGCGCGTTCTTGCCGGCCGGATCGCGCATCGCCGCGATCACGCGATGGCCGCGCTGCGGCAGCTCGCTGGCGATCGAGCGGCCGATGCCGCTGCTCGCACCGGTCACGAGCACAGTCTCCCGCGCCATGCCGTCCTCCCTGTTTTCCGCCCGTCTTATTCGTATGGATGCGTATTGTTAGCTACATGAACCATCCCCGTCAAAGGCGAGCCATGTGCGCAACAAAGTTGCGGGCTCAAGCTCGTGCTTCCCTCCCTTTGTGACGGGAATCGTCTTGCCTGGGGCGTCGTTTCAGGTGGGCTGTTGGGCGCGCAAAGATGGACGTGAACGGAGTGCTGCTCGCCATTGTCCTCCTTGTGCTCGTGCTGCTCTATTTTCTGCCGGGCGTCACCTCGGCCGCGAGGCAGCCATGCCCGGAATCTTCCTCCTGGACGGCTTAGGAATTATCGTAAACACGGCATTCCTCTTGCGCCTGCGCGGTTTCGGTAGCAAAAGGCGGCGGATTGGAACAGGGGAGATGTCTCGATGTTCAAATGTCTTGGCTTGACTGCGACGACGGCGGTTTTGGCCTTTGCCGGCCCGGCGCCGGCGGCCAACTATCTCTATGTCGAGAACACCAACAGCGTGATTTCCGCGCTGGAGGTCGCCAATGACGGTTCGCTGACGGAGATTGCGGGCTCCCCCTTCAATTCGAACACTACCGGGCCGGGGCAATTTGGAATCGCGGTCGACCCCAAGGGTCCCTATCTCTACACGACGGGCGGCGAATCCGACAATGTGGCCATCTTTTCGATCGGCGCGGACGGCGCCCTCACATCGGTGTCGGACACGACGGATCCGGGCGGTTCGGCCGGGTCGACGGATTTCACCGCAAACGACAAGCGGCTTTATATCGCCATGGGCGGCAACCAGACGATCGCGGCGTACGATGTCGGCGACAAGGGCGCGAAACTGACCGCCGTCGCCGGCTCGCCATTTCCCGTGACGTGCCCCGGTTTCTGCGATCCCAATCCCGATCAGGTCGTGATCAGCGGTTCCTATCTCTATGCGATCGATCCGTATGGCTGGTACGTTTCCACCTTCTCGATCGCGAACAACGGTGCGCTGACCGAACTGAACAGCTATGCGACCGGCTGGGGACCCAATGACGGCGTGATCACGAAAAACGGCGCGAGTCTCTATGTGACCAATGGCGCGTCCGCAGACGTCAGCGGCTACAGCGTGGCCGGCGGCGTGCTGACGCCGCTCACCGGTTCGCCCTTTCCGGCCGGCAACGGGCCGGGCGGCATCGCGATGACCCCCAACAACAAATTTGTCTATGTCGCGAACTACAATGACGGGACGATCTCGGGATATTCGATCAGCAGTGGCGGCGCGCTGGTGGCGCTCGCGGGTTCGCCATTCGCGGACGGCACCTCGACGTCGCCGGAAGCGCTGGTGATCGACAAGGCCGGCAAGCACCTATTCGTGCCCAATACCGGGAGCCTGGATGTCGCCGTCTATGATATCGACAAGAAATCGGGCAACCTTACGCAGATTTCGGGCTCGCCCTTCAAACTGAACGACAGCCAGGGACCTATCGCCCTGGCGCTTTACGAGCCGAAATGAGAACAAGGCCCGCGGATCGAAAACCAGCGACCGCGCCGTCGGGAGCCCGGATGTCGGCGGCATGAACGGCAACGCTCATGCAGGAGGCCAAGCGTATCGACGCGGATGTGCCTCTTGCGGGCCCGTGACTTTCTTGCCCGCATCGTAGCCCTGCGGATCGACAGAAGCCGCCGATGGCGGAGAAATTCAGGTTCGAACAACGTGCTCCAACGACCAGTCGTTTCGATTTGATGCGTTCGACAAAGACGGAAATGGTATCGGCTTTGATTATTCTCATCCTGCAAGGATCAGGACGGCGCCCATTCACGCTTTATTCCTGTGGCTCGCCGCGCGCCTCATAGCGCACGGCGCCGCAGAGGCATCCCCCCGCATATTTCGTTTCACCGCTCACGTTCCGGCTTCTCACCTCGTCCGTCCCCACCCAACGCGAACGCCTGGGTGGAGGCGGCGGAAGTCTCAAGGAGATCACCGAACTACGCGTGCATGGTGACGCGCGCGCGGCAGATGCGCGATTGCTCGATGGTCGCGATCGACCCCGAGGGAGCTGACGGCCGTGACCGTTCCCTTTCGCCGCACAATGGGTGATGGGGTCGTGAAATCAACCGCCACCCGGATGCTTGCGGCCGAGTTGGCGCTCGAAGGTGGGCATGTCGTAATATTCCCGCCACTCCGCGACGAGGCCGTCCTTCAGCGTGAACGAGGTCATCATCGGCATGATGCAGCTGCGGCCGTTGATCACCAGATGGTCGCGATGCTCGGTGAGCACCACATCGCCGTTGACGGCCATGTTGAGAAGCTCGAAGCGGATCTCTGAGACATTCCCGAATCCGCCGAACAATTTGCGCAAGGCGGCTTTACCACGGATCGGCTGCTGCGGCATGTTCTGGTAGACGACGTCGTCACGCACCAGCGCGTAAAGTGCTTCGAAGTCGAGCGCCTCGAACGCCGCCATCAGCCGCTCGATCGTTTCTTTCGGTGTCATCTGTGCTTGAACCAAAGTTGCTGCGTGTGTCGGACGGCAATTAACCGCAGAGCCGCAGAGGCGCAAAGGGGCAGGAGAAAAATCCGGAAAAGCCTTGGCCAGTCGCCGAGAAAGGTTGGGCGCGCCTTGCGCACCGGCATTTTGCTTTGTCTCGTTGGTGACCTGTCTTCTCCGCGGCTCCACGTCCGCTGTTCAACCTTCCCACCTGTCTGGACCGCACGCCGTGATTGCTGGCATGGTGCGCTGGGATCAGCAAGCACGGGCGTGATGAAGGGACGGATTACGAGAGCCAGCGTGCGGGCGCTCACGCCTGCGGCGCGCGACCGCTTTCTCTGGGACACCGATCTCGCGGGCTTCGGGCTCAAGGTCACGCCCGCCGGCAAGCGCATCTATGTCTATCAATATCGCGCCGGCGGACGCGCCGAGCCGACACGGCGCGTCACGCTGGGGAGCGAAGAGGATGGGCTGGCGGCTGCCGACGCGCGGGCCCGCGCCACGGAACTCGCGGGCATTGTGAGGAAGGAGAACAACGGCGCGCCGCCCACGCCCGGCCCGCGCAGCAATCCTTCGCGATCCACCGAAACCTGGCAGATCCGGCTCGGATTTCTCACCGCCGATATCGCGCGCCTGCAAAGCGCGCTGCTGCGCCGGACCATGAAGAATCTCGGCGCCTCGCACGCGCAATGGACCATGCTGGGGCGGCTCGCGCTGCACCAGGGCATTACGCAGATGGAGCTCGCGCAAATGCTCGATCTCAGCAAGGTTGCGGTGACCGGTCTCGTGGACCGTGCAGTGCGCGCGGGCTGGGTCGAACGCCGGCTCGACGAGCGCGACAAGCGCGTGCGGCGTCTCTACCTCACCCGCCGGGCGAAGGCTGCGGTCTCCGACATGCGGGACAAGGTCGACGCCATGACCGCGCAATCGATGCGCCAGATTTCCGATGCCGAGGGCGAGAAGGTTGTGGCGGTTCTCGACGGCATCAAGCGCCGGTTGCTCCCGCTCGCCCGGCGCGACCGTCAGAACGCCACCATGGACCGCACTTAGCCGGAAAGCGCGCGGGCGGCTCCGGCGCCGATGCAAGGGAAACCGCCGAGGCGCAGAGACGCAGAGGATTTTTCGCGCGCATTCGCGCGCAATTTTTCTCTGCGTTTCTGCGCCTCCGCGTTTCAAAACCTTTCGCACCCCGCGGCCGGTGGTGTAGCGCTTGACGGTTCATGTGTGAACGATCACGCTTGTTGGGACGACATCAGGAGACGCGACCCATGGATGCGCGGCCGATCTTTTCCGAGGACCATCGCCAGTTTCGCGACACCGTCAGGCGGTTTTTCAAGAAGGAAGCCGAGCCTTACCTGAAGGAATGGGAGAAGCGCGGCATGTTCGATCCCAGCCTGTTCCGCAAGGCGGGCGAGGCGGGGATTCTGTGCGCCGGTATTCCCACCGAATATGGCGGCGGCGGCGGCGATTTCCTGCACCACGCCATCCTGCATGAAGAAGCGGGCTACACCATCGCCGGCGCGAGCATGGGCGGCGGGCTCGGCATCGACGGCTCGAGCTACATCATCCTCGCCGGCGGCACCGAAGAACAGAAGAAGGAATGGCTGCCGCGCTACGCCTCGGGCGAGACCATCGCCGAGGCCTGTTTCACCGAGCCGCAATCGGGCAGCGATGTGCAGGGCTTCCGCACTTACGCGCGCAAGGATGGCGACGATTACATCCTCAACGGCAACAAGATCTGGATCACCAACGGCAGCATGTGCACCATGCTGCCCGTGGTCTGCCGCACCAGCGAAGGCCCGGGCTCCAGATCCTTCAGCATCCTGCTCGTCGATACCAATATGAAAGGCGTGTCGAAGGGTCAGCCGATCGAAACGCTGCACAAGGGCTGCGCCAATGAGGCGGAATTCTTCTTCGAGGATGTCCGTGTGCCGAAGGAGCGTCTGGTCGGCGGCGAGGAAGGCAACGGCTTCAAACAGGTGATGGGCTCGCTGAACGAGATGCGCATCGCCGAAGGCGCGCGCTATCTCGCCGCCGCCGAACTGTGTTTCGAGCTCACCGTCGAATATGCAAAGAACCGCAAGGCGTTCGGCCAGCGCATCATCGATTTCCAGAATTCGCAGTTCCGGCTCGCCGACATCAAGGCCGAGCTGATGATCGGCCGCGCTTTCATCGATCAATGCCTCGCCAAGGCGCAGCACATGGACGGCAGGATCACGCCGGTCGAATCTTCGGTCGCAAAATTATGGACGTCGGAGCTCGAATTCCGCACCGCGGACCAGTGCCTGCAGCTTCACGGCGGCATGGGCTATGCGCATGAGATGCCGATCTCGCAATTGTGGACTCAGGCGCGCGTGCATCGCATCCTGCTCGGCACGTCGGAGATTCACCGCATGGCGATCGGGCGCAGCATCCAATGAGCGGACTTCTGGCTGGAAAACGAATCGTTGTTACAGGCGCGGCGCGCGGCCTCGGGAGGCCGATGGCGACAGCATTGGTGCGCGAAGGCGCGCAGGTCCTGTTCACGGCCACGGATCGGATGGCGCTTCAAGAGGCAGTTGAGCAAAGCGGCGGCACAGCAGACCAGACAGCGATCCATGTCGCCAACCTTGCGAGCCCGAACGAAGTCGATTCCGTCATCGACGCCGCGCATCGCGCCTTTGGCGGCGTCGATGTACTGGTCAACAATGCCGGCGTCAGCGTCGGCAGTTTGCGCAGCGATTTCTGGCAGAATCCGCTGCGCTACTGGGATGTGCCCGACGCGGATTTCCGGAAGTTCTTCGAGATCAATCTGTTTCAGGCCGCGCGTCTCATCGCGCTCGTCACGCCCGAAATGCGCGCGCGCCAATGGGGCCGCATCGTCAATGTCACGACGAGCCTCAGCACCATGCTTGCGAGCGGCATCGGCCCTTACGGCTGTTCCAAGGCCGCGCTCGAAGCGCTGACCTCGACCATGGCCGGCGATCTCGCCGGCTCCGGCGTGACCGCGAATGTTCTCGCTCCCGGCGGCCCCGCCGACACGCGCATGATCCCCGACGGCGCCGGCGTCGCCCGCGAGGCGCTGATCCCCGCCGACTGCATGGCCGCGCCGATGGTGTGGCTGGCGTCGAACGCGTCCGACGGAGTTACCGGCAAGCGCTTTCTGGGCGTGAAATGGGACGCGAAGCTGCCACCCGATGAAGCGGCGGCGAAAGCCGGTGCAGCCGTCGCCTGGACCGGCTTCGGCGATCAGGCGAAAATGCCGGACCGCGGCAGCCAGCGCGCGGAGTAGCGATATCAGGAAACGTTACGACCAACTGAAACGCTCCCTCCCTTATAATGACATTCGCGCGGAAGCTTGTTCCCGCGCAGACGGGGGCGGGAACCCGACAGCGCGATTTATCCATAGGGTTACCCTGTCACTCTCCAGTTTCTGCTTGTCCTCTGATACTCCAGATCCGTGTTTTTTCTCGCAATGTCGTCCCAGCCAATGATCGGCGAGAACCGCAAATCGGTATTCCTGGCAATGCAGTCGATGGCGGCTGTGTAGAGCGCAAGACTGATGTTGACCGGTCCGGTAATGATGAGAATGTTGTAGGTCTCCCGTTTCCCGAGCGTCAGCATGATCTGCGTCGCCCTCTCCAGCGCTCTGCCGATTACTTCGTCTTTCGGCGCACAGAATATCGGATTGTTGTTGTAGATCGTGACCGGATTCATCGATGAATCTTTTTTGAACGACGCGGTTCTCAATTTGAGCAGACCGTCGTCACGAAACAGCCGCTCCATACCCGATCCCGCATAGGCGTCATCCACGTCTATGTACACGCCGCCGTGTCGGTACAGGTAGGCCAGTCTGAACAGGTCGGATTTCATCGCAGGATGGTTGCAGAGATCGAATGCCTGCAGATGGCGGAGGTGATATTCGGACCGGATGAAATCGCGCGCCGGTTCTTCGTGGAAGACGACATGCTCGAAGCCCGGTATGGCCCGCCACGTCGCCATGCAATTGCGCACGTCTTCGGGAATGGCTTCCTGGTCCCAGAACTGAAGAATTCGCCGGGGCACTTTTTCGGGCGAACGCGGGACCTTTTGGTCGATCGCTGCGCGTTCCAGAGCGAGGCACAGCGGACCTGCGGCACCGAGATTGTTCAAATCGATCCGCCGATGCGGCGACCGTGCTTCGGCGACAATACGGGCCAGCTCGTCCCTGGTCAGATAGGCCCTGAGCCGGTCGAGAAGCATCGGGATATCCTGTGGCGCCGGCGTCGTGGCCCAAGCGTGAATTATCCAATCCGACATTTCCCCGATGACGCCGGGCTGGAGGGGAGATCGCACTATTATCACGCGTGACGAGCTCGCGATAGGGCACATCCGGCCATTGGCGCCGGCCAGCGGTGCCCTCAATCACATGCCGGCCGGGGGCGTCGCGATCTATGCGAGAATCTATGATCTGATTTCCATGATCAAACAACACGGACGCGGAAATCGGGGTGCTGAACGGGATCGGCGCTCTCGCCTTCGCCCGCGACCTCACGACATCGGAGCGGAATTCCCATCTCGACCGGCTCGAAACCATCTCCGACCTGAATTGGCGGATGGTCGGCGAGTCCGGTCAGCTGTTGCATGCACCCTTCGCGCCGGGCGCGGACTCATTTCATCTTACGCCGTCAGATGCATTCTGCGCCGCGACCGGGTGTTCCATGGACCCTGCGTGACCGGCGAGGCGATCCCGAAGCGGGGCGATCCGCCAAGCAGGTTCTGGGTTACCACACCCTGGACCCGGGCTGTCGCGGGGCCATTGTAAACCTGCCCGTATGGGTCTATGTAGGGCACAGCAGACGGCGTTCGTCAGCCTGAAGGCGCTGTTTTAATTCCCGTCGCTCCCCTGCGCCTGGACGAAATAGCCGGAATTCTTCTTCCTGATGACCGGTTTGCCCTGTGCCCGCATGTCGCGGGCGCGGGAACATTGTGATCAGGACAGAAAGAAATGACGACTGGAACAGTAAAATTCTTCAACAGCACAAAGGGCTTTGGCTTCATCGCGCCGGAAGGCGGCGGCAAGGACGTGTTTGTTCATGCCACGGCGGTCGAAGCAGCGGGACTGCGCAGCCTCAGCGAGGGGCAGCGCGTGTCGTTCGAGATTCAGCCCGACAAGCGCGGCGAGAAGGCCGCCAATATCAAACTCGTATAAAGGAAGCGGGCAGCGGAATCTCCGCTGCCCCGGTTCCCGCCGAAAGGGCAACGCATGGCTGACAAGATCACCGCCGCGCGCAGCCGGGCCCAGAAACATTTCGCGGCCTCGGAGCAGCGCGATACGCTGGTGCGCCAAATGATCAAGAGCGAGCGCGCCGCTGTCGACGCGCGCACCGACAAGCTGCGTGCGCTGCGGCTGGCCAAGGAAGAAGCGGACCGCATTGCGGCGGCCGAAGCTCCCCAATCGCCCCCCGCCGCGAAGCCGAGACGGCGCAATCCCGCGCGGGAAAAACAGGTTCAGGGCGCGTAGTTCCGCCGCCGGACAGGCGGTTTCCTGATGAAGGACATCCTGTTCCTCGCCGCTTCATTCTACCTGCTCAAGCAGGATCTGACGCGCGCGGCGCTGGGCGGCACGGAGTTGGGAGTCCCGTAGAATGCACATATCGGGAGATCTGTCACGGCAATCCCTTAGCAGAGGAGACCTCCATGCAAACGCCCCAAGCTGACTATTTTGTTTCGTATCGTCATCTGAGACTGTCGCGCGATGACAGCGGTGTGCTGGTTGCCGAGTTCCACAGCGACGGCGGACCATTCGTCATGAACGCGCAGGCGCACACCGAATTTGTGGATGCCTTTCATAGGATCGGACAAGACCGGGCGAACAAGATTGTCATCATTACAGGCGCGGGTGGGAATTTCATCGGGGACGTGGAATGGTCATCGTTCGGAGATGTCGCCGATCCCGGGGTCTGGAGCAGAATTCACGACGAAGGCGTCCAGACTTTGGAGAACATTGCGAACATCCGCGTTCCGGTGATCGCGGCCATCGAGGGACGCGCCCACATCCATTCGGACTTCGCCCTCCTCGCGAACGTTATCGTGGCGGCTGAAAGCGCGACATTCCAGGACGTCGGCCATTTTGCCGTGGGAGTTACGCCGGGCGACGGGATCTTTACCACATGGAGTTATCGGGCCGGTCCAGGCCGGGCCGAGGCATTCCTGCTCAATCCACAGCCGCTGCCGGCGCGCACCGCCTACGATTGGGGCGTCGTGGCGGAGGTCGTACCGCACGGCAGCGCTGCTGCGCGCGCCCGGGAACTGGCCGGTTTGTACCTGAAGGCTCCGGAAGTGACGCGCCGGAATACACGCATTCACTTCATTCAGCCGTTGAAAGAGCGCATCGTGCGGGAAGTCGGCTACGGATTGTCCCTCGAAGGTGCATCATCGGCCGCCCTGGTAAGATCAAGGCAATCGAAGACATAGTCTCACGCTCACGAAAATCGGACGGCGGGCGGCGATCTCCGGCAGACCGGCGCCGCGGTGATGAGGAGGTAGGAGCGGGGAAGCATCCGAACGTCGGACCTTCGCCCAATTCTCAACCTTCGATACCGGTTTGCATGTTCATCGGTTGTCCAGCGACCGCATGCACGCGCGAGTTCTCCCGCTCAAGACCGGGCAATACTGCGAATTGCGACCGATTGTTTCATCTGAAATAATCGGTCGCGGCTTGGGTTTGTTATTTCTCTATTTGCTGTTCCGCTCGGCGACGCGGCAGGCTCAGCGGAATTACGGGAATGGCCGGATTTGTGATAGTCGGGTCGCAGCCTGCTTGGACTTCGGCGAGGCGTCGAATGTCACCCCGCATCCCTCGAGTCCCGTTCCGGTATGCGCCTGCCTATTTCCTTTTGCTCCCGCCGGCATCAAGCTTGAAGATCGTGCCGCAGCCATCCACGCAATGTCCGGTGCCGCCTATATACGTCGTGCCATAGAGATTGCCCGAACTGTCCAGGATCAGGTTGCCCTCGGGTTGCGCACCGTCGGCGCAAGCTGCCTTCGAGCAGAAGCTGTAGAGCGCCGTTTCGGTGCCGTTCGGGGCGAGCCTGAAGACCGCGCCGCAGGAGGAACCATTGTCAATGTCGTAGCAATCGCGGCCATCGCCATATTGCGTTGTGCCATAGAGATTGCCCGAACCGTCCATGGTCAGGTTGGCCGCGGGATAGGCGCCATCGCTGCAATCTCCCCTGGAGCAGAAGCTGTAGAGCACGGTCTCGCTGCCGTCCGCGGCGAGCTTGAAGACGGTGCCCAGGCCATACGTGCCGCCATCACTCGTCGTGCCATATAGATTGCCTGAACCGTCCAGGATCAGGCCGGCCAAGGGGTTGGCGCCATCGGCGCAGTCGGGCTGGATGCAAAAGTCATAGAGCTGCTTGTAGGCGCCGTTCGGCGTAACCTCGAAAACGTCGCCGGCCCCGTTCGGACCGCCACCCTGCGCCGTGCCGTAGAGATTGCCGGCGTCATCCATGACAAGGCTGCTCGGCGAGAAACCGTCATTGCCGGCTCTGAATTTGTACAACACCTTTTCTCCGCCGCTCGCGGCGAGCCTGAACACGGTGCCGCTGCCATTGCCGCCATCTGTTGTCGTGCCATATAGGTCGCCGGAACCGTCGATGATCACGCCGGAAGCGGGATTCGCGCCATTGCGGCACGTATTCTTGAGGCAGAAGGTGTACAGCACCGTCTCTGTGCCGTTCGCGGCCAGTTCGAATACTACGCCGGCGCCCCTCGTGCCGCCAAAAGTCGTGGCGCCGTAGAGATTGCCGGAACCGTCCATGGTCAGGCTGCCGGACGGATTTTCCCCGTCGGCGCAGCTGGACCGGGAGCAAAAGGAATAAAGCACGCTGTAGGTGCCGTCCGGCGCAATTTCGAAGACGCTGCCGCCCCCGTTTGCGCCGCCAACCGACGTCGTGCCGTAGAGATTGCCCGCACTGTCCGCAATCACGCCGCCTTCGGGTCCGGAGCCGTCGGCGCAATCCTGTTGCGAGCAGAAGCTGTAGAGTACCTTATCATGGCCCTTGGCGTGGGCGCTGGGGCCGAACATCGCCAGCGCGAGCCCGCAGCCCACAAAGCATTTCGCGGAAAAATCGAGAATTTCCGACATCGCAGTTTCCCTCCTGTGGACCGGGACAAAGGCGCTCGCCCGGTCACCACTCCCTCGGAAAGACGGGATGACCGCCCGAGAGTCGCGCGGCTGCCGCATTAATTTTTGTAAATCCATGATCGGGCGCGTGCCATCAC
>Ga0335075_10001794_pt1 | contig 35022 bp, 34 predicted proteins | sample Lox_Sample_24_FD_206723 | JGI IMG/M metagenome (GOLD analysis project Ga0335075, IMG submission 206723) | Soil microbial communities from Loxahatchee National Wildlife Refuge, Florida, United States - Lox_Sample_2.4 | ecosystem: Environmental > Terrestrial > Soil > Wetlands | place: USA...
GTTCCAACTCTCGCGTGCCAAAAAACACCGCGACTAATTGTTTGGTAGCAGACGGTTCCTTAAACTTTCACGCTATCCACCGCACTGAAACATCGGATTTTTCAATACCCGGAACAGGGGCGGCGAGCGGCATCGCGATCCCGGAAAGCGGGTAGATCGGCGCCGCAGCTGGCTTTCTCAAATCATGCGACAGATAGCGCCGGAAAAAGAACCGCGGCGAGACGCACGGTGCCGGGGAAAATTCGCGGGCCGGCAGCCCGGCCGAAAACCGCCCTAGCCGGCGATGAGCGGTGCCCGCGGCTTTGCTGGAACGACGATTTCGGCTTCGGCGGATATCGCGGCCGTGATGTCGTGCAGATGGCAGGCGGCATGATGGCCCGGAGCGACCTCGCGCATTTCGGGCTCCACCACCGAGCAGCGGGCGAGGGCATGGCGGCAGCGGGTATGGAAGCGGCATCCCGAGGGTGGATTGACGGGGCTCGGCACATCCCCTTTGAGAATGATGCGCTGGCGCGGCAATCCCGGCTCGGGGACTGCGACCGCCGACAGCAGCGCCTGTGTATAGGGATGCAGCGGCCGGCGGAACAGGGCTACCTTGTCGCCGATTTCGACGATCTTGCCGAGATACATGACGGCGATGCGGTGGCTGATGTGCTCGACGACGGCAAGGTCGTGGGCGATGAACAGATAAGACAGGCCGAATTCCTGCTGCAAATCGCCGAGCAGGTTGATGACCTGGGCCTGAACCGAGACGTCGAGAGCGGAGACCGGCTCATCGCATACGATCAGCCGCGGCTGTAATGCGAGCGCGCGGGCGATCCCGATGCGCTGCCGCTGGCCGCCCGAAAATTCATGCGGAAAACGGCCGAGCGCATCCTCGCGCAAGCCGACCTTGATGGCTAGTTCGGCGACACGCTCGCGCAGCCGGCGGCCGCGCGCGACCCGGAAATTGGCCAGCGGCTCGGCGATGATGTCACCGATCCGGCGCCGCGGGTTCAACGACGAATAGGGATCCTGGAACACCACTTGCAGCTGGCGACGATAGGGGCGCATCTGTCGGCGCGACAGCCCGTCGATCCGCACGCCGTCGATCCGGATCTCGCCCGCGGTCGGTTCGATCAGCTTCAGGATCGTTTTGCCGGCGGTCGATTTGCCGCAGCCGCTCTCCCCGACCAGTCCCAAGGTTTCGCCCGCGGCCAGGTCGAACGAAAGGCCATCGACCGCACGGACCCGGCCCGCACCCCGCCGCAGTGGCCCGTCGCGCAACGGGAAATGCTTGACCAGGTTTCTGACCGAGAGCAGCGGCGGTGCCTCGATCGCGGTCATCGTCCATTCTCCGGCGCGGCGACCCGCTCGGCATGAAAGCAGGCGGCGAAATGCCCAGGCTGCTTCATCTCGAACACCGGCGTCCGGCGCCGGCAGATCTCGGTCGCGAGGCTGCATCGCGCGGCAAACCGGCAGCCATCGAGCGCCGCCGTCGGCGACGGAACCGTGCCGGGTATCTCGACGAGCCGCCGCGGTGCCGTCGGGTCGAGCGAGGATCCGAGCCGCGGCATCGAGCCGAGCAGGCCGCGCGTATAGGGGTGCAGCGGCTGACGAAACAGCGCCGTGACCGGTGCCGCCTCCGCCAGGCGGCCGGCATACATGACCAGAACCCGCTGCGCCATCTCGGCGACGACCCCGAGATCATGCGTGATCAGGATGATCGCGGCATCGATCTTCTGCTTCAATTCGCGCATCAGATCGAGGATCTGCGCCTGGATCGTGACATCGAGCGCGGTGGTCGGCTCGTCTGCGATCAACAGCTTCGGATTGCAGGCCAGCGCCATTGCGATCATCACCCGCTGCCGCATGCCGCCCGAAAGCTGGTGCGGATAAGCGCCGATGCGCCGCCCGGCCTCGGGGATGTGCACGAGGCGCAGCAGGTCGACCGCCGCGGCGAGCGCCGCGGCGCGGCCAAGGCCGCGATGCACCCTCAGGATTTCGGCGACCTGGTGGCCGATCTTCAGCACCGGGTTGAGCGAGGTCATCGGCTCCTGAAAAATCATCGAAATCTGGTTGCCGCGCAGCTGGCGCATCCGCACCTCGTCAAGGGCGAGGAGATCCTGGCCGGCGAAGCGGATCGCACCCGAAACGATCCGCCCGGGCGGCGGGACCAGGCGCAGGATCGACAGCGCGGTGACCGACTTGCCGCAGCCGCTCTCACCGACAATGGCGAGTGTCTCGCCCGGCAGCACATGGAACGAGATCCCGTCAACCGCACGCACCACCGCATCCCGACCAAAAAACCAGGTGTTCAGGTCGGCGAGTTCCAGGATCGGTGGGCTCGCGGCGGCCGGCATTGCCATCGGGCCGGGTCGAGCTGCCAGGGGTCGAGCTGCCAGGTCAGGTGCCGCCATCGCTACATCCGCCGCCGCAGGTGCGGATCGAGCGTGTCGCGCAACCCGTCACCCAAGAGGTTGATCGCCAGCACCGTCACCGACAGAAACGCCCCGGGAAACAGCACGATGTAGCAGGCAACCTGAAACACGCTGCGCCCCTCGGCCATGATCGTGCCCCAGCTCGGGATGCTGGGCGGCGTGCCGGCGCCGAGAAACGACAGGATCGCCTCGACGATCATCGCCGAGGCGGCAACGAAGGTGCTTTGCACCATCAGCGGCGGGAGCGTGTTCGGGACGACATGGCGCCACAGAACCCACGGCAGGGTGGTGCCGCTGGCAAACGCAGCCTCGACAAACGGCAGGTCGCGCAGCGTCAGCACGACACCGCGAACCAGCCGGCTCACCCGCGGCACCTGGGCGATGGTGATCGCGATGACCACGTTCTTCAGGCTCGCCTGGGTCAGCGCCATCAGCGCAATCGCGATCAGGATCTCCGGGATCGACATCAGCCCGTCCATGATCCGCATCAGGATTGCATCGACCCAGCGGCAGAACCCGGTGACGAGCCCGATGGCGAGCCCGAATGCGGTGCTGAGCAGCGACACCGAGAGCCCGACCAGCAGCGAAACGCGCGCCCCGTAGATTGTGCGGCTGTAGACGTCGCGGCCGAGCATGTCGGTGCCGAACCAGTGCTGCCACGACGGCCATTGCAGACGATCGAGCGGCGCCAGCGCCAGCGGATCGGTCGTGCCGAGATCGGGCGCCAGGATGGCGATCAGCAGCATCAGCACCAACAGCACCCCACCGACGACGATCGTCGGATGGCGGCGGATGGCGTGGCCGATCCCGCGGCGCGGCCCGGCCGCAGCAAGGATCGCAAGCTCGACCGGCGCCATCGTCATCGCTGCCCCGCCGTCAATACCGGATGCGCGGGTCGAGCAGCGTGTAGCTCAGATCGACCAGCAGGTTCACCAGGACGTAACCGGCCGAAAAGATCAGGATCAGACCCTGGATCACCGGATAGTCGCGGCGCATGATCGCATCGACCGTCAGGCCGCCGAGGCCCGGGATCGCGAACACGGTCTCGGTGACGACGACCCCCGAGATCAGCAGCGCAAAGCCGATGCCGATGATCGTCACGATCGGCACCGAGGCGTTTTTCAGCGCATGCCCGAGCAGGACACGGCTGTTTGTCAGTCCCTTGGCCTGCGCGGTGCGGATGTAGTCCTGGGCCAGCACCTCGAGCATGCTGGTGCGGGTCATGCGCGCGATCAGTGCTGCAAACACCATGGCCAGCGCCAGGGTCGGCATGATCAGATGCGAAAGATACGGCCACAGGCCCTGCCCGATATCGACAAAGCCCTGCACCGGCAGCAAATCGGTGCGCACTGCGAATAGATAGATCAGCACATAGGCGATGACGAACACCGGGACCGAAAAGCCGAGCACCGCGAACAGCATGATCGTGCGGTCGATCCAGGTACCCGCCTTGGCGGCGGCCAGCACCCCGATCGGGACCGCGACCAGCACGGAGACCACGAGCGTGGCGACGGTCAGGCTCAGGGTCGGCTCGAGCCGCTGACCAATCAGCCGCGAAACCGGGAGGCCGGTAAAGATCGAAATGCCGAGATTGCCGTGCAGCAGCCGCCAGACCCAGTCGCCGAACTGGATGTAGAGCGGCCGATCAAGCCCGAGCGCGTGGTGGATTCGGGCGATGTCGGCGGCGGTCGCGGTATCGCCGGCGATGATCGCCGCCGGGTCGCCAGGGCTCAGATGGAGCAGGGCGAAGACGAACAGCGTGACCACTGCCATCACCGGCACCGTCGCCAGGACCCGTCGGATGATGTAGGTCAGCACCGGCTTTCTCTGCGGCTCCCGAGACCGGCCGGATCAGACCATCGCAGCGATGACCATAACATTAATAATGCTGCGGCGCGAAGTCGCGGCGGCCATCCCAGAGGCGGTCCCCGCGGACCGGTCGCGTCAGCGGCCCCAGCCCGGCCCGCGCCGGCCGCTGGCATGCTGCCGGCCGAGAGGGATCTTTCGACCGGTTGATCGCTCGATTGATCGTCGGGTCCGGGGGAGCAAGGTCCGGGGGAAATGTGCATCTCTCCCCTGCCAGAGCTGTGAGCAGCTTTGAGCAATGCGCCGACCTTACGCCATCGCTAGCAGCGCTCCCAGCGCAAAGCGTAAAGACCGCCCGTGGATTATCCACGGCCGGTGCCGCCGAGCGGAGGGCGATCAGGCCGCCTGAACCGCCGCCGCGGAGCTATCGATGCCAAAGACCATGCGGAAACCGTCGTGGCCGCAGCTGGTCACGGCCACCGCGCGGCTGTCGCGAATCCGCACGATCCAGCCAAGGGTGAAACAGCGCTGCGCGAGAATCGCGCCGACTGCGCCGCCAAGATGCGGGCGCCGTTCGCTCCAGTCGAGGCAGGGGCGGCAGAAGCGGCGGCGGCCGGTGGCGGCCAGATCGAGGCCGAACTCTTCGAGAAACCGCGTCCCGGTCGCGGTGACCTCGCCGCCATCCTCGTCAAAGCACACGTGACCCTTGCGGACGAGGCTGTCGGCCAGCGCAACCCCGAGCCGGCCGGCGAGGTGATCGTAGCAGGTGCGTGCTGAGCGCAGCCGGTCGTCACGCATCCAGGCCGGCCGATAGCGAGAAGTCCGCCCCACCGCGACCGCCATGATCTGTTCGAGCATGCGCGCGACCTCGGGCGAGGCGAGCCGGAAATAGCGGTTACGCCCCTGCCGCTGCCCGGCGAGCAGGCCGGCCGCGACGAGCTTGGTCAGATGCGCGCTCGCCGTCTGCGGGCTGACATGCGCCGCATAGGCCAGTTCGCCGGCGCTGTGGCTCCCGCCATCCATCAGCGCCGACAGCATGTTGGCGCGCGCCGGGTCACCGGCGAGTGCTGCAATCTCGGCGATATGAGGTCCGTCTTCCATGCCGGAAAACCTAGCACGAACGGCGTCGCGATGGGCGCCAAACGCTTCGGCCGGCGGCGAAATTATGGTACGACGCAGCACCGCACGATCAGGCGGCGACAAGCAAGGGACCGGCGGCGGCGATGGAAGAAATCTACACTTTTGCAGGCAACCCGCTCGATCGCGTCAGCCAGCGCCGCCAGGATGCCGGCTGGGTCGCCACCCTGCTCGACGATCCGGCAACCCGTCTGTTACCGCTGCGCGAACTGAAGCCGCTGGTTCGTGACGCTGCGACGGGTGGGCTCGACTGGCAGAGCCTGTCGCCTTGGCGCGGCGCGATCGATGCAGGAGCGCCGCTGATCCTGCTCGGGATCGCCGATGGCCGTGCCCATTTCGCGCTCGATGTCAGCGCCGAGCCGCTCGCCAATGACGCGGCGGCGGTCGATGTGCGCAGCCTCGCCGCCGCTCTCCCCGCCGGCCAGGCCGCGATCCTGGCCGAGGCGCGGTCGCTGATCGACTGGCATGCCCGGCACGGCTTCTGCGCGCAATGCGGCACCGCGAGCACGATCGCGGCGGCGGGATGGGGCCGGCGCTGCCCGAACTGCCGGGCGCATCATTACCCGCGGGTCGACCCGGTCGTGATCATGCTGGCGGTCAAGGGCGAGCGCTGCCTCCTGGGTCGTGGCCGCAGGCGGGTCGGCCAACGGTTCTCCTGCCTCGCCGGCTATATGGAACCGGGCGAGACGGTCGAGGAGGCGGTACGCCGCGAAGTGTTCGAGGAATCGGGGATCCGGGTCGGCCGGGCGCATTACCTCGCCTCGCAGCCCTGGCCGTTTCCATCGACGCTGATGATGGGCGTGCTGGCCGAGGCGCTGAGCGAGGACATCACGATCGACCCCGAAGAACTGGCCGAAGTGCGCTGGTTCGAGCGCGAGGAGGTGCGGGCGATGGTCGAGCGGTCGCGCAGCGACGAGCCGATCCCGGGCCTCGCCACGCTGCCGCCGCCGCTCGCCATCGGCCACCAGATCGCCCGACGCTGGGCATTCGGCATCGACAGCATATAGAGTTTTTCGGCGCGGATCACGCAGCCGCCGCCGATGCCTGGCGCTCCCGGCTCGGGGGCGACGGCAGAGGCGGGTCGGCAACCGAATGAGGACCGCCAACGTGGCGAGCGGCACAACCGAGCGGGTCGCGATCGTCACCGGGGCGAGCGCCGGGATCGGGCTCTACACCGCACTGGGTCTTGCCAAAGCCGGAATGCGGGTGGTCATGACCGGCCGTCACCCGGCGCGGACCGAGGCGGCTCGGCGGTTTGTCGTCGAGCACGCCCGCGGCGTGCAGATCGAGACCGCGATCGCCGATTTCGCATCTTTGGCCGAGGTGCGACGGCTGGCCGACGAACTCCTCGCCAGGCACCGGCAAATCGATCTCCTCGTCAACAATGCCGGGCTGTTCTCGCCGAAATTCGCGCGCTCGACCGATGGTTACGAACTGACCTTCGCGGTCAATCACCTCGCCCCTTTTTTGCTGACCAATCTGCTGCTGGAACGGCTGAAAGCCTCGGCGCCGGCACGGATCGTCACGGTCGCTTCGCGCGCGCATCATGGCAACCAGATCGACCTTGAAACCATCGCCGGACCGCGCAACTGGTCGATGATCAAGGCGTATGGCCGCTCCAAGCTATGCAACATCCTGTTCACCCGCGAGCTGGCGCGGCAGCTCGACGGTACGGGCGTCGTCGCAGTCTCGCTGCATCCGGGAGTCGTCGCCACCAGGCTCGCCCAGCGCGGCGGGCTGGTCGGGCTCGCCTGGGGTTTGATGAAGCCGTTCATGATCAGCCCCGAGCGCGGCGCACAGACCTCGCTATTTCTGGCGACGGTGCCCGATCCGGCCCGGTTTCACGGCGGCTATGTCGTTGGCCGGGCGCTGGCGGCGCCAGATCGGGCAGCATTCGACGACAGCCTCGCCCGCCGCCTCTGGGCAGAGAGCGCGCGGTTGGTCGGGCTGCCCGAGGCAGCGCCAGGGCAAAGTTGACAAGAATGTGATATCCGCGGGGAACTGGGGCGTCCGATAATCGCGGCCGCTCACCGCCGCGAGCCCGCGACCGGGCTCAAAGCGCGCACCGAGGAGAAGGGTCACCGCACAGCGAAGGAAACAGCTGTCCTGCGGGGAAAGTCATGCAGATCGACGCGGCCCTGATCGAAGCGCACATCCCGGGCTTGCGCCGCTTTGCCTGCGCGCTGTTGCGCGGCGATCGGGAGCGCGCCGACGATTTGGTGCAAGATTGTCTCGAACGGGCGCTGTCGCGCTGGCATCTGCGGCGCCCCGACGGCGATCTGCGCGGCTGGCTCTATACCATTCTCTACAACAAGTTTCTCAGCGACCAGCAGCGCCTGAAGCGGCGCGGGGTGCACGACGCGCTGACCGAGGTGGTCGAAGCCGAGCTTCCGCAGATTCGAAGCGACCAGGACGCGGCCCTGGTACACCGCGATTTGCTGCGGGCATTTGCTGCTTTGCCGGAAGACCAAAGATCGGTACTGCTGCTGGTCGGGGTCGAGGAATTGTCCTACGCGGACGCGGCGCGGGTGTTGGGTGTGCCGATCGGCACGGTCATGTCGCGGCTGTCACGCGGGCGCGAGCGCCTGCGCCGGTTGATCGGCGAGGATCATGCAGCCGCGGCACCGGCGCTCGGGAAGGTCGAATGAGTGCCCCTCGCGGCGCAGTCGAAGAGCATGAACTGCATGCCCGCCTCGACGGCTGCCTGCCACCCGAGCGACGCGCCGCTGTCGATGCCTACCTCGCCGCGGACCCGGAGCTGCAGGCGCGACTGGCGTGCTATGCCAAGCAGCAGGCGCGGCTGCGTGCGGCCTTTGCCGAAGAGAGCTCGGGGCCGATCCCGGCGCGGCTGCGCCTCGCCCGGCTCCTTGTCGAGCGCCGTCGCCGCCGCACCCGGCGTCTGGCCCAGCTTGCCGCCTCGATCGTGCTGCTGGCGATCGGCGGCGTCGGCGGCTGGGCGGCGCGCGACGCGGCGACGGCACTGCTGCCGGGCCCCATCGCCTCGAGCGCGATGGCGCGCGTCGTCACCGCTGACGCGATCGCGGCCTACCGGGTGTTCTCGGTTGAGATCCGGCACCCGGTCGAGGTCGATGCCACCCAGCAGGCACAGCTGGTGAGCTGGTTGTCGCGGCGCCTCGGCCGCAGGCTGATCGTGCCCGATCTCAGCACCGCCGGCTACCAGCTGATGGGCGGCCGGCTGCTTCCGGCGGAAATCGGCGCGGCCGCGCAATTCATGTATCAGGATGGCAGCAAACACCGCCTGACCCTTTATCTGCGCACCGGCATCGGTGGTGATACCGCGTTCCGCTTCGCCGAGAAGGATGGCGTCGATGCGTTCTACTGGTCGGATCATGGCTTTGGCTATGCCCTCGCCGCCAGGACCGATCGCCAATCGCTGCTGCGGATCGCCGAGATTGTCTACCGAGAGACCTGGGAAGAGGGCGAAAAAGCCAAAACTCCACCGGCCTCCACCCCACCCCGCTGATCGAGCCGATGATCCTGACACCAATCCCCAGCGACCAGCTCGCTGCCACTCTCGACCGCTTTGCTGCCGATTTGCGCAGCCCGCACGCCCGAAATGCCTTCGGCCTGATCCGGTCGACGTCCGCCGAACGCGCCGCAGAGCCGGAGGCCGAGCAGCACCGCCTGGTCGCGCTCGCGATTGCCGGCAGCTTTGGCATGGCCGTGCATCCGCCCGGGGTCCGCTGCCGGTTCAACTGGGACGGGACGGCGCTGAACGGCGCCACCGAGGCCTATGTGATCCTGCACGAGATCGCGCATTTCGCGCTCGCCCCGGCGAGGCGGCGGCGCGTCATCGATTTCGGCCACGGCCCGGGGCCCGATACGCTCGACCGGGCGCGCGCCGATCGCGCGGCGATGCTGTCGCCGCTCGCCCGTGAACGCGAGGAAGCGGCGGCATCGCTGCTCGGCATCCTGTGGGAGGCCGCACTCGGACAGCCCGCACTCGCCTCGTTTCTCGACCAGAACTGGCTCGAGGGCCTCAAGCGCGGTGCCGCCCGCCATTTCACCCGGGTGCTGGCCGGCCTGAACCGCCGCAGGTTGTCTGCCGGACTGCCGGGACCGGCCAGTCCGATGCCGGGCATCCCGATACCGGCCATCCCGATACCACCGGCCATCCCGATACCGAAGGTGCTGCTTCAACCCCGCCCGGGGGCGGCGCAGATCCGGTAGATCGGTATCGTTTGCCGCTCGCGCAGCCGCTCGGCCCAGGCCGCGAGAAGGACGCTGTGCGACGGATCGAAGCGTCGCTGGTCCGCGTCGCCAAACGCATCCCCGACCGGTTCGACCCGCCAGCAATCGGCATCCCGCCGCTGCAACCGGAACCCGATCGCGACCAGCCGTTGCTCGACACCATTCCCCTGCTCGATACCATTCATTGAGCCGCTCTCGCCCATCCCCGATGCCCGGAAACACCGATGGTCGGCGGGGGTTCCCGATGGGACGCGACCTGCGGCAGCGGTCAGCAGGAAGCCGCTTTAACGGGTCTCGCCGACAAAGCCGCCTTGCAGGGTCCGCAGCCGATCGAGTGCCGTCGGCGGCAGCGGTCCCTTCTCGACCGCCTGCAAGGCATATTCCAGCTCCTCGATGGTCGAGGTACCGACGAGTGCCGTCGATACCGCGTCATGGGCGATCACAAAGCGGATCGCGGCCTCGATCAGACTGCCCGCGAACCCTTCGCGCACCAGCGGCTCGAGCCGCCGCGCCCGCTCGACATCGACGCGGTAATCCCGGCCCGAGCCGATCGGCGCGACATTCGGCGAGCCCAGCGGGTGGCGGCTCTCAGCCCCGCTCAAGGCGCCGGCGGCGAGCACCCGGATGGCGATGACGCCCATCGACGCCGCCCGCGTATGGGCCAGGAGATCGCCGAAATCATGCGCCGGGTAACCCGCCGCGATCGCCGTACCGGCGCTCGGGTTGAGCATGTTGTAGCTGACCTGCGCGGTGTCGAAGGCGCCGGCGTCGACGACCCGGTGCAGGGCGGCCGTGTCGCCGACCGCGGTGATGCCGCAAAACCGGGTCTTGCCCTGCCGGCGCAGCCGTTCGAACGCGGGGACCACCTCGCCCAGCACGATCTCCGGCGCGAGCGCGTCGGGCTCACCGCTCCCGATGTGATTGTGCAGCTGGAACAGGTCGACCTCGTCGCGCTGCAGCCGGCGCAGGCTCGCCTCCAGCGAGGCCGTGACCGCGGCACCGATCCGGTGATGCTCCGCCGCCGGGATCCGCACCTTGGTGCCGAGATAGAGTTGCGGCTTCAGGCTCCTCAGCACCCGGCCGAGATTGCGCTCGGATTCGCCATTGCCATACATCGCGGCGGTGTCGAAGTAGTTGATGCCGCCCTCAAGGGCGCGCGCTATGGCCCGCTCCTGGTCGGCCGGATCGCCGCGCACCATCAGCCCGCCGACGGCGCCGCAGCCATAGCCGAGCACCGAAACTTCGAGCCCGGTGCGGCCGAGCTTGCGTGTCTCCATCGTTTTCTCCCGGTTTCACGGGGTCGCGGGGCAGGCCGCCATCGCTGGCTCGCCCCGATTGCGACCATGGGCGATCAAATCCTTCGTTGTCGAGACTGTCAACCGCACCCCGGAAGCGTCGACCCGATCGGTCACCGGTCACACGAGCCGCCCGTTCCGTTGACGGATTATTGACTATCGGAGTTGTAGAGTATCAACCAATGCGTTCTCCGGGTCACTTGCCGATGGGGGAAACCAATGAGGAAACTCGTTACCGGATTGGCCGCGCTGCTGCTCGCGACATTCGGCGGCTTCGGCACCGGTACGGCTCTGCCGTTCGGGATGGCGGTCGCACGCGCCGACAACCCGGTGGCGAATCCATGTGCGCCGCCATCGCAAATCAGTCCAACCATCGAACAGACGGCCTGGCAACTCTGGGTCGCTGCCACCTGCTCGGTCAACCAGACCAAATATCCCTATGTCGTCTGGGAGAACTGGATCGAGCAGGCGCAGATGTACCCGACCACCCCGAGCAAAGGGTTGGTGGTCCCGAATGCCGCGGCGGCTTCGGGCACGGGCACCCACTTGCTGCATGGCAGCCCGCTCGCGCTGCTCAAGAACCCGAAGCTGGCCGCAGTGGTGCCGGGGCTCCTCGGTGGTGCCGACGAGAACTGCAACAAGGCCAGCACTCCGCCAAAGGGCCAACCGAATCTGCGGATCTGCGAGGAGGTGCGGCTCAATGGGCTGACCGAGGACTACATCGCCGGCAACGATCTGTGGAACCGGTCGGGCCAAGCGCAGACCGCGCTCTACCATGAGGTCATCCAGTTCCCGCGCCCGTCGGTCGAAATCAAGGCCGACTGGATCGAGCTGTCGAGCATCGGGCTCAACTGCAGCAAGCTGCCGCCCGGCTTTACCAAGACGATCCATGTCGAGACGATCAACGGCAACTGCTTCGGCCTGGCCGGAATGCACCTGATCTCGAAGCTGCTCAACCAATGGATCTGGGCCACTTTCGAGCCGCAGAACACGACGACCAATCCCAACCGGTGCAAGGTGCTGGGATGCACCGATCCGTTCGGCTCGAACCCGGCCATCACCCATGGCGCGAGCACCGGGCTGACCAACCGGCTGGCGACGCTGATGTATGCCGCGAACCTGGCCCCGGAATGGCTCAACTATCGGCTCGACGGGGTGCAGGTCGGATTTTCCGCGCCGAAATTGCTCGGAAATTCGATCATCGAGGGGGAAAATGCCGGCGTGCCGCTGACCCAGTCGTCGTGCATCACCTGCCACGCCGGCTCGGCGATTAAAAGCAACGGCACCGACGGGCTCACCCTGTTGACCTCGAACCCGGTCGGAGTGCCGGCCAAGCTGCCGTCGAACGCCTGGATCCGGCGCGACTTCGTCTGGTCGCTGTCGGACGCCTGCCCGAACAGCCCGTTCTACCCGGCGCAGCCCTGCCTCGTGCACTGAGCTGATCGGGGCCGGGAGCTGATCGGAGCCGGGAGCTGATCGGAGCCGGGAGTTGATCGGAGCCGGGAGCTGATCCGAGCCGGGAGCTGATCCGAGCCGGGAGCTGATCCGAGCCAGCCCGGTGCCGCGCCCCGCAAGAGCGTCGGCGATGCCGCCGGGCCAGCCGCAAGCCGCCGGGCCAGCCTGAAACATCCCGTGCACCGCCGCACCTCCCGGCCGGCTTCAGCGCCGGCTCTGCCGCCGTTCTACCGGCACTTCGAGGTTTAGGAGCCGCGCTGCGTTGCCGCCAAAGATCGCGCGGCGTTCGGCATCGTCGAGACCGCCACATCCTTCGATCATGCCGACCGGGTCGATTTCGCCCATATCGGCCGGATAGTCCGTACCCATCAGGATGTGGTCGGCGCCGTATTCTTCGACCAGATATTCGAGCTGGTGGTGGGTGTAGACGAGCGCGTCGAAATAGAGCCGCTTCAGATAGGCGGTCGGCATCCGGTGGATCACTTCGCAGGCGTCGGAGCGCGCCGCGGCGGCGTGGTCGATGCGCCCCGAATAGGCCGGCAGGTAGCCGCCGCCATGCGATGCCACGAGCTTCAGGTTCGGGTGGTCCTGCAACACTCCGCCAAAAATCAGGTGATGCAATGCCACCGTGGTGTCGAGCGGATTGCCGATCACATTGGCGAAATAATGTTGCGAGAAGCGCCCGGCCTCGGTGAACCCGTCCGAATGCATGAACACCAACAGGCCCAGCTCCTCGCAGCGGGCGAAGATCGGGCGAAACCGGGCCGCCGACAGATCCTCGCCGGCGACATGGGTCATGATCTCGATGCCGCGGAAGCCGAGGGATTTGTGCAACCGTTCAAGCTCGGCGACCGCCAGCTCGGGCGCCTGGAACGGCACCGTGCCGAGACCGACGAAGCGCTCGGGATACTTGCCGCAGATCTCGGCGATGAAATCATTGATCGCACGGGAGCTGGCGCGGCCGAGTTCGGGATCGGCGCCGTAATAGGTCTGGCGCGGTGCCGGCGAGATCGCCTGGATGTCGATCCCCATCCGGTCCATATCGGCGATGCGCTGCTCGGGCGAGGATCCCTGCGCGGCGGTCCGCTCGCCATTCGCCCGGTTGATGGCCCGGCTCGCCGGACTGGCCTGGATTTCGAGAAACCAGCGCTGCACCTCGTCATGGCCCTCGACCAGCTGTGCTGCAGCGGCACAGCGGACATGGCAGTGGATGTCGATCGTGAACCACTTGCCGCGGGCGTGGGCCGGTCCCGGGAAACGACCGGGGATCGGCGCGCCTTCGGGCAGACATTTGAACAGCATCACGCGCCCCCGAGGTCAGCGGCTGGCCGCAGGAATTTCGATCCCCAGCAGCCGCGCCGCGTTGCGGCCGAGGATCGCCCGGCGCTCGGGATCGTCGAGCCCCCTCGTGCGCTCGACAAAGCCGATCGGATCGATCTCGCCCATATCGGCCGGATAGTCGGTGCCCATCAGCACATGATCGGCACCATATTGCTGCACCAGATATTCGAGCTGATGAGGAGTATAGACGATCGTGTCGAAATAGAGCCGCTTCAGATACTCGGTCGGCATCCGGTGGATCACTTCGCAGGCGTCGGGCCGGGCCGAGGCGGCATGGTCGATGCGGCCCGAATAGGCCGGCAGGTAGCCGCCGCCATGGGACAGCACCAACTTCAGGTTGGGATGATCGTCGAGCACCCCGCCAAAGATCAGGTGATGCACCGCGACCGTCGTGTCGAGCGGGTTGCCGATCACGTTGACCAAGTAATGGTCGGCGAAGCGGCGCGCCTCGGGAAAGCCGGTCGGGTGCATGAAGACCAACAGGCCCAACTCCTCGATGCGGGCGAAGATCTTGCGAAAGCGCGCGGCCGACAAATCCTCGCCGCCGACATTGGTGGCGATCTCGATGCCGCGAAAGCCCAGTGATTTATGCAGCCGGTCGAGTTCGGCGACGGCCAGGTCGGGCGCCTGGAACGGCACCGTGCCGAGTGGCACGAACCGGTCCGGATGCCGCCCGGCGATGTCGGCGAGGTTGTCGTTGACGAGTCGGGCGGTGGCGATGCCGAGATCGGGATCGGCACCATAATAGGTCTGGTTCGGCGATGGCGAGATCGCCTGGATATCGATCCCCATCCGGTCCATATCGGCGAGCCGGTTCTCGATCGAAGTGAACTGGACCCGGTTGCGCTCGGCCTGCTGGCGGTTGACCTCGCGGGTCCGTTCATTGGCGTAGATGTCACGCGGATGACGGGTCGCCGCGGTGTTGCCCGCGACCAGTTCGGCGGCTTTCGGGGTCAGCACATGACAGTGGATGTCGATCGTGAACCACTTGCCGCGCGCGTGCGCCGGACCTGGGAACCGGCCCGGAATCGCGGCGCTGGACGGCAGGCATTTGAACAGCATCAGCGTCTCCTCCTCGAAGATCGACCGGCCGGATACGACATTGGTGGCGGCCCCGATCGCCGGCACCAATGGCTTGGCCGATCGCCCGGGGTCACGGGGCGGTATGCCTATTGCACGGTTTCGTCGGGCAGAACGCCCCAGATTCCGCTGCGCTCGACCCAGCCGCGGTAGCCTCCGGCCGCGATCCGGCACCACGCCCCATGACACTCGATCAATTGGGCAACGACACCCGGCTCGGCCCGTGCGACGATCGCCGACGCGATATCCGGACGGTCATAGAGCGGTCGGACCACGCCGGCGATGATGACCTCGCGCTTGTCGGTCAGCATGCGGTCGAGAACCCAGCCCCTGCTGCCCTGCCAATCCTCGATCCGCCGCCAGTTCTGGAATTCCTCGATGATCTCGACCGGCAGGTCCTTGAGCTTGTAGACCCATTCGATCGGGTAGTTCTCGCCGGGACCGACCCGCAGATTGATGTCATCGGAGCGCAGGCTGGCGAATCGCGGCAGCTTGTCGCCGCCGGCCGTCTGCGCCGCCAACCCCAGCGGCACCGCCGTCAAGATCACCGTGACCACCGGCAGCAGCAGGTGCCGGCGTGCCCTCCGTGGCTTCGATCCCCTTGCCAACTATCGCTTCCGTCCGTCGCCGGGGCCTCTACCCCCTCGGTTCGCTCCTGACCATGGCGGCGTCCGATCGCGGGTTCCCCGATTTTGTCTTTGATCATGGAACCTTTCGCTGGCCGGCTCAACCCCGGTCGCGGCGGGACGCAAAAACGTGTATTATTGTGGTCGACGGCTCTCTGCCAGAAGGGCGCGCAGGTACAGGGGTCGGGTCATGAAGAATCTGCTGACCGTAGTCGCCGATGGACGGGCGACCCCGGTTCTCGAAACTGCGATGAGAGTGGCACACCGCTTTGACAGCCACATTGTCGGGCTGCACAGCCTGACCACCGAATATGCGGTCGTGTTTGGCGGCGAGATGGGATTTTCGATCTCCTCGGAAGTCGATCGGACCCTCGAACGCGAAGGTCACGACCGGCGCGATCATGCGCGTCGGCTGTTTCACGAGTTCATGGCGGCGCGCGGCGTGCCGGTCGGGTCGGCACCGTCCGGACACAACGGACCGACCGCGTCCTGGCGCGAGGAAGATGGCCGGCAGAACGCGATTGTCGGATTGATCGGACGGGTTTTCGACCTCATCCTCGTTGAGCAGCCGGAAAAGCTCGCTTCGATCGCCGAAGCGACCCTCGAGGACGCGCTGTTCGAAAGCGGCCGCCCCGTGCTGATGGTGCCGCAGAACGTCCCCGCGATGCTGGGCGAGGTCATCGCGATCGCCTGGAACGGCAGCACCGAGACCGCGATGACGGTCGCCCTGGGCATGCCGTTTCTGAAACTGGCGCGGCACGTGGTCATCGTCGCGGTCGCCGCCCAGCATATGCCAGAGCCGGGTCCCGAGGGCGACGAGCTCGCCCGCACGCTCGAACGGCACGGCATCGATGTCAGCTTGCGCACGGCCGTTGGCCGGCAGAAGTCGCAAGGCGAATCGTTCCTGAAGGAGGCGCTGGCTGCCGGCGCGGATATGCTGTTCAAAGGCGCCTACACGCAGAGCCGGATCCGCCAGATGATCTTTGGCGGTGCCACCCGCCATATCATCATGGAGGCGAAGCTGCCGGTGCTGATGGCGCGGTGAGTCCCGCGGTGACCGCCGCAATGGGCATGTTCGCGGCGGCGGGCATGTTCCCGGCGGCGGGCATGTTCCCGGCGGCGAAAATGGTCGCGGCGTCGCCCAAGCTCGATTGCCCGACGCAACCGCTGCCGTGACCGCCCCCCCGGGCCTCGCATCGCCGAGCCGCGCATCGTCGGGCCTCGCATCGTCGGGCCTCGCATCGACCCAGGAACCGGTCGTCAGTGTCATCGTGCCGGCCTATAACGCGGCACCCTATCTCGCCGAAACGCTCGAATCGGCGCTCCATCAGAGCTTCCGCCCGTTCGAGATCATCGTCGTCGATGACGGTTCGACCGACACCACCCGGGCGGTCGCCGAGGCCTATCGCAACCGCGGCGTCGTGGTTCTCAGCCAGAGCAATTCCGGGGCCGCTTCCGCCCGCAACCGGGCGCTGAGCATCGCCCGGGGACGGCTGATCGCGCTGCTCGACAGCGATGATCTGTGGCAGCCCGACTGCTTGCAAACGATGGTCACATTTCTCGATCGCAACCCCGAAGTGTCGATTGCGTTTTGCGATTCGCTGTTTTTCGGGGAATCGAAATTCGCCGGCCGGAGCTATCAGGAAGTCTATCCGCCGTCGCCGCCGATCACGTTCGCCAAAGTCGCGGGCCACGTTTCGCATGTCTGTCTTGACGCCATATTAAGGCGCGAGGTGTTCGATCGCATCGGCATGTTCGACGCGGAGCTGCGGGCCGTCGAGGATTTTGATCTGTGGCTGCGCGCGTTGCATGCAGGCTGCCGGATCGAGCCGATCGCGCGGGTGCTGGTGCACTACCGCCGCCACGCCGAAAGCATCTCGTCGCGGGCAACACTGACCGGGTCCGCGGCGTTGCAGGTCTTGGGCAAATGGCGCGGCCGGGACGGTCTCGGCCCGGAAGAGCAGGCGGCGATCGAACATAGCTATCGGCGCACCCGGTTCGAGCTCGATGTCAGCCAGGCCGTCGAGCACATCCGCCGCGGCGAATTCCCGCCGGCGCGGGCGGCATTGCGCCGGGCCTGCGCCTACCAGCCGAAATGGCGCTACCGGGCCGCACGCCTGGCGCTGCTGGCAGCACCGCGGATCACTCGTCAGGCGCTGATCGGATGGCGCTGAATGCCGTGTCGTGCAGCGCACCGCCGCGCGAACATCCCGGGACCTCTCGGGTCCCGCCCCCGCTCGGCGCGCAGATGCTAGGATTGCCGGCCGACGCCGCCGATACCGGTCGATTGCCGTCACACCCGGCGGAGCCGCTTGCCGGCAAGCGGCTCGTGTTTCTGATCGGGGCGCCACGCAGCGGCACGACCTGGCTGCAATTGCTGCTGTCGCGCTCGCCGCGCATCGCCACCGCCAACGAGACCCATCTGTTCAACGGCTATCTGAGTTCGCTGTTTTCGACCTGGGACCTGCATCGCCGCAACATTCGGGCGCTGGGGCTGCATCATCTGCTCAGCGAATGCGAATATTTCCAGTTCATCCGGGATTTCGCGACCACGGTCATGCTGCGGATCGCCGCGCAGAAGCCCGACGCCGACATCCTGCTGGAAAAGACCCCGGGCCATGTCCTGCATTGGCAGGACATCATCAGGATATTTCCCGACGCCGCCTTTCTACATATCGTGCGCGACCCGCGCAGCGTCGTCGCCTCGCTATGCGCCGCTGCTGATGGCTGGGGCGCCCAATGGACCTCGCGCGAGGCGCTGATCAATTGCGAGACCTGGATCGAATATATCCGCGCCAGCCGAAGCCTCAGCGCCGCCACCGACAATTTTCTGCAGGTCGGTTATCGAGACCTGTGGGAAAATGGGCCGCAAACGTTGAGGTCGGTCTTTGCCTGGCTCGGCGTGGAGATCGGCATTGAAGAATGCGGTGCGATGCTGGACCAATGCCGGATCGGCAATCTGCGCGCCCATCGGCTGCCCGACGCGCCGTGGGACCTGGCGGCGGAACCCGCGGAATTCTACCGGGCTGGCGGGACCGAAACCTGGCGCAGCGAACTGACTGCGCGCGAAATCTATCTGGTCGAGCATCTGACCCGCGAATTGATGCGCGAGCTCGGCTTTGCCGCCGGTGCCCGGCGCAAGATCATCCTGCCCCTGATCGTTGCCAGCCGGCTGCGCCATGCCATCGCCTGGCGCCGCAACGCCCGCAAGGCCAAGACCGACGCGGCCCGGCACTGATGGCGCGGCACGCGTGACCGCTGTGCCCGACGGCGAAATCCAGGAGGCGGCAACCAGGATCGCGCGCCCGGCGTTGCTCAATCGAGCCGATTTTCAAGATGCCGATTTTCAAGATATTGCCGGCTTGGGCCCGTCAGCCCGACCGGCGATCGGTGCGAACCGTCGTGCCCCGACGATCCTGATGATCAGCCTGCGCAGGCGATGATTCTGGCGCTCGGTGACCGCCCCGATCAACATGACCGCGAGCAGAACCAAGGCAATCGCCTCGAACACCTCGACTTTGAAGTAACCTCGCAACAGCTGCAGCAGCGGCCAATGCACGACATAGAGCGTGAAGCTGAACGAGGCGGCGAATTTGATCGGAGCCGCCCAGCGACCAAAATCCAGCCGTGCGAACTTTGCGGCAAAGACATTGGCCGAAAAGAACAACGCGATAATGGTGTCGCCGACAAACCAGCGCGACCCCGCCATGTGCTCGGTCAGCCACCCGCCCGACAGCGCATCGGCCATCGCGTCGATTTCGTGGGTTCCCGTAAAATGAAAGCTCAGCAGGATGATCGACAGTGTCGAAATAAACAGGGCCCGGGCAGTCCACAGCCCCATACTGTATTTTGCTTGCATCCTATAAACCATGCTGCCAAGCAGCCATGCCGGCAGCAATGCCCAGAGCTTGTAACCGATTATGAGAAAGACGGCGCAGCATGCAAACCAGCGCATCCAACCTTTCAGGTAAAATACCGATGAAAACAGAATATAATACCATACCTCGTAACAAAGCGACCACATCACCACGTCGGAAAACATCGACTCCGACAGAAACCAAGATTCGTTGCCAAACGCCAATGACAACACCAGGTATTTCCATAGATGATTATACTGATATGTCGGGATGCCGCTCACATAAGATTTCGACATTAAAAACAAGTCGATAATGATCGTCAACAAAATGGCCGGCACCACTACGGAATAAATGCGGGCAACCCGGCTGACCGCAAAATCACGCAATCTGATTTCGCGCTCGGTCGCGACATAGGTGATAACATATCCAGACAACACAAAGAAAAGCACCACCGCGCTGTGCGGCAGATGGAACGGCACCAGGGCCACTCCGGCCCGACAAGATCGGGTCAGCGGGCGAGCGTAACAGCCGGACATCAAGACCACATGGCCGCCAAAGACGATCGCGGCTGCGCACAACCGGACAAGATCGAGATAGGTGGAGAGACCTTTATTCATGTATGCCCACGATGTTGTCGAGGAACGGTATTAGCTGTCACGCATCGATCGATAGGCAATGCGGGTGGCGAAACCAAATCCATCCTTGGGAGAGACCGAGAAATGGCGGTTGCGACGACGCCCACCTCTCGCTGTCATGCCGGCGCAGCAACACGATCGGCGCGGCCGGCATATCGATCGCTCGTGTCTCGTTGGTTCCGCGAGGGCCTGGAGCGCCCCGGCGACAACGGATCGGAATCTCCAATGCGGCGCGCAGCCTAGCATTCCCGGTTGCTCCGAACCAGACGCCCGACCGCCGACAACCGGCGGCGGTCCCAGGGACCACCCTTCTGCACCACATCGCGTTAATCTGATGCGAACGTCGCTGCGACACGATCGGGTGCCGTGATTGCGGGCTACGCAGCTCGCGGGCTTCCTGTGCATATTCCATGGCCGGCATGCTACGATTCCCGTTTGACAGATTTGCAGGATCGCGATGATCCCGAAATGGCTCGATAGGGCGCTGTCGGCTCGGACGACCGGGATCTTCAGCCATTATCATGCCTATAAGAGCTGGCGCTGGGGCGATCCGCATCTGCATCTCGTCGGGTCGTTGTGCCAGCCCGACAAGCTCGCGATCGATATCGGTGCGAATTGCGGCGACTATACCTATGTCCTGCGCCGCACGGCGCGTGCCTGCATCGCCTTCGAGCCCAATCCGATCCTGGCCGATCTGCTGCGCCGGCGCTTCCCGCGCGACGTCATCGTGCTGCCGCACGCGGTCTCCGACCAGCGCAGCCGGCAAACGCTGCGCATCCCGCAGCTCGACGGCGAGGAGAATTTCGGCAGGGCGACGATCGAGCCGATCAATCAGTTCGAGCGCTTCCGCAGCCTTGCGGTCGAGACGGTGCGGCTCGACGACATGGCATTGACCGATATCGGTCTCGTCAAGATCGATGTCGAGGGCCATGAGAAGGCGATCCTCGACGGTGCGCTCGATACGCTGCGCCGCGAGCGGCCCAATCTCCTGATCGAACTCGAAGAGCGCCATCATCCCGGCATCGCACGCCAAGTTTTCGGCCTGCTCGAGCCGCTCGGCTATCACGGGTTGTTTCTGTGGGATGGCAGGATGGTGCCGCAGCACATGTTCGACCCGGCGGTCCATCAACAGCTGCGAGACGGCCAGCCGGCGGCGCCTTACGCCTGGAACTTCGTCTTCACGACCGAGGATGCGGTGCTGGTGCGGGTGTCGCATTGGACCGTCAAATGATCCTGCCCCGAGCGCGGGCGAATTCGCAAGGAAACCCGGTCTGCGATGCCCGTTCGGCGATCCGTCCGTTCGCTCCTGATCTCGAGCCATTTCCCGCCGCAGCGCGGTGGCGCCGGGGTCGTCTATGACCAGCTCTGCCGCCATCTGGCCGGCCGGATCACGGCGCTGAGCGCTTACTGCGATTACGCGACCGACCTGCCGATTTCCGCCGCCGGCGCGTTCGATGCCACGGCCCCCTACCGGATCGTCCGCTTGCCGCTGCTGCGACCTCCCGACCGGCCGCGGCAGCGCCGGTTCGTCTCGCGCCTCATGTTCCCGGTCGCCGATCTGCCGATCCTGATGCGCACCCTGGCGGTCGCGGCCTGGCTCGGCATCCGGACGCGCGCCCGAATCGTGTGCATCGGCGATCTGATCTCGCTCGGCTGGATGGTCTGGCCGCTGCGCCACCTGTTGCGATTTCGCGTGATGTTCTATGTCCATGGCGAGGAACTGACGGTCGCGAGCACCGGGCTGTTCTTTCAGCTGCGCGGCTCGTCGCTGCGTCAGGCGGACGCGATCGTCGCGGTCAGCGCCTTCACCCGCGAGCGGCTCGTTGCGGATTTCGGCGTCGACCGGGCCAGGATCGAGGTCATCAGCAACGGGGTCGATCTCGACCGTTTCACTCCCGGGCCGGCCGATCCGGCGGCGATCGGCGCATTTGGCGCCGCCGATGGCCGCGTGATCCTCGGCGTCGGCCGACTGATCGAGAGAAAAGGCTTCGACACGCTGATCGAGGCGATGCCGGCAGTGCTGGCACGGGTTCCCGAGGCGCGCTGTTGGATCGCCGGCGACGGGCCGCTGCGCGACGCACTCAGGGCGCGGATCGACAGGCTGGGTCTGGCGGGGCGGATCGCGTTGCTCGGCCCGGTCGGCGACCAGGCACTGCTGGCGCTGTATCGGCGCGCCGAGATTTTTGCCATGCCGAACCGGCAAACCGCGAGTGGCGATACCGAAGGGTTCGGGCTCGTTTTTCTCGAGGCGAATGCCTGCGGCAAGCCGGTGGTTGCAGGGCGCGCCGGCGGCGCGGTCGAGGCGGTCGCCGATGGCTGCAACGGGCTCCTGGTCGACGGCGAAAGTGCTGATCGGGTTGCGGCCGCACTGCTCCGCCTGCTGACCGATCCCGCACTTTATGCGCGGCTCAGCGCCGGCGCGCGCACACGCGCCGCAGCGAGCGGATGGGCCGAGCGGGCCGCGACCTACCAGGCGCTCTGCGATAGCGTGGCCGGAACCCGGGCGAACCCGCAATGATACCGGGTGAGCGGACGTGAAAGGGCGAATTCTAGCGAGCCGATGGTGCCGCGACGGCTGGCTCGAAGCGGCCAACGGAAACCTTCGCCCTCGCCGACCCGTTCGCCGTTGCGTCGGGCGACGTCATGGCGGGCAACGTCGTGGCGCGCAACGTCGTGGCGGGCAATGCGGTACCCGGATCGTGGAGCGGCAAAGGGTGAGGAAGCGGATCGAGGATCATGTCCTGATCAACGGTCGGCGGAGTAAAGCGCCGAGCCATCTCGCGTTGGTCACCACCGCGCCCGGCCGGTGCGGCCCCATCTTGCAGGGCGCCGGGTAACGCCGTGCCGCTTCATCTCGAATGGTCCGCCGTCATCCTGCGCCTCGCACTGAGTGCGCTGGCCAGCGCCGCAATCGGTCTCAATCGCGGCGAAGAGGATCGGCCGGTCGGGCTGCGCACGACCATGCTCGTGACCCTCGCTGCTGCGGTCGCGATGATCCAGGTCAATCTGCTGCTGCCGATCTCGGGTAAACCCGCCGGCTCGTTCGTCGTGATGGACCTGATGCGGCTGCCGCTCGGCATCCTCTCGGGCATGGGCTTTATCGGCGCCGGCGCGATTGTGCGGCGTCGGAATTTGGTCCAGGGGGTCACCACGGCGGCGACGCTGTGGTTCGCGACGGTGATGGGCCTCTGCTTCGGCGGCGGCCAGATCGGCCTCGGGCTGGTGGCGCTGGCGCTCGCCGTCTTCGTGCTGTGGCCGCTCAAATGGGCCGAGCGGCGGGTCGGCCGCCAGCGTCGCGGCAATTTCTCGATCACGACGGACACTGCCAACCCGGTCGATCAGGCCGTCCTCGAACGCTTCGCGGCGGCCGGTTTCCGGATCGGCGAATGCGCGCTCTCGCTCGGCGACCAAGGCAAGACCTGCACCGTCCGCTGTCAGATCCGCTGGCACGAGGGACGTTCGCCGCATTCGCCCTTGGAGTTCGCGCGCGAATTGGGCCATCACCCGAATGTCGTCGCCGTCGAGTGGGAGCCGCTCGAACGCCAATAGCCAGCACGCTGTCCCAGCCCCGGCGCGCCGGCTTCATCCGCATGAAAATGGAGCGGCGATCGCCGCTCCATTGGCTCAGCTGGCGGCTTACCAGTACGGCGTTGCCCCGTAATGGCGATGGAGGTCGTCCTCCCACCGGCGATCTGCGAAGCCGGTTTCGAAAAAATCGGCTGTCGCGAGCGGCGCGTTTTTGAGCTGGTCGTCGGTTACATTGAGCTCATAGGCGTCGAGCCGCTCATTGTAGCGCAATGCGCTCCATGGCAACGCCCGGTATTCCGAACCCATGCCAAGAAAGCCGCCAAAACTCATTGCCGCATAGGCAATCCTGCCGCTGCGCTTGTCCAGCATTACATGCTCGATCGTGCCGATTTTGTCGCCATTGCTGCGGCGAACAGAGGTTCCTTCCACCTTGTCGCTCGAAATCAGTCGCGTCGTTTCGCGTACCGAAGCATCCGTGACCATGCTCACCTCCTGATATCGTTATGAGGACTAACCGGTGAGCGGTTTCATAGGTTCCGCAATGATGAAGTTGACGAGCAAAGACGGGCCGCTGCGCAAAACGCGCCGAGCCGCATCGGGGCGACGCACAACGTTTTCATGACCGGCCCGCACCAGGATTGCGCGACGCCTTTACCGCCAGTGGTGCGATGCTGAGAGATGGTCCCGATCCGTTGGCTGAATCGCCCCACCAACCTATCAGCCTGGCGGGCCGATGGACGAAACGCTTGGGAACCATCCGTTTCGATCGGACCGCTAGCGTCAGAGAAAATGGCCGCTGCGCGTCGCCTTGGTGCGCAAATAGCGCTCGTTGTGGCCGTTTGCCGGGAACACGTGCGGCACCCGTTCGCTGACGCGAATGCCGTAACGCTGTAGCGCCGCCATCTTGTCCGGATTGTTGGTCAACAGGCGGATCGTCGCAAAGCCGAGCTGGCGCAGCATGTCCGCAGCCGGGAGATAGACCCGTTCATCGGCGTCAAAGCCGAGCTGCTCATTGGCGTCGAGCGTGTCGAAGCCCGCATCCTGCAGCTGATAGGCCCGAAGCTTGTTGACGAGGCCGATGCCGCGCCCCTCCTGGGCCAAATACAACAACACACCGCCGCCGGCCTCGGCGATCGTTGCGATCGCACCGCGCAGCTGGTCGCCGCAATCGCAGCGCAGGCTCGCCAACAGGTCGCCGGTGAAACATTCGGAATGGAGCCGCACCAGCACCGGCTCGGCTGGATCGGGGTTGCCGATCACGATCGCCAGATGCTCGACCCCGCCATCGCCCGGCCGGAACGCGATCAGCCGGGCGTGTTCGGCGTCGGCAAGCGGCACCCGCGCCTCGGCGACGCGGGTCAGCGCCGCGGTCGCGGCATTGCGCTTGAAGATGGCGACCGCGTCGATCGCCGCAAGATTGCCGCGCCGCGCCAACAGCGCCGCTTCGGCCGCACCGACCCGCAACACCAGCGCCGCCGGCAGCAGCGAGGCGAGTTTTGCCAATGCCACCGCGGCCAGCGCACCGCCCTTGGCGACGACCGGCTCCGAACCAAACCCGGGCGGCTCGGCACCGAGCGATGCCCCCGGCTCCGCCAGATTGCGGATCACCGCCGCCGGCATGTCCGGCGAGACCGAGATCGTCAGCGCGCCCGACAAATCCTGTCGCGAAGCGAAACCGAGCGCCACCGCGCGCCGGCGGGTCAACACCACCCGGGGTGCCGTCGCCGAAGCCTGGCGCAGCCGCCGCAGATTGTCCTCGCTGACGAGTTCGGCCGCGATCGCCAGCACGCTCAGCACATCATCGCGGATCAGCACCGACTCGCCGCGGCGCAGCGCAGTGATCGCCCTGCCGAGATCGCGCGCGGCACTCCTCGAAGCCGACCCTCCGCCCGGTTCCCCGCTCATCGCAGCTGTAAATTCGGCCACTCGGTTCTCCTCGCCGCCGCGCGCATCATATGGGGCGCCGGCGACCGCGCCAGCAACCTCTTTGCAACGGAGCCTTTCGCGCAACCGGGCCGTCGTCGCGGCCGGCGCGCTCACGCGGCAAAAGCAGCGAAGATTTCCTGCAGCGCGATCAGCTGGTTGCCGTTGACCGAGCTCGGCACCAGCACCGGAGTGTTGAGCCCGGCTTCACGCCACGCCGCCAACCGGTCGCGGATCTTGCCGGCCGGACCGCACAATGTGCTGTCGGCGACCCAGCGGTCGGTCAAGTATCTTGGAATGTCGTCGCGACGGTTCTCGGCAATCGCCTGTTCGATCGCGTTCATCTCGTCGGTATAGCCGGCTTCCTTCCAGTAATTGCGATAGTTCGGCAGCAGCGTATAGCGCACCAGGTGATCACGGTGCAGTGCCAGCGCGGCACGCTCGTCATCGGTGACACAGACCGGCAGCATGTTGCCGACCAGGAAGTCCGGATCGGAGCGTGTGCTCGCCGGAAGAACCGACAACGATTGCGCCAGATGCGACAGGCTGGCGTTGGCGAACAGGACCCCCTGGGCGATCTCGGCGGCAAGCGCCACCATGCGCCGGCGCAGGGCCGCAAGCACGATCGGCGGCAGCGCGCCGATGCCTTCGAATGATTTGAGCTTGGCGACAAAGGCGCGGGTGTCGGCGAGCGGCTTGCCGGGGGTGACGCCGAGGCGCTGATGCGTCGGCCCATGCGCGACACCGATCCCAAAGCGGAAACGGCCGCCGGAGATTTCGTGGATATAGGCCGCCGCCATCGCGAATTCTTCGGTCGTCTCGGCATAGATCGGGGCGATCGCGGTGCCAAAGCGGATATGTTCGGTCGCCAGCGCCAGCGCCGTGCATTGCGCCATGTTGCTCCACCGGCTCGGCATGTAGATGCCGGAAAAGCCGCGCCGCTCGATCTCGCGGGCGAGCTCCAGGGTGTGCCGCCGCCGCCCCGGCACGGCGACGAGGCTGATCGCAGGCAACGCTTCAGGCATGCGCGCACCTTTCGGCAACATCGACACCGGCGCCGTAGCCTAGGCGGCGATGCGGATCCGCGCAATCGACCCGCGCGGCGACACTCCGCTAAGGCCGGACCGTTTGCCTGCCGTGAACGCCGTCATTCCACCGCGGAGGGCGAACCGGCAGATTGGCTCGGCGAGGTTGGGGTCGTGACCGGCCGCGATCCACTCCCGCTCGATGCGGCCGGACGTCGGGCGCGCCTATTCCGCGGCCTGGGCGCGGGCCACCTGCACCGAATTGGGGCCGTAGCGGTCGCGGTAGGGCGCGGTGTCGATCTCTTCGAGCGCGATCTCGCGGTTCAGCACCCGCGCTTTCCACTCCTGCTGCTCGGGCTCATGGGCGTGGAATTCGGGCATCACCTCGGTTGCGAACAGTTCGAGGCTCTCGCAGATGTGCTCGTGGGTGTTCTTGCCGGCCTGGTTCAGAAAGATGACCTGATCGATATGCGAGGTCTCGAAGCGGCGGAGCTTGCGCCGGATCGTCTCGGGCGAGCCGATCAGCCCGCCCGACAGGGCGCGGATGAGGCCATCGGGGTTGGCGCGCTTCCATTTCTCGTATTCGTCCCACAGATCGACGGCACCGGGCTTCGGCCGCTCGCGGTTCGGGCTGAGGCCGTAGAAACGCAGCGCGAACTGGAAGAACGGGATGCCGTCGGCGCGGCGCCGCGCCTCCTCGTCGGTCGGCGCGCACATGAAATAGCTGGTCAAGGCCAGGTTGGGGTTCGTCACATAATCGGCGAGCTTCTCCTGGCGCTTCGTAAAGGCGTTGTAATAGGCGTGGACCCAGGCATGCGCCGCCTCGGCGCTGAGGAACTGGAAGGCGAGCGCGCCCAATCCGCGGCGCCCGGCCATCTCGATCGTCTCCAATTGCGAGCAGGCGCACCACAATGGCGGGTGCGGTTTCTGCACCGGCTTTGGCACGACGTTGCGCAGCGGAAAATCGAAATAGGGCCCGTGATATTCGCAGCCGCCATCGCGGAACATCGGGATGATCGCGCGCACCGCATCCTCCCACACCGCGCGTTTTTCCTCGAAGGCGCGCCCGAAGGGTTCGAGCTCGGTGATGCTGGCGCTCTCGCCCATGCCGAACTCGACGCGGCCGTTGCTGACGAGGTCGAGGGCGGCGATGCGCTCGGCGACCCTGGCCGGCGGGCTCGTCGTCAGTTGCATGATGCCATGCGCCAGCCGGATGTTCCGGGTGCGTTGGCTGGCGGCGCCCAAAAACACCTCCGGCGCGGGCGAGTGCGAATATTCCTCGAGAAAGTGGTGCTCGACCTCCCAGGCGAAATCGTAGCCGAGCCGATCGGCCAGCTCGACCTGGTCGAGCGCGTTCTGGTAGAGCCGCAATTCGCCATCCGCCTGCCACGGCCGCGGCAGTTGCAGCTCATAGAAGATGCCGAACTTCATCCTGTCCTCCTCAGGCGCCCGTCGAGCGTGCGCCGCACCGATCGGCTCGGGCAGCCGAACCGGATCGCGTGGGCGGATGGACCGAGGCAGCGCAATCTGCTAACCCCTCGCCATGCCGCTCACTCTCTATAATTCGCTCAGCCGCCGCAAGGAGGCGTTCCAGCCGCTCGATCCGCAGCTCGTGCGCATGTATGTCTGCGGACCCACCGTCTATGATCGCGCCCATATCGGCAATGCTCGCGCCTTTGTCGTGTTCGACGTGCTTTACCGGCTACTGCGCGACATCTACGGCACGGATCATGTGCGTTATGTCCGCAATATTACCGATGTCGACGACAAGATCATCGATGCGGCGCGCCAGAATGGCGAGCCGATCGCGGCGCTGACCGAACGCACGATCGCCGCGTTTCGCGAGGACATGACTGCACTCGGCAATCTCCCACCCGATATCGAGCCGCGCGCGACCGCGCATATCGCGCAGATGATCGATATGATCGAGCAGCTGATCGCCACCGGCCACGCCTATGTCGTCGACGGCAACACCGGTGCCGGGCATGCGCTGTTCGCGGTCGGTTCGGACCCGGCCTACGGTCGGCTGTCCGGCCGCAGCCGCGACGAGATGATCGCCGGTGCCCGCGTCGAGGTGGCGCCCTACAAGCGCGATCCGGCCGATTTCGTATTATGGAAGCCGTCCAACGCGGATCAGCCCGGCTGGGATAGCCCGTGGGGCCGCGGCCGCCCCGGCTGGCATATCGAATGCTCGGCGATGAGTGCTGCACATCTCGGCGAGACCTTCGATATCCACGCCGGCGGGCTCGACCTGATCTTTCCGCATCACGAGAACGAGATCGCGCAGAGCACCTGCGCGCATGCCGGGCGGCCTTTTGTGCGCTACTGGCTGCATAACGGCTTTCTCAGCGTCGACAGTGCCAAGATGTCCAAGTCGCTCGGCAATTTCGTCACGGTGCGCGACCTGCTCGACCAGGCGCCAGGCGACGCCGGGCAAGGCGAGATCATCAGGCTGGCGCTGCTGTCGGCGCATTACCGCGACCCGCTCGACTGGACCCAGGAGCGGCTGCGCCAGGCGCGGGCGAGCCTCGACCGCTGGTATCGGGCGGCACTGGACGCCCCGGAAGGCCCGACAACCGTCTCTCCAGAGGTTGCGCACGCTTTGTCCGACGACCTCAACACACCCTCGGCGATCATGCATCTGCATAATCTTGCTGGGGCGATCAACCGAACTAAGGAGCCTGGAGCCCGAGGACGGCTGCAAAGGCAGCTGCTCGGAAGTACCAAATTGATGGGGATACTCAAGTCCGACCCAATGCACTGGCTGCAGGGAATAACCAAGTCCGATAGACAAGATGAGGGGTCCGAAATATTGCATCTTCCTCCTACTACTTCGAGTTCGAGATCTTCAAGTGGAGCGATTCTAATCTCGCATCCTCCAGCTGAGGTGAGTATCGACCAGCGCATCATCTCCCGAGCAGAGGCGCGCCGCCAGCGCCGCTTTGCCGAAGCCGACAAGATCCGCACCGAACTGGCGGCGGAAGGAATCATTCTTGAGGACAAGCCGGACGGCACGACAGTTTGGCGTCGGGCGTAACCATGGCTGGGACCGACCATCGCCGGCGCGCCGAGGCCAACGGGCCGGCGATCATCTTGGTCGAGCCGCAGCTCGGCGAGAATATCGGCACTGCGGCGCGAGCGATGATGAACTGCGCGCTCGACGATCTGCGACTGGTGCGGCCGCGCGACGGCTGGCCGTCGGACCGGGCGGTGGCCGCCGCCAGCGGCGCCGATGGCGTGCTCGACCGGGCGCGGCTCTATCCCGATGTGCCGAGTGCCATCGCCGGTCTGCTGCATGTCTATGCCGCGACTGCGCGCGACCGCGGCATGGTCCGGCGCGAGGTGACACCGCGCCGGGCGGCGGCGGAGATGCGCGCTCATCTTGCGGCCGCACAGCCGTGCGGCGTGCTGTTCGGGCCCGAGCGCACCGGATTATTGAACGACGACCTGACCTTCGCCGATACGATCCTGACCGTGCCGCTGAACCCGGGGTTCTCGTCCTTGAACCTCGCCCAGGCGGTGCTGATCGTCGGCTACGAATGGTTCACCGCCGCTGCCGGGGCGCCGGCAGAGGCGCTGCATACCGGGCTTTCCCAGCCGGCCGACAAGGCGGCATTGCTGAATTTCTTCGGGCATCTCGAAGAGGAGCTCGAAAAGAGCGGCTTCTTGCGCAATCGCGAGGCGCGCCCCAGCATGGTGCGCAACCTGCGCAGCCTGTTCCAGCGTGCCCAATGCACCGAGCAGGAATTGCGCACCCTGCATGGTGTCGTCACGGCCTTCGCCGGCCGCCGCCAGCGCGCCAAACCCGATCAGAGCACGCCGGACGATTGCTGACAGGCCGCGATCGAGCGGACCGCTCATCCGATCCCGTTCGACGCAAGGGAAGACAGGACCACGCGAGATTCGGCATATTGCCGGTCGACGAACAGGAGGTCGGACGATGCAGCTGCACTTGCAGACTTGGCCGGAAGTCGAGGCCTATCTTCAGACGAGCCACGGCATCATCCTGCCGATCGGCTCGACCGAGCAGCACGGGCCGGTGGGGGTGATCGGCACCGACGCGATCTGTGCCGAGCTGATCGCCCGCGGCGTCGGCGAGGAGACCGGCGCCTTGGTCGGCCCGACCATCGGCGTCGGCATGGCGCAGCATCATATGGCGTTTCCCGGCTCGATCACGCTGCGGCCGAGCACGCTGATCGCGGTGCTGCGCGATATCGTCGAATCGCTGGCGCATCATGGTTTCGAACGCTTCTATTTCATCAACGGGCATGGCGGCAACATCGCGACGATCGCCGCCGCCTTTTCAGAGATTTACGCGGCGCGCAGCCTGTCGCCCGATGGTGGAGCCGGGCCGCTCAAATGCCGGCTGCGCAATTGGTGGCACGGCCAGGGGGTCGGCCAACTGGCCAAGGAATTGTACGGCGACGCCGAGGGCAGCCATGCGACGCCGAGCGAGGTCGCAGTGACCCAGTTCGCCTATCCGCAAGCGGTCAAATCCGCACCACTCAACCCGCAGATCGCCCCGCGCGGCGAATTTTCCGACGCTGCCGAATATCGGCGCAACTTCCCGGATGGCCGGATCGGCTCCAACTCGGCGCTGGCGACCCCGGAAGCCGGAAAGCGGCTTTACGAGGCGGCTGTTGCAGCACTTGCCAAGGATTATCTCGCCTGGGTCGCAGCCTAGCCGCCCGCTCGCGCTGCGTTCGACCCGCGGCCGCATCGGCGGCGACGCGACGCCGTGGCCGGCTGCGACGCAACGCTGTGGCCGGCTGCGACATTGTGGAAGACCCGCCGGCAATGGTTGTCGCAGCGACCCCGTGCTAGCATCGGCGCATGCGTCGCCGCATCGAGATTCCGCCACGGCAGGCCGTGCTGATCGCCTGCGCCATGGCCCTTGTCGGCCTGGTCTACGCGGAGGGCTGGGTCTGGTCGCTCAAGGTGGCGGCGGTGATGATCCCGGTATCCTTTCTCGTCGGCTGATCCCCATCCCGCATTGCCTCGCCCCAGTGATGCGGCGATGCCGGGCTATGCCCGCAGCGGTTCGAGGATGCTGACGAAATTGGCGACCGCGGCACCGCCCATGTTCATGACTCCGGCGAGCGACGCACCGGGCACCTGAATGCCGCCGGCGGTACCGGTCACCTGCATTGCCGCCAGCACATGCATCGACACGCCGGTGGCGCCGATCGGATGCCCCTTGGATTTGAGCCCGCCCGACGGGTTGACCGGCAGCCTTCCGCTCTTTTCGGTCCAGCCTTCGAGGATCGCGCAGGCACCCTCGCCTGGCGGCGTCAGACCCATCGCCTCGTATTCGATCAGCTCGGCGATCGTGAAGCAATCATGGGTCTCGACCAGATCGAGATCGTCGAGCCCGAGACGGGCTGCGGCCAAGGCCCGCTTCCAGGCGAGCGCCGGCCCTTCGAACGCGATCACATCGCGCCGGCTCATCGGCAGGAAGTCGTTGACCTGCTCGGCGGCGCGGAAGATGACGGCCTTTCGCATTGCAAGCGCAGTCGCCGTGTCGGCCAGAACCACGGCCGCCGCTCCATCCGAGACGAGCGAGCAGTCGGTGCGCTTCAACGGCCCGGCGACGATCGGGTTCTTGTCGGAAACCGTGCGGCAGAATTCGTAGCCGAGATCCTTGCGCATCTGGGCCAACGGGTTGTCGACACCATTCTTGTGGTTTTTCGCGGCGATCCGGGCCAGTGCGTCGGACTGGTCGCCATAGCGCTGGAAGTAGCTCTGCGCGATCTGGCCAAAGATCCCGGCAAATCCGCCGGGGGTCGCATCTTCCTCCTGGCGATAGCTGGCGCCGAGCAGGATGTCGCCGATTTGCGCGCCGCCGATTTCGGTCATCTTTTCGACGCCGACGACGAGTGCCAGTCGCGCCTTGCCGGCGGCAATCGCGTTCAGCCCCTGATGGATCGCGGCCGAGCCGGTGGCGCAGGCATTCTCGACCCGCGTCGCCGGCTTGAAGCGGAAGCCGGGATCGGCCTGAAACACCAGCGAAGCCGGAAATTCCTGGCGCACAAAGCCGCCGTTCATCGTGCCGACATAGACGGTATCGATATCGGCGGCGGCGATCCCGGCATCGGCGAGTGCTGCTCGGGTCACCTCGACGATCAGCTCCTCGATGCTTTTGCCGTCGTGCTTGCCGAACTTCGAATGCGCCCAGCCGACGATGCATCCGCTCATTGCCGCCCTCCGACCTCCATCGCGCCGCCATGGCCAGCGCACCGGCACCTGGCCTATGCTGATATGGGCAGGAAAACGGCGAAGAGAATGGACCGAGTCACGCTGTGTCGCCCCGACGATTGGCACGTCCATCTGCGCGATGGCGCAATGCTGGCACAGGTGCTGCCTTATACTGCGCGCCAGTTCGCTCGCGCGATCGTGATGCCCAATCTGGTGCCGCCATTATGCACCGTCGCTGCGGCGCGCGCCTATCGCCAGCGGATCCTCAAGGCGCTGCCGGAGGGCAGCGGTTTCACCCCGCTGATGACCTGCTATCTGACCGACACGACCGACCCTGCGGAGATCGCCCGCGGCTACGAGGAAGGCGTGTTCGCCGCGGTCAAGCTCTACCCGGCGCATGCAACGACCAATTCCGCCGCCGGCGTCAGCGACCTCGATCGCGTGCGGCCGGTATTGGAACGCATGGCCGAGATCGGCATGCCATTGCTGGTCCATGGCGAGGCCACCGATCCCGAGATCGACATTTTCGATCGCGAGGCGGTGTTCATCGGGCGGGTGCTCGACCCGTTGCGCCGGCGGCTGCCCGAATTGCGCATCGTGCTCGAGCACATCACGACCATGGAGGCCGTCGCCTATGTCGGTGCTGCCACGGCGAACCTGGCGGCAACGATCACCGTCCATCACCTCGTCATCAACCGCAACGCATTGTTTGCCGGCGGCATCCGGCCGCATCTTTATTGTCTGCCGATCGCCAAGCGCGAACCGCATCGGCAAGCGCTGCGCCGAGCCGCGACTTCGGGCGACCCCCATTACTTTCTCGGCACCGACAGCGCGCCGCATCCCCGGCCGGCCAAAGAGACCGCCTGCGGTTGCGCCGGAATCTTCACCGCCCCCCGCGCACTCGAGCTCTATGCCGAAGTGTTCGAGGAGGAAGGCGCGCTCGACCGGCTCGAAGCCTTCGCCGCGCTAAATGGCCCGGCATTCTATCGCCTGCCGGTCAATGACGCGCGGGTGACGCTGCGGCGCGAGGCGGTGCGTATGCCCGAGCAGGTCGGCGCCGGCGAGAATGTCGTTGTCCCGTTCCGCGCCGGCGAAACCCTGCGCTGGCGCCTCGGGTAAGGGGGCGCCTCGGGTGACGGAGGATGGCGGCGACGCACCGCATCTTCGGCGCGGGCGCATTCGCCGATTGGCCGGCACGTCGCCCGGGGCTACATCTGTCGACGGCGTGCAGGCCCAAACGGGGAAGACGCGATGCGGACAGGAGCGGAATACCGGCGGGCATTGCGTGACGGCCGCCGCGTATGGGTCATGGGCGAGGGCCTGATCGACGATGTGACCACGCATCCGGCGACCCGCGCGATGGTCGACGAATATGTCGCCTGGTACGATCTGTTGCGCGATCCGGCTGGGCGCGACCCGACTTGGCGCGATATCGTGTTGCGGCCGCAGGACGGCGCCCCTTGGGCCTATGCCGTGCCCAGGAGCGCCGACGACCTCGGCGGCATGGGGAGGTTCTTTGCCGCGACGACGTTCCTGTCTGCGGGCAACATCACCCACACCCCATGCTACGGCCATATGATCGCGCTCGGCATCCTCGCTTCAGCGCAGGAATCCGCGGTGTCGGCGGAACAGATCGCCAGTGCCGGCCGCTACCGGGAGATGATCGCTGAAACCGGGCGGTTTTTGACCTTTTGCGGCGGCGCCCCGACGATCGGCTATCGCCTGCGTGAGGACCCGGTCGAGCGCGCCGCGTTGCGGATCGTGCGCGAAACCGATGCCGGGATCGTCGTCAGCGGCAAGATCGGCATGCATACGAGCCCCGCCTATGCCGAGGATGTCTATGTCGGCAGCGTTTCCGGTCTGAAGCTCGGCGAGCATTTCGCGACCTTTGTCGTCCCGGTCGCCGCCCCCGGAGTGACGATCCTGTGCCGCAAGATCGCGGTGCGTGAGGCCAACCCGTTCATGGCGCCGCTGTCGAGCCGCTTTGACGAGCTCGATGGCCAGATCTGGCTCGACGACGTGTTCATCCCGTGGGAGCAGGTGTTTCTGCTCGGCCAGTCGCCCGAGCCGGTGGTGCGCTGGCTGATCTGGCACCATGTGCATGGCTGGCTGTCGAAGGCCGAGTTCACGCTCGGCCTGGCGCTGGCGCTGGCGCACGCGATGAGCCTCGCCCGGCACGAGCAGACGATCGAATACCTCATCGATCTGGCGACGGACGTGCAGATGGTGCGCAGCTGCCTCGTCGCTTGCGAGCGCGATCCGCACTTTACCGCCAGCGGCTACTGCGTTCCGAACCACGCGCATCTCGCTGCCGGCGGCCTGGCGATTTTGCGGGCCCGCCCGCGCATGGACGAGATCCTGCGGATCGTGCCCGGCTCGTCGCTGGTGGTCGCCCCATCCGACCGTGACCTCGCCGCCCCCGAGGTGGCCGAGGGTCTCGCCCAGGCGTTTGGCGGCGGCGGTTATAGTGCGCTGCAGCGTGCAGCA